>Ga0164310_10000403_pt1 | contig 22800 bp, 28 predicted proteins | sample GuaBasSedimGuay1_FD_121795 | JGI IMG/M metagenome (GOLD analysis project Ga0164310, IMG submission 121795) | Subseafloor sediment microbial communities from Guaymas Basin, Gulf of California, Mexico - Guay1, Core 4569-9, 0-3 cm | ecosystem: Environmental > Aquatic > Marine > Hydrothermal vents... | reverse complement strand
TTATACACATGTATTTGTGATGGGGGAAAATCCGCCTTCATTTGCTATCGAAGATTATCCAAAGCTTCAGGCTCCGGGCGGAGCTGAAGAACCTCAAGCTTATGTTTACAAAGGCTGTATGCTTTCGAACTTTGTGCTTCGTTTCAATGCCGGTGAAGGAGCGGTTGGTTATTCGTCTACTTTCGTTGGTAAGAGTTCTGGCACACAATCACCCGCATCAGTTATAGGTACTCCAAGCGCTGCATTTCTAGGATGGCAAGGTTCAGTTGATATCGGTGACAAAGGTGGAGCATATTCGACTTTTGGACAAGTTGTAAGTGCTGAATGGACGATAGCAAGAGAGACGATTCTTCAACATGCTCTCAATAATACTACCGAACCTTCATTTGGTTATTCCGGGCCGATTGAAGTCACTTGTGCCATGACGATAAAATTCCATTCCGACTCCGATATTAGTCGCTACCGCGATGATACCCATATGAAACTGAAGATGACTATTGTCAATGGCGACAAAGAGCTAATTCTAGAAGCGACAGACGTTTATTTTGACTCGGCACCTGAATGGGATCGAAGTGCGATTGACGTGAAGGCGAATTTGTCTTTGCGAGCTTTATACGATCCAGCACAAGCAACGCCACTTACGATTACTCTCAAGAACGATAAAGGAAGTTATTCTGCGTAATTAAACTGAGAAGCGAGATTACCTCGGTAATTTCGTTTCTTTGGAGTAAATTATGCAAGGCATGCATTGGGTAGCTTTAAAGCGAAGGGAGCGAGGGTTGACCCAGTCTCGTCTCGCTGATTTGATCCTAGTTTCTCAGTCAACGATATCTAGAATAGAAACCGGGAAGATAATTCCTAATGTCAATATTACACGTAATCTCGCTAAAGCTCTTAACTATACTGGTAAGACTTACAGTTTAATTGATGCAGAGACGAGAACGAGGCGCACATTTAATATCATAGACCAAAGAACAGTTAAAGTTTTTGGGAATGATTGCACAATCTTAGTGACCGACGATAGCTGTATCTTGGAAATAGTTGGAAAATCAAAATAGAAAAAAGGAGGTTTCGATGAGTAAATGGGATGAATACCGAGAAAAGAGAAAGATCAGGATAGATCTAGGGGAAATTGGATTAGATGGATTTTGGGTTGTGATAAAAGATCCAGCATCTTATACTCTCCCGGAACTCAAGACATATTCGGGGATAACCCCTGATGCAGGGCCAGAGGAACTGAGAAAAGTTCTAGCTCATATCATCATAGACTGGAACTTAACTAACCCAAATAATGATAAGGAACTGCCCTTGCCATCTAAAGATCCTAAATCCCTTGACGTTTTACCTGTAGAAATCTTCAACAAGGTTGGTGAAGCTATCACGCAAGCCTTGTCGGTCCCGGAAAGGAAAGGGACCTGATCATATCTCTGATAGAGGGTACCTACACTGGTCAGGTCCCTTTGCCCGAATGGTATAATAAAGTGCAACTGATGAGAGAGTTTGGGTGGACAGAGAAACAATATCATGAAGAAGTAACTGTTGGAACCCTCAATCAAATAGCTTTTATATTGAGTGAAGAAACCAAGAAAATGAAGAGGGATTCTAGAGGTAAGAAAGGTGTTTGAGTTAAGCGTTGATTTATCCCGGGAATTCGATGCCAGAATAGAGCGAGCTAGCAGGAAGATAGGTGCTGCTTTCCAGTCACCAACTGCAGATCCTCGTTTTAATTCGATGGTTCAAGGGCTGATCGAGGAACATGCTGATCGTCTTGTGAAGGGGTTGCAACAGATACATTCTAAAAGTATCACTCCGTATACTGGCGCGAGTTTCGAATCGATTAGAAAAATAAAAGCTAGAGGTTTTTCTGAAGAGTATTCGGAGGCAAAGATTGTTCCTCAGACTGTGGCAGTTGGTTATTTCCCTAAAGCCGATCATTCAAGAGACACTCCGTATGCTAGAAAAGTTCAGGCTTATTTTGGTGGAGTTGTTGGAAATGAGTCTATTCAAGGTGCTTTGCTTAAGGGGTTGAAACCTTACGAAATCAGAGCACCTGTACCCGGCATCGGAGGCAAGGGGACATTTGGAGGTGAAGGATGGACTCGATTAGCTGCTTATTTGAGGAGCAAAGCAAAGAGGTTTGGCACAGCTACAGTCCGAGTTAAAACCAAGTCATATGGCAAGCAGGAGTATCGATATCGTGATGGTATGCAGGATGTATGGGCAGTAGTCAGAAGGATGGAAACAAGGGGATTATTCAGAACTCCTATTCCTGATGATTTCTATGCTCTTGTCGTGCCAGCTGAAAGTGGTAGGTTTCGAGCTAAGGCCTCCAACGCAATAAGGAAATGGTGGGAAGCCTCAAGGAGTTAAGTAATGCCCGAACTTCCATTATTAGTTACTGCGAAAGTAAGAGGATTAGGGGAATTACAAGAACTTAGTAGAGCGCTTAGTAGAATCGCTGGTTCTTCTAGGGTTACTCGATCTAGTCTTCAACAGCTTCAAGAGCCATTTCGACAAGCAGTAGCTAGCGCGGCGCCTATTCGCGCAACGACTAGGCTGGCTCAACAAGGACTTGAAGCATTGGGAGGAGCAGCAGCAGACGCGTCTGGGAAAATACGAGCAGTCCCTCCGGAAGTTAACAGGTTGTTAAGTGCTATAAATGCTATGGCGTCTGGTGCCAAGATAAGCACTGCAACATTACAAAAGTATGCGCAAGCTGCGATAGAAGCAAGCGCTCCCTTCAAAAGGTTGCAAGCTGTGATGGGGCATTTTGCGAGTAGCCTAGACGTCCAGCAGTCGGTGCGTGGCCTTCAGGAAGTGTTAAGACAAATGAATGCTACAGTTGGGATTAGCAATTCCCAACTTCTTGGTTTAATCCACCCTTTGCAGGTTGCCATTCAAACTTTTGCACCTCTTATGACAGAGGTAGAAGCTAGTAAAGTAGGATTTACACAACTCGCCAATGCTACCTCCACTTTTCAGGGAAGGTTGGTTGCTGTTCCGCCAGCAGTTAACACTTTAATTGCTCTTATCACGAAAATGGCTGGTGGTACTGAAGTTAATATTGCTAAGCTGCTAGCTGCAGCAGCTGCTGCTGAACAAGCAACTGCTAGCTATAAGCCATTGAACTCAGTTTTGAATATGGTAACTGAGGCTATCCGTCAACAGGCGATTTCATATGGGGAAATAAGTGCATCTGCTAAAGAGGCTGCGAGTGGTGGTGGTATGTTTATAAGGCAACAGTACGACACCTCTCAAGCCTTGATGTTCTCTCAATCCGCTGCACATGGCTTAATGTTAGGAATGGGTGCACTGAACGGTTCGATACTTCAGGTAGCCTTTTCGATTATATTCTTGAGATTTGCGAATGTTAAGCTCTCTCTGGCAGTTGGTGCAAGCATCGTTGCTGTCGGTGGTTTTGTAAAGGTGCTGAAATCAATGATTAGCGCCTCAACGCAAGCTGCTAATCAAACAGAAGAATTAAGAAGAACGTTGCTTGCGCTTACTGGATCAATTGATGGGGCTAACGCAGAACTCATCGCCATTAGGCGTACAGCATTAGAATTCGGAGTTGCTCAGTCCGAAGTAATAAAAGGATTTGAGAAGCTTCGTGAGCAAGGTGTGGGCACTTCTGCGATGCTTGAGACGGTAGCTATTTATGCTAGAGCTACTGGCAAAAGCTTCTCTAGTGCAGCTTCTGAGATTGCTCAAGCAATTAAAGGGGATATTAATTCGCTTTCAATTCTTTCTGATCAGACGAAGAGATCGATGGAAAGAACATGGGAATTCAGAGATGCTAACGCAAGAGCATCTTGGATTATCCGTCAGGTTAATGAAGATTATAAAGAATTTGGGAAGACAGCACGATCAACGACAAAGGAATTAAAGACTACCATTTCGGAGGGTTTTGGTTTAGTCTTTGCAGTTCTTGGGAGGGGCCTGAACACGATTTTCCGTCCTCTTTTAGCTGCTTTAGCTACTTTGGCTCGATTGTGGGGGAGTGTGATGTCTCAAATTGAGCGTAGCACAACAGCATCGGTGAGTGTTACTATCCTCGTATTTGGACTTCTTGGGGTTGCAATATGGAAAACCGTGATAGTATTAAAGCGACTTTGGGTGAGTATCCTTAGCAATATTAAAGAATTTCCGGTATTTATCAGCAAGATTACTCAAGCAGCAGCTTCCTTGGTTACGGAATTAGCTCCTGCTCTTAATATTAGCGCAACTAGTGCGGAAAGGTTAGCTAACTCTCTCCGGGCAGTTGGAGCTGCTGCCCCAGCAGCAACTGCTGGTGCTGCAAGTGCTGGAGCAGCTGCTGCTGGATTAGGTCTTGGGACTTCTGCAGCAGCTGGAGCAATGGGTCGCCTCGGAGGGGTTCTTGGAAACGTTGCAAAGCTCTTAGGACCGATTGCGTTTATAATGACTGGATTGATATCAGTTATCGAAGGAGTTATCGATCGCACTGATACACTTAATTCAGTTTTCAGGATTTTGGGGGGTATAGGTAGTATTGTCGCTGGAGTACTAGTTGCAATCGGAACATGGGGAATCGGAACTGGGGCAGCAGTTGCTATGATAAGCTCTGGTTTTGCTCTTTTGGCACCGATTATCCATGATGCTACCAAGAGTACCGATCAAGCAACGGAGTCATTTAATAAGCTAGGAGATAGCATTAATTCAGTGGGGGACGCCATCGGGCACTCACCTGGTACAGCACAGGATATTGTGCGGCTAAGTGCAGGATTGAGCGTAGCAAAAATACAAACTGTCGAATGGAAAGAAAAATTAAAAGGACTCTCGAGCCAGATTAGAAAAACTGGACAGGAAGTAGCTGGTTTACGACTAGCTGGTGTGCCTTTTGATTTTGGATTAACGATGCCCGGGGTTTGGGACTTGTTCAAATTTTGGCTGTTCTCATTATTTGGCGGCCCCGGAAAATTTATTGAATTCTTCAAAGAGGTTGACGCTTTAGGTGATGTATCCGGCAATTACGAATTCAATCTTAAAATGCCGGGGCTTTGGGACATTCTCAAGATGTGGCTATGGAATCTATTTGGTGCTCCTTCTAGATTCCTCTCCTTTTTTGAAGATATAAAAGAACTTGGGGATGTTACTGGTAATTTCGAATTCAACCTCAAGATGCCCTCTATATGGGAAATTTTGAAAACTTGGTTATGGAATTTATTTGGAACTCCTCGTAATTTCATTGAGTTTTTCTCTAGTATTAAAGAATTGGGAGATGTGATCCAAAGCTATGAATTTCATCTGGCAATGCCTGGAATATGGGATTCTCTTAAGATGTGGCTGTGGAGTTTGTTTGGTCAACCTGATCGATTTCTACAATTCTTTAGAGGCCTGAAGGATCTGGGGAATTTGTCTCGTAAATTTGAGTTTGATCTTAGAATGCCTGGGGCATGGGATATGTTTAAATCGATTGTCTTTTTTAACTTTGGTAGATGGGAATCTTTCCTTACCTTTTGGCAAAGAGTTAAGGATATGGGGAATATCAGGGTGACTTGGTCGTTGAAATTGAATCTCCCGAGTGTCTCAGAGACTGTTGGAGAGATATTTGGTTTTCAGAAAGGAGGTATTGTCACACGTCCTGTGATCGCGCGAGTTGGCGAAGTTCCGGAAGCAATTATTCCCCTCAGCAAATTACGGGGAGGAGGGCTAGGAGGCATCACTGTTAACATATCGGGGAACTATATTCTTGACGATAGGACTTCTAGGAAATTAGCTGATAGAGTTTCCGCTGAAATAGTTAAGGTAATGGGCAGGTACAAATCTATTCCAGTGGGTGGGATAACTTAATGAATATCGGGGAAAAGAATTGAGAGAGGAATTTTCTGCAGAATGGCTTTTGAGAAAGAAGCAGTTGGACGACTTTTAATTGAGAATGTAGACAGATCTCGGTGGGTTGACTTCGAGTCAGTCCATATTGAGAGTGCCGTTAAGGTCAAAGGTTCGTTGTTATCATTCAGTATGTCAATTTCTAATTTTGAAATAAACGAACCGAAAGCTGGAAATGCTGTTGTTCTGGATGTCTATGCAGTCGATGATTGGGACTTTGACACAAGTTGTCCTAAACCAGGAACTTCTCCTCTCTTGAGAGAATTCAGTGGCACTATTGCGAAAATCAAGAAGAGAATTCTTGCACCACCAAATACTTTTATCTACGATTGTGAATGCCGCGACTGGACAGCATGGTTAGATCGCAAGCTAGTGACTACTGAAATTCCGGAAGGAATTAACTTGATTGAGGCTGTATGGGCTGTATTAGCGGATGTTGCGAAAGATGATGTAGCTCGTAACTATTACGGCGCGATCTATTCAGGGATAGATTTTGGGTGCTTCTTTAATTTATATGTTGAACAGAACAGTCTCGCCAAATTCCAAAGCATGGAAGCAATACCAAGAGCTGCATACAGCTTTGTTAGAGCTAGTGATGTGTTCAATGATATTTGTGAAGCCACTGGATTTCAGTGGTATATAGATGCTTATCGTAGAATTGTATTTTTTGATAGAGAACTCGGGATGAGTGCTCCTGTTGGCGATGAGATCTATGAAATTTCTGCTTTTGAAGCAGATCCGGATAAAATAGCGGTGTACAGCGATCTCGAAATAATCGATGATATCTCAGATGTAAAGAATGTCTATCGTTTCGGGGATCTTAGCGTGCCAACCGACGAAAGAACCGTTCTGGTTACCAGGCAAATAGAGGACGCAACGTGGTGGCAGAAATTAGTCTTGTTTTTGTTGAAGATGAATGTATGGTATTGGATTTCGCCAAGTTACCGTGACTGGGTTTTCTCCATTCAAGACTATTACTATGTGCCTAAAACTGTCACTTCAGAAGAAATAGAACAAACTATTCGTCTTTGGGTAGTGGACTTGGATGCTTTCACCGATGAAACTAATCCTGCTTTTGAGGATATCGAGCAGTCTAAAGTTCGGGAAATCACTAATTTTCAGGTCGTTGAAAAAGGATATCAGCTCGATTATTTGAAATCGCAAAGCAATACAGCTTTCTACTGTCCCGAAACCGGTGAAATTATTCTAACTACCGATCTTATAGACTGGAATACACAAGGAGTCTATCTAACAGGCCCTGGTATTTCGGTTGAACATGTTGAAGTTAGCGAATTCCCTGCTATCGAAGAAATGCAACGCCGAGAACACTCTTGTGGAATTTATGAAGAGTATCTCAATGCTGCCGATTTTCCTCTTACTTGGTCAACGGGAGAAATTTTTGAGAGATTAGCTGCGCGTAACGCATACCCTCGTTACCTTGGAAACATGATCAGCTATGTTCCGGGATGGGTACCCGGGATGAAATTCAAGTTTATTGGTAGAAATATTTGGAAAATGGAAATAGATTTCTATGTAATCAGTGTTGAAAAGACTTTTTCTAGTGATAGAATTATGCGCACTGAGTTATCTTTGTCTTCGAATTTGTATAATTGAGGAGAAAGATGGATGGATACTGAAACGTTAGTTGATTTGCTCTGGAGAATGAAATCTCAACCCAGCACGACGCCGAGAATAGTGAGGGGTAGAGTACAATATGATTCGTTTTTGCAGTACGAGGAGACCTTTCCTCTGGTTTCCTCTTACTTATATGCAACTACGGTCTTTCCTCCCGTCACAAAGTTAGGCTCAAGTACATTTGGCGAGGTGATCAAATGATAACTAATATTTGCCGAGAAGCTGAAGCTAAATGGCTAGTTGGAGCTGAGCCGTCTCTTCCACAAGTGATAGCTCTTGGTACCGGGACTGCAGGCGTATCCAGTTCCAGTTCTGCTCTCGATAAAGAATACTATCGACAATATATCGACTTCCGATGGTCACCTAAAAAATACGCATCGCGCTTTTCAATTAATTTACCATCCGACACGCCACCACCGAGGCCCGGGGAATCTTCCATTGTCTTTACCGAGATTGGATTATTCGATGGGTCGATGATTGGAGTAGCAAATGCAAACTTCGAAGTGTGGTCTGGCTCACCGGAAACCCCTTCGTATTGGACTAAATCCGGCGAGGGTGCTAGTTGGAATAAAGGGACTGCCGCTTATCAAGGAAGTTATGCCCTTGAAGTAATTGCCGGAGACTCATTTGAAGCTCAGATTTATCAAGATTTGATTCTTGCAGACTGTCGAGGAAAAGTTTTAACTTCGCGTATTGCTGTAAAAGCATCAGCGGGGTCTCAAGCTAGAATTGGTTTCTACGATGGTTCGTCTACAACTTATTCAGATTACCATAGTGGTGGAGGTGATTATGAACTTTTGCAGTGTACAGCAAGTATTTCGTCTTCAGCTACAAAAGCTAGGATGATTCTTGAAGTGGCGCCATCTGGCACAGCGTCATTTGACTGGATTCAATGTTTCCAAAGTGGTAAACTTTGGGCAAGGTCGACAATAAACCAAGAGAAGGTAGACGGAACTCCTTTAAACTTATCTTGGGAAATATTAACTGAGGAGGGAGATATGATAAGAGATGCTTATGAAACACAAGAAATTTCATCTGGAACTGCAAGTGCTGGAAGCCTAGACCCTGATAAATATCAGCCAGCTGGACAAACCCATGCCACCGAAGTTCTCATTACGGTGGAAGATAATCCAATTAGATATTGGATGCATGGAGGAACTCCAACTGCTACCTCGGGCCATCTTGCTGGTACCGTCGATCCTCAGATGGTTCACCCTCTCTCGATCGAAGGTGCTAACAATATAAGAAACCTGAGATTTATCGGTATTAACGGCACTGCTAAATTGAAAGTTACTTATTTAAGATAAAGAAGGAGGTAGGTTTATGGGTTACTCCAAAGACTATTATTTGGTGACCAATGACCTGAATGCACTTCTTCAAGCCGTTGCATCGGAAGGGGTAAGTGGAGGTGTTTCAGATGAACTCGAAGTTGTTGCTGATTCTCCTGAAGACATGGGGGTTGTTGTTAAAGCTGGCGAAGCTAGATTTGGCACGTCTGTTGTCACAAAATCAACGGAGACGGATGTCCCTCTCGATGCTGCAGGGACCAAACCGAGAAAAGACATAATTGTAATCAATTCTTCTGGTACAATCTCAGTAGTAAAAGGAACAGAAGCTGATGCTGATCCGGTAGGACAATCTGGCCCTAACACAAAAACGCCAGAACCTCCTTCTATTCCAGCTAGCTCCATAATCCTCGCCGAGGTATGGGTTGGTGCTAGCGCAACAGAAATTTATAACACAGATATTACTGATAGAAGAGCTATACTGGGTCCTGTTATTCATACACCTGCTGGTGTAACTGCTGACGATCTAATTTATTTTGATGGTGATGTGTGGGTAAGGTTGGCTAGAGGTTCCGAGGGGGACGTTCTTTCTCTTCTCGCCTCAGGCTTTTCTTGGAAGAAAGTAGCTAGATTAGCTTATGAGTGGGGAGGAATTTATTTAGACGGTGTTTTCGATTGCATTTCCGGATGGGATCCAGATACTTCTGGAAGTGGTAGCATTACAATTTCGTCTTATTCTGTTCTTCTTGATACTGGTGCAACAGCCAGCTCAACAGCGAAAATCAGAAAACGTCCTTTATTCTATGCCAGAGCAACACCCAGTTGGAGCAAAGTGAGGCGCGTGTGTTTTGGAGTGGCAGCTTGGCCAACCGCAGATAAGACTGTATGGCTGGTGACGGGTCAACCGGGAGTTAACAGACATTTTGGGTTCAAATTAAGCGGGGCTGATATTTATGCTACTGTTGCTGATGGCACAACTGAGAATACTTCGAGTATCGGAACTGTCTCTTCGGATAGACAGCATTTGCAACTCGAGGCGATATTTGATCCCGGGGTTGATTGCAAATTTTATATGAGTGGTGCCTTGCAAGCTACTCTTGATACTAACTTGCCTTCTGGAAGCACAGACGCGGAGTATCTGTTTTATGGATGGGTAGAAAATTCCGTGGCTGCATCAAGGAAGATTGAAATCTCCGAGATCAAGGTGTTGCAAGAACCTTAAAGAGGTAGATTTATGGAAAAGGATTTAGTTGAACTTCAAAAGAAATATGGGAAGGAGATAGAAGCCAAGAAGAATGTAGTGGGCACCGGCATTGGTTTAAGATGGAGAAAGGGTAAACTCACGAACGAAGTTTGCTTTGTGGTTTTTGTTAAGGAAAAAGTCTCAGTAGCCGCACTAGAGGAAAGGGATGTTATCCCGAGTGAAATCGAAGGAGTCTCCACCGATGTTCAGGTGAGACAAGCTGTTGCAATGGTTGATAGAAAAGCCAGATGGAGGCCAGCTCCGGGGGGAGTATCGGTAGGGCATCCTAATGTAACAGCTGGCACCTTAACGATTCCATGTCTACAAGAAGGTATTATTGTAGGACTTTCCAACAATCATGTCATAGCAAATAATGATGAGGCGAAGATAGGAGATCCGATCTACCAGCCCGGGGTAGTTGACGGAGGGACTTCAGAAGATGAAATAGGAACGCTAATTGATTTTGAGCCTATTTCTAATGGCATCCCCAATATGGATGCGGCCATTTTCAGGTTTCAAAACGAAAAAGATGCTAAATTTGAACTTCTTGAGATAGGTGCCTTGCAACCAGGTTTAGTTGAAGCATACTTAGGTCAGCGTTGTCGTAAATCGGGAAGGACAACCGGAGTTACAAATGTGATAGTTACTGTAGTCCATGCTATTGTTAAAGTGAGTTATGGGCATGGTAGAGTGGTGACTTTAGTCGATCAAATTATTGCAGACAAGGCACCTGGAGAATCCCGGGCAATTCAAGGTGGTGATTCTGGATCTGCGATGGTTAATGAGAGCAATCAACTTGTTGGTTTATGTTTTGCTGGTGCGTACAACGGTGACTTCCTAATAGCTAACAGAATAAAACTGGTTGCGGATAGGTTCAAACTCGATTTCTCGCTACCTCCTAGTCTTCCACTAGCAAGCTATCGAATTGGTGCCAGATTCAAAGAGAAACAGGGTTGCCTCTGTGCAGGTTTCGCTTTTATTCATAACTTATTCAGGAGAAAACTAAAATGACTACATGGTGCGGCATAACTCCTGCAGCTGAAGAGGAAACTTGGGAAAAACCTGGTGGAGCCGAAGTCTCCTTTGATGATCTTGATGAAGGACTCCAATCAGTCATAGGTGCTGATTTTCTTGGTTATTTTATCAAGGCCGTGGATATTCCGGGGGCAGTGGGTTCTAATGTTGATGATCCTACAGCCTTCAATGGAACTTGTCGCAAAGCGTTGTCAACTGACAGTTCTGGAGAAATGCTTTCTGGTCCTACACAAAACAATATTTCAGCTAATATCTATTGGGTTACTTTCAGACTCAAGATTAGTAGCAATACTAGCGAGAGCACGATTGGGACTATAAGTGTCAAGGTTACTCGTGGAGGAGGCTCCACGAGCGTTTCAAGCCGTGATATTAAGCCAATTGATTTTACTTCGCCAGGTGTATGGCAATCCTTCTCGATGGTAGCTGAGTTAAGGAATAATGACACCGGGCTTAATGTTTATGTAACATTCACCTCCGGCATAGCGGATCTCTCAATAGATACTATCCGATTATGGCCGCTTGGACAGGTTTCTACAGAGCTTATTGAGAATCTGTCTGTCACAAACGCCAAGATAGCTAATCTGCACGGCGAGAAGATTATAGCATCGACTATTGACACCGACAGTATTAAAGCTGGAGCTGTTATCCCAGAGAAGACTTCCCAGGGGATTGCTTGGTCATTTGTCGGTGATATCACTGGCGATGGTACTTCGAATCGTCATATTAGTCTTGGATACAAAGCTTATTTGGTCCAATACATGAGAATTGAACCTCTTATATGGATGCTTTCGTGTCTCTCACCTCTTGGCTCCCTTGTACACAAAGCGTCTGAAACTATTTATATTTATTCTGTTCCTACTTTTATTTATATGTATCCTCACAATTGGAGTGAAATCGTAAAACTTCACTCGAGTGATGGCTTTGTAATTGATGATGTAGCTAATCTGGATGGTATTTCGTATCGCTATGTTGCCTTTTGTGGGCCATAAAAAGATGTTCTATTTAATACTGTATAACAAAACTACCAGGATCATTCGCGGATACTTCTCCTGCAATGCCAATCATTTTCCCGACTCTAATGTTTCTAATCCCGATCCGCTAATTTATGATCGCATACGAATATTTATCCCGTCTTCTTTGGAGCCCGATCAGCTAAAGGGAGCTTCGATAGATGATATACTGAATTTAGAAGGAGTTGTAGAAATTTAGATGGAGAATTCTAGCCATCGGAGATCGAATGTATGGGTAGTATGGAGTATCATCTTATTGAATATTGTGGGCGCAGTGATAACTAAAGCAGCAGTTGATGCAGGAGCGATAGAAGCTAATCCGGTGGCTAGATTTTTCCTGAGATTACCTAGTTGGGGATACTATTCACTGAGGATTGGAATATTCACGGGAGGAATGTTGGCTCTATTGCATTATGCCAGAGAGGTTACAAGTTTAGGAATATATTTCAAGATTGTACTGATCTTAAGTATAGTCGTATGTATCCACGATTCCTTAGTTTTATTGAAGCTGTTGAATTAAACGAGATTCCATAAGATTCAAATTCCCCTCTTCTAACCAATGTGAGAGCCTCTAGAAAGCCCTTTAATTTCTCGACGAGTCGTCTTGTATGTATGGGAATTATTCCTCCTGTTTTTTCTCATAATTCTCAACTAATTCAGCTGCTTTTTTTAAGATTAATGGTGCATCTTGTCCATTAAGCGCATTATCGGCAACGAATAGACAAGCCTTCAGGAATTCAAAGAACGACGGTACATCAAAATAGTAACGTATATTCTCAAATTCAATGCTGATTAATTGTTGATTTGGATCGAAACCTATATTAAATGTCATTAGCATCTACTTCCTTACACAAATTAACACGTCTTCCCATCTAGCTACCGGAGCACCATTTCTCCAAGCTAGCCTTTTGAAGAAACTCAATCGACCTTTAACCTTCTTCTGTTTTTCCCCAAATAAACTCGTCTGCTCATACTCTTCAAATAATAATGCCCTGTGCTTACAATGCAACTTCCATCCGGTTATTTCAAGGATTTTCAAAGTATCGAGATCAAGTCTTCTTAACTTGCCATTCCTAGTAGGATTCTTTATAACGATTGCCAGAATATCTGAGACAATAGCCAATTCAGCATAAACTTTTGCCATAGCGGATAAATAAGTTTCTCCCTCCTCTTTCGCTATCTGCCCTTCCGATTGCCCTTGCATTCCTTGAGTATATACGGACTTTTGTAAGTCTTTTCTGTTTTTATCGAGTATACCACCGGGCGAGCCTTTTGCTTTATAGGCAGCACCGTACGGAGGAGAAGTGATAGTTGCTAGCGGTTTATCGGACAAGTTCCCAATGTTTTCAGGATTCTTGGAATAATCTCCTTTGAAGCAACCTTTTGCTGATATGTTACGCTCATTTGTGAAAACACCAGGGCGATTTATTTTAGCTCGTTCCTCTTTCTTGATCTTTACTTTGTCATCCGGATTTGCGTTCTCAGAGGAATATATTCGATTTACCAGATTAGGATCAGAATAATGTCCGTACTTTGCAATGCCTCCACCACTCAATGCTTCCCCATATGGAGGGCTTGTTATTGCTATCAGCGGTTTATCTTTCATCTTGCCGATTTGTCCCTCCGTTCGTCCATAGCCTTCTTTGGCGCCTCTTTGAGATGGAGAATCGGGATTTCTTCCGCTTTGATCGTTTTCAGTTCGGGCAGGCTTTGTATTCAAGCCGCCGGAAGTTTGCTCAATTCCATACGGAGGACTTGTGATGGTGACTACACCTTTGTTATCGGGTAGGTTGCCTATGTTTTTGGGGTTCTCAGGATTATAACCTTCTGTCCCCATTTTGGGACTCCCTACCATAACACGCCCGTCTAATCGTCCGTAGTTTAGGCTTCTCCATTCCTGCTCCGTATACCGCTTTCCCCGAAACTCAATGTAACCTTTTGTTGCCAATTCGTTCTTAATCCATGCTACAAATTCATCTCTCGTTCCTTTATAGTTGCCTATGCCAATTTCTCCATAAGGAGGACTGGTAACAGTGACCATAGATTTGTCCGGTAGATTCCCAATGTTTGTGGGGTCTGTGGAATATCCCGATTGTTCCTTTTGTAGATGTCTTAACCTGCCTGGTGTTGTTCGCTTCCCATATTTGGGATTTCTCTTTTCCATTTCAGCTGCTAATCTTTCGGCCGACTCTCGAGTTGCTAATCCCTGTTTCATTTCGCTGTAAGGAGGACTAGTAATCGCTTTGAAATTTCTAGCATTCCCGTTGGTACGATTGTCTACGGAAGAAGGACTTTGGAGAGTTATTAGTTCCTTATCCAGCAACAGCTGAACAAGATCTCGGGCATCGCCTTGAATTATTTCCCAATCGAATTTCTTGAAAAGCTTTTTCTCAGCATATTCCTTGGTCTCCTTCATTAAGTTCACAAATTTTGGTTCAAGCTCTATGGCAATGAATTTATAACCTTTCGCTGAAGCACATACACCAGTAGTTCCGATCCCTGCCATCGGATCAAGTATTATGCTGTCTTCATCTAAAAGCCCAAGCTCTCTTAGATGGTCTAATATCCTGTAGCACAGAGCTGGTGACATCTTAGCTGGGTGAATATAGCTTTCGGGTGACCATATATCGTAATTCCCGGAATAGCAGTTATGCCAGTACAATGGGTATTTGCATTCTGCGCTCGGCATACTCATATTATATCATCCCACCCAGTATCCTATTATGATTCCGATCCACCCGATTGCTACTCTGGCTAAGTTTTCATCACCAGTAAATCCGATGAGATAAACAGCAACGCCTACGAGAATAATCGAAATAGCGATCTGCCCTTTTAGTTTGATATCCTCTCTAGCCTCAAGTGTTACGGAAGTTTCCGTTTTCCCCAGGATTTGTTTAGCTCTTCTGATTCTGTTTCCGATTATCTTCATCTAATTTCCTTTCTCCTTCTTGCTCAGGCACTATTGTCCACAGATTCAACTCGTAGCCCCTAAATGCGATTAGGGGGACTTCTTCAGCTTCTTCATGAGAGTTCGTAAATTCTACCGCTTCAGCGAAAGTATCAAATACTTTGTAGTAATCGTCTCCTCTTTTCTTCACATAATGCGGATGGCACCATACTCTTATCTCTGGAATTTCTAAATTCCCTTTGAATTTTTGTATCATATCTTTAGTCGCTAGGATTTTCATTCTTTTTACCTCCCTTTCTTTGCTTTTTTGTCGGTTGTTTTCTTCTCGGAATTTTTCTTAGATTTATTCCACTTACCAATATTCATTTAACATTTTCCTCCTTTCCTTTTTTTAGTGTTATCAAAAGACGCATCATTGCCTTCCTTGTTTGTCCTATTTCTCTCTGCCTCCCAAAGATTGCAATGAGTCCTAAAAGTCGCTCTATTTCTAATTCGAATTTGCTCATGACGTCTTGGATGCTTGCACATATTTCCATACTGATCTTGATACGAGTACTTACATCCCTCGCACCAATCATTTTGCATAAGTAGGCAATCATGAACAAAAGCGCGGAACCTAAGCTTTACTTTTCCCCAGTCCAGCTTAATTGTTATCATCTCTTCTTTTCCCGGTAATCTTCCCCGCGATTAAGTACATACCTAGAATATCGACGATCCTTGAATCTGCTTTTCAAGCGAGGTGATAACTTTTCAAAATCCCAGTTTGTTGCTATGATTGTATGAAGTCCCCGACTCCACCGAGATGACAGAATCTGCTCAATTTTCTCTCGTTCCCAATCTGTTCCGTATTCGATTCCAAGCTCATCAATTATGAGATACGATACTGTCTTAAGCTCCTGTACTTTAGAATCAGTTTGATTAGTATTCATCGCTATGCGAAGCTCCGACAAAAGATCAGCCATCAACATGAATTTAATATCCAATCCTCGCATAATTAATCGGTTTGCAATAGCGTTAAGTAGATGAGACTTTCCGTTCCCAACTCCTCCGTAGATAAGCAACCATTTGTAATCTGCGTTTACGCCTTCGGCTATTTGCCATGCCGCTTTATATGCTTGTTGCACTCCGGGCACCTTCTCATCAAAATTCTCGAAGGTTTGCGATCGATCTATGATCGAACTACCAGCGACGCTATCGGCAACAATCTTCTTATGACGAAACACTTTCACCTGATCAAGATAACACCCGGGGTAGTTACAAGGGAAAACTTTGCTGTAATCAATAGTGCCATCCGCTCCTTTACGGTGAACAAATCCAGCTCCTTTGCATTTTGGACAATTCTCAAGAGGGCCGTAAGGCAATTTCTCCTCTTCAAAATATTCATCAGGAATTTCTTCTTTAGTAGTCTGGAGATTCTGTGTATTTGTCGGGAAGTCCTTCGGACCAAGCTTTTCCATTTGCTTCTTCTCTCCTTCTGCGATGCCAGTTTAGAATCGTTGCATAATGAGATTTATACCGTTTGCCTTTGGACTTCAAATAGGTAGAGAGACTTTCGATATAATCTTCAGCTTTTCGAGTTCCTAGTTCTACATCTAGATTCCTCCTTTCCTTATCAGTTAACAGAACATTTTTAAATTTTCCGTATCTTTGTTTTGGTTCAAATTCTTCACTGAGTTTTAAGATTGCATTACCAGTTATAGAAACTCCCAGTTCTTCCAGTGTTAATTCTACATCTTTCACCTTCTTGGACAAGATTGAAATTTTGTTTTCCAGGTATTCAATTTTCTCTTCCAGACTTTTATCGCCGTTGTGTTGAGTCCGCTTGTTTACCAATACTCTTACCATTCTGTCGCCTTTCTTTTCATCATTCATGAGTTACCTCAAGCCGAAAAAAAAATTTGGGTAGACATTTATGCACTCTTCTGTAAACTGTTCATTAAGTTCGACGCTTGATTTAGTTTATCCAACCATTCGTTATAATGTTGAACAACTTCACCGATTTTCTGGCGGTATTCCTCTTTTAGATTGGGATTATCATCCATGAAGGTTAATACTTCCGTTTGCTTCTCATTAAATTCAGGCAATGACCATACTTGCTTTGATAATTCACTTAAGTAGAGAAATTGAGGAAAGCACCACTCTCTCATTTGTGGAGGAATATATTTACCTCTCCCTCTGGGATTTCCTTCTCCGTCAAATCCATCGGGATATTCATATCTTGCGCTTTCCCATGAGTAGATATCAAAAGGGATTCTTAAACTCCATGAAACCTTTAAAAAATTATCGTAGTCAAAACAATCCTTTGTTAGGAAGCGAGGTTTTCCGTATTCAATCAAATTCGCAAATTCTATGCTCAAATAATTAGCATCCCTGCGGAGTTTGTCAGAATCATATCCGCTGTCAGCAGGTCTCCAACGTGTAGGCAAAACTGTTCTGAAGTTAAATTCATTGCTAGAACATTCAAGATTTGAGCAGTACTCCAGCATTTGATTAAATGCTTTCATATAACTCTTTATTGTCGCTATTATACTTTCTCTGTTTCTATAGTCCATTTTTTAGTCCTCCCTTCCTGCAATTACTTTTTCAGTTTTTATTTGCATCCGGCATCTCTTGTCTAAGACTGCCCCGTCTGTAAGCCCACGGGTATCCTCCTTCAAAATACGGTTCGAATAACAGCTCTAAGTTATCTTTTAGGAATACCGGTATTCCAGCCTTATCCGCGGCTTCGACTAATTCTTCTACCCACTCAACTTTGGGGAATAATGCCCGTTTATTGTTATACAATATCTTCTCCCAAAGATCAGGATATTTAGCACTCAGCAGTTCTATGTCCTTATTTAAGCCAGTACAAGCTCCAATGATTATCCAGTTTACGTCTCTGAAGCGATCAATCAAGCATATATTATTCCTGTCCCAATTAGCCTTGAAGTCCCAATGTAGCAAAGGTTCAAAGCTATAATACTTAACTTTTGCCTTTACTTTGGCTAGGTAATTACTGGCAATTCTGAACATAATGTCATTTGTAGCTGTGATGCCTACCCAACAGTTATCTGGGAAGGGGGAGAATTTGATTAAATTCTGTGGCTGCTTCGTCAGGGTATAAAATCTGTGCCAGGGATTTTCTCTCATCATTTGAAGCTCTTGCTTTGTCCATTCTTCGGGCCAGTAATCTCCCATCCAATCGCTCATGTCGTCAAGAAATATGCCAACAGGCTTTTTGTTCTGGTATGGTTGCTTTAATCTTTCTGGCCAGAAACGGGGGTAGAAGGGATCTTTGAATCCGAGTGTTTCGAATCCAGTCTTGACCACCATATTATTTTTTAGATATCTTTTCTTCAATCTTCCTCTTGCAAGCCTGTAAGCATAGCAAGGGAATAATCCTCCAAGGCACAAACCTTCTGATGTATGATTTTTGCAACCCGTCTTACTGTTAAGTGTATATCCTTGACTACCATCGGGATTTTGCACCCACTCTATACTTGTTATATTCATTAGATTTCCTCGGTTTTGCTTTGCGATTTTCATCACCATGCTATGTAAGTTATGATCATAGTAGCAACTCGCCCTCCTGACGCAGGCTTAAATACACAATCCAAAACGGTGATATTTGACAATGATAAGAACGAATTAGCTGCCTCTTTGACATCTTCAGATGATGCTAGATTACCCCTAAGAGCATTCTGCTGTATTATTTCTATGTGTATCTTACCATCCCGTATAGGATCTGGCACATACATCCGAGAATTTGAAAATGCAATCAGTCCCAGAACTATACTAACTATAACGAGAATAGCTATTAGAATACTCTTCATTTTCCCTCCTTTCAGCTATTAGCCCCCGTTTCCGATTTTAGCTAGATATTTGTCACCGCTTCTTTTCTCCCTGACTGCCAGATCTCTTGCTCAAGTTCTTTGCTCGCTCAACCAACCTGCTACTCGACTGAATCTTGCCACCACCAACCCCAAACACCATCTTTATACCAAGGCTTCTACAGACTTCAGCCTCTGGAATATCCCTCTCAGTTTCTCTGTCACCTCCGTTGGCAAAAATAGTCGGTTTAATCATCTTCAAGGTCTCACATACCGACATGTCCTTGTCGATACTCCCGATTACTTCATCAACGTACCGAACACCTTCTAGAAGCTCTTTGCGTTCCGAAAAAGGCATAAAAACATTCCCTTTCTTTTTCATCAAGAACTCATCTGAATTCAGAATGACCACTAACTTATCACCGAGTTCCCGTGCAGCTTTAAACAATCTCAGATGGCCCACATGCAAAGGATCAAAACCTCCCGAACAAGCAACGATAGTTTGGGGCCTTTCTACTACATGATGAGTTTCTCCACTTGTACAATCGATGCACATCTTGTCCCTCCGCTGTTCAATGGAGCTAGGATTAAATTCTATTCTTCTCTACCACTATGAACCGATCGTCTAAATATTTCTCCAGGATAGGCTTAACTTCTTTCTCCCAGCTCAAACCCCCATTTCCACATCCTGGTCGTACCATATAGAATGGTGGTTTGAGGATGTCTACTGTTTCAAGGAGTTCCTCGCAACTCCGCTTTATCAATTTCAGATCCGCTTTTTCATACCAGTTGTGTTTGACTGGAAAAGTTAAGAGATGAAATATTGGCTGTAAAGTTACATGGTTCCCAATTGGACCGTTAATACAATTTCCTAATATCTTTGGAAGATCCGGAAATTTCTTCTTAGCTTGTAAAGCAACTCCGCGACCCATCACTACCTCGCCATTCCTCTTTACAGAACCATTGGTAGTAATAACCACCCAGCTTCGCTCATGAAAATCCCAGATATTTCCCTTGATTTCTTTCATGATCAGTCCCTTCCTGTCTTTCTGTCAACTCTGCCGTAGTCATTTTGAAGTCGAACGACATCTTCCAATTCCGGAGTAGATACTTCATAAATGTAAGTATCGGTGTCCGCACATACACGATGAATTGTTCCAGCTGGAATATCAATTATTTTAGGCAGCTCTTTGATTTCGAACTCGATTGTTTCAGTTCCTAATACTATTTCCCCTTTGCCTTTCCATACAAGCCAAGTCTCTTTCTTAGATTTATGCAACTGGAGACTCAGCCTCTCATTCTTCCTAACGAATAGTTTCTTCACAACGTACACGCCATTATTAACAAGTAATTCTTCATACCCCCACGGTTTAACAATCTTCATCAATTTAAAATTCTTCCTCTTCGCCATTCTTTTTTAAATTTCGGGACATCTTGCAAATGTCTTTGCAATTTGTTAAAATAATAGTCCCCAAGCAAGCAGTCCAAGCAGTGCGCCTGCCATTCCCAAAACCACGGATAGGACAATCTGAACTATACCATGTGTAGTCCTGCCCTTTCCTATGTTAATGGCTCCGATAATTGCCCCTGCTATACCTAAAGGCAAAGGGAAGATTATGAGCGATAGCCCAGCACAGACGTATCCTGCTACTATAAGCCCCGACCCCGAAGTATAAGTTACCTCTTCGCCACAGTTAGGACATTGTCTAGCATGAGGGCCTAACTCCTTTCCACAATATTTGCAATACATGTCTGCCTCCTTTCTCTTTTTTTTTGTTTCTCTTAATTTCTACCATGGTACAAACATTGGCATCAATATGCCTAAAATATTTTCGGGTTTTCCGTGAATTCTAATCTGCGATAATTCGTCTCGAATTTCGCAAGTTATTTCCTCAAACATTTCCGCGTATTCCTGTAAATACGTCCTGTTTACAGCTATCCTTCTCGTTTCAAGTTTGAGTTCTCCCTTCTCTATCTTAGCAGGGATTGTCGTTTCGAAAGTGCCATCTTCATCGCTTTCCATTAATATTTTCAAAGACTGATCCTTCACCATAATTCTTGTTATCTCTGAATCCGGTTGAAACTGTGACAGCCTTTCTTTGAGCAGCGAAGCAGATACAGTAAATCTCCACGCATACTTGGGACTGGGAATCTTAGAGGTAAATTCTGGAAATTCTCCTTTTATTGGAGGAACAATTATCGATACTCCGTCCTCTTCAAACCACACTTCTTCACCGTTGAATCTAATTCCAACTTTACTACCCAGATACTTAGAGATGAGACGGGCAGATTTTGTAGGAATCGTAAAACTTCTTTCAGCGTCAGTATCTGTTGGCATTTGTATACGAGTCAGACGAAATCCATCGGAAGAAACGAGATATAATTTCTGCCCCTCAAATTTTGCAAGGACTCCGTTCAAAATAGGTCTTGTCTTATCCGGGGAAGCTGTAGTCAGTACTTTAGCGAGATTTTCCGTGAATTTCTTATCCAGTTGAATTGCGTCCATATCGCACCGGGGGATCGGAAAGGATTCGTCAGTCCGTAGCCGAGAAAATACCATTTTACTGTCTCCGTTATTTTGTTCAGAGAGAGTGACTATATACTTGTCAGGTTTTTCAACGGCGCTAATAGTAACCATTCCCATATCTCTTCTCAAGAATCTATGCAGTTGCAAAATCGGAATTAAGACTTCGCCTCTTTCTTCTATTTCGGCTTTCAAGTTACATACTATCTTGCTCTCTGCACTTCCTTTAGCTACTGCTATGTCAGATGCCTCGAGAAACATATGTTGAGTTGGAGACACGTGACTCCCGTTTCCTTTGCCTATTATCGAAGTGGCTTTCCTAAGCCTTTGAGCATCACATTTAATCTTCATAGTTATTCCCCTCCTTGATCTTTTCCATTAAATCTGTGTTTACTTCAAAGAATCCTAATTGTCCTTTACACGGGATCGGTACTTGAAACTTAACAGGGTTAACTAACACGAATCCATAAGGACCGGTAAACCAAGTAGATTGATGTTGTTTTACACAGTCGATGATTTCCACCTCGCCGATAATAGCTCCTCTTGGTAATAGTAAAGATCGTAAAAATTCTCGGCTTTCGTGCGTTCCTATTTCTTTCGCCCTGAGCCAATCCATTGCTGTTTCATCCCACCTCTTGCTTGCGTGAATAAAAATACGTCCTCGAATTTCAGTGGCCCAGGTTCTGTTCTCAATATTCTTATAGATTTTACCTTCTTCTGTGGCTATCCCATCACAGATCAACCATGCCCAAGGTTGCTTTACACTCAGCGCTTTCAATTTCTTATTCTCCGTTGTTACTTTGCTCACTGGGAGTGCAAACTTCATTGAATACATCGTACAGCTTCGAGGCCTTTTTCTTGCCTATCTTAGCAACATGATTCAATTCCTCGATATCGGCGTTTGCAACAGCTTTAAGCGATCCAAAATGACGAATCAAATTTTTCGCTAGTTCCGGACCGATACCGGGGATTGAACGAAGAACTCTTTCTGGCGTGGGTTCCAATAAAATCATTGGAAGCCTTTTTCTTTGCTCAATAATCCATTTCCCATGTTCCTCATCAGGTTTTTGAAACCACCGGTATAATTCGATAATAAACTTTGCTGCATATTTTTCATTCTGGACGTAGACTGGCAAGATGCCAAGAGTGGTCCACAAAGACATCAAAGCGAGTAATACATCAATGTACCGGTAATTTGTATCAACATGAACCAAGTTCGGCTTCCCATCTTTCGTTCTCCAGTACCTCCGTTCAAGATTTCCTTGGTCAGTAAGATAAATTGGCCCTCTAGTTAGAAGTATAGGAACTTCATACTCTTCAGCTAGTCTCGAGCATTGATCAGCAAGACTTCCAGATAATAGGCTTGTCAACAAATCCCCTAGCCATTCCTTGTTTTCTATTCCAATTGAATTTCCCCGCAATGAATAAAAAACATAGTCTCCGGTTTCTAAAACAGCCCTCGTGCCGAGTTCACCTATTGCCTTCTGCATAAAATCTGAC
>Ga0164310_10000402_pt1 | contig 22802 bp, 15 predicted proteins | sample GuaBasSedimGuay1_FD_121795 | JGI IMG/M metagenome (GOLD analysis project Ga0164310, IMG submission 121795) | Subseafloor sediment microbial communities from Guaymas Basin, Gulf of California, Mexico - Guay1, Core 4569-9, 0-3 cm | ecosystem: Environmental > Aquatic > Marine > Hydrothermal vents... | reverse complement strand
GTTCACCATCGTGTGCTTGGGATGGCGCGCTTCGTGAGGAGCGAGAGGGGCCAGCCAGGCGCGGCGCAGGGGAAGCGGCAGTTCGAGGGCATAGAGCAACCCCACGGGAATGTAGGGGGCGATTTTTTTGGCCCGGCGCAGGGAAAAGGGATTGAATGATGAGAGGAGGATACGATTGTCGTTATCTCGGCCACGTTGATATTGTTCGATCTGGGCAATGACAGCTCGTTCTAATCCGTTATCGCGGGGGCTAAAATGCTTGAGTTCGATGTTTAGGAGCAGCCTGCTTCCCACTGCTTCTAGTACCTGGGCCAGTGTGGGGATACGTTCGCCGGCAAAGGCCGGGTCAAAGTAGGAACCGGCGTCGAGTTCCTCAAGTTGGGCGAGTGACATATCTGCCACGCGGCCGCTGCCATTGGTGGTTTCGTCTACAGTGAAGTTGTGGATGACGACCGGCGCGCCGTCGGCCGATAGATGCACGTCGAACTCGATCCCGTCGGCGCCCAGTTCCACAGCTTTCTCAAAGGCGGCCAGTGTGTTGGCCGGCGCGACGCTGCTGGCCCCTCGGTGAGCGATGTTCAGTGTGCGTTCGTGATCGAGAAAGTTCATCATAGTTCCACAAAGTAGGCCTCGCAGGCCCGGTCAATCAGGTCTTTGTTCAGCTTTACGGGTACGTTCAGGTAGCGGGCGATGTCTATCAATTGGTCTATCAGGTCGCGGGGGTGGCAGGCGCGTTTGGAGCGGTTGGATTTGAGATAGTGCTCCTGGATCAGGTAGGCCAGTCCTCTATCGTCATAGGGGACGTTTCTGATTTGACACATACGGCGGAATATCTCCCGGTATTCGTCCCATGAGGGGTTTCCGATCTCGATTTTGTGGCGGATGCGTCGCAGGAAAGCCTCGTCCACCAGGTCGCGCGGGGCCAGGTTGGTGGAAAAGACGATCAGCACATCGAAGGGCACTTCGATCTTGCGCCCGGTGTGGAGAGTCAAAAAGTCCACCCGCTTTTCCAGCGGCACGATCCAGCGGTTGAGCAGGTCGCGGGGGCGCGCTTGCTGGCGGCCAAAGTCGTCAATCAGAAACATGCCGCCGTTGGCTTTCATCTGGAAAGGGGCTTCGTAATATTTATTGTTTTCGTCATAGACCAGGTCGAGCGCTTCCAGGGTCAACTCGCCGCCGGTGATGATGACGGGGCGCCGGATGCGCACCCAGCGTGGGTCAATTTTCTGATTGGCGGATTCATCAACTACCACGTGGTTGACAGAATCAAAGACTCTGATAATCTGCCCCCCTATTTCCACCGCGTGAGGAATGTACATTGCGTCGCCCAATATCATTTCGCCGATGCTCTCAGCGATGGCGGTTTTGCCGTTGCCCGGATGACCAAAGAGAAAGATGGAACGGCCCGAGTTGACCGCCGGGCCAAGCTGGGAAAAGGTCTCTTCGTTGATGACCATGTGGGATAATGCCTGGCGCATTTTGCGTTGGTGGACGATTACGCCGCCCAGGGGCTGGTTGTGTATCGCTTTGTAGTAGGTCTCTAGCGTGACGGGTGCGGCGCCGGCGTATTGGCTGCGGGCGAGCGCCTCGCGCCCCATGGAGCGCCCCTTCTCGGCGATGGCGTATTGGTAGGCCGCCTCTGCAAACCCGCCGGCTCCTTTGACTTCGCACAGTTTCTCGCGCTTGAGAAATTCTAGCACCTGGTCTATCACGCCGACGTAGGGGAGTTTCATGCGCTCGGCCAGATCGTAGCCCGAGAGGTTTCCCTCAAAGTACATGATCTTGAGCGCCAAGTCGGTCAGGAATCCCAGGCCCAGCCCGGTCTCTTTGATCGAGGTTGGCATGCGCGGGGTAAAAGATGGCGCTACTACCGCGGCGGTTGATTTACGCTGTTCCATTTTTCACACTCCTATTCTGTTTTCTCAATGAGCCGGGGGATACGGTGCGAATTGGCAATTCACCCTATTGATGAACGTCACCCAGCACCTTGCCTACGCGGACGATTTCCTCCTCAGTGTTGTAGCAGTGCGGTGAGATGCGGATGTATTGCTCGCGCCTTGAGACCACGACCTTTGCGTCGGTCAGTTTCTGGAATACTTTGTCTACGTCGCCGGGCGCGCTGAAGGAGACGATGGCTGCGCGGCGTTTGGGATTCAGGTTGCTGGCGATGGCATAGTTGTGCTGTTTGAGAATCGCGATCAGCAGGTCGGTCAGTTGCAGCGTCCACTGCTCGATGGACGGAATGCCCACTTCCATCAAAAAGCGCACCGCCGCCAATAGGCCGATCTGCCCAATGGTGTTGGCGGATCCCAACTCGAAACGGCGCGCATCGGGCAGAAAGGTCAGGTTATAGTCGCGCCAATTCTCCCAGCCGGCGACGCTGACGCAGCCGGCAAAGGGCGTCAGAATTTCGTCCAGCAACTCTTCGCGGCAGTATATGAATCCCTGGCCTTTTGGCCCCATCAGCCATTTGGGGCCGCCGCAGGAGAGAAAATCGATCTGGCAGGCTTGAACGTCCACGGGCGCGACGCCCAGCGCCTGAATTCCATCTACGACGAAATAAGCCTCGTGTTCCTGGCACCACGTTCCTAGCGCCGGCAGATCGCTCTTGAATCCGGTGAGAAACTGCACCGCGCTGACAGTCACGACGCGCGTATGCTCGTCGGCGTGCCTTTCCAATGCTTCAACCGTCAACCCGCCGCCATCGTGGGGGATGCAGCGGGTCTTGACGCCCTTGCGCTGGAGGTTCATCCAGGGGTAGACGTTGGATGGAAACTCCATATCGCAGAATATGATGTTGTCGCCCGCTTGCAGCGGCAGTCCGTTGGCGACGATGTTGAGGCCCTCGCTGGTATTTTGCACGAGCGCGATTTCTTCTGGTGTGCCGTTGATCAGCCAGGCCAGCACCCCGCGCAGGTCGTCAGAGATAGTCTCGTATCTGCGCTCGCGGCCAAACATCGCGCCCCGGTCGGTGATGAACTTGGACATAGCGGCGCGCACGGGATTGGGCAACGGCGCTACTGCCGCGTGGTTCAGATAAGTGCAATGTTTGGTGACCGGGAACGCGGCCCGTAAGGCTTCTACGTTGTGGTATCGGGGTTGGGTGTTGTTATGAGCCACTCTTTACCGTCTCCTGCCTTTTGCATCTTGCCTATTATAACCCACACTGCTATTATTGCGCAAGTGGTGTGGGCGCTGCCCAAGCCCTGCTTGCATTTGCGCCGCCTACGAGTATAATGATAGTAATTGTGTGAAGGAGTTGAATTCGATTGAAGCTGCGAGGACTGCTCAAAAAAATCACTGGTGATTCCGATCAGCGTGAAGTCGCCCGGTTGCAAAAGCTGGTCGAGCGCATCAACGAGCTTGAGACCGAGTTCGAGGCGCTGGACGACGCCCAACTGCGGGCCAAGACGGACGAGTTCCGCCGGCGACTGGAGGAGGGTGAGAGACTCGACGATATTTTGGTCGAGGCGTTCGCGGCGGTACGCGAGGCGGCCAAGCGCAGCATCGGCATGCGTCACTACGACGTGCAGTTGATCGGCGGCATTGTGCTTCACCAGGGCAAGATCGCCGAGATGAAAACGGGCGAGGGCAAGACGCTCGTCGCCACGCTGCCGCTTTACCTCAACGCGCTGGAAGGTCAAGGCGTTCACTTGATCACGCCCAACGATTATCTCTCCAAGGTGGGCGTGCAATGGATGGGGGCCATCTATCGCGCCCTGGGCCTTTCGGTCGGCGTGATCCAGTCGGCCGCTGTTGATCCCAAGCGCGGCTCTTTTCTCTTTAATCCCGATTATCCCTCGGCCGATGATCGTTTCTTGAACCTGCGGCCTGTCTCCCGGCGCGAGGCCTATCAAGCCGATATCACCTACGGCACCAACAACGAGTTCGGCTTTGATTACCTGCGCGACAACATGGCGCACGATCTGAGCGAGCGCGTGCAGCGGGAACCTCACTATGCCATCATTGACGAGGTGGACAATATCCTGATTGACGAGGCGCGCACGCCGCTCATCATCTCCGGCCCGGCGGAGGAATCGTCGGAACTGTACCGGCGTTTTGCCGGCATAGTGCCCCGCTTGCGTCCCAGTAGCCCCGAAAGCGTCGAGTTGGATGCGCCCGATGGCGATTACGTGTTGGATGAGCGGACGCGCGTCGTCACGCTGACGGAGCAGGGGGTGGAGCGCGTTGAACAGGCGCTTCCGGAAATTGGCCCGGATGAAAGCGTCTATGACGTCAAACATACTCACATGTTGCCCTATCTCGACAATGCCCTGCGGGCTTATGTCACCTACAAGCGCGACAAGGAATACATTGTCAAGGACGGCGAGGTGATCATCGTAGACGAGTTCACCGGACGCCTCATGCATGGACGGCGCTTCTCCGAGGGGTTGCACCAGGCTATCGAGGCCAAAGAAGGCGTGCAGGTACGTCGCGAGAGTCTGACCTATGCGACTATTACCTTTCAGAACTATTTTCGCATGTATGAGAAACTGGCCGGCATGACCGGCACGGCCAAGACGGAGGAGGAGGAATTCCGCAGAATCTACAACTTGGACGTGGTGGTGCTTCCTACCAACGTCGAGTACCGCGCCACTTACGGCGACCTGGAGGCCCACGAACGGCGAGCGGACGAAATCGAGAGCGTCGCCTTTGCCGGTGTGCTGGATGGGCGCGCCAGTGCGACTGTTACCACGTATGAGCCATCCGATGAGGATGGGCGCCACGCGCGTGGTGTGCCTTATCTCAAGCGGCTTGATCTGACGGATGTGATTTATGCCACCGAGCGGGTAAAGTTTCGAGCTGTAGTGGACGAGATTGAGGCGCTGTACGAGGCTGGTCGCCCAGTGCTGGTGGGCACCATCGCTATCGAGACCTCGGAGCGGCTTGCGCGTATGCTTAAACGGCGAGGCGTTCCTCACCAAGTGCTCAATGCCAAGCATCATGCCAAAGAGGCGGTGATTATCGCGCAGGCCGGGCGTTCCGGCACGGTGACGATTGCCACCAATATGGCTGGCCGAGGTGTAGACATCAAGCTGGGGGGCGACTCGGAGGGAGTGGCCCGCGAGCGGATGCGCAGGGAAAACATTGACCTGGCCGAGGTTCCCCAGTCTTCCTGGAACCGCGCGCTAGAGCTGTTGCGCCAGGGGCAGGGCGTGACGGACGTCTACCCAGAGCGCTGGGCTGAGATTCTCGCCGAGGCGGTGAGCGACTGCGCTGCCGACCACGACCACGTGGTGGGTTTGGGGGGGCTGCATATCCTGGGCACCGAGCGGCACGAGGCGCGGCGTATTGATAACCAGTTGCGTGGCCGGGCCGGCCGCCAGGGCGACCCTGGCTCCTCCCGCTTCTATCTCTCGCTTGAGGACGATCTGATGCGCCGCTTTGGCGGGGATCGCGTACAGGGATTGATGGACCGGGCGGGTATGGACGATATGCCGTTAGAGTTCGGCATCCTTAGCAAGACCATCGAGTCGGCGCAGATGCGGGTGGAGGGATACAACTTTGACATCCGCAAACACGTGCTAGAGTACGACGACGTGGTCAACAAGCAGCGCGAGGTGATCTATGCTCAACGCCGGGAGGTGCTTGCTGCTTCTGATCTGCGCGATCAAGTGTTGCGCATGGTGGGGGAGGAGATCGGCCGCGCGGTGGCCGCTCACACGCCCGGCCCCGACCCGGACGACTGGGACCTGCGCGCGCTCTATGGCGAGTTGCGGGCCTTTTTCCCGTTGCCTCCTGATTTCAACTATCGCAAGTGGGGGGGGCTTTCGCCCGCCGAAATCGAAGTGCAGTTGGCCGGGATGGCCGAGCGCGCCTACGAGGGAATCAATCGCTCCATCGGACACCAGGCATACCGGCAGGCGGCGCAGCAAGACGTCACGCTGGAATCGCTGGCGCAGAGCGGAGATCCAGCGCGGCGGTTGATCGCTCAGCGGGTGGTCGAGCGGTGGGGAAAGGAGCCTGACGAGGACATGGCTGCCCAACCCCTGCGGCGGCTTGAGGACGGGGTAAAGAGTCAGATCGAAGAGGCATTCGTAGACGTTTATGGTCTTTTTCGGGATCGGCGCTTGATGCTGCGGGCGGTGGATAGCTTGTGGGTGCGACATCTCACCGATCTATCGGCTTTGCGCGAGGGTATTGGGTTGCGAGCGTACGGTCAGCAAAACCCGCTCGTGGCTTATCGCAAGGAAGCGCACGAGATGTACCAGGATTTGCTGGGCCGTATCCAGGAGACGGTGGCGCGCTCCATCTACTTGGTGCCGCAATCTATGGCCGCCCAGCCTAGTGGAAGGAAGCGCCCGGGGTTGCAGGCGGCGCGTCCTCGTATTCAGCGAGGGGGCGGTGCGCGGCCGGCTCAATCACCGCCTGAAAGGCAAGCGTTGGGACGTAATGACCCTTGTTGGTGTGGCAGCGGCAAAAAGTATAAACATTGCCATCTACGAGAGGATAGGGTGGCTCGCTGACGGGCTGTGTAGCAACGCGTAGGGCAAATTGGCAATTTGCCGTTCACCTCATTTTTGAGGTAGGCGGTAGTTAAATGCGGTAGGAGGATAAATCATGGATGAACTCGACTTGACGGGGCGACTCATGGCGGACATGGACCCTCAATTACTCAAGTTCTTGCAGGCAAAAGTTAACTCCTTTGTCAAGTGGGACTTGGTCCGTTTCTTCCACGATAACCCGCACACCACAGACACGGCTGGTAATATTGCTCGTTACGCTGGTCGTACTGCCGACACCATCCGCGTCGAGCTGGCTGAACTGGCGCAGGATGGGGTGCTGGAGGAGAGCCAACTGGGTGACATGGCTGTCTACTCGTTGGCTTCAGATCGCTACGTTCGCGATCTACTGGAGCAATTTGTGAAAGCATCGGATGACCGTCAGTTTCGGGTCAAGGTGATCTATCACATTATCAGGGGGACGCGGTGATGGTGTGTGGGCGCGACGGCAAGGGAGTGATATATTGCGTATGTTCTCTTGTTTGTTGCTTCTCTGTTTTCACTGAGGCGCATACAGAAGGAGGAAACTAATGGAGCGAATAAAAACAGGTATTCCGGGCCTGGACGGGATGCTGTGCGGCGGCTTTTTGCCCCAAACGGCCAACCTGGTCGAGGGTGCGCCGGGCACGGGTAAGACGACTTTGGGGATGCAGTTTATTTATCACGGTATCGTAGCCTGTGGAGAGCCTGGTTTGATATTGACCTTTGAAGAGTTCCCCCAGCAGTACTATAATGATGCGGCCAATTTCGGATGGGACTTTCGTCAGATGGAGCAGGAAGGGAAACTGCGGGTGATAATGACCAGCCCGGAGGTTAGCAAGGCTGATCTGGAACAGGTCGGCGGGCGGATAGAGAGGCTGGTACAAAAGATCGGCGCCAAGCGGATATTGGTGGATAGCCTTTCACACTTTGAACGTCTCAGCAGAGACCCCGCTCATTTGCGCTCCATCATTTATGGGTTTGTCAATTCGCTAAAGCGTGAAGGGTTGACAGCCGTGCTGACACGGGAGAGCATGGCCTTGTTGGGGGAGGCGGAGGAGGGGGGCGATGAAGCTTCCGCTTTTCTCGTTGATTCGTATGTGCTCCTCCGTTATGTCGAGATTGAGAGCGCCGTCCGTAAGGCTATTCTGGTCCTCAAGATGCGAGGCAGTGATCACGACAAGGGTATTCGCCAGTTCGATGTGACCTCTCGCGGTGTCGAGGTTCAATCGCCGTTTGAGGGGCGCGAGGGCATTATGAGCGGCAGCCCTCGGCGAATGGCCGACTCGTTTGTGCAGGCCTTTGTACGGCGCTAATAGGAAGCAGCTTTTTGGAAAAACCCAAAACCCCGCCCTCGCTGTTTCTCGTAAAATGAAGGACACCATAGGGGTTTTGGGCGTTAACCGGGGGTGAGCGTGATGGATGTGGTCAAATATGTGTTGATCATTTATTCGTGGGTTATCGTTGGGGTGTTGGTGTTTTTCTTGTGGCGCATTGCGCGTTTTTACGAGGAAACCTCAGGTCAACACGTGGGCTATTACGCGCTCTTTCTGGCATCATTGTTGCTGGCGACCGGGGTAGTCTGGTACCTCGTGAATGACGTGGATTTCATCGGGCAGCCTGCTGGTGATTTGCTGCTGTTTAGCGGCGGGATTGTGCTCTTTCTGTTTGGCAACCACTTGCGAGAGTTGATGACCGGAGAGCAGGGATGAGAGTAATCACAATACCCCTAGGGCCTGTGGGATTGCTCGTTGTCCTTTATCTGGGTGTCCTGTTTGCCAACTTTAGCCGGCGTTTGGGCGCTGTGACCAAGATGGCGGAACATTATCGCTGGTTTTGGGTGTCCAATACCTTTGTTGCTCTGGCGGCGGTGAGTCAGGTGGTGCGGGGCATTGCGGCTGTTGCGCCTGGCCTGGCGTGGCCCTTTTTGCTCTCGCCCTGCTTCGCTCTGGTCACTTTTCATATCCCTTTGGTGATCGGGGTGACCGTTGACCTCGTGCTCGTGTGGTACTATTGGGACTGGATCTTGAAGGAAGAGAGCGAGTGACTCGTACCACTCTAATGGGAAGCAAAGCGACTCTCCCCACTCTAATGGGAAGCAAAGCGACTCCCCCTCCATCCTCAGTTGGCCTGGAAACTATATACTTGGAGCCAGAAACTGAACCTCACGATAGCGCGTTGGCGGCCCTCAATGAGATGGCTGCGATGGCCAGCACGCTGGAGGTGAACGAGGTATTGCAGCGCGCCCTGGCATTGGCCCTAAAAGTCGTCAGCATCGAAGCTGGTGCGATATCGGTGTTGAATGAAGAAGCAAACGAGCTAGTCTTCCGCGTGCAACAGGGGTGGCGTGTCCACGATTTCGTCGCTCGATCCGTTCGCGTGCCGTCCGACCGAGGCCTTTCAGGGAGAGTGGTGACGACCGGACGGCCGGTAGTGACGGGAGACGTTAGCCGCGACCGGCGGGTGGAGGTCATAGAGTTTCGCGAAGAAGGGATACAGGCGATGGCCCTGGCGCCTATGCGGGCGCGTGGTCGTGTGCTGGGTGTGTTGGGCGTGATGAGCTACACGCCGCGCGAGTTCAGCCCCAACGACATCACCGTCATCTCTGCCATTGCCGACCAGATCGGTATCGCGCTCGATAACGCCCGTTTGCTAGAAGATGCGCGCTGCCGGGTGGAGGAGCTATCCACGCTTCAGGCAACCAGTATGGAGGTATCGTCTACTCTTGACTTGTGGACGGCGTTGGAAATCATCATTTCCTCGACATTGGCATTGGCTGACGCTGCTGCGGTAGAGTTGTATCTGTACGAGGATGAGAGCGACAAGCTTGCTTTCGCGACCGCGCTGCGCCAGGACGGAGACCAAACGCCCGTGAGCGGCCATCCTTTGGGCGATGGCCCAGTTGCCCAGGCGGCGCGCAGCGGCAAAGTTTTGGTGTTGGCGGACCTCGCGGCCTCAGAGTTGAATGTGGGCGGGTGGCGGGATCATGGCATGGAGACCTTGGTGGCCTTGCCTCTCGAACGGGCGGCGCGTGTTCTGGGTGTACTCGCGATTGCTTTCGATGCTCCGCGCTCTTTTTCCGATCACGAACTGCGCGTTTTGAGCCTCTTGGCTAATCAGGCTGCCATTGCTGTCGAGCGCACTCGCCTCTTTGCGAGCGAGACGAGGCGCTCTACCCAGTTGGCCTTGATCAACCGGGTGGCCCGACAGTCCACGGCGACGCTCAATTTGAGCGCGATCCTGGATACGGCCGCTGACGCCATCTGGCGCAGTTTTGCCTATTTCAACGTTGCGCTTTTTCTAATTGACCGGGTGACCCGGGAGGCAGTACTGTACTCTATTGCCGGAGGGCACGCGGCAAACATACAGAGGGGATACCGCCGGGCGATTGAGGAAGGTGTCGTGGGGTGGGTGGCGGCGACAGGACAGACGCTCTTGGTGAACGACGTATCTCAGGAGCCTCGCTATTTGCCCCTGGCGCTGACGTCCGACCCGGTGAGTTCAGAACTCGCAGTTCCGATTGTGCGCGGTGACGAGGTGATCGGCGTTCTGGATATCCAGCACCTGACGCTGGGCGCCTTTGACCAGGAAGATGTCCAGGCTATGGAGACGCTGGCCGATCAGCTTGCTATCGCCGTGGATAACGCCCGGCTATACGAGGAAACTCGGCGGCGGGTGGCAGAGTTGGCGGCGGTGCAAGAGACCAGTCTGCGCGTGGTCTCGTCGCTCGACACCGAGTCGGTTTTGGATGCCGTGACCCGCAATGCTTTGGAATTGGTTGGCGCTGATGACGTTCACATCTTGCTCTATGATGTGGATGATGGCGGTCTCACGTTTGGCGCCGCATCATGGCGCGATACACCCTCCCCGGTGAGTCGAGCGAAACAAGCCGATCGTTTTGCTCAGGCTGTGTTAGGCTCAGATCGCTCGTTGATCATCAACCACGCACGCGAGCATCCATATTTTTCCTCGCCAGAAGCCCAAAAGGCGGGGGTGGAGGCTGTCGCCGGCTTCCCATTGCTGGGGACTAGCGGCGTGGCTGGGGTGATGAGTACGGTCTACCTGCGCCCCCACGCTTTCAGCGAGGACGAGTTGCGCGTGTTGGGACTGTTGGCTTCGCAAGCGGCGGTCGCGATCACCAACGCCCGGCTATACGAGGAGACGCGGCAGCGGTTGGAGGAACTCACCGTGCTGCACGAGGTAGCATTAGCTGCGGCCTCTACGTTGGCTCTGGAAGAAATCGCCAATCGCGCCGCAGCCGCCGTCAAGCAGCGACTTGGTTGTGAGCACTTGCATTTGCTCCTGCTCAACGAAGAACGGGGTGTGCTGGAATGTATCGGGCGCGGCGCTGGGGCCGAGGATGGGTTGCGTGTGGGGCAGGGTCTCGCCGGATGGGCCGTCGAGCACATTGCAGCATTGCGGGTTGGCGACGTGTCGCAGGATCAGCGCTATACTGGAAAAATACCCGACGTTCGCTCGGCTCTGGTTGTGCCGCTCACGGTTGGGGGCCGCACTATCGGGGTGATTGATGCAGCCAGCTCGCGCCGCGACGCTTTCAGCGCCGGCGACGAGCATTTGATGACCACGGTGGCCCGGCAACTGGCCATAGCCATTGACAACGCGCGTTTGTATCAAGAGACTGAGCGGCGGCTTGCGGAAGTCTCGGCCCTCTACCAGTTAGCCAGGCAGATGAACACCAGCCTCGAGATACAAGATGTGCTTGATTCCATCGTCCAGTCGTTGAAGCAGGCGATAGGATGTCGGGGGTGTTCCATCGCGCTCTTGGACACTGTCAGTAACGTGCTGGAGATTCGCGCAGCGGCGGGCATCAAGGATAAGTGGAAGCGTGATTTCAAATTGCGATTGGGTGAGGGTATAGCAGGCCGGGTGGCGCTGGAAGGCCAGCCGGCCTATGTGCCAAATGTGTTGGAGGTAAAGGGTTTTGTCTTTTTTGACCCGTCCGTTAGGTCGATCTTGATAGTTCCTTTGAGCGTGCAGGATGTGGTGATTGGCACGTTGAGCGTAAATAGCGATCAGATCGAGGCCTTCAGTGCGGCCGACGAGCGGTTGCTCACCATCGCTGCATCTCAGGCAGCCATCGCCATTGAGAACGCTCGCCTGTATACCAGGCTTGATCAAAGGGCCAGGAATCTGGCAGAAGCGTACGCTGAGTTACAAGAGGCTGACCGCCTCAAAGACGAAATGGTACAGAACATTTCTCACGAATTGCGGACGCCGCTGACGTTTGTGAAGGGATACGTGGAACTGCTGCTGACTGGAGAGGCTGGCTCACTTTCTGACAAGCAAGCCGAATACCTCAATATCGTGATTGACAAGACCAATGCCATCACGCGATTGGTGAGTGATATTATACTCTTGCAGCAAGCGGGTCGGGCGGCCGGCAAGATGTCGTCTATCTCGCTGGTTGATCTGGCGCGGCGAGCTTTGCGGGGGTGTGCGGCTGCGGCGAAAAGTGCTGGGCTGACGCTGTCGCCGAATTTCCCGGACGATCTGCCCCTGGTGATGGGGGATGAGGGAAGATTGTTTCAGGTACTCGATCATTTGCTGAACAATGCGATCAAATTCAGCCCCAAAGGTGGACAGATATCGTTGGTTATCGAGGACGCCGATCCAATGTTGCAGGTATCCGTTTCTGATCAGGGAATTGGTATCCCAAAAGATCAACAGGGACGTATCTTTGAGAGATTCTATCAAGTAGATGGCTCCACCCAGCGGCGTTTTGGCGGCGCTGGGCTGGGTCTGGCGATTGCCAAACGCATCGTCGAGTCTCACAACGGGCAAATCTGGGTCGAAAGCGAATTGGGGGAGGGTAGCACGTTCTGTTTCACGGTTCCCAAGTATCGGGATTGGGGAGCATAGTTGAGAGGCAGGCGTGTCAGTGTATTGTTGGACAAAGGCCTGGTAGCATAGCTCTTTGTGGGCGCCTAATGGGCACAGTCGCCTGCGCTGCAGTTAAAATGAAGCACTCACCTAGTTCTGACGGATTCTGTGGTTCAAGTCTGCGGAGCATCCTGAGTAGGCCGAAGGCCGTATCGAAGCCGAGTCTTGAGCCTGTCGAAGAGGGTGCGAAGAATACCGTAAAACGTTGTAAAATCGCACCCTTCGATACGCGCTCACGCTGTTCGCGCTACTCAGGATGCTCAACCACAGAAAACGTCAGAATCAGGCACTCACAAATAGGTATAGGCGGGATATAATGCAGGATGAGAAGGAGCGACCGGGAGCAACAGCTAGCTTGCACGGCCAACTATGCGCTTTGCCAAAGGTGGATCTCCATCGTCACTTGGAAGGCTCGCTGCGGCTTCGGACCCTGGCCGAGATAGCGCAGGAACATGGGATTGATTTGCCCAGTTACGATATCAAGTACCTGCGCCGTTTTGCGACAGTTACGACGGATGAGAGACTGGATTTCCAAAACTTTCTTACAAAGTTCGCTTTCTTGCAACGCTTCTATCCCACCCAGGCAGCTGTGGAGCGGGTGGCTTATGAGGCAGTGGCCGACGCGGTAGCCGATAATATCAAGTATTTGGAGTTGCGCTTCAACCCCGCCGCGCCGACCCGAGAGCAGGACTTTTCGCTCGATCAGGTGGTGACCTGGGTATGTGGCGCCGTTGCCAGGGCGCAGTGCGACTGTGAGATTAGCGTCAATCTGATCCTGCAGATTGACCGGAGAGGAAGTCTGGATATGGCGTCGAGGATTGTGGACATCGCGCTGGCCCATCGAGACGAGGGCATCGTTGGCCTGGATTTGGCCGGTTATGAAGTGGCGTACCCGGCCCGTCGCTTTGCCGATATTTTCCATCGAGCGGCGCAGGAAGGGTTAGGCATAACGATACACGCTGGGGAAGAAGGAGGGTCCGAGAATGTCCGAGAAGCTATCGAACTGCTGGGGGCGAACCGCATTGGGCACGGTGTGCGCTCAATCGAGAACTCGGAGGTTGTACAATTGCTTCGTGAGCGCGGAGTAACGTTGGAGGTCTGTCCAACCAGCAATCTCCAGACTGCTGTGGTGAGTCGTTTTGGGGCGCACCCCTTGCCGGATCTATTAGCTCTTGGTTTGCGCGTGACTATCAACACCGACGATCCCAGCATCAGCGACACGACGCTCACCGACGAATATATGGTCGCTATGATGGCGATGGGAATGACATTGAAACAAATCAAGCACACGATCATGGTAGCTGTTGAGGACTCATTCCAACCACCGGACGAGCGGCAGAGGTTGGCGGAGTGGTTTCGGAAAGAGATGGAGTTGGCAGATGAGAAACCAGGTTTTTAGGAAAAAACCTGGTTTCTTTCCCCGGATCATTGAAAAGGTACGAGGAGGACAATGACAGAACTTGTTCGTGATCAGGTTGCAGCTTTGATTGTTGCAGGACTGCATACCGCGCAGGAGCAGGGCGCACTGCCCGAGTTCGAGACGCCAGCGGTCACCGTGGAGCGGCCGCGCCAACTCGATCACGGTGACTATGCTTCGCCTGTCTGCCTGCCGTTGGCAAAAGCCGCCAAGATGCCACCCCGACAGATTGCCGCGCAAGTAGTCGAACACATTCCCCCGTCCCCGTTTGTGGGCAAGATCGAGGTGGCCGGACCCGGTTACATCAACCTCACGCTGAACGCGAACTGGCTGACTGCTCAAGTCGAGGCCATCTTGGACGCCGGGGAGAGCTTTGGCAATCTGGAACTCGGTCGCGGGCAGCGATGCCAGGTCGAGTTTGTGAGCGCCAACCCCACCGGCCCGCTTCACGCCGGATCTGTCCGCAACGCCGTCATCGGCGACGCTCTGGCCAGCGTGCTGGCGGCGGCTGGCTTTGAGGTCGAGAGGGAATACTATGTCAACGACGCTGGCTCCCAGGTGCGCCACTTTGGCGAGAGCGTCTATGCTCGCTACGCCCAAGCGCTTGGCCAGGATGAGCCGTTCCCGGAAGATGGCTATCGCGGCCACTATGTCGTGGAGATGGGGCGGGAAATGGCTCGGCAGCATGGCGACCGATACCTCAACCTGCCTCGCCGAGAGGCCGTGCGCGCCCTGGGCCGGGAGGGCATAGCGCGTGTCCTCAACGAGATGCGGCAGAACCTGGCTGATCTGGGAGTGGAATTCGATACCTGGTTCCATGAAAAGAGCCTGTACGAATCTGGTCTGTTCGACCGTATGCTGCGGGTGCTGCGAAACAAAGGACACATCGTCGAACGGGATTATGCGACCTGGTTCACCTCCCCTGATTTGGATGCGGACGCCGTTGTGATCCGCTCCCCGCAGATCATACCGGAACCGGACGAGCGTCCCACCTACCTCGCCTCTGACATCGCTTATGCCTGGGACAAGCTGGTCGAGCGCGGCTTTGATAAGGCGATCTACGTTTGGGGCGCCGATCACCACGGCGACGCGCCCCGTGTGAAGGCTGCGGTGCGGGCATTGGGGCTTGACCCCGACCGCGTGGTGATCATTCTCTACCAATTGGTCAGCCTGAAGCGGGGCGGTGTAGAGGTGCGCATGTCAAAGCGAGCGGGCGAGTTTATCACGCTGCGCGAGTTGCTGGATGAGGTTGGCCCTGACCCGATCCGCTTTACGCTCCTCACTTGCACCGTCGACTCGGCGATGGATTTTGACCTGGAGCTGGCGGTCGAGCAATCGGACAAGAACCCCGTCTTTTACGTGCAATACGCGCATGCCCGCATCGCCAGCATACTGCGCCATGCTGTTGATCTGGGGTGGGATGTGGATGCCGCTGGCGACGCCTCGCTGTTGACCCACCCGAGCGAACTGGCCCTGATCCGCAAAATGCTGGAATTGCCAGAGATCGTGGCGCTGGCGGCAACGCAGATGGCTCCGCATCACTTGACTTTTTATGCCAAGGAACTGGCCGCCGTCTTTAGCGCTTTCTACCGCGACTGCCACGTCGTTGTGCCAGAGGAGCCGGAGCGGGCCCAGGCGCGCCTGATGTTGACGCGGGCGGCCCGGCTAACGCTGGCGCGAACGTTGGGCCTGTTGGGCGTGAGCGCGCCGGAACGTATGTGAGCAAGATGCAACTTGCAAACTTCTCTGGAGGCTTATGGGACTAAAACCTGATCGTTGGATTCGTAAGATGGCATCTGAGCAGCGGATGATTGAGCCGTTCGTGGATGGGCAGGTGCGCGATGGAGTCATATCCTACGGACTATCATCCTACGGCTATGATATCCGCGTGGCCGACGAGTTCAAGGTTTTTCAGCCAGAGATTACGGCGTCCAAACTATCGGACGTGCAGTGCGCTTACGTGGCCGGAATACTCGACGCGCAGGGGCGAATCGGCTACACTGACTTGGAGCCAGAGGGGAGGCCAGCCCTGGCCCTCATTGTCGCTGGCGACGATCTCCGGGTGTTGGAGGGTCTGCAAGCTATCGTCGGCGCCGGCCGGCTGCGGGAACCTGATAACGGCCAGAGTGAGTTGATCGTGAGCAAGGCCGCCGACGTGCAGTATGTTCTCTCGCAGGTATGGCCGTACCTGACGCACCGTCGCGACGCGGCCTCCCGCGCATTGGCCGAGTTAAAGTCCAACAAATCCATCGTCGTGGACCCCAAGAATTTTAACGCTGCCTCTTTTGTTGATTTCAAGGGCGAGATATGCGTCATCCCTCCCAACTCGTTTGCGTTGGGCCGGACGGTGGAATATTTTCGCATTCCACGCAGCACATTGACCATTTGTGTAGGCAAGAGCTCGTATGCCCGCTGTGGCATAATTGTCAACGTGACACCTTTCGAGCCATCTTGGGAGGGGTATGTGACATTGGAGATCAGCAACACCACCCCTCTGCCGGCCAGGATATACGCTAACGAGGGCATCGCCCAGGTACTCTTTTTTGAGGGTGACGAGGAATGTGAAACCTCCTACGCCGATAAGAAAGGCAAGTACCAGGCCCAACAATCCATTGTCCTGCCCCGGCTGTGACGTTGACGGATAGAAATTTCCGGTTATAATTGCTCTGCGGGCGGTTAGCTCAGCTGGTCAGAGCGCCTCCCTTACAAGGAGGAGGTCACAGGTTCGAGTCCCGTACCGCCCATCAGAGTGCCGGGTACGTAAAGTACCCGGCGCTTGCGTAACCTCAATCCCGATGTTACAATCACCACAATGATCTATTTGGATGACCTCTTATCCGCTACCGGCGGTCAACATATCGGGCCTCCCATTCCCATTCAGTTCCCCGCTTTTTGCTACGATTCGCACCGCCTCACCCCTGGCGATCTTTTTGTCGCCGTCAAGACCGAGGGAGGTGGAGACGGTCACGACTATATCGCCGACGCCATCGAAAAGTGGGCGGGCGGGGTGCTTTGCCAGTTTCCACCTCCTAACCCCACCGTCCCCTGCATAGTCGTCCCAGATACCCAACTTGCCCTCACAGATTGGGCCGCTCACATTCTGCGCCGGCACAACCCTCAGGTCGTGGGCGTCACCGGTTCCACCAGCAAGACCGATACGCGCCGGGCCATTTCCTCAGTTTTGGCTATTCGCCACCGGGTTTTCGCCAACCCACCGGCCCTGAGCAGTCGCTTTGGCTTGCCCATCTCCCTGGCCGGGCTGGGTTCAGAACACGAGGTGGCTGTCTTGGAAATGGCTTGTCACGCCTTTGGGGATATTGCTCACTTGGCCGAACTCACCCGCCCCCGCATTGCCGTCGTCACGGCAGTCAACCGCGCCCACCTGGCTTACCTGGGCAGCATGGAGGCCATTGCCCAAGAGAAAGGCGGATTGGTCGAATCCTTGCCGCCCGATGGCGTGGCTGTCCTCAACTATGACGATCCCCGCGTGCGGGCAATGAGAGAGCGCACGCGCGCTCGTATCGTCACCTACGGCCTCAGCCCGGATGCCGACATTGTGGCCTCCGACCTGCGGCTTGATCGGGAAGGACTCCAATTTGTCGTTCATTTCCCCGGAGTCAGCGGCCTGGGCACCCCCGGCTACCCGGCCAAGTCGGAGATTCGCACCAGACTCCTGGGCCGCCACCAGGCGCACGTGGTTATGGCCGCTATTGCTGTTGGCCTGGCGTATCACGTCCCGTGGGACGACATACTCGACGTGATGGAGGAATTAGAACCCGGGCCGGGCCGACTGCGGCTGCTGCCGGGGGCCAGCGATTCGCTCTTGCTCGATGGGTCCGCCAGTTGCAGCCCTGCTACTGCGCTGCAAGCCCTATATGCCCTGGCCGATTACCCAGCCCAACGACGCATTGCTGTTCTGGGAGACATGGCCCAATTGGGTGGTTACTCGGTGGAGGGCCATCGCCATCTGGGGCGAGTCGCTGCTGCTTTCGTGGATTATCTGATTGTCAAGGGAGAACGCGCGACCTGGATCGCCGAGGCGGCCATTGAGGCTGGCTTGCCCCGCGAGCATACCTTAGTGACCTATACCGCCCGGGACGCGGTGCGTCACCTCAAGCCGCAACTAAAGCCGGGAGATGTGGCGCTGGTCAAGGGAGATGTGGAAGCCCGGATGGAACAAGTGGTGGAGGGCCTCCTGGCTGATCATGCTGATGCCGATCGGTTGGTGCGGCGAGTGGATGGATTGATTGTACGGACCGCTCGTCCCTCTCGGTCAACGTGGACTGAGGTGAACCTGGAGGCGATTGCCTACAACGTCCGGCGAATCAAGGAGATTGTCGGGCCAAAAGTAGATATCTTGGCGGTGCTCAAGGCCGACGCTTATGGCCACGGCGCTCTCACTGTTGCCCGTATCGCACTCAATAACGGCGCTTCTTTCTGCGGAGTAGCTTCGGTCAACGAGGCGGTGAAACTACGGGATGGTGGAGTAGACGCCCCTATCCTGGTGCTGGGCTATACTCCTTCCTGGCTGGCAAAGGCGGCTCTGTTGCGCGATGTCACTCTTACCCTCTACGACACTGATGTGGCGCGGGCCTTTAGCCGGGCCGCCACTGATTTACGCCGCACCGCTCGGGTTCACATCAAGGTGGATACCGGTATGGGCCGGTTAGGATTGTTGCCCGAGCAGGTCGTCCCTTTTGTGGAGAAAATCCGCGCTCTGCCCGGCCTCGACCTGGAGGGTATCTTTACTCATTTCTCCGTTGCGGACGACGCTGATTTGGAATACACTCGCTGGCAACTGGCACGTTTTCGGGAGGTTTTGGAGCATCTGACAGAGATCGGCGTCGCTTTTCGTATCGTTCATTGCGCCAACTCGGCTGCCTTGTTACGTCTGCCGGAGACTCGCTTCGATATGGTGCGGCTGGGCCTGGTGATGTACGGCTTGCAACCTTCTCCCCAGGTGTCGCTTCCACCGGGTTTCCGCCCCGCGCTGGCGTGGAAAACGACTATTGCCCAGGCCAAGACTCTCCCGCCGGGCAGCTATGTCAGTTACGGCAACGTCTATCGAACGGAGCAGGAGGAGACCATCGCCGTTATTCCCGTGGGCTATGCTGATGGCTTCCGCCGCGCGCCGACCCGCTGGCAGGCGGTGCTCGTCCGTGGGCAGCGCGCCCCCATCGTGGGCCGAGTCTGTATGGACCAAACGATGGTCAACGTCAGCCATATCCCCAACGCCCGTGTGGGCGACGAGGTGGTGCTCATCGGCCATCAGGGGAATGATGCGATCACTGCCGAGGAGGTGGCGGGTTGGCTGGGGACGATCAACTACGAGGTGATCTCTGAGATACTGGCGCGGGTGCCGCGAGTTGTGTAGTGGGTGCGAATCTTGGCTTGCCTTAGCCAAGTTCGTTGAGTATAATATAGGCATAGAGTTATTAGAAAAAAAGGAGAAGCAGCGATGAAACTAGATCCTAAAGCACGATATACCGAAGAGCACGAGTGGGCCCGTCAGGATGGGGATGAGATCGTCTGTGGTATCACTGATCACGCCCAGGAATCCCTCTCCGACATTGTCTATGTGGAATTGCCGGAGGTGGGAGATGTGTTCGACGAAGAAGACGCTTTTGGCGTCGTCGAGTCGGTTAAAGCCGCTTCCGACGTCTACATGCCGCTGGGCGGAGAGATTACTGCCATCAACGAGGAACTGGAAGACGACCCAGAACTGGTCAACCAGGACCCCTACGGCGATGGTTGGCTGATTCGCTTTGCGCCAGACGCCCCAGATGACTTTGATGGTCTGATGGATGCGGCCGCCTACGAGGCGTTCGTCGCCGAGGAAGAGGCTTAATCCGTAATGCGTGAAAGGTGATTTTATGCCGTATATTCCTCACTCTGATGAGGATCGGGAGGCCATGCTGGCTGCCATCGGCGCCCGATCTATTAAAGATCTGTTCGATGATGTGCCGGAGCGCGTCCGCTTTCCAGAGTTGGACCTGCCCGCGGCTCTTGCTGAACTGGATACCCGCTGGGAACTAGAATCGCTGGCCGGGTCTAATCTAACCGCCTCCGATTGCGCTTGTTTCCTGGGAGCCGGAGCCTATAATCACTTTGTCCCGTCCGTGGTGGATGCTGTCCTGAACCGGGGCGAGTTTTACACCGCCTATACCCCCTACCAGCCCGAGATCAGCCAGGGGACCTTGCAGGCCATCTTTGAGTACCAGACGATGATTTGCGACCTCACGGGTATGAGTGTCTCCAATGCCTCCCACTACGATGGGGCCACCGCCACTGCCGAGGCCGTCATCACTGCCATCAACGTCCACCGCTTAAAGCGGCGCAAGGTGGTGGTCTCTCCCTTCGTTCATCCCGAGTATCGGGCCGTAGTGCGCACCTATACCCAGGGGATGGGCTTGACCATTGTGGGGGACGAGAATGGCGGATCAGCAGGGTTGACGGATTTGCTTGATGAGGAGACTGCTTGTCTCATCGTCCAGTACCCCGATTTTTTGGGACGTGTCGAGGACTTGAGCGGCCTGGCCGAGGCGACGCACGCTGCCGGCGCGCTCTTTGTCGTCGTGACCGACCCCATCGCGCTGGGGATGCTAAAGCCTCCGGGCGAGTTCGGGGCCGATATCGTGGTGGGCGAGGGGCAAGGGCTGGGCGCCGGACTCAACTTTGGCGGGCCGTACCTGGGCTTTTTCGCCTCCCGCAAAAAGTACGCCCGCAAGATGGCGGGCCGGGTCGTGGGCCAGACGGTGGACGCGGCGGGCGAGCGCGGTTTCGTCCTCACTCTTTCCACCCGCGAGCAGCACATCCGCCGCGAGAGAGCCACCTCCAATATCTGCTCCAACCAGGGGTTGGTGGTGCTGGCGGCGGCGGTCTATATGGCCGCGCTGGGCAAGAGCGGGATGCGTCAGGTGGCGGAACTGTGTTACCACAAGGCCCACTATGCCCAACAACGGATTGGGGAAATCAACGGATTTTCTCTCTTGGATGACAAACCTTTCTTCAAAGAATTTGTGGTGCGCTGCCCCGAGCCGGTGCAGAGGATCAACGATTATCTGCTGGACGAGTGGGACATCATCGGTGGTTATGATCTGGGGCTGGATTACGCGCATTTGCAAGACCACATGCTCCTGTGCGTGACTGAGATGAACTCTCGTGATGAGATTGACGTGCTGGTCGAGGCTTTGGGGGAGGTGACATCGTGACTAGACCTTTGATCTTTGAAATTTCCCGTCCGGGCCGTTGCGCCACTGCACTGCCGGCCCTGGACGTGCCAACCGCCGATTTACCATCCAGCTTGTTGCGGGACGATCTCCCGTTGCCGGAGGTGAGCGAGATTGACCTAGTTCGTCACTACACTCGCCTTTCTCAACTGAACTATGGCGTGGACACCGGCTTTTACCCGCTCGGTTCCTGCACGATGAAGTACAACCCCAAGATCAACGAGCAGATGGCGCGACTGCCGGGCTTTGCCCGCCTCCATCCTTACCAGGACGAGGAGACGGCGCAGGGCGCGCTCTTTTTGATGTACCATTTGCAAGAGTTTCTCGCCGAGATCGGGGGCTTTGCGGCGGTCAGCTTACAGCCGGCGGCGGGCGCGCACGGCGAGTTGACCGGCGTACTGATGATGCGCGCCTATCACCTGGATCGAGGCGACGACCAGCGGGACGTGATCTTGGTTCCCGACTCGGCCCACGGCACCAATCCGGCCACCACGACGATGAGCGGCCTAAAAGTGATCGAGATTCCCTCCGATGCGCGCGGCAACGTGGATATGGTGGCGCTAGAGGCGGCTTGCGAGGAACACGGCGACCGTCTGGTCGGCATGATGCTGACCAACCCCAACACGCTAGGTCTGTTCGATGAGCACGTCGAGGAGATAACGGCCCTGGTCCATGAGCACGGGGGTCTGATGTACGGCGATGGGGCGAATATGAACGCCCTGCTAGGTATCGCGCGCCCCGGCGATTTGGGCTTTGATGTGCTTCACTATAACCTGCACAAGACCTTTAGCACGCCTCACGGCGGCGGCGGCCCCGGCTCGGGGCCGGTGGGCGCGTCGGAGCGACTGGCCGAGTTCCTGCCGTTGCCCATCGTAGACGTGGATCTCCAACGGTCGGACGACGAGGAACTGTTTTACACGTTTGTAGATCCGCCCAAGTCCATCGGCCGGGTGAAAGCTTTCTACGGCCACTTTGGCGTGCTGGTGCGAGCCTACGTCTACATCCGCATGCTGGGGGCAGACGGCCTGCGGCGAGTGGCGGAACACGCGGTGCTCAACGCCAACTATCTGAAAGGGCGACTTGAGGGAACCTACCCGCTGCCCTACGACCGTACTTGCATGCACGAGTTCGTCTTGGCCGGGCCGCCCGACGATGTGCAAGCCGCCGGCGTGCATACGCTGGACGTAGCTAAACGGCTGATGGATTACGGCTTTCACCCGCCCACCGTCTATTTCCCCTTGATCGTCCACGAGGCATTGATGATCGAGCCGACGGAGACGGAGAGCCTGGAAACGCTGGACGGGTTCGTCGAGGCGCTTTTGCGCATCGCCGATGAGGCCCGCGCCGACCCCGATTTGCTCCACGCCGCGCCTCACAACGCGCCGATGCGCCGGTTGGACGAGGTGCACGCGGCTAAAAAGTTGACCCTGCGCTGGAAGCCGGAGTAGCTGTCAGGAGATCTGGTGTCCCGTATCGAAGAGTGTATAGACATAGCAGCGTCACCGACTACTATCTTTCGTTTCTGCCACGACGCGACTCTCCGGTCCAAGTGGGACGAGCGGGTGGTGAGCGTAGAACTGATAACGCCTCAACCGGTCAGGGCAGGAACGTTGTTGAGCATTGACGCCCGTCATTCGAGTGGCCCCGTCTTTAGCTGGGAGGCTGAGTACGTTGGCTTCCAGTTCCCCAGCCGTTCAGAGTTGCGGGTGATAGACGCTGCGCCCAGCAGTTGGTTCAGCGCCGGCAGTGAAGAGTGGCAGTTCAAATCTGTGG
>Ga0164310_10000401_pt1 | contig 22831 bp, 31 predicted proteins | sample GuaBasSedimGuay1_FD_121795 | JGI IMG/M metagenome (GOLD analysis project Ga0164310, IMG submission 121795) | Subseafloor sediment microbial communities from Guaymas Basin, Gulf of California, Mexico - Guay1, Core 4569-9, 0-3 cm | ecosystem: Environmental > Aquatic > Marine > Hydrothermal vents... | reverse complement strand
GTGGCCCCGCCCCCTAATTGTATCGTGCCTGATATTACGCATAATTCAACATATCCTGATATATAGTTTAATCCACTAATCACAGAGTTCTTAACCTTACATTGGCCATCAAGGATTCCAGTTAAAGTACATTCGTAAAATTCACATTTATAAGTATTCGCGTCTGATGCAACAGTTATTGTCGATTTATCTGGTGATTCCCCAATAAAACTATATTGTTCAAAGTCCAAACTATCATCCAGTGTTATGTCCCCTAAAATATAGAAAGACGTGAACCCTCTTTCGCTTGCAATAGACAACGCATCAGCCATATTATTAACAGGTTGCCTTGGAGTCCCAGTCGGATATACAGTCCCAGAATAAGATGAACTAGTGTCAACAGTGACGCCACCATCAAATGATGAAAACTGAATATCCTGTAATTCTTGCAATGTTGCAGATGACGATGATGTTCTCACAACTTGCGTGTACGCAGTCGTTTGTATCGGATCAATCTCGCTACCAGCATCATCAAATGCAACAAGATTGCCACCAGATACGTTACATTGCACAAATGACGGGCCAGTGCGCCCCTCAAATGCCAACTTCGCGTTATTTAACGTGAGAGTTATCCCAACATATACGCCACCGCCAAGAGGGTTTTTGCCAGCAGCATCAACAAGATAATCATATCCTAACGCAATGTCAGAATCCTCCAGTGACCTGCAAGTATCAAGAAGATCTTGTATGGTTATTTCAGTTGATGGGGAGGCGATAGTTATAACTCGTGGGTCTGCCTCCCAATCAACAGTTAGATCCGTCCTTATTGTCATTCTTTACCTTTTTAGCATCAAGCTCTTCAGATTTTGCCTTTTTATCTTCAAGATGCTTTATCATAAACCTATACTCCTTGATAGTTTCCTTCTCTTTTATAATAGCATCTTCAAAAGTAGCAATGTTCTTCTTTGCGCTTTCTATCCCATGTCTTAACGAATCGATATTATACATTATGTTATAACAGTATCCTCCGTCCTAATCACAGCAGTTGATTTATCAGAACCACTAGTAGAATCGTCTACTGAAAACGGTTTAATTTTAGTGGTAGCCCTAGTATTACGTACCTTAACACGATAATAAATTGCCGATGAATAAATTATAGACACGCTCTCAGACGAACTCGCGGCATGTTTATCAAGCAATGGGACGTAAACATTATCGCTCGATGTCGTTACTATCGGAACGCAGTTTATTTCAATATGGTCGCCGGTTGTTTGTCCAGATATCGCTGGTGATATTTGTATCGTATTCGCATCATCAACACTTTCTATATAAGACACCGCTGACCTATCATGATTGTATACAAGATCACCACGTTTTGCATTTGTAAACGCACCAGATTCGACAACCGTATCTGTATCTGTACCAGCATCTGCCGCAGCAATATCTATATTTGCGAGTGTAAATGTTGACGAAGACCATGAAGAATATCTTATTTTATACTCAGCATTATTATCGTCGTTATCAACGAGGACTAAAGAGCCACCAGTCGTTTTGCCAGGAGTGTCTTGTGTTATAGAACCAGTAACAATTGTCGTATCCCCGATTGATTCACCGCCAGCACATGTATACTCGCTCTTATCTATATCCCCACCAGAGCCGGTCAACCTAAACACAGCAACCCTATCATCAGTTGTAGTGGTCTCGTCTGTCCCGACTAAATTCGTAACGGATATTGTTATCGCAGTTGGTCTCTCTTTCGTACCACCTTCCATCGGAGTAAGAATAAAAGAGTTCTCATCAGAACTAAGCCAATCAGACAGCAAAACGCCTCTTGCGCCAAAAAATGTGCCACCAGCAAAGGTTCCAAATGGGGCTTGTTTCTTCGGAGAAAAATTCGTTGCTGTATCATCGATTGTCACTGTACCTGAATTATCATTATCAGTGACAACATAACCAGTTGAAAATGTCCCTCTGACATTTCTTAACTGCATTACTTTATTCGTCGCATCATACGCTTGAATAATACCAGTCGCACCAGTAGTTGCTTGTGTTACGTCAGCGCCTTCAGCAATAGTCCCACTTACAGAACCAGTCCATTTCAAAAAAGCTTCACCACCGATATACTGTTCAGCTTCTATGCCATCAGTATCAGTTGTTGCAGTGTTTCCCCTTCTCGTGATATATTTCAGCCATTCATACACTTCGCTTAATGGGTTCTGATTACAATCTATCGTTATAGCATAATTCTCATCAGTCCCATCATCATCAATATCATAAGTCGTATGTGTATGACCACCAGAGCCTATCGTTGGCTCCGTATTATTAGTAAACCACGTAGCTAACGCTGGCCCTTGATCTGCCGGTGCATTTCCATCCTTCGTAGCAGACCCGGTTGCGTCATTGTTAGTGATCGTTTCTGCGGCAGTCTGAAAATCGGTCAATGGATCATCGACAAGATAGTAATGAAATGTATACGTCGGAGATGAACCAGTTATACTTGTTATGATCGCTCTAGCACCGGATGTCGCACCTTCAATCTCATCACCAACAGAAAAATCATCTGTCGAAACAGCCGTAGTGGTAATACTTTTATATCCAGTAGTATTATCAAGGTCCGGTGCAGTAGCAAGAGGAATCGGGTTTCTACCACCAGACGTAGTAGAGCATGCGACCTCAAAATTGTCATATAGCGTACTATATTTACGTGCAAGAACAGTCACATATCCATTATCGATAATAGACCATGTTGATGCTGTTATATCCTTGATAGCAACACATAAATCTATATGGCCATCACCCCACCAATCTTGAGTACTGTCATTCCAAGAATAAACCCTTTCTCTGGAGTCATCGCCTATAGTCCCCTGATACAGATATAGATGAATGTCACCTTCTATCGTACCAATAGAATACAGATTCGCCCAGATCATTTCGCCAGTCGTAGCTGCAGCATTCTGTGGTGCAGTATGCGAATTGCATGTCAAGTTACCAGTTGTCGAATCGAAATTATCATCCAAAGCTGAAGAATCAGGCCTGATAACCAGATAATCATTCGTTCCCCCGGTATCTATAACTTCGAGCAGAGTACCAGAGTCGCCATCGGCATGTGTTATATCATTTCCGACATCCCCAGAAACGATATTGTTTGAAGAAGCTGTGACTGGAACGATGACTATACCTGAATTAGATCCAACGCTTCTAGCCCAACCACTCGTCTGTAACGCTCCACCAGTTATATGTTCCATACAATCAAATTGTATAAACCAAGGGTCATTATCACCAGCATCGATCTTTCCTATCGTATATTCGACAGGGGTCTCAGCGCTGAAGCATGTCCCATCATCAATAGTCGTTTCTTCATCCAAAAGAGTTGCCATCGCAGAATATACTTCATTAATTGTCCTTGTCCCAGATGATGACCCGGACCAATAAAGAAGCTTCTGTCTATTGTTAGATAAGTATTCTACGGTGATATCACCGCCCAATATTGTCGCCATATCACATAACCTCCCTAAGTAGTTGCATTATTATTAGGATCTTCTTCAAGTGTGACAAGCAACGTATATCCACTCGAAGTAATCGTGCCCAATGTCGAAAAATTTTTATATTTTGTTGATCCACTACTCGCCTTCCTACACCTTACTTCTATGCCAGTATCTGACAAATAATTAAAACTCTCAGATGCTTCTCCGTTCGAGTCGGTGTCTTTATTCATAATCTCTGTCCGATCACTTGTCTTGTAGACAGCTACCTGAACATACTGTATATCATTCAAGTCTTTGTCTTGAACTTTCACAAGTACAGTTACGGCATTATTTATCGTAACTGTGCCAGTTCCCTCAATTTCAGATGTGTTCGGATTGGCATCATTCGATGCATTGATTGTTAAATCGCCACTTGCAGGAGTAAAATGAATATCATAATCATTACCAAGAAATACCAACCCATCATATGTAAATGTCCCAGCGGTATCATGTTGAATAGCATGCAGATCATATGTAGCATCAGAATTATTTCTAAAATCACAATTTTTTATATTGATATTGGAATTCCATAAAATGGCTGACCCATCAGGATTTGTCCCTCCATAGCTATCAATCGTCGATGCAAAAACATTATTTCTTACAACGACTCTCCCCAAATCAACTTGCCCACATGAGTCAACCGTATTCCCTATAAATTCATGCCCAATGCCATTTGTTGCGTCAGAGGACAATATGATCCCGCCATCAAGCCTAAAAAATTTTGTTCCATAAATATATACACCTTCATCAGTCGCGTTTCCTATATCCGAATCTGAAAAATCAAATTGGCCAACAACAGGACTCGATGGAGCCTGAAACGTAATCCCCTTTGACCCAACTGCAGTATCGCCACTTCCAACCTTCTCGCCAAGTTTAAAATACGTTTTGCCAGTCGAATTGCCAACAACTTTTATTTTAAAATATGAATCTTTAACAGCCGCATCAGCGAAAACTATTGTCGCATCCGTATCAGAAAAATATATAGAATTTGTTCCTGAATCATCACCAAATTGAATTGGGGCTTGAAGCTCATATACACCAGACGCAAGTTCTCTTATGACACCATATGCCTTCCCAGTTGATGTCGAAATATCATCAGCTTCAATATCGCTAAATGTCGCAGGCGTACCAGAAGACCCGCCAGTAATAGTCAATGCCGCTGACCCATCATTTGAAATGTATCTTATAACATCCCAAAAAAAGTTATCAGCACCACCGAGTGCTTTGGATGTAGTTGTACAACCACAACCAATCTGTGTAATTGCAGTTAATGATGGAGCTGAGCTACCAGCATGTTGTGTATACGAAAACGACGAAAGTTTAGATGTATCTAAAATAAAGCACGACCACGCTTGATTTGCAGTGACTTGGAATGCAAAATTATCACGGCCTCCAACATAATACCCTCTCGTATTCGTCCCATCGCCCAAAACTATTTGAAACCCACCATTAGCTTGGGTATCAGCCGCACCTGTACATAACATCCACGAGAATACAATCTTGTTAGTTAGGTCAACAGACGTTACAGTGTCGTAACAATATTCTTCCGTCCTACTTACAGACATCCCCATGCAATATGTGCCTTCACGGTTAAATCCGCTGTACGCAGCTATCTTGCCAGTAGACGTATACCAGTCGCCAGTTGTCTCGGCACTATTTACCAACGTCATATTGTTAGTAATTGTCGCAGCCATTACTAACGCTCCTTCATAAACCTATCATATAAAACTATCGCACACGCTTCAGACCCAAACATTAATGGTTTTTTACTGGGAGTTTCTATCCTAACAGACTTATGAGATCTTTTTTTCATATTGTAAATATCTGAAGAGCCTTTCCCAAATACATATAACGCATTTTTAGGATGCTTGAATTCACTCAATCGCATATCTCCTCGTTCATCAACAAATACAATATCGAACTTTTTACTGATTTTTATAACATCATACAAATCGTTATGCTCTTCGAGACCTACATTCCTGTATGGCAATAGGCCGGACACTGGGCACATAAACAATTTATTTATCTTAAACGACCTTAATAACATCTCCCATTGATTTATCTCTATAATTGGTACATTCCAACCATGTTCCCACATAGCAACTATTCTTACCATACCGGCACCTCTAATAATTGTCGCTTAAATCAAGATCAATTGCATTAAAAACAACAGATTTCTTCCCGATATTCTTCATTCTACCAGTAGTATCGAGCAGTACAACCTGTTGACCATATAACGTAGAGTCAAGCCCAAATCCAGTCTCTCCTTGATAATACACCTCAGTATCATCAACTCTTTCCCTTGCCGGTTTTTGATCTCTTATAGCAACTAAATGAGCTGAAAACCATCTCTCAATTTCTTTTAAAAGATCATCACTTAGACTTGTGCTGCCAAGAACTTCTGTAACAACCAAATTTGCAGCTTTTACAAAAGGCCCTACGTCTATATCAGTATCAATTATCTCTTTTACTTCACCACTGATAACTCTAGCCATAATTCACCTCTCATGAGGATTTCCCGTTCCTACCGGCACCTCTATTCCATAATTTCGGTTCGACAAATTCTTTCACTTTCTGCAATATTCTATTATCCCAGTTAAGACCGAGATTATTAACGACGTTCTGAATGCCGGTAAAATCACCATTTATCATTCTCTGAGGCCATACTTCTTGTATCTTTATCCCTGCATCGGCCATTTCTTCAAACCTTGCTTCATGTTCAGAAACCCATCCAAGCCATCCAGATCGCCCCGTATAAGCACGCATGAACGAAGTCTTTAGGCAAGACCTAACAATGTCTTCTGCGTCCCTTCTGACAATAATCCAATCGGCATTTGGGAACATTTCATTCCATATAGGGAACAGTAAACAGAGTTTCGCGCCTTTGTAATACCATCTCGATTTGCCATTATAGCCTTGAGATTTTATCGTCTTCATAACACGACTTTTGAGTTCAGATATAACAACATCATCCCTTGACACTTTTTTCATCAAAGTAATATCAGGCAACGGCTTCTGCCCCATAGGATCGTACCCATATTTTTTTAGAAAAGGTTTCACAACACGATTACGTATATCAGAGTTTTCAAACATGCCTTTCCTATTATACCTCGTAGGGCCTGATGTCTTCCCACCAAACGGGCCACAGATACTTATAACACCAGCAGTCATGGATGTCCCGCTACGAGCTGCGCCAGTTATCAATATCGGCCTATCAAAAAAAGTTTCTGTCACTGGTTATTCTCCTTTGTCGTAATTCTTTTCGTCCTTATAAGGAACAATCCTCGCCCTGCCTTTATGTCGATTTAGCATTGAGATACCAAGAATTGGACAGCACTCTTCCACATTCGTATGGTCAGCACATATCTTCAAATTTGAACAATACATCGTTATGTCAGCAGTGACAACGCCATCAGCAGGGACGTGAATCGTAAGGCTTTTAATCCCATTTATTGGATTCCCATACTCGTCTGTGACTTTAGTCCCCCACCCGCCTTTTGGGCCATCACCCTTATTTTCTATAACGACAGATTCAAAATTTATCATCTCCAATGCTCCTTCACCCATTCGGCATTTACTTCGTGCGGCCTTGGTCTGCCATGAAACTGAATAATCGACGCACCATTAGGGACCCCGCATTTGCAATTAAACTTATAGCTCACAAGCTTTTTCGGGTATAAGTCTTGCCAATAATCAGAGTTATCCAATAAATCCCTAAGAATAAATCTTTCATTCCCCTGGTATTTGCCATTAGAATATTTTTCAACATTAGAATACACTTCATCCCATAAATACCCAGTCGTTCCTCCCACAAACGACAACACAGACCCTCCAATATGACCTGTTTTTCTATTAGATCTCATATGCGGCGCAACACCGCAAAAATGCCCATTGTATTTAGCAAAAATATCGATGTTATCAACTATAATGATATCAAGATCAAAAAATAACACTCTCCCATCCAGCCCGGCATTACTCGAATGCATATAAAATTTAGGAAGCCTTTTCCACATAGCAGCTACATCGCTAGGCATACGAACAAAGTAATCATGATTAGAGCAAAGATCATCTCTGTCAGTAAAACATACAAACTTATATGGTACAGTTATATTACGTTTTATCATATTGATAATCTTCGACACATATGACTCACCATAATTATCACACCAATTATTATATAGCATCGTCACTATAGTGATCTTGTCATTTTCCATTCTGCGTATAGCTTTTTATCAAATAATATATCATGACTAGTCGGATAATTACCAGTCTTTCTCCCAAATTCAAATGCTTCTTTCGCTATAATATACTGCTTATTATTCGTAGACGCATATTTATTATTAAGTACATTTAATATATCTGAATACGGACCGGATGGATGCCCAATTGCGTACTTCACACCACGGCTATAAAATCTTGAGAACACTTGAAAGTCAGTTGGACTATCAAAATGTGTACCGACGATTACCTTCTTCCATAAATTTAAGCTGCTTCTGCCATGCCTTTTCATATCTAGAACCAATTTAGCATCATTATCCAAAACATTCTTTGACTTAAATTTTGTAAGAAATGAGTTCTTTCTTAATATACAACAGCATATATCTTTGCCTAAAAACGGATCGAATAAACCAAACCTAGCTTCATTAACTCGCACATTAAAAATTTTATTTATCCCAAGAATTTTTTCATGAGCGTCAGAATATAATATCATATCCCCGTCAACCCATAAAGACCATTCGCAGCTAAGATGCTTAATAGCAGTATTTACCGCCTTTGATTCCGGCGATATCCCATTTATATGCACAACATTCTTAAATTTTACAGTTTGGGCATACACAGATTCGCAGCATCTATCAAGTTGTGGTTCGTTTACAGACTTAATAACACATTCGATCCCATTAGCCCACTTCATGAACCCCCCCCTATAATTATAGCGGCTATACAACACTCTCAAGATCGACGATAGGAAAATCTTTTATCGATGAGTTGGGCGTTGCATTCAATATTTCAACCCCAAGTTTTTTCGCGTCTATATTTATGAGGCGAAACACTTGCAAAAACCTTGGATACGGATTTGCCTTAGCCCCGACAACCTTATGATCCTTATGCCAGTTTTGCCGTTCTTCACCGTCTACGATTCTCTTCCTCATATCAAAGCCAAGAAGAATAATCCTCTTGGCTCCAAGATGATACGCAAGATTGATAGCACTTGCACCGCTACTCCTATTCCACGCGACATACTCTGGCCTTCTGTCCAACCCTTGCGACTTTCCTCTTCCAACCCTCTTAACACGGTCTATCCGTTGGCCTTTTATCCTATTCGCACAGTGGTATATCATGCCTTTAAAGCTCTTCAATGCTTCGCAATGCCAACCATACCATCTCGCATCACCAAACCAACAGACATCAACCCAATCACCAAGCGTATAAGCATTATTTACCCCTATTACATGCTTATCATGAATCAGATCAAGATTCGCGTTATTAAGAGACGGACCACCGCCAAGAATATAGACATCGGAATCGGGCCATACTCTGTCAATCTTGTGTATAGACTCTCTTTCTCGTCGGTCCTTTAGCTCTTGCCTCTTCTTCTTCATTTCCTTCGGCGGGATCTCTATCTTCTTCGTCCTCACCTTCGCTTTCTGATTCGCCCTCCTCTCGGCTCTCTTCTTCCGTCTCTCTTGGAGTATCTTCTGTCTGTCCACCTTCATCAAGGCCCTCCATCAATTCAGCCAATAAATCCTCGGCTTTATCAAACCGAAGCATTTTCTCATTCATAACTTCGTCTGTTTCAACATCGACGACATTATACCACCCAGGCGATACCCTATTTATTTTATAACCGCCTGCGTGGTCATTGTCGCTTGTTTCTGGCTCATCAAATGGCTTTAGCCTCGCTCTTGTGACCGGATCGATAAGATCGATATCATCTATCTCCCATATGTCACCGGCCTTATACACAACCTTCACCAATTTGCCACCACGGTATTCGCTCCTATGATGACGGCCACTTTCAACAATAAATTTAGGCATTTCACCCCTCCAAAAAATAGTATGGTTAACTATTAAAAAATCGGTTAGTTAATATTAAGTCGCATACACAACGCCAGAAGTGTTCGCAGTCTTACCAGGTTGATCAGTCCTAATCTGAGGCACCTGAATAGTCATCACCTTAAAATTAGTCTGCATTCCACCTTCGGTATCCCACTGAACAGTCGTAATACCAAGGCCATTAACCAGCCTGATAACGTCAGAAGTCATCTGAACCATTACAACATAATCAGCCGTAAGATGGTCAGCGATTTTGACATCAATTATCCCACCGATCTCAAGCAGTCTCTGCCTGATAGTTTTGGGATACCCAGACACATAATCCTCGTCCAGTTTTGTTTCAAAATCGGTACATGCATAAACCATCCAAGGGCCATAGCGTTTAGCGTCTATCATCTTCTGTTTCATGCTAAGCACGTCGTCCAAGATTGTTGCGCCAGTCGCACCAGAATCATTCCAATGAGCGGAAAGACTTACCGACTGAGCATCGGGGAAATCCAAGAAGCCATAAACAGCCCCGCCACCAAATGAATAAGTGCTTGCGCCGGTAAGGATGATGTCCTCAACTTTTTCGGCAATCTTTCTTGCGCATCTCTCAGCCATCGTAGTATCCAACGGCATGCTGCCATTACGACTTTCGGCAAGTTCCCTTGCACTAAAGCTAAAATCCTTATGGATAATAGGCAGCGGGAGATAATTCATCTGGTAATCAGGTCTATCACGATCACCCCTACGAATTCCGTCCATGCTCATTTCGGCATCGTTCACATCCGACATATCTTGATATGCCAGAACGGTTTTTGCCAAACCGTTGCCAATATCATACGTCAGGCCTCTGGCCTGAAGATCAGCAGCAACAACGAGCCTGTCCTGATACGCTTTCATAACTGCCGTGTCGATAAGTTTCCACTCATCATACAGCAGTGTGTCATTGGTCCTTAACGCATTTACATTAAAGCCATTTTTCAGAAGAACACTTGCCACACTTCCAAAAGGCTTTCCTCTTTCAATCAATTCAATAGCCATTATTCACAAACCTCCTTCCCTATTATTATGCAGTCCACTCAGGATTAACAATCAAACATTTAACCAGCGTATCAACCGTAAGCGAACCAGCCGCTTCCATAGAAATAGCGACAACGGTTTCACCACTAGACGCCTCAACAAAATCACCGGCATTATCAACAGTAATTTTGTCACCAAACGCGATATTTTCACTCGCCTTACACCTAAGAGCGAAATAGTCGCCCGGTACGGCATAGTGGAACTGAACTCTCGCACCATCAGAATACGCATCATCAACATCGTCGCCCATCAACGCATTCTCTATAGCAATCATCAACCCAGTAGTAGGCCGACCTTGCGTGTTGTTCATAAGAACAGTTCCAGCGGCAGACCATTCAACACACTGCCCAGGATAAATGCTAGCCTCGCCAGCTTTAGCTTCTTCACGAAAAGAATTGCTTCTTAACAATACAGTCCTATGTGCCATTATCTAAACCTCCCTTCAAATATATTAATTGAGAACGCTATAATCAGGCGTTCCGTCCTTATTCCATGCAGGTTTCGGAGCAACCGGGACTCCAGTACCATCTTCCTGCCTATCATTAATATTCGGCTCATCATCCGAAACATTCCCAGCCACGCCAGAATAATCAACTTCAGGTTCTACTTTGGCAAGAGCCATCAATTTCTCAAGCTCATCCATAGATTTTTCCTCAAGCTCATTCTTGGTATACATGTTACTCTCGTTGGCGATAATGGCTTTGATAAATTTCGATTTTCTGTCACGAAACATCTTCAAGCCATCCTCAATCATTTCTTTATACTCGCCCGATTGAGCCAAGATATCTTCCAAAGTAGGAGCTTTCGCCTGCTGATCTTCGCCGTCATTGGCTTCGATTTCGGCGTCATCGCCATCATCAGAAGTATCTTCATTATCCTCGACAACTTCTTCTTTTTCAACCGGGAACATTTTGTCAAGCTGATCTTCTTCCATCGTCATCAGCCATTCGCGGTCTTCTTCCACATAATTAGTCAGCTCGTTTTTAATAAGAGCATCTACTTTTTCAGGACAACACATTTCTATGTTACCTCCTTTGTCATCATTGTCAGTTTTATCGTCACCATCATCTTCATTAACAGTAACGCCCTCATTATCAGCGACGGTATCCTCATTGTCAGCGATGCCGCCATTCCCGTTATCGCTTTCCAATGCTACATATCTCACTTCTTGTTTAACTTCTTTAGGGCTGCCGCTAAGCTCAACTTCATCGTCTTCGCCGACTGAAAAATTCTGCTTAAATAACTTCGGCTCTTCACCCTCAGAGTGAACTTCCATGATTAGGTAGTCATCGAAAACCTCTCTCACATAATGATATTTCCCAGACGAAGGTTCAGGCGGCGTGTCGAGCGTATCGACTGCCTGCTGAAGCTTACTGCGTAAACCATCGTGAGAGAGCTCTTGTGCCTTAAACCCAAGGGCTTTGGCAATTTTGGAGAAGATACTAAATTTCTTCTTAGTATCCTTCATGACTTCTTCATCAGCTAGTTGTTTCAACTCTTCTAGCTCAGTCATACTTTTACCTCCTCTCTCTGTTATTTGTTCGTTTTCTCCTTGGTTGTCTCTTACACCACACCCATCTTCCCAACTACACGCACCAATGGAACCAGGCAACAGAGCTAAGTGATCAGGTCGATAGTTGTAAACCGTAGATTCATATGGTTCACCGTTCCAATCGCCAGATATATTGTCCTCATCAAGAAATAGACCAGTCGATACTTCAAGTCTACCACCAGAAGTTATCATATCGAGAACCTCCGGGGCAATCTTCCTAGTCTTATTAATGTCGAGCCATATCTCGCCACGCAATTTTTCACCATCAAATTCAGCATTCCAGAACCTGCCAACAACACGATCTGCTATAACATCTGGTGAATTTGCTGGTATGGCAACGCCATCAACTTCAGGATGATGAACAGGAACAGGAATTCCATTCCAAGACGCAACGAACTTAGCCAGCTCCTCAGCCGGATAGTATAGGTCATTATGTACGCCTTCAGCGATAATGACAGCTGGGACAACAAGATGTTCCCTGCCTTCATACTTCTCTCGCCTAGTCGTTACATTCACCCCTATTTGTTCAGCGTTAATAATCTCAAAATTCTCATTGCTAACAGTGCCATTAGCCTGCCTAATAGCACTTGCCTCGCAATCACTTCCACCACGATCTTCACATCTTTTTAGCGCAGAATTAGCAACACGAACCCATTGTCGTTTCTGCCTATCAGATAACCCCTGCTTAAATCTATCAACGTCTTCTACTGTCCAAGGCATTTTGCCCTCCAAATAGTATTGCTCAGCCCTCGTATCATCTATCCCAATATATATCGTAATTTACGCAGTATGACCTTGAGAACCAAGCAATATTAATCCTCATCCTCTGCTTCAAATGTCTCTGAAGCCATTTCATCAATAATCTTCTGTATCCTATTGAGACCAGCAAGCCTCAATTTCAACGCATCCAACCAACTCAGCTCCGGGATAATCTTAACACTTATAGTTTCATAATCCATCTAATATATCCTCGTCCTTCGTGGTATGTGTTCAGGCAATATTGGAATCGCAACACAACGGCAGTTATGGACAACAAACCCATTTGCTACATAGCTCTCATCTTCATCAACAGATAGATTATAGAGAATCGCCTCGTTATCAACCCACTTATTCTCAACACTATCAACAATACGACCACTAAATTCACATTCGCCATCATATTCATCAGTAATACATTTTACATTATCACCACAAAAAATATAATTTGCACTTACCCACTCATCATTTACCATTATAGGGTGATCTGCTGTTGTTGATATTGACATTTTGTTTTTACCATATGTGCCGATCTTAACCTCGTTAAATCCATGAACTCTATTGGCATGAGTCTTTATAACTGGACGGTACCTCAATTTATGCGTCAAAACAAAATCACCAACAACGATATCCTTTATCGCCTTTTGCCCATCTCGCGTATGAACAACGCTATCGCCATCTGGTAGACAGTTCGGGTGGGCGGGTATCATATTTTCTATCGTATCCAAGCTAAAAATCTTCCCCTCAAGTGGAGCGCACAATTCGCAAACGCCTGTCCCCGCTGTCATCCACTCAGCCAATACCTCTACACCGATTATCCCTGCATTGCGATACTCATTTATACTAGCAAGGTGATGGGCTCTTATAATTTCAGTCCTGGCAATCATCCTTGCCCTTGTTATACCAATTTTATCGACCCTGTTATTAAGCATCCTCGCTATTTCAAGTGGGTGTTTTCCTTCAGCCATGCCTTGCGCCAGTACCCTGCTTATTTGCTGGTCCATTGCGTTGGTAACGCCCTTTAACTCATTAAAAGTCCGTGTAAAAAGTAAACCAACGCGATCTGCAAAAAATGGAGTGTTGAATAATCCTGCAAGCGATCCAACACTTTCCTCAAACATAGGAATATCGATACCTTTTGCCCTCATCCGTTGTCTCGAACTTATTATCCCCTTCTGATAAGCAGACTGTATGTACGTATCGGTCCAAGCCTCCTCAACTCCTCTGATACCACCAAATCGATATGTTACCTCTAGGATTTGCTCCTTTTCCATCTCGCTAAGCCACGCCATAAATGCGTCAACTTTTTCACCTGACCGCATGAAAGCATATTGCCTCGCCGTAATCGTGGCAACAGCTTCTTCCGGCGTAATCTCAAGCGTCTCAATAGGAATCAGCCCAAACACGTCGTAATCAACTACAGCTTTTTTTATAATCCTTTTCAGCCCATTGAACCGTCTATTCACCTCAGAAATAAACGCATTACGCAATGTTGTGGTATGCGTTGGATCAGTTCTCGCTATCTCATTAAACGTAAGATCATGTGATTCTAAGTTGTGTATGTGGCCACAGTTACATTGCATTGTTCGGTCCCTACAGCGTTTACGCGTTCATTCTTCTTTAATTTAAGATATTTAACGATATCAATTATTTCTCTCGACTTATTTATTGGATGAGTTAAGTTTTCCAAGTGTTCAATCCATTCATCAAACTTATCAGAATCCATCCCTATTCCTCTCCACCCTTTACAACCTCAGTTGACTGGCTGCCACCCCCGCCACCATCCTGTACGTCTTGGTCTATATCATCAAGTTCCAAATCTCTCTTAGACAAAGTCATCGCCTGCTTTATCTGCGCATCATTCCATCCAAGTATTTCTGATAAGAACATCTCAGGCGGTACAATTATATCTGCACCAGGGGATAGTACGTATCTTGATAACGCCTCGGTGTTTATCCTTCTTATGTCAGCTTTTGTTTTCTCAGTAGGTGCCGTAAGATCTGGCCATTTTACAGAATAATTACCAGACGTTGGTTCCGGCAATATTTTTACCGAAATCATTTTGTCTATAAAAGGTCTCAATATGACAGGTTCGACGAAATCCTCCCGCCTTGAATCAATAAACTTGCTCCAATGCGTTTCGTCTTGTGAGCTTGCGAGTTCGCCACGCTCAGATCCAAGAAGTATCCGCTTTGGGATATCTGTAGCTGCGGAAATTAATTGGATTATTGTATCGAAATGTTTTGATGGGTCGGCAACCTGAGGGTCTAACTGATTTATCTTTATACCCTGTAGCCTGATATACCGCTGTAAATTATGTAGATAATTCTGCATCTCTTCTTCGAGGTCGTCTAAATCTAATGTTTCGATGTTGGCGTCTGCCTCTGCTTCCAATGCGAATCCAGGAAACGCCCCTCGCCAGAACATCTCTGCACTACCACCGACAACCTTTTCAAGATCCATAAGCCTATTCAAAACGCATTGTAATCTCGGCGTACCATATACATCATTCTCTTCTGCCCCATCAGCTATATGAATAACCCTTGAATAATGCACCTCATAATCAGAATAGCTATATGACCCAGAGTTGCTGCGTATTTTCATTTCATAGATCTCTGGCATCCCGAACCTAGGATCTCTTGTGTCGCTAACAAACGATTTTATCGAGGCATTATTTGAGGTGTACGCTTGAAGATAGATGAGCTCAGTTGAATCAGACTTTGTATTTACAGGAGTTTTTAGCCCTTTAGCAGACGATACATCGTTAAATCCCATTAGTAAAACGCCATACTCGCCAATACCGCTTATCCTGTCTGCCCTAGTAAGATAATGCCATATCCTATGGTCCTTAACGAGAGCTTCCCACGCTTCTTCAAATTTTGTCTTCTCGCCTTGATTCTCAGTGATAATAGGCTTCATCCGCCATGATTCCGAAGTAGGGGCATTCACAACTCTTCGTGCGATATCCTGTCTCTTGTACCTCGTATAATAATCACTAAAATTTGGTGTTTTACGATATCCAAGAGCCTTATACAAATCTCTGTCATCGCCATAAGAAAGCCCAAGACGTTCTATCAATTTCGATCTCTCGACAATTGTCGATTCAAGCGTATGAACAAGCTTCATTGCCCTATTCGTGGCTAATTCATTTTTCATAGCATTCTCTATTTAACTGATTTGCCAACAGCAACACCAAATAACCCGGAAACAACTGACGTAACAATTGTAGATGGATCTTCAGCTATGCCAAATATGCTGATAATGGCTATTAGTGTTGCACATATAATAACAAGATCTTTGTCGTCAAAATCTGGAACCATATTATCCTCCAACTCTACTTTGTACGAGTATCAACAAATATATCCGCAAGAGTCAAGTCTTTTCTCTTCTGATTTATAACCAATAGAGATCATTAGCATTACCTGTATACATAATGTGAACCTACGCCGGTAACTGCTAAGTAGTCATAATTATACAGCTCGTCCCCACCATATTCTTCCCTATTTATCATAAGGTCAACGCCGTCAATTTTGTCGAATCCATGCCTCATGCACTCACTTCTTGGATTATACCAAAATAGAGGCATGCCGCATACGCTACATAATCTATAGCCTTCTATAATTAAATTAGGCACTTAGTCCACCTGAGCTACTCTGTGTTTAACAATATGTCTTTTTATCGTTATCTGATTCCCGTTCTTATCATCGCTCTTGACCCACACTGTTTTACTGTTTACGGAAATAACTTCACCGTCAGCTCTGCCAAGCCCAATATCAAACGATACAATCTGTCCCTTATCAAAATTCATTTATTTTTCCTCACGCCACTCGTCCATGACCCAACAAATTTGCCACTTTCGATAGCCTCGTTCTTGGTTATTTTATTCCATTTCTTATTGCTTGCATCATAAACCATATACTCATCAGTATCGATATTATGATACGTCGCCCCATCTACAAATCCACTGATAGAATCGTCATACTTTGGCATTTCCGAAATACTCGACATTGCGAACCTCCATAAAATTATTTCATTGTCATATAAAACCCACCAACATACTCGTCCCAATCATCATTACTAGCATCTCTAGGATTATGGCTAATAAGATTACTCTTGCTAATCTCGGCTCCATTCGCTGTAAAATACTTTCTGCATATAGGGCACTGAAGCGTTCTGCCAACTCCCGTCTGAACCAACTTAGGTCTAAACATCCAAGGCCCACAGTTTTTATTAAAACACCTCATTTATCTGCTCCATAAAATCTATATCACTCTTTGTTTCATCAATTGTTCTGTTCGACCTCCCCCTAATATGCCTCTCATTTCCACAGCAAAAAGGGTTTGAGCATCTGACATTAGATTTTCTATATGAGCCGAGAATAGCACCCAATGTCTCACCATTGTAAAACCTCCGTTCGTAATCAGGTATTTTATAGATACTGTACCCATTCCACTTTGCGAATCTCTTTTTTGCAATCTCGTTTGCCTTACGAAGCCTATCACCAAGCATTAGTGCCTCTTCCCCCATGTCCCGGCTCTCTTTGTATAAAACTCTTCCCAAAAGTCTCTATTATGATTCGCTCTGCCGTTACAGCTAAAACAAATAGTTATAAGATTAGAAGGATTACAATTTTTCTTGTCATAATCGATATGATGAATACATAAATTATTTGATTCCCCATAACATAATGGATTCTGGCATTTATATCCATCTCTCTCTTTTATGTCTCTCTTAAACTCTTTATCAGCCCATGCATCACAATACTCACCAACCGCAATACCGCCTTTCCAATGCGGAGCTTTATCACCAGATAGGGCTAGTGATATTTTTAATTTCTGTTCATTCGTATGCACGTGCCCTTTATGCGAGTCAGACATTTTGCGAATAGCTTCTTCTGTAAAACAATTCTTTTTGCCTTTATTCCATGGCGTGCTACCCTTTAGCTTTTTAGACATTTTTCTAATGGCTTCTTCTGGCATTTTAGCCCCTTTATTCCATGGGATATTTCCTTTCTTAAAAGACGTAGAGTTTGGGGCATGCCCAGTTAATGCAGCTGACATCTTCCTCTTCGATTCTTCTGAGTGCTTACGCCCAGTATGCCCGTGTATTTTTCTTTTCTTCGCAGCTTCAGAAAGAGCTGCTCTATGCGCAATCGGCATCTTATAGCCTTTCCTAGCTTCCGATATCTTTCTTCTCGTCTCATCAGAATGCCTATACCTATATTTCTTGCCAGCTTTGCTTTTGCTCTTCCCTCCTGTTTTACGCACAAATTTTATTAATGTTTTTTGCCCCATGTCCCCGCTCTCTTTGTTTTGAACAGTTTGTTGAACGCTCCGCTCGCAGCATCGCATTGGTCCGAGTATCGACCTGTTGGGAACGACTCGTGCTCACGGATAAACTCGCTCGTCCATGTCCTTCTGAGCACAGCGACATTCTCAACGCCAACTTGCGCAGCGTACTGATCGGCACGGGCTTCCTTACTCCCGGTAACTCTATCCGGTCTACATGAATACCCGGCGAGATTGCGGACAGTCCCTTCAGCAGATTCCTTGCCGCCAGATCCAGGCTCCTGCTCTATCCATATCCTAACTTTTCTGCCGTCCATCTCGGCAGTTTGCCGTATTATCTTCTCCCTAATCGTTGACGACCATTTCCCCTTTACAACATCTGCAACAACAAACGATTTATCTTTCATGTAATACATCAGGACGCCAGCAGTTCTCTTGGTAGACGAATCGGCGTCTAACGCACTCGTCCCTGCCTTATCCCAATACCTAACTGCGACAGCAATCTGCGCAGGGTCTATGTTGTCTTTAATCGCAAATTTGTGGACCTCAAACATGCCACCGCCCCTTGGGTGAGGGCGCTGTTGTAACTGACCGGCAGAAGCATAGGCCCCGAGCTCCGCTTCAAGCTCCCCGAGTTCCTTATCGCCATATCTTTCAGGGCACAGCGGCTCGCCGTGTTTCGTCCTCGGATCTTTAAAGTCCAGTGGTGTTCTCGTCAGAAGTCTGTCTGGTTCATATCTCGCTGGCAAACACAAATGCACGTAATCGACACCCTCTTTACTGAGCACGTGGCCTGTCAAATCTCCTTCATGTGATCTCTGCATTATAATAACCCTCGCGGATCTCTTAGGATCATTGCACCGAGTTGACATGACCTCGTCCCACCACAATATTGTCTCTATCCTCGAAACATCTGACTCAACTTCTTTCACATTATGAGGATCGTCACAATTATGGACTAGTATCGGTAATGATTTCAATAACTTGTCTTTAGCAAAATAGTTATGATTCCTAGCAACTTTTACGTTGTAAGTATAATCGATATCTCTCTCTACCCTTTTTATGCTTTTGACTTTCTTAATTTGCATTCAGAGTCTCCAAATTGAAAAAGCCCTTATATCTCTTCGCCCTTTTTAACCTAATCAATCGCTCTATCCCAATTACCAGTCTCTTTCTTATCCTTGCCCTCCGTTTGCTCTCAATTATCCTTGCCCTATATTTAGGATCTTTCCACATGTCTCTAGCCCTCTTCGCAGCGTTCTTTCTATATTCTAAGTCACTTCGTTGCCACGCATGAGCTTCGATCATATGTTTTCTATACGCCGGGTCTTTCCACAATTCCTTTACCATCTCACTTCTCTTCGCTCTCTTCTCATCGTCATCCCACGCTTTACGATGAATCTCTCTCCGTTTTTCGATGCTTTCTCTCGTAGCCGCGGTCTTTTTAAATGCCGCAACCCTCCTTTTTGTAGCAAGCGAGGATGGCCCATTAACACCATTGCCACCGGATGTCATATTATATCCATTCGGTGTTAATGTATTAAATTTTTTAATTGCTAACACCTCTATCGCTTTTAAATAATCATCATCGTCAGATATAACCAATGTCGATATCGTGCATGAGTTTTCGCCATATTTTCTTATTGCCTTATGGATAACCAAATCACCAGTCGAACGGGCCGCGTTTTTATGTTCTGTTAACCTCCATTCAGCAGGCTTACTTGTCACCCCTATATACGACTTCCCAGACGGGAAATCAATCCTGTACAAACACCCCATCATCTATCTCCAAATCAATCGCCCTAACATACCCTTTCCCATCAACATAAATCTCGTGATCCTCAGTGCATGTTAGCGTGCTGCCATCTTCAAGTTCTATCTCAAGCAGATCTCTCGCTGGATTTTTTTTATATTCTTCAATTTCGGCATACTCTTCAACTCCAAGCTCATGGTTAAATGACAAAACAGAAACATCAAGCCTATTATCGACAATATCACCTATTTCAATATCCCCGCATGATGTAACAACCAGAGTATCATATGGAAGGCACACTATTCTGTCGCCTCCCTCCCCAGTATTCTGCCCACGAACAGACGAGGCTAGCCTATACCCAGCATGATTATTTTCAAACCTCACCTTCTGGTTCTGGTCAGACGTAATAGAAAATCTATCACCCCATCTACCCTGATACCAGTCGCTTAGTATCAGTCTTCTGCACTTTGCCGAGTCACGCAAGCTCAAGTCGTGCGCATATGACGAGAACAACCACTTTATTCCTGGGCGGCTAATCCACTCCCAGCACGGCCACATCACAGATACCGACAGGGACTTAGTATGCCGAGGAGGCACGTTGATGATTAACCTCGTTATTTGTCCAGCAGATATAGCTTGCAAATGATCACATATCGCGTCGAGATGCCATCCCCATATCAACTGCGTCTCAGGTTCTACCTGTTCCCAAGCTTGCTTTACAAAATGAGCCAGTGATTTTTCGGCTAAAACTGTGTTTATAGCCTCGAGCTCATATATTTCACCAGATTTTGTAATAGACAACTCTTCCAAGATTTAATCCTCATCCTCGGAGTTTTCATCTTTTACGAGCACCGATGCGGTCTTTATTGGCTCGATATCTATCGCGTGCGGAGGTTTGCCACTCGTCAATGCCTTCTTCTCACGGTTATCAGCACTGGCTTTCTGCAACAGATTCGCCAAAACCTCGAGCTCCTCAACCTCAAGATTTTTGAATTGTGTTTTCATCTGCTGTATTTGAACCTTATGCGTAATCTCGGCTTTCTGATTTACGTCTATCTTTATATTTAACAGCCCCAAGTTTTTCGCCAGCATCTCCAACGCCTTCAGTTTATCGTTAGGTTTCATCTCGGTAAGAAACCCGATTCGCTCACGAGATTCACTGTCTCCACCCTGCGAGAATATCTCTTTCACTTTCAAGCTGCCTATGGCGCGGGCGACATGCTCGGGCATTTCGTTAACTGGCAATAGATTGTTGTGCTCGTCGTAGCACTCTTGCGGATTGAAAAACGCAATATAGGCCAACTCCTCCAGAACTCGCTCATGCGTAATCGATTTATTGACAAGCTCACGGTTTAAAGCACGGAGCTTGCGATTCTGAATATTGCGAATCTCCATTATGATGCGGGGATCTTTCAACAACGCTACGGCGGTTGACGCCGCTGTCTTCGGCGAAAATTTAGCCGATATAGCTGACTGCTTCCCATTCAACGTATTCGCGTAATAATAGCAAAATAGCAACCTGCGCACTGACAAATCCTTGCTGGCCGCCTCGGCCTCAAGATCTGCCCCCGGCTCAATAGGACTGTCACTGAGCAAAACGGGGTCTATCCCCATGCGGCTTACGGGCTCCTGCTTTACGCCGCTGTGCAGTGTCTTTGAATAACCTCCGATTTTCCTCTTCCTCGCCATAAACCAATCTCCATGCTCCAATCTCGTTATAGACAACAGTAATACTGCCCCAATCTGCAAGTCAAGTTTTTTTATTTCTGATAAAACTCACAACTCCCGAAATTCTGCAACAAAAGCTGAAAAAGCAACGAAATCACACAACCTGCAAATACAAAAACAACATTCCAAAAACGGCCTTCCTGACCCCTAGGATCGACTAGCACCACTGGGAGAAATTTAAAAATCACAAATTTACGAACACAAAAACAACACTCATAAAAACGACCTCATCCTCACAAAAAAACTCCCATTCTCACTCATAAAAACTCACCAATCTCGTAGAAATGCCCTCAACAAATACTCCAACCTCGTAAACAATAGGAAATGATGCTCCAACCTCCAAACCCCCATAACAAATACTCAACACTCTCACATAGAATAAACTCATAAAAACTCACATACCCTACACCAATGTACCAAATAGATGTGACTTTTCAATCTGAGCCAATCTGAGGGCTTCTGGCCTATACTGGGAAACATATCACTACCACATATAAAATGACCCACTCGGACTTCTCACAAAAAATATACTGCTGATAAACTCACACTGTGGTTACTGGGTAGTTTTCTGGGTAACTATTACTGGGTAAAGCTCCTCCCTATAGCAAAAACACATGCGCTGTGGGAATACTGGTATGGTAGTGTGGCATATATACGCCAAAGAGACTTTTCCCAAAAAAAACTACTGCTGAAATTTTCCAACTGGACTTCTGCTGAAAAATATACTGCTGAAATTTTCCAACTGGACTTCTGCTGAAAAACTGCTGTGTAACGTGAGGGGGACGACGCCCCCACAAAATCATGGGCTATCCGTAAAATAGGGGTATGGGCATAGGCAAAAGGCATAGGCGAAAAGCGTACTATACACCATAGCACAAATAGGAATAAGCGTACTGTATAGGATATCCCATTAACCATGACCACAAACCAATAACCATGACTGTAACCATGACCTTGACCGCCACCCAAACCGGAAAACTTAACATACCAAACCAAAAAACTTAATACGCCAACCAGGAAAACCGAACATACCAACCAAGAAACCGAACACACTAAACCATGACGGTAAACCATAACCATGACCTACAACCACCAACCATGACTATTGCCCATCGCCTAAACAATCCATAGT
>Ga0164310_10000400_pt1 | contig 22836 bp, 21 predicted proteins | sample GuaBasSedimGuay1_FD_121795 | JGI IMG/M metagenome (GOLD analysis project Ga0164310, IMG submission 121795) | Subseafloor sediment microbial communities from Guaymas Basin, Gulf of California, Mexico - Guay1, Core 4569-9, 0-3 cm | ecosystem: Environmental > Aquatic > Marine > Hydrothermal vents... | reverse complement strand
CTCATAGTATCTTCAAAAAAGGATGAAGCCTCCTTAAATATCGCGGAGCAACTAATCGAAAGGCATGACTTCAGGAAGATATCGGAAGAATTCATGGGCAATCCTGTTTATTCAAGAGAATCATTCCTTGGAGAAAATGTTAAGCTTGTATTCATTAATCGAGAAACAATATATACTCAGAATATTCCATTTCCAAGAGAATCCAGACTTATAATTTTCATATCTAGACATAAGAGCAAAAGCGGTATACCCACCCTCTCCGTTCATACGCCTGGAAACATAAGTGAAGCTCTTCTAGGAGGACTCCCTCGTAAAGTCTCTATTTCTCCTGCAAGCGCTATGAAAGAGGCACTAATAGAGATGAAAAAGGCTCAAGAAGAAATGGATCTAAAATATGAGGTCTCCTACGAATGTACTCATCATGGCCCATCACTTGATTTTCCAGCAATGTTCGCTGAGCTCGGCAGCTCACCTTCACAATGGAAGGATTCTGAAGCAGCAGACGCCGTTGCGAGGGGAGCTCTAGCATCTGCTTCAACAAAGAGAATTTATCCAGCTGTTCTTGGAATAGGAGGCCCACATTATAACATGAAATTTACTCGAAAAGCGCTGGAAACAGAGCTTGCTTTTGGCCATATCATTCCGAAGTATGCTATTGAAGCATTAAATGAGGAGATGCTGAGGCAGTGCATAGAAAGAACAGTTGAGCCTATTCAGAAAGCCATTCTAGACTGGAAAGGTATAAAGGGAAAGGAGAAGAAGCGTCTCTTAGAAGATTTACATAAGATCAAATTAGAATACGAGAAGATATAAGATGATAGAGGGGCAAAATTAGCTCTGTATCTTTGAAGATAATGCTAGAGCTTCAAGGTGTGCTTTCCTTATTAGGTCCTGTATTACTTGTGGCGATGGTATGGATGCGTTCAACGCAAGCCCATATGCTTCTGAAAATGCGATCTGGAGAAGTATCTGAATATTCTCCGTAGATGGGTAAGCTGCATTTAGTGATAGGTTAAGCGCTTGCATACATGCTTCGCTTATCTTATCTTCATACTCTTCAAGGTTTATGGCAAGTTTTTCTTCAGGAATTATCACCCCATCATCATAGATTACTTTGAGTGATAACCCGGCTTCAATTGCTTTTACACCAAGCTTCGAAAGAACGGCAGCTAAGCTTTGGGATATAACCTCTCCTTTTCTGGCGACAACAGTATCTTTGCCGACCCATACGCTGCCAGATTCTATCCGCGTAGGTATACCAACGGAGCTAAGCTGGCTAATAATTGGCCCTGGAGATAATCCCGTATTTCCAGCAGGTATAATTATATCTTCGGCGGCTACATCTCCGGCCTTCGCAAATCCTTTAACTTTGCTTTTTTCCAGTATTAATACAAGCTTGAAAGGATTTATATCCGTAAAGAGGAAAATATTAGAGTCTCGAAGATACTTGGTAAGGCCATCCATTTCGGGGATACCAAGCTCTGAGATAGCTCTCTTCATAACTGCGTTCTTAACCACTTTCATATAGGCTGTTCCCTTAAGCTTCTTCTTAAGTTCTTGGAGCTGGAATGCTCTAACCTTATGAAGACTTGCGATGCCTATGACTCTGTATCTCTTTAAAAGATCCTTTACCTCCTCAACCATCTTAGCTTTTTGAGTTAATGATTGTCTCTGCAATCTAATACACCTTATTTAATATTGATCTTCACGGGAGACCCCATGGTCATCTTCACATAAATCGAATCGATATTTTTTATGCCTCTCCGAAGTTTCCCCGCAATTCTCCTTATTACCGTTTGAATATTCTCGGCGATCTCGCCGTCCGACATGCTTTCCGTTCCTACTCTACAATGGATCACAGGCTGGTCTCTCGCTCTAACTCGAATAATTCTTCTGCTTCTCTCAATGATCTCCTTTATATCCGCTGTAGGAGGAACGGGGGTAGGCATCTTTCCTCTTGGGCCAAGTATCGGCCCGAATACCCTTCCAACAAGAGGCATAAGAGGAGCTGCCGCTATGAATGAATCTACGCGCTTAGCGAGTTCTCTTTGTCTCTTTTTATTGTTCATTAATCCCTCAACATCTGCGGATTCAAGAACTAGGTCGGCGCCAGCTCTTCTGGCCTGAAGAGCCATATCGCCGTCGGCTACCACGCAGATTTCCACTTTCTTATCAAGGGCATGTGGAAGCTCAATGCTTTCTTGTATTCTATTCTCTGGCTTCTTAACATCTACGTCGCGTAAGTTGATGATCAGCTCTACTGATTGAGTGAAATTTCTCTTCTTAGTTTTCTCTCTCATCTCTTTAAGCGCCGACTTAATATCGCCTATCTCTACTGACATCCTCTCAGCCTCGAACCGTGAGGAAATTATTAGCCTCCGATAAAAAGATTATTATTCACCCGCCTTTATTACATCATCATATTTTCCTTCATTTATCTCCTCTAGCACGGTCTTTGGATTTTTATTGTCTATAGTCACTCCCATACTTACACACGTTCCCACAATCTCCTTAACTGCGGCTTTCAGATTCTTAGCTAGGAGACTAGGCATCTTGACCTTAGCTATCTTCACTATTTGTTCAAATGTTAGGTTTCCAGCGGTTTCTTCACTTGGCTTACCTGATCCTTTCTGTATTCCGGCTTCTTTAACGATTAAGGCGGAGGTTGTAGGCATACCAACCTCTACTTCAAACTCCTTTGCGTCAACATCAACAATTATCTTAACTGGAACTCTCATTCCAGCGTATTCTGAGGTTAGCTCATTTATTTTGTTCACTACAGCGAGAACATTGACTCCGAGAGGCCCAAGAGCTGGGCCTAAAGGCGGCCCAGCGGTTGCTTGACCGCCATTTACCAGCGCCTCAACGACTTTCTTCTCACCCATTATTAAGTTTCCTCCCCGGATTCTTCACCTTTCTTGACTAGTTTTAAGTAATCAGCATGAACGGTGACCGGAAGAGTAAAAGAAGCTTCTAAAAGCTCTATTGTAACTTCTTCTTTAGCTCTATCAATATTCGTTATCTTTGCCCTCATCCCTTTGAATGGTCCTCCAATCACCTCAACAAGATCGTCGACGTTAAGTTCTTCAATAACGGGTTTAATGACTATGTATTTTTCTATCTCTTCAAAGGAGACTAGTCCAGGAACTCTTGATTTAACATGTTTTATTCCGGAGATAGCTTGCTCAACTATGTGTGGCCCTTCAGCTTCGATAAATATGTATCCTTTGAGAGAGTCTGGCACAAGGATCGCCTTGATCGGTATCTTATTAGCCTCAGCTCTTCCAGCAATTAATTTAGAGACGTTTCTCTCTTGCCCCGCAGTTATTCTTACAGCGAAGATCATCGTAGATTGTTTATTCTTGTTCATTTTCATTCACTTTATGCCGGAAACGCTATTTTAATGAAGGATGAAATGAGGTGTATAGTGTATCCTATGAGACCCACTAGTATCATTCCAGCTGAGCATATCTTTATCATTCTCCGCAACTCTATTCCGCTAGGTTTACGTGCAAGCCGAAGTAATCTTAAGCATGATCGAATGAATGCTATGAGTCCCAAAGCCTCATCTCTCTTGTTCTTTTAGGTCAAACAAAAGGATGAAGGTCTTCTATATAAGAATATACCTTCTTAAACTTTCCCTTGTATCTCTATTAGAGAGCCCCGTCATGAGGTGATACTCATCCGGGATATCTTTCCGACAGATTTAAGTATGAGATTTTCAATCTTCGAAAGAGATGAATATAACATTAAAGACGATAGAAGGTGAGAATTGATGGAGTACATTTACGCAGCTCTATTGCTACATCGAGCTGGTAAACCTATAGATGAAGAAAACGTGACCAAGGTGCTTGACGCAGCAGGGATACAGACAGATCCATCCAGAGTAAAAGCTCTCGTAGCAGCGCTATCTGAAGTTGATATTGATGAAGCCATAAAGTCAGCTCCAACAGTTTTAGCTGCAGCTCCAGCAGCTATGCCTACGGAGACAGCTCCCGTCGCTGAAGAGAAGAAAGAGGAAGAGAAGAAAGAAGAGGAAGAAAAGAAAGAGGAAGAGGCCCTTGAGGGGCTTGGAGCACTCTTCGGCTAAATCATTAATCTTCAGAAGGTTAGAGATGACTCTATTCCCTTATTTATACATTTAAAAGGCATGCATGGCACATTTATTAAGTTGCAATCGCAACCTTCTACTTGGGTTTCCTCTTATCGGAGATGAAATAGATGCGCCTCTCCGAGAAGGAGTATCATTTACCATTCTTCGACGAGTATGGCTACGTTAGGAAGCGATGTCCCCGATGTGGAGAATATTTCTGGACGGTTAATCCGGATCAAAGACTATGTGGCGAATCCACAACTTATGGATGTGCAGATTATACCTTTATCAATAATCCTCCGACGAGTCGAAAATATACTTTAAGCGAGATGAGAGAATCCTTTCTTTCCTTTTTTGAGAGAAAAGGTCATGAACGGATAAAGCCTTATTTGCTGGTAGCACGATGGAGGGATGACCTTTACTTCACAAATGCAAGCATAATAGACTTCCAGCCCTATGTTACCGAAGGAATAATTCCCCCTCCGGCAAATCCTCTTGTTATAGTTCAGCCATGTGTCAGGTTTCCCGATATAGAGAGTGTAGGATCTACATTTGGGCGCCACTTGACGATCTTCGAGATGGGTGGACATCATGCATTTAATTATCCGGAAAAACAAGTTTATTGGAAGGATGAAACCATTCGATTCCATCATGAATTCGTAACTAAAGTTCTGGGGATCAAAGATGAAGAAGTAGTATATAAGGAAGGAATATGGTCCGGAGGCGGAAATGCGGGGCCGGATGTCGAGAGCATAATACGCGGATTAGAAGTTGCAACACTTGTCTTCATGAAGTATAAAGTTGTTGATGGAAAGTTCATTGATCTCCCGATAAGGACGGTTGATACGGGGTATGGAATAGAAAGATTCACTTGGCTTTCTCAGGGGTGCATAAGTGGATTTGAAGCTATCTATGGAGGTCTGCTAGAAAAAATTAAAACAATGGCGGGTATTGAAGTTCCTGATGAAAAACTTCTCGCCGATATCTCCAGAGTCTCCGGCCGGGTAGCAATCTCAAAAACTTCAAGTCGCATGGAGAACTGGAGAAAAGTAGCGCAAAGGGTTGGTGTTGATGCTCAAGAGCTCAGTAGGATGATAGATCCACTCGTAGATGTCTATGCGGTAGCAGACCATACAAAGTGCTTAACGTTTCTACTCGCAGAAGGTGTTGTTCCATCAAATGTACGTGAAGGATACTTAACTAGGCTTCTCATAAGGAGAACATGTAGGCTTCTTAGAAATCTCTCGATCGAGAATAGACTTTTTGATATAGTCGAGATGCAGATCGCATTCTGGTCTAGAGATTTCCCACATCTTAAAGAGATGCATGGCGAGGTTATGGATCTCCTCTCAATAGAGAAGGAAAAGTATGATGAGACATTGTCGAGGGGACGTAGCCTTGTTCAAAGAATGATTAGAGAGCATAAGAGTAAAGGAGTTTCAGAGATTCCACTAGAGGATCTTGTTAATCTTTACGACTCGCATGGCTTGACTCCAGAGGTTGTAGGCGAGATAGCTGAAGGGGAAGGTATAAAGATCCGTATTCCCGAAAACTTCTACGGCTATGTAGCTGAGAGACATATAGCTGCGCCTAAGAAGGAAAGATCACCGGTAACTGAAGGAATAAGAGATATCAAAGATGAATTCTCCGACTTGCCAGAAACCGGAAAGATCTATTACGAAGATGCATATATGAAGGAGTTTAAGGCTAAGGTTCTTAGAGTTTCCGGAAATCGCGTTGTGCTGGATAAAACGGCGTTCTATCCAGAAGGCGGCGGGCAACCAGCGGATCAAGGTTTGCTCGAATTTAGCAGAGTACAATCCAAGGTGGAGGATGTTCAGAAGGTAGGTGGAGTTATCGTCCACTTCCTTGAGGGAGCTGTTCCAAAGGAAGGAAGTGAAGTTAGGGGTATAATTGACTGGAAGCGAAGGATTAGCTTAATGAGAAGCCATACAGCTACCCACATCATTATGGGTGCAGCTAGGCGAATATTGGGAGAACACGTCTGGCAAGCAGGCGCTCAGAAAGGCGTGAAGCAAAGCAGAATCGATTTTTCTCATCCAAAAAGATTAAGCTTTGAGGAGATTAGAAAGATTGAGAGCCTTGCGAACAAGATTGTCATGGAGAACCGTCCAGTTGAAACGGCATGGATGCCCAGAGAAGAAGCCGAGAGAAAGTATGGATTTAGAATTTATCAAGGCGGAGTTGTTCCAGGCAGGGAAATACGGATTGTGAAGGTGAAGGATTGGGACGTTGAAGCATGTGGGGGAACCCACTGTAGAAGCACAGGGGAGATTGGGGTGATAAAGATAATTCGCACGGAGAGAATTCAAGATGGTGTGGAGAGAATCGTGTTTAGCGTTGGGGAATCCGCTGTTAACGCCATTCAAGAATCTGAGAAAAAAATTTCTCAAATTGCTGATATTCTTAATGTTCCACCGGAAAAATTAGAACATACAGTAGATAATATCGTCTCTGAGCTTAAGAGCCTCAGGAAAGAAAAAGAGAAGCTAACTAATTGTCTTGCAGCATATCTAGCTGAGAAATGGCTCTCAAGCTCAGAAGAGATTAACGGCGTTAAGCTAGTATCGAAAATCATAAGTGTTAAAGAAGCTGATGTAGATCTGCTGATAAAGGTATCAGCTGAGATCGTGAAACGTGAAGAAAAAGCAGTCTCCGCCCTAATCTGTGTGGGCAACAACGCTCAACTCGTCGTTAATGTAGGAAAGGAAGCCCTCAAGCTCGGGATAGACGCGCGAAAAATTGCTAGAGAAATGGGTTTAAAGCTTGGCGGAGGGGGAAGCGGGAGACCTAACTTTGCACAGGGAGGAGGAACAAGAATTGAAGGCGTAGAGGAGGCTATAGAAAAGGCTAAAGAAGTAATTTTAAGCTTTAGGAGGTAGATTTTATGTCTCTTGAGTGGAGAAGGATAGAAGAGAAATGGAGAAGAGAATGGGAGAAAGATAGAATCTTTGAGGCTGATCCGGATCCAAAACGTAAGAAATGCTTCGTAACTTTTCCATATCCCTACATGAATGGTCCCTTACATCTTGGACATGCATTTACCGCAACCCGCATCGATGTTTATGCACGTTACAAAAGAATGAGAGGATTTAACACCCTCTTTCCTTGGGCTTGGCATTGGACCGGAGAGCCCATCGTAGGCACCGCCTTACGTATTCAGAGCGGAGATGAGGAGATCATAAAGGCTCTTAAGGAAATAGATGGTGTTCCAGAGGAGGAGCTAAAGAAATTTGTCGACCCTATCTATATGGCTAAGTATTACACCTCGGAGGGTAAAGAGGCAGCGAAGGAGATAGGCTTTTCAGTCGATTGGAGAAGAGAGTTTCATACAACTTCTCTCGAACCAGCTTACAGTCGTTTCATCGAGTGGCAATATGAGACCTTAAGGAAGAAAGGATACGTCGTGAAGGGAACTCATCCTGTTGTCTGGTGTCCGAAATGCAAAAGCCCAACAGGAGACCATGATCGCCTTGAGGGAGAAGGAGTATCACCTGAGGAGTACACACTCTTAAAGTTTCAATGTGGCGATGCGTATCTGCCAGCTGCTACGTTTAGACCTGAAACTATTTATGGCGTTACGAATATATTTTTGAGTCCGGATGCTACTTACGTTGAAGCCATAGTTGACGATGAAAAATGGATTATCAGTAAGGAAGCCGCGTTCAAGCTCTCTGAACAGATGCGGAAAGTAAAGATCCTTAGGGAATTTAAGGGATCCGAGCTAATAGGCAAATACTTTATAGATCCCATAAGTGGAAGGAATCTCCCGATACTCCCAGGATGGTTCGTAGATCCGAAGTCGGCGACGGGAGTCGTATATAGTGTTCCAGCACACGCTCCAGCAGACTGGATAGCACTTAAAGACTTGATGAATAAGCCTGATGTGCTGAGAAAGTTTGGTATAGACCTAGAAGTTATAAAGGGCATAAAGCCGATCTCACTCATCAAAGTTGAGGGCTATGGTGATTATCCGGCTATCGAGATAGTTGAGAAGATGGGCATCAGAGATCAATTTGACCCGAAAGTTGATGAGGCTACATCAATTATTTACAGGAAGGAATTTCATACAGGAGTTTTGAAACCAATCACTGGCAAGTATGCGGGAAAGAGAGTCCGGGATGTCAAGGCTGAGCTTATAGAGGACTTCAAAAAGATGGGTATTGCGGATTTGATGTATGATCTCCCAGAAAAGGTTGTGTGTAGATGTACAACCAGATGTATCGTTAAGATACTCTCAGATCAGTGGTTCCTTAGGTATTCAGATCCTGAATGGAAGAAGCTAGCTCATGAAGCCGTGGATAGAGCAAAGATATTTCCAGAGACCGCTAGAGCATATTTTCACGACAAAATCGACTGGCTTAGAGACTGGGCATGCGCCCGACGAACTGGTTTGGGAACACCTCTTCCTTGGAGTCCAGACTGGATAGTCGAAACTCTCAGTGACTCAACTATTTATATGGCATTCTATACGATTGTTAAGCATATCCGTAAATATAACATAAAAGCAGAACAATTGACAAATGAGGTTTTCGATCATATTTTCTTAGGCATTGGAGATCCCGATGCCCTCGCTAAGGATTCTGGAATAGACGCCTCAATAATCCGAGAGATGAGAGACGAGTTTACATACTGGTACCCGGTAGATTTGAGGGTATCAGCAAAGGAGCTAGTTCCGAATCATTTATCTTTCTTCATATTTCAGCATGTAGCATTGTTTCCTCAAAAATACTGGCCTAGAGCAATAGGCGTTAATGGCATGCTTCTAATAGAAGGAAAGAAAATGTCGAAGTCTAAGGGTAACTTTTTAACATTAAGTAAGACTGTCGACGAGTTCGGGGCTGACGTTACAAGAATGACGTTGATACTCGGCGCGGAGGACATGGAAGATCCTGATTGGCGAGTTGAGAATGCGAAAAGCATAGATTCGAAGCTACACTCCCTATATAGGTTTATAAATGAGATAGCCAACATGCAAGGGGAAGATAAGCCGAGAAGCATAGATCGATGGTTAACCTCAGTTCTTCAAGGAAGAATAAAGGCAGTCTCTGAAGCCATAGAAAACCTAAAGACTAGGACAGCTGCAGAGATCGCGTTCTTCGAGGTTTGGAATGATATCCGCTGGTATCTTCGACGCGTCGATAAGCCTAACCCAAAGACGCTGAAGAAAGTTGCTGATGTATGGGTTAGGCTTCTAGCTCCCTTTACACCACATATATGCGAGGAAATGTGGCGTCTCTTAAAGAGGAAGGGCTTTATATCCGTGGCTGAATGGCCCGTCTATGATAAAGAAAAGGTTGATGTAGCCGCTGAGGAGTCTGAAGATATAATCAGAAGCTTAATAAACGATACCTTAAATATAATGGAGGCAACGAAAAAGACGCCGAAGAGAATCTGCTATTATGTTGCTGCCGATTGGAAATGGAAAGTCTACCTTGAGATTTTGAGAAAAGCATTATCAGCTAGGGTTGAGATAAGAGACATGATGAGAGCACTCATGAAGGATCAAGAATTGAGAGAGAAAGCCAAAAAGATCTCAGCCTACGTTGGAAAACTATTGCCAGAGATAAACGTCATGTCGGAGGATCAAAAGAGAAGGAGAGTTAAGGCTAAGAGGATAGACGAAGAAGCGCTCCTAAACGAAGCTAAAGAGCTCTTCGAGAAAGAGTTTAAGGCCGAAATCTTAATATACAATGAAGACGACTCGAAGCGTTATGATCCTATGAATAGAGCTAACCTAGCAAAGCCATATCGCCCCGCAATATACATAGAATAATCCTCTAAAGAAAAAACATCATGATGTAACTTGTCGCTGAAAATCAAAAACATATATTGCCTCCGCTTCATTCTAGAATATTAGGGAGAAGAATGCCTTGAAGAAACGAGATTTTCTCACATTGCAGGGATTCACAGCAAACGAGATATCTGGGATACTCGAGCTCACTAGAAAATTCAAAGAAAATTCTTTAGGTATAGATGAGGAAAGCATTCTCTCCGGCAAGTCCATAGTTCTTCTTTTCCAGAAGCATTCTACGCGAACAAGAGTTTCTTTTGAGGTTGCTGTAAACCAGCTAGGTGGGTATCCAATATGCCTAGGGTGGAGGGAGTCGCAGCTAGGTAGAGGAGAAACTATAGCCGATACAGCTCGTGTTCTAAGCAGGTACGTAGATGCGATCGTAGCCCGTGTTTATAAGCATTCTGATCTAGAGGAGATGGCTAGATATGCGAATATACCAGTTATAAACGCCTTATCTGACATGTATCATCCATGCCAAATAGTCGCTGACCTATACACTATATGGGAGAAATTTGGCTCTCTGAAAGGATTGAAGGTCGCGTATATAGGGGATGGAAACAATGTTTGCAACTCACTTCTCATAGGCTGTAGTAAGATGGGAATAGACCTATCTATAGCGTGTCCTTCAGGGTATGAGCCATCTGATGAAGCCGTAAGGTTCGCCGAAAAAAACTTGAAAGAAAGCGGGTCGAAGATAAGGATTCTTCGAGATCCATATGAAGCATGTATAGATGCTGATGTTATCTATACGGACACGTTTGTCTCAATGGGTAAGGAGGCTGAACGTGAAGAGAGACTATCCATCTTTCTGCCGAAGTATCAAGTGAACTCTGAACTCTTGAAAGTAGCTTCTGACAAAGTTCTTTTTATGCACTGTCTACCAGCACATCGAAATGAAGAAGTTACAGATGAAGTCATAGATGGTCCCCATTCGGCCGTTTGGGATGAAGCTGAGAACCGGCTGCATACAGCCAAGGCTATACTCGCCATGACGCTGAGAAGAGACTTAAGGTTTTCATAACCCTTAAATAACGGCGTTTGATTTCATGAATAAAGAGCCGCTGAGAAGGCTGGAAAACAGATGAGCATGCCGAAATTTAAGCTCTTCGGAAAGTGGAATTTGGAGGATGTCGAAGTAAAGGATATGGGGCTAAAGGATTACATATCGCTTAGACCCATCTATGTCCCTCACACAATGGGTAGGCATGAACATCATAGATTTTATAAGTCAAAGCTCAACATAGTTGAGAGATTAGCAAATAATCTTATGAGACCTGGAAAGAATGCTGGAAAGAAAACTAGAGCACTGAAATTCGTCAAAAATGCCTTCGAGATAATTCATCTGCGGACCGGAGAGAACCCAGTTCAGGTTCTTGTCAGGGCTATAGAAAACGCGGCTCCATGCGAAGATACCACTAGAATAAGTTATGGAGGAATCGCGTATCAGCAAGCTGTGGACATTTCTCCTCAGCGGAGAGTTGACCTCGCCTTAAGGTTTATTGCTGATGGAGCGAGAAAAGCTGCTTTCAGCAATCCGAAACCCTTCGAAGAATGCTTAGCGGAGGAGATAATCGCCGCTGCCAACAAGTCCTCGGAAAGCTACGCCGTGCAGAGACGGAATGAAATGGAGAGAATAGCCCTACACGCACGATGATATCTTGAAAATCTCCAGCATCTTCTACACTACTTATGTAAGTTCTACACTATGGCCACTTTTGTTCTTCATCTCCAGAACAATAACGTTATCCACTGGATCTAAGGGTTTACTTCCTAAATGTAGCAGAACTCTTTCCACTTTCTGCTTAAATCTTAGGTTTCTTTTTACGGCTAGAAAATAGGCTTTTTCAACTTCATTCTTTACTCCCTGAATCTCTATTTTTCCATTCCAAGGCCACGCTAAGATATGAACATATAATTTTCCAAGCTTTAAAGTATATTTATACGGGTCGCAGGGACACGTATCAACTGGACTTGCTTGAGCTCCATATATACTTTTTTTATTCCTTCTGAGCCATGCTCCAACCTTATTCAAGACCTGTACAGAAGGCTCCGGAATTTCTCCATCAGCTGTAGAGCCGACATTGAGCAAGTAGTCGCCGCCCTTACTTACAATTTCAACGAGGTTTTAGATTATTACTCCTAGAGATCTCCAATCGTGATCATAACTCTTGAAGCCCCAAGTATTATTGATGGTTGCCGGAGTTTCTCAATCGTACTCGATACGTTTCTCAGGTATCTCATCATCTTCTAGTTCTATGTAATCTCCGATTCCCGTGTCTCATCTTCCCAGATCTATACGTCCACTTACCATGGCCTCAGGTTGGAATTTATGAACCCAAGCCTTTAATTCTCTAGCGATCCCCCCGGGGTTGGGAAGTATATATCAAACCACACAACGGCGATTGCCTCATAATTTGTAAGTAGTTCCGAAGCTGCGGTTTAACGTAATCCTTCAGATACTTGGTGAAATTCTTATTGTTCGGATCGTAATCCCAGTTATTGCCAGCTCCATCAGGATGATGCCAATCAGGTAGTTGTGAGTAATAAAACCCAAATTTTATATCTTCCCTCTTACAAGCCTCTGAGAGCTCTTTTAATAAGTCACGCTTAAAGGGGCTGCATCCACAACATTATAATCTGTAAGCTCACTATGAAACATGAAGAATCCATTATGATGCTTCGCCGTTATAATTCATTCCAGCCTCCTTCGCAATCCCAACCCATTCAGCAGCATCGAACTTAACAGGGTTGAAATGCTCAGCAAGTTTCCCATATTTCTTGACAGGTATTCTGGCATTGAACTGAATCCATTCGCCTATTCCTGAAATCAGCTTTCCTTTCTACATTCCCGCAGATATTGAATAGAGTCCCCAATGGATGAACATTCCAAATCTTGCTTCCCGCCACCAAGCCATCCTTTTATCACGTTCGCTTCTAAACATAAACAACTCCTATCACAAAACTTATCTCGGTAGAGATTTAAAGGGCTTTTCTTTAAATATTTTTAAAATCTATTAGATACTGGAGGTTTCAATTCAAGGCATTTAGGGATGATTTAGGATGACGAGTAAGATTAGTCTGGAAATAGATTTTGAAGAAAGAGAACACTATCTCTTCCCAGCATCTGTAGAGATAGATTTTGAGGAATACCTAAAAAGAGCTGACAAGGAGAAATTCAGCAGCTCTTCGATCAGAATTATTGATAAAGCGACTGGAAGAACAATTCCATGCCAATTTTCACCAACCGACCGTGAAAGACTTAAAGGAACTCTCTCATGGATACATCCGAGCCATGCGCATAGAAGTATAGAGATAATCGTTGGAAAAAACCGGATACGCAGCTATGATTTTCCTAGAGGCGTTGAGGTATGGGATAGGGGAGACTATCAGCTAGAAGTATTCGTTAATGGAATGCATGTCACCAATTACGTATATAACGAGGCTTATGAAAGACCATTCCTATATCCGATTATTGGACCTGATGGACTAAATGTTGTTAGACATATACCGAATTTTGGAGACCATCCACACCATAAGGGCATAAACATTGCATTAGGCGATGTTTCTGGAAAGAAGGGAGAGCCGGGAATAAACTTCTGGGCTTTAGGGGATATAGGCAATCCTAGACATGGCAGGGTGATTCATCAGAGATTCACGCGGATCGAGGAGGGACCTGTCTTCGGAAAGATAGAAGAGGAGAATATTTGGAAGCAGAACGATGAATTAGAGCGTATATCCCATAATAGAAGTCAATGGAGAATAAAGACTAAAGGAAAGGTCTTAATGAAGGAGATGAGAACGATTACTATATGGAATGTGTCACCGACACGGCTGATCGATATTCACACAGTCATGGAGCCAGTAGTAGATGAAGTGATAATAGCTGCGGATGTTGAACATAAAGAGATGGCGAAAGAGAATGGCCCGCTCGTCATCAGAGTTGCGGATACCATGCGTGAAATATCTGGAGGCACGATAGTGAATTCTGAAGGAAGGAGAACAGAAAGGGAGTGCTGGGGTCGACAGGCAAGATGGGTTGACTATTACGGGCCTGTTGTACCAGGAGGACCGATTAATGGTATAGCTGCTATGGATCACCCGGGTAACATTAGGCATCCAACCGGATGGCATGTGCGAGCATATGGTCTCTTCGCATCTAATCCCTTCTATGACAAGAAGCCTGAATGGCCGGATCAGGGTCCAGTATTTCTTTCGAAAGCAAGAGGAGACAAGCTGGATATGCGCTATAGAATCTATATTCATCGAGGAGACGAGAAAGAGGGAAGAGTTGAGGAGAAATGGTGGGAGTGGGTTAAGCCGCCGAGAATCATTGTCCAGTAAATTTAGGTGAGAATTATACGTGGCTATTCTTTGCCGCTGAGGAGAAACAGTAAAATGAGCTATCTTAAGCTTTACACGACATCCGCTTTAAAATTCGGTGGGGCTACATGCAGATTTAAAGATTCTGAATACGTAATCATAGGTGTTCCAATCGATTATACAAGCTCTTATCGATCAGGCTCAAGATTCGCTCCATTAGCCATCAGAGAAGCCTCACTGAACATCGAAGACCTTAGCTTCAGAACATGGAAAAACGTAGATAGCTTGAAGATTCATGATGCTGGAGACTTGCATGTAAGTGCGAATGTGGAGGAGACTCTTAGGAGAATCGAGCTAGTTACAGATGAGGTTCTAAGCATGAGAAAAACGCCTATTTTAATTGGAGGAGAACATACTATCACGTTGGGCTCAGCCAGAGGCATGAGAGAAGACTTTAATGTTTTATGCTTTGATGCGCATCTAGACCTTAGAGACGAGTATATGGGGCGGAAGATCTCCCATGCAACAGTCATGAGGCGGATCCACGAGGATGTAAAGCCGCAGCAAATAATTATGGTTGGAACGCGTGCTGCGTGTAAAGAAGAGATAGCATATGCCAAGAAGAATGGGATATGCTTTATATCTTCATACGAGATTAATTGCAAGAAACCATATGATATCTCTCATAAAATTAATAGATTAATTGGAGAGGAGAAGCCCCTCTATTTATCGCTGGACCTTGATGTTTTAGATCCAGCTTTCGCTCCAGCCGTTCAGACGCCGGAGCCAGAAGGAATATCAACTTATCAATTACTAGAGATAATCTCGAATCTTAACCTTGAAAGACTACTGATATTTGATCTCGTAGAGGCTACACCACATTATGATAGTGGAGTAACAGCTATAGTTGCTGCAAAAATAATTTTTGAAATCTTATCCCTCATAAACGATTTCAGAGACAAGCACATAGCATAAAAAATGAGCTTCTTAAAAACATTAATTAAAAGCTGTTGATATGCAGTCTCGGCGTGGAAGGGAATAAGACGTGACTAGGAATATACTTGAGGTCAATAATCTTTCAGTTGAGGTTTCTGGCAGAATAGTGCTTAAGGACGTGAATTTAAAGATACCGGAAGGTGAGGTTCATGTATTATTTGGACCGAACGGTTCAGGTAAAAGCACACTTTTAATGACGATTATGGGCTTTCCAGCATACAAGATATTATCGGGAGAGATCATCTTTAAGGGGAGAGACGTAACGAATCTGCCAATTAATGAGAGAGCTAATCTCGGCATAAACGTAGCATTTCAGAATCCTCCAACCATTAGAGGAGTTAAGCTTAGAGAGATAATAGAACATTGGACTTCCAGCATGATGGAGGTTGAGAATCTTCTCAAAAAAGTGAACTTTTCCCCAGAACTTCTGGACAGAGAGATAAACCTCGGCTTTTCGGGGGGAGAAATTAAAAAATCTGAAATTCTCCAGATAATGGCTCAGAAGGGAGATTTTTTGATGATAGATGAGTCTGACTCTGGAGTTGATGTTGAGAACCTTAAGATAATCGGTAATGCCATAAACGATATGCTTCGAGGAAGATCAGGATTAATAATAACTCATCATGGTCATATCCTACGCTTTGTGAATGCCCATGCCGCATATGTGATTCTTCAAGGTACAATAGTATGTTCGGGAAGCCCCACTAAAATATTGACTCAAATCCTTACTGAAGGATACGGCTGGTGTTATAAATGTCCGATGAGAAGAATAGAGAAGAGAAAAATGAAGAGAAACCGTTAGAAGACCTCGGCGTCTCAGGACTTTCAAGAAAACCGAGGAAATGGCAGACATGTACTCCCTCGAGCCTTCCAGAAGTGATTATTAAACGGGCTTATGAGGTCGGCGTCGTATCGGAGGATTCACGCGCAGCAACCTATTTTCAGATAGATCACTCAGTTCTCTCTAGAGCTGTTCAGAAAGCATTTCAGGGACAACTAGAAGTTATGAGCACGAAAGAGGCTATGAAGAAATATGATTGGTCCAAAAAGTATTGGTGGAATCTTATAAATAAGGATATGGACCAGTTTACTCGCTTAGCATATACGAAATGGGATCATGGATATTTCATAAGGATTTTAGAAGATCAGAAAGTCACATTGCCGCTACAGTCCTGTTTCTTCGTCTTCACGGATTATCTTAACCAGAATGTTCATAATGTTATAATCGCCGAGCCTGGCTCTGAAGCTCAGATAATAACTGGATGCACTGTTCACCCGAATATTCGCGGCGGACTACATGTAGGAGTCTCAGAGTTTTACATAAAAGAAGGCGCTAAGCTAACTTTCACAATGATCCATGCATGGAACAGAAACTTTAATTCACATCCAAGATCCGCAGCTCTAATTGAGGATGACGCTGTCTTTGTAAGCAATTATCTGCTCTTCCAGCCGGTCAGGAACCTTCAGACGTATCCGACTGCATACTGTAAAGGAGCCAATTCTAGAGTTGAGTTTAACAATATAATATATGGATCTGGAGATTCACATATAGATGTAGGCTCCAAAGTTATTCTCCAGAACAGCGGGGCCAGAGGAGAAATAATAACTAGGGCATTGGCTACGGATAATGCTAAGATATATGCACGCGGCCTTCTTCAAGGGGAGCATGAAGAGAGCAAAGCGCATTTAGAATGTAGAGGTCTCTTATTATCGGATAACGCGATGATATATACGGTTCCGGAGCTTCTTGCCAAGGCTCAGGGCGCTGATCTCTCTCATGAAGCTGCCGTTGGGAAGATTGCTGAGGAAGAAATCTGCTACTTAATGTCTAGGGGATTCTCTGAGAAGGAAGCAACCTCATTGATAGTTAGAGGCTTCATGGATGTAAGCATATTTGGGCTTCCCAGGAATCTTGAAGAGAACATTAAGAGAATAATTAGTATTACTGCTGAAAGGGCTTTATAAAAAACGGGGATTACGAGGCATACTAGTAATTAGATATAAAGTCTGTGATTCTTTTCTGGAGGCTTCCCTCTCTCAACCCTATGACGTATTCAACTATATGATTTACGTTTCTGAATTTGAGATTCAAAAGCTTACTGAAGCTCCATCCGGTGCATTTTATACCTGAGATAACCGAGGCAGCCGCCACAGATTTAACTAAATCCCGCGTTAGCTGTAAAGAAGCTAGGAAACCTCCGCACCACACATCTCCAGCACCAGTTGTATCAACTATCTTTTTAATCGGAAACCTCAATGCTGGAATCATCTGAACGCCGCTCTCTTCTGAGGAGATTATAGCTCCAAACTCCCCCAGCGTGACGATTAAGGTCTCAGCCTTCAACATTTTCATTGCTAAAGATAATGAGTCGACGCCCGCTAGGGTTTTAGCTTCAGAATCATTTAGAATGAAATAATCAACCTCTTGGGATATCTCTCTAAGAATCTCTCTATTCCTTCTCGTCTTCATATATCCGAGCCATGCATTTACTGAAATCTTAACCTTTGGTGACCTTCGGATTTTTTTGATGATTCTTTTAACCCTCACGGGGGGGAGCGGGGATATATGAACTATACCGTCCGATAATAGAGTCATTGAAGGCAATATTGATGATGAAATTCGAGTTCCAGCGCCATAGGCAGCTTCAAGATACTCCGCCTCCCACTTCTCATCATATCTTATTCTAAACCTTGTAGAAGGCATCTTAGAATATTTTATAAATCTTCGAGGGAAAATGCTTAGAATATTTCTGTACGGGTAGTCTTCACCAACCACCGAAACCAAGCGGACATCATTAATAAGCGTTTTGGCAGCTACCGCGGCGTATAAAGCCGCTCCCCCAGGCTGAGTATTAGCTCCGTTAACGGTTTCAACGTGGTCTATTGAGACATGACCTATAAATGTTAAGCTTCCAGTCAACGAATAATTCAACTCCAGTATCTAGAGAGTTTAACATTTCGTCATCCTTAAAGATAACCAAACTTATTCTTTTAGCTAATATTTATTAAATTCTCCGCTCACTAAATATCGATACGAGGAGAACCTTAGGATGAACGGAAGATCAGCTAGAGACGAGATAAGGCGTAGACTGCCCAGAATAATGATTAATATCACCGTTGCGTTTCTATTCTGGATCATAGGTCAGGTAGGTCCCCTATTCGTTAAGGGCATAACTATTCCCGGAATGAATCTTCCCCCTCCCTTCAACACAGTCTCCTCAATAGTTAGGTTAACGGCAACATTAATCATGATACTATTCCTTATTAAAGCTGTATCCGACATTCTATTCTTTACCGATATCTCAACTGAGATCTTCCTAAAAACTTTGGGAATTAAGGAGAAGAAGCCTCTAAAGAGAACTGCGAGGGACGTAACGTATATAATTTTAACATTATTGCTGACGATGTCAGCCTCGCCCGTTCTATCTTCCATTCCCCACGTCGGCGGATACTTAAACGCCATATTGGGCTTCTCTGCTTTCGGAATCTTTTTGATACTAATTTATGACATAGGCAGAGTCACATATGGGGTTCTATCTGAGAAAACGCGGAAGATGGCGGATTGGATCGGCAATCATACCGAGGAGAAAAAAAATCGGAGAGGAAGAAATGAACGCGACAGAAGCTAGCTTCATTATGATCTACCTTCTGACATTGTTACTTATAGCAACTGATATGGTTCCCATGTCGGTAGCCGCCCTTATCGGCGCTCTTTTCACGGTGTGGATCGGATTAAACTATGGTGTCTTCACATACAGGGATGCCGTGGGCTTCATCGATATGAATCTATTAGGTCTCCTCATTGGGACGATGATTGTAATGGAGGTAGCATATAGAAGCGGATTATTTCGCATAATAGCCCTCTACACGATTAAAGTCGCAGGGGGAGATCAGCGAATTCTATTCGTTATAATGTGCATAACATCAGCGGCTGTTTCGATGTTTCTCAGCGACTCAACGGCTCTCTTACTGATAGCGGCAGCTGTGACGGCGATAAGCAGAGTTATGGGATATGATCCTGTACCCTACTTTGTATCAGCTTCTGTAATGGTTAATCTCGGCGGAACGAGCACATTAATCGGCTCCGTAAGCAATATGATAATTGGATTATCAGCTGGTTTAAGCTTCTCGGATTTTATAGCTTATCTATCACCCTGTGAACTTGCTCTCTGGATACTTACTACACTAACTCTATACATATTCTATAAACATAGGCTAAAAGGAAAGAAAGAAGTACCTAAATACGATCCGTGGGAGGGTATAAAGGACAAGAGACTCCTAATATGGTCGGCTATTCTCTTAACAGTTTTTTTGGGACTCTTCACCGTCCATAAAGATTTAGGACTTCCTCCTGAAGCCGTAGCTCTGGGATGCGGCGTTCTGGCACTCGCCATGGGCAGAGTTGATCCATCAGAAGTATTCAGAAGCATAGATTGGGAGACCATATTCTTTCTCGGAGGATTTTTCATCATCGTTGGAGGTCTTGAGAAAACTGATTTACTTAATGGATTAGCTGGATGGTTCATGAATATGACTGGCGGCGGAACATTCGTTTTATCCACCATTCTTTTATGGATCAGTGGGCTTGCAAGTATGATCATCAGCAATATAGCAGTTGCGTTAACGTTCACTCCGATAATAAAAGGTTTAGGAGTATCAAATAAGATTCCGATGTGGTCTGCCTTAGTTTTTGGATCCAATCTTGGAGGCGCCGCCACTCCATTAAGCGGCGTGGTTACAATTATGACCCTAGGAGCCTTAAGACGCGAAGGATTCGAGGTTAGCTTGAGAGAATTCACGAAAGCTGGGGTATTAACGACTTTTACGCAGCTTCTATTCGCAAACCTTTATATTCTTATAAGGTTTGGGTTATAAAAATTAAGTAGAGGAAGAGCAAATGCCAAGGATAAGAGAGTGGCTTTCCTTCAAGGAGAGGAGGCTAGAGAAGTATGAAGAGGCTAAGAAGGAATTCATTAAGGCTATTGGAAGACCAGTCATAATGATCCCCCTAGAGCTACCGAAAAGCTTGATGTTTTTGAAAGAAGAGTTCTGTGCTCTGGAAAATGATGAAGAATTCATTAGGAGAATGCAGAGATCTTGTGTGAGATATCTTAAGAGGAGATTCGCGTTAAAAATTGCTGAATATGAGAAGAAACAGAAGAAATAAGGGTGGGTCTGTAAGGCTTCATACTGATAAAAGCATATATGCTTAGGGTCTCCATTCTTGATAGAGAAGCCTAACCAGATAGGTTGCGGATTCAATTATTACCTAACTTAATTTTTCATACACCAAGCTGAGTTCAGACGTAAAAACAGCATCTGAAGATATTAAATTATTCTATTGGAATATTTTTAGCTTGGCCTTCTAGCCTTCCCTCTTCATGGAAGCGATCTTCTCCACGGCCCTGTATCTCCTTCATGGTTCTCCAAATTTTTGGAGAAGTTCGGCGGAGGTAACTTCCGCCGTCTGTTTTTCGAGGAATGTATCATAATATTACGATACTTCAACCATAAGGGGGAGCGCATTCATCCTTTCCATTCTCTTTTTATGGCTTCGGACAATTTTGTCCTAAGCTCTAGCGATTAGCTCTTATGTTTCTGGTTCATCTTCTAAACGGCTATCGGGATAATAGCTAGTTTTCGAGTAGTCCTAGTATTTGAGCGACACGAAGGCCCTCACGTGTTAGATGGTAAGTCATACTTCCATGGGTTGGATGGCGACGAGCTAATCCTTTAGCACATAAATAGTCAAGCGCAGTTTTCACTTTCTTTCTAAAGCGTGGTTTCAACTTAGATTGAACAGCCTCGGCTGAAACGTGTTTTTCTGTAGCTAGGAACCAAGTACCTTTGGCATCAACCGATGCGCAACATTCGCATAAGGCTCTAAGAACAGCTCTATGTTTTGGCCTTATTTTTCTTTTTAGCTCCTCGATTTCTTTGTTTGATTCCATGCTTACAACACATCTAAATTTATGATTAATCTATAATTTAGGATTTTTTCTTTTATTTAAATGTTTACAACTTATGTTATTTACAGCGAAATCTTTAAATATCGGTAAAATCATTTAACCTACTAGTTAGGTAAATAACTATCTAAAGTGTTTAAAAATGGTAATAAAACTTGAGAAAACGCGACCAGTAGATATAGCTGCGAAAGCCTCCGCAGAGGTTAGAGGCTTAAAGGCGGAAGCAAACAAAAATGAATTAATGTACATTATCGAGAAAAACCCTGGCTTGACCTCTTATGAATTAGCTAAAAGGCTAGGCTGGTCTGGTGGAAAAGTTAGGTATTACTTGCGACAACTTCTAGAAGATAACGAAATAATTATGAAAGAAAAATATAACAGTTCTAGGTTAAGGAAAGAAGTCTATGCTATTGATTGGAAAGAGATGATTGACTGGTCAAAGATTAAGAAAACACAGAAAGAACACTAAAAATCTAAGTTCTTTTACTCCATCTAATTTTTGAATTATTCCCTCAGGAAGTTTTTCTTCCTTTTTTGTTTTGTTTCGTTAGTTTTACGGGAATCTTCCGTATTTTCCCCGGTTATTTACCGTGAGAAACACGGTTGATTCACGGTTTTTCACGGAAAACGCCTTACATATGCCTCGTATTAAGTAATAATACGTGGAAAAGGCGGTTTTCAAGTGAAGAAGCCCAAGGACATCGTGATTTCGTTCCGCATCGACCGCAACTTGCTAGAGCGTTTTGACGAGCTCTGCAGATCCGAGGGCGTTTACATTCGCAGCGAAGGCTTGAGGAAGGCCGTCATCTCGGTCTTGAAGAGGGGAAGGTTCGATTCGTGAAGGGTTGGGGGAGAAGAGAACGCTTCAGATTCAAGACGTAACATTTTTGATTGGTTATGGAGCGGCAGCTCTCAGCTCACTTATGCTTCTCTCCAGACTCCAGCCCAAAATTCCATCATCATTCAAGCTTCAAAGAAACATAATTGAGGCGTTTCTCTTTAATCTGATAGCGATAATTCCCAGCGTTCCAAGCATGATTTTCTTTAAGTCTCAAATCTGGATTTTAAACTATTCTTCATCCCTATTCATGGCTCTTTTCATAACTTCTTATCTTGCGAAAAGCAAACCGTCTAGATGGGTAAGGCTTGTCTTCTCTTGCTTCTTGGCTAGGATGGGAAATTCAGCCGTCACATCGGAAAGATTAACGTTAACTTCCGAGGTATCCGTTAACCTATGCTTCTATGGAGCATGGTTCTTTTACGCACGCTCCATCTTGTTGGCTTACGCATATTTCCGAATCTTCATTAAAGAGGTTGGTAGGTATGGTCGAGACTTCACGGTTGAACCGTTACGTATCGGAACGAGAGAGAAAAGGAAGGATGGAATTAACTAACTCATGCAACTTGTCTATTTCGCCTTATGGGTTATCCTTCAGATTCTCAATTTCATCAAGAAAATTCTTATCGGAATATTCGGATAATTGAGGAATCGGATCATGGAGATTACGATTCAAGAAGAAAAAATCAGTATTCCAGTTAGGGTATGTGTTAGGTGTGGAAGGGAGATCCCTTCTCACATGAAGAGTCACCGTAGTTACAAGCGTAACGGATAGCTCTGTCAAGCATGCAACAATCGGTTGTGG
>Ga0164310_10000399_pt1 | contig 22866 bp, 22 predicted proteins | sample GuaBasSedimGuay1_FD_121795 | JGI IMG/M metagenome (GOLD analysis project Ga0164310, IMG submission 121795) | Subseafloor sediment microbial communities from Guaymas Basin, Gulf of California, Mexico - Guay1, Core 4569-9, 0-3 cm | ecosystem: Environmental > Aquatic > Marine > Hydrothermal vents... | reverse complement strand
GGGGAGTGAGGGGGAAGGCTGCTTTCTGACCGGGGTTCTCACGGCAATCACCACACGGGGGAGCTAAAAGTTCACGCCGAGACATAAAAACCTTACCAAAGACCAAACATTCCTACACCGCCTTTTTAGGGTACCAAATTTTTTTATTGCTGGATTCGACTTTTTTATTAGTGTTATTGGAAGAGTGCAGTCATGTCAAAGATTCTTGAGAAGCGTAAGCTGTGTATTGGTTTGGTTCGCAGATTAACAGACGAGGTGGGCAGTTTCACTGTTCAAGATATCATCTTTGAAACGGGGCTTCCTAGGAGTACTGTTCAGGACTGGGTGAAAAGACTGCTGGAGGAGCAACAGATCGAACTCGTAGAGAGTGCAAGCGGTCGTAAACCAGCCAAGTACGCTTTCAGATTAAGGCGCGGTTTACCCTTCTCGGCTTGCAAGAGGATTTTCACAACGGTGGACGTGGCCCGTGGAATCGGTGAAATATACCACCACTGCAGCAGCGAGGGGGCCGTGATGTTCTGCGCGTTCGCACACAAGAAATCCGGTGGCGCCATAATTAGCACCCGATATGAGGGACTCATGCTGAGGGAGAAATTCCGCCTGGGAGAAACTCACCGTGGGGAGGTCAGCGGGCAGCAGTCCTCGGTGGTTGTTGAGCGGGTGGATTTGCAAGGTGGCAGTGTTATTCAGACACTGAGAGCCTTCGGCGGCCCGGCTCATTCACTGACGGAGACGATGAAAAAAGCAAAGGGCGTGTTGCGCGTCGAGCTTGAGGATAAAGGAACCTACACCGAGGGTAGAGTTTTCACCGAGCCTTTAGAACACTTGACCATCGGGATCGATGATACCGATACCGAAGAGGCTGGAGCGACCTGGGCCTTATCCCTGTCCCTCCTCGACCATCTGGGTGAGAGTGTGGAAAAAATCAGCCACAAAGTAGCAATGCTAAACCCCCACATAAAGTACAAAACCGCGGGCAACGTTGTGAGCTTCATTGAAATCGCCATCGACCCAGCCAAGTACGATGAAGTTGTCAGCAGATGTGTGAGTTTTCTTAGAAGGACAACTCTCTCCGAGAATACGGCGATCGCTGTTCTCCGCGGGCTGTACATTCCAAGCGGGTTAATAGACTTTGCAAACAGGGTGAGAACCGAGGAAGTGAAAATTGATGACGCTTTAAAAACCGCGGAAAAGTGCGGCGCGGAGGTTTTCGAAGTGACCGGAGAAATGGGCATAATAGGCGCTCTCGCTGGTTTAGCCTTTTTCGAATCACACCCAGACGTTTTGATGAACGCGAACACAAAAATCCAAAAAGAAGTCTTATTCTCCTAAAATTAGGATGCGAGGAGATATTATAACTCTAGCCATCGTGGAGGGGTTACCCGCTGGGTTTAATCACCCTCTTCCTTCTTCTCCTGTACTTTGTTCTTATCTCTTTTCTCTTCTTTTCTAACTCCTTTTCGTAGTCGATTAGGGTCTTTTCTTTCATCTTCAGATACTCTCTGAGCCAGAAAATATCTGGATAGTCTGGAGGGGTAATCGGGATTTCTTCGCCACAGTTCGGGCAGACCCTTCTGCCGAAGAGTACGCTGCCGCACCTTGGGCAGAAACCGTGTTCTGGTAGGGTTCTGCGTAGCTTTAGGGTGCCTCTTATGTCGAGAAAAGCAAAGACTATGAAACCAGCGGTTGCAGCCATAGCCAGATAAACGATGGGTTCGGGTGTCTTATTCTCCAACCAGTTCGCTATAATAACCCACCAGTATTGACCGAATAGCGCCGACCACAAGTAAGGGGGCTGGATTGACTGGAATCCGAAAAACGCTAGAGTAATGCTCGCCACGAAGCCGGTGACGTAGAGAATGAGAAATTTTCTAAAGCTTGTCCTCTGTTTCAGCTCTTTGCTGCTTAGGCACTCTACACATCTTTCTCCCACCAGTTTCTCCACCTCTTCAAGACACACGTTACAGAAGGGTCGTCCACAAGTAACACATTTTCCCACAGCGATTATATCGGGGTGGAATGTACATCTTGGAAGTCTATCCTTCTTAGACAACTCTCTCACGTCTCCTGTGCCATTTATAGAGCCTCTCTTCTGTATGCATGCCTCTTTCTCTTTAATAAATATTCGGTTGACCCAGTATCTTTTGCATCCCAATTATTTGGAACAGTTCTCTCCTCTTCAATAAACCGCGGATGTATGGAAAACTTTTTAGTCTCATCTGTACTGGTACTTCATAAGGAGACAACTAAAAACACACGATCGAGAAATGTTTCCTATTCTTTAATTACCAGATAGGTTTCGGAGTTAGTTTCCATCCCATCGCATTTGAAAGTATACCTTCGTTCTGTTAATCACTTTGAACTTAAGATGGAGGTAATGTTAATGTGTGAGTTTAAGGTTTCGGTGTCTGATGGTAAAAGTTCCTCTGTTGTTGCTACAGACATTGTCTACGCTGAACAGGTCGAAGGAAGAGTGGTTCTGAGAGACATTTTGGGTGTCTCCTCAGAGGTGGACTCGGCGGTTATATCCTACGTCAATGTTAACTCCCAGCAAATGAAACTCCTGAGTTTACCTATTCTTAGTAGTTTTCTCAGGTTTGTTGAATTGTACACTCAGTGCGCTTCAGGCAGAGGGGCCACCGATGAGCTTGAGAGTGTTTGGAATCGGCTAACGGAGGAGGGAAATCGGCTCATTGAAGGTTTAAAAAGTAAATAGGTTTTTTCCTTTTTTTGGAGGTTTACCTCTTATTGAAAGAAGCCTTCCGCATTTCCAATTTATATAATCTATGAATTTTTTGCATATATTATATATTTTTTACATAATTTTTAAATAAGCTACCTTTTCTATGTAACTTAGCAGAAATAAGGTGGGTATCCCTATGAGCAACTTATTCGGGTTAAACACCATGAAACTAACGTATGCGTCTCTTGAGATGGACATGAAGAATAAGCCGAGTATCAAGGCTCCCAAGGATGTGCGCGTGAGGAGATACGACGGGGATAAGGACGCCAAGCTTCTCGCAAGGCTCCACAACGAAACGATGTCTTGTTGTGAAGACTTTGTTCCCATGGACGAGAATTTCGTTAAACGGATTCCAAACCACGTTTCTTTTATAGCGGAGGTGGATGGACGACCCGTGGGCATGGCGATAACCGGGGTGGCGGACACTAAGGAAGGTAGGCAGGGCTATATTGCGGAGTTGGGCGTTTTAAGGAATTACCGTTATAGGGGTGTTGGCTCCGCCTTACTGAAACACGTTTTAGAATTTTTTGAATCCGAAGGCGTGGAGAAGGTTACTTGCGATGTTCTAGAGACCAACGTGGACACCTTGTACATCCTTAAGAGGAAGGCTAACTTTGTGGAAACCGATAGGGTTACTGTAATAACTTCCCAGATCCTACCCAGTCCATGTGTAAGGCGCTAGTTGCGGTGAAGCACAGAATGGTAACAGAATTGGAAAGAACCGATATCAATAGATTTTTGGTTCGTAGGGAAACCATATATTACTATATGAATCGTGACTTAGAGGATTTACCTCTAGAACTCATAGATAGGAGCATAACCGTCAGAAATCTAAGAGAAGACGAGTTGGAAGAGTTTGTTGATTTGGTGAACACTTGCCTGATGCATTGTCCGGATCCTTTTGTGTCTATGACTCTTGATTTTGCTAAGAAGTGGCCCTTGGAGCAGACCCTTGTAGCTGAGATTGATGGTAGGCTAGTTGGGTTCTTGATGTTTGAGTCTCGCGGCAAGATGGGTTTGCCGGTGCAGTTGGGTGTCCTGCCAGAGTATCGCAGAAGGCGTATAGGCACAACACTTCTTTTATCTCTGCTCGAAAGGTTTAGAGAGCAAGGGATAGAGGAGATTAGAATGAAGGTTTTCAAGAATAATGCTCCCGCGTTGAGCCTTTATAAAAAGCTTAAGTTTAAGGTTTATGGACTAACCATTGAGGGGTGAACGTTTTTTCTCTGATTCTTGTGCCTTTAGCGGGTTACAATATGAATAAAGTCCTTTGCCTTCGCCTCTGCCGATCCTACCAGTACTCGATGGTATTTCTTCCCACTTTTTGGTGTAACTTCCTCTAGTTTTCCTCTGACTCTGATTTTTTCCCCTCTCTCCGCAAAGTGGCAGAAGATACCCTCGTATGATACTACTTCTGTTATGTTTTCTGCTTCTTCTCCCTCCAGTATTTTGACGGCCTTTACTTTGTATTTACACGGGAGGTAGAGTGACTCGTCCGCTGATTCTACCCTTGCTTCTATCAGGATAAGTCCCTTGCTCCTGTATTTTTCGTGTCCGTACTTCTCTTTGATTTCTTGGTCTTCCTTTATTGGGTGGATGGAGAAGCGTGTTCCCTCGTAGAATCCTATGTTCCATTTTCTCTCGAGCAAAAGTTTGGCTTGTTCGATGTTCAGCTGGAACATTCCCTTCTTCCTTTTAATCCATTCCTCTGCTTCCTTTCCTTGGAAACCTTCTAACACCCTTTCCTTCTTTAGGTTTAGAACTGCGTCTTTTGTGGCTAGGGCGTTTTTCTTCCCATAGACGGTTAGGTCTATGTCTGAAAACTGCGGGTTGTGAATGTTTATTAGTATGGATCCTGTTATTCCGTACTTCTCTATGGGTACGTGGCTTTCGCTGGATATCGTTTTTATTAGTGAGACTGCTTTCTTTTCTAGGGGGTCAAGGTTTTTCTTTTTCGTTAGTTCCTCGAGTTTTTCTTCGGGGTAGTATCGCTTGGCTATGGATTCCAGTGGTACGGCGGAGAATGTGATGTTGTTTACTGGGTCATGGTAGAGGTACTTTGGGTATTTTTCCTCCAGCAGTTTGAAGCCTTCCGCCACGGATTTTGCGTCGTACTGTTTTAGCATGCGCTGGAACCGCTGTGTGTGCCCCCACTTTCCCTCGGGGCTTGGCATGTACTTTAGGTAGGCTATGATTCTGTCTGGGGGATGTGTGTATCCCACCACGCAGAAGAAGAGGCCTTCGACCGTTCTGATGTAGTCTCTATCCCTTTCTTTGCGCACATTTCACACCGTCCTGATTGTGTAAGCTTGGTGACATGTTAGAGTCTTTTGACAATCAAAAAGTCTGTTTTTTCTCCTCCTAACAGTAGTCTGTGGTAGGTTCGATTTTTTGTGATTACTTTCTCAATTTTTCCTCGGGCGATAAATCTTTCTCCCTTTCTGATCTGGTCGCAGAAGCGTCCTCGGAAGGACACTATCTCCGTGATTCTGGGAGCTTCCCCCTCAAGGGTTTTGGTGTGTTCGACGACGTACTTGCAGGGTGTAAATATGGATTCTCTGTCGTCTAGTGTTACTCCTTCTATCGTTGCGCTGCTCAGTGATACGTACCTTGTGTCTCCGTATCTCTCCCCTATTTCGTTTGGCTCTTTGAGGAACCTTACGAAGAAGTCCACCCCTCCTATTTCCCCTGACATGCGCTTTCTTTTCTCACTGAATAGAAAGTCTTCATAACTCATGAGGGTGTCTTTTGCCCTGAATTCGTATAGCCTTCTTAGACCTTTTTCATTGTAGGCTTTTATGAAAGGATTTTCTCTGAGAATGGTTCCTAGGGCTTCGTATGCTTTGCGGCAGTTTTTTTCTCCGTAGACTATTATGTCGATGTCTGAGTCCTTTTTTGCCAAGTCAACTAGGACGGATCCAGAGACTCCTACTTTGTTCATAGGTATTTTTGACTCTTCTTGAAGGGTTTCTGCAAAGAGTATCGCTTTCTCCTGCAGCTTATTTGAGGGACCCGCCGATAATAATTCTTGAAGTTTTTCTACCGGACAGTAGACTTTGATTATCTGGTTTCTGGGGACGCTTTCGAGCTTCACGCCGAATACAGGGTCGAAGTATAAGTACTCTGGGAATTTTTTTGAGAGGTAAGCCTCTCTGTCCCTTAGAGAGTAGACTTTCGTGTATTTCTTACCGTTGATTCTCGTTCTGTTTCCTCTAACATCCGGGTAGTATCTTAAATATGCTATTACCCTGTCTGGAGGGTGCACTAGCCCCTTAACATCAAAAATGAGATTGTTTTTGTCTTCAATGAAATCCCCCTCAATAATCGGCTTACTGTGTTTCAATTCTGCACTCTCAAATTATTTGATTAGTTGTTACCGCTCTTTGCTCTTTGCTGTTGCGGTAGCTGCTTTGTCTTCTTTCTGTTTCGACAGATCTAGTGCTTCTCTTAATTCGCCGAGGGTTGTGGTTTTTTTCGCGAATGCGTTGTAGCTGTGTACGGATTCCATGCTTTCCACCTCAACGCTTATCTCTGCTGCGTCTGGGAGGTTTTTGAGCCTCTGGGCGCTATTATAGACTATCTGCCTGGCGGTGTCTTCGACGAATTTCGGGTTTAGGTGAGCTATTCGAATTAGGCGGGCCTCATCAGGTCTCTTTAAAACGTCTTGTGTAACTCCGCTCATAGCTTCTTCGATTATGCTGGTTAGTTCCCTTATGCTCACTGCGTTTTCCCTCGGTGTTTCTATCATTATCTTGGCTCTGCTTCTCTGGCTGTGTGATGCTACGGGTATAATGTTCAGAATTTTCTCTATGGTCTCATCAGTGATTCCGAGTTCTTTCGCTCTTTTTCTGAGCATTGTTTTCGCGTAGTCTCTAGTGATCTCCAACCCGCAAGGACACACCGTCATCCCCTCTCCGCTCACCCCTAGGAAGATTCTGGTGTGAATCTTCCCGTTTTTTCTCTCTCCAATTCCCTTCACGTAGACTCTGTACGTCTTTTGTCTCTTGACCTCTAGTTCTCCGCTTCTTACATCCAAAACCAATGGGCTCTCCATGGTGACCAAGGCGTGTGAAGCATAATCGTGTTTTTCGAGAAGGGTCCTGACCAGTTTTTCACAGAAGCCTTCAATGCTCTGTACGGGTCGGTAGGATGTCTCCTCTATTATGCCCTCTATGGTTTCGATACTTCTGGACATGTGAATCCCCCTCATGTCTCGGGGGAGGTCTATAAACGCGGAGATTGAGGGCAGGAGGATAAACTCTTCCTTATTCCTAGTTATCTTGACCCGCTTAACTATGTCAACCAGGCCTACCTCATCAAGACCTATGGGCAGGAGCGCCTCTTGGTTTTGAACGTCTGGAAGTTGTTCAACCATTTTCTACTCCTCACCAAAAACGCTTATGTCCTGAGCATAACTCTTGCCAAAAAGCAAGCATGTTTCCGCCTTGTTCAACTCTCTTCCGAGATAAACCGCGTGATCCAGCCTGCTGACTAGGTTTAGGGAAACGATTTTCTTGCCTAACGCCTCTGCGGACACGCCTCTGAGGGTTATCTCTCTATCTGACTGTGAGCTTGTGAACCTTACATATATTTTTCTCTCTTCATGGTTCACCCAAATTTTGAAGTACCCCTTCGGGTCTGGTGTATACGATTCATCGGCTATGTCTGTTTCTATGACCTGGATGCCTTCAACGCTTGGTTCTGGGAAATCCACTTTGCTTTTTGACTTCAGTAGGGTCAACCCCAAGTCTTTCATGGGCTTTTCCTTCCTTGATGCTAGGAAAGCCATTTTAACCGCTTTTTCAAGCTCGTGTACGCCTCGCCTCGTCTTAGTGCTGTGCTCGGTTGTCAGGAGAACGGAGACCCCAAGTTCTACCGCTAAGCACGCCAGCACACCGTTAACCCCGACGCTGTCAACGTCCATGAACTCTGTCACGTTCCCCACCCCAAACATCATTGGTACCGACTCGTTTCGTTTTCTGAAAAGGAGGTAAGATTCAAGGGACTTAGCCAGTCCGGGATTTATTGGGGATTCCAGAAGGGGATCCACAATGATCTTTTTGAATCCCAAACCTTCCGCTCTCTTGTACAAGTCTAACACGCTTTTAACTCTCTCCTCGGCTGTTTTTGGTATGTACCCTTCGTTTGTGTTTGTTGGAAGCAGAACAACACCTACATCCTTTGGTATCGATTTTAACTCGTTTATATTTCCGTGATCCAGGCTTAAAACGAGGTCTGCCCCCGCCTCAACCCCCGCCTCTATCTCGGAGGGGAGCAAAGAATCAACACTTACCGGCACCGAGAACTTTTCCTTAACTGTGGAGACTATCTCTCCGATTTTCCTCGAGTTGTCCTCTCCCACGACTGCTCCAACATCGATCATACTCGCCCCAGAGTTTATGAAGTATTCGGAAACTGAAACCGCCTTCTCCAGGGATAGCTTGGGTGCGTCAACTATTTCCGCCAGGATTCTGGGAGGAAAGTCTAGCCCCACGTAAACGGGTTTGATTTGTCTTCCTATTCTGAAGTTTCTCGAACTTTCGGGAGTTTCCTCCTCTAGTTGTGAAACGATTCTGTTGTACTCTTCCTCTCCGCTTTTTTTGAAGACGTAGTCGGCGGGTTGTGTCTTTGATAGGGGGATGTGAAGATTGTTCAGTATCATGGGGATGTCCGAAGCGTATTTTGGACCCTTAAATGTTGAAATCTTCGTTTCTTTCTCAATTATACTTGTGTCTCCCCTTATGAGACCTGGAACGATTATCAGGTCATATTCTCCAGAAATCCTATCTTTTAGTTGTTTGGCTATGGTCTCCGGAGTTAGGAAGGCTGCAACAGAGACGGGTAGTTCGATTACATCCGTGTCAACAATACTCTTTGACGTGGCTTTCTCAACAGATTCTCTGGCAAGCCTTCCTGTAACCACTAAAACCTTCAACTATTTCACACCCAGAGAGGAGATAGCTTCCAAAATTTCCGAAGGATGCTTAAGAACGGTCACCCCGCCAAACAAGGAGATTTTACGCACATTCTCCTCATCCAACTTGCGCACTTCCGCTTTTATTTCTCTCCCGAAACTGATTGCTCCGTATGGACACAGTTCCACACAAATTTTACAGCCTCGACATCGGGTCAAATCGATGGTGGGTTTTTCAATCAATTCTATCGCGTTGGTGGGGCACCTCTCGAGCGGCAAACAAGTATCACACCCCACACACACATCGTGGTCTATTATCGTTGGCAGCTTGGTTACAATCGTTCCCTCCCGGTAGTCTGTGGGTACAATGTATGCTGGTACGCTACCCTTTTGCGCCTGAGCGAAAGCAGAAGTTACGAGAGTGTCAGCTATACCGTAAGCAATTTTTGCAACGGTGTTGGCTGTTGCCGGTGAAATGACCAAGGCCGCATAAGTTCCTCTCGCAAGCCTACCCGCCTTTGGGAAGCTTTTTCCCTGTTCTCTCTCCAAAATTATTTCCTGGTAGTATCCTCCCGGAGAAACTTGGTGAAGCCTGTCAAGAACCCCGTAGATGCGTGCTACCTCTTCGCCTGCGCACGACAGAAATGTGGTAACCCGTACATCCATATCTTTAACCAATTGGAGGAAGACTTCGAAGCTTTCAAGAAGGAAGTGGCCGGCGCCGGTGATACACCATGCTATGTTAAATCCCAATTCTTTCCCTCAGCTCTTCAATCTCTTTGAAGTAGATGTAGTCGAGAACAGTGCCGCTCGCTTCTCTGATTTTCAGGGAGTCGACTAGTTCCCTGTTTTTTCCTCCAGCTAGCCCGTCGGCGATTAGGGCTGCTCCCTGCGCAGCCTCCTTTGCGATTCTGGTGAATCCCTCGACTCTTCTGACATCTGCTATGTGGGATAATCTTCTGCCGAGTTCCTTCCGAATTTTTTCTATTCTCGAAAGCCTTCCCGACAGGAGTATCTGGGTTGGGTCCTCCACGGATAGATTAATTGCTGCAACATCCTTGGCGGTGCTTTCGAGAAGAGCTTCCCACGCCATCTTGAATCGCTCATCTCTCTCAGTCATCATCCCGAATTCTTGGGGACTTAGTCCATCGTATCCAGCGATGTACGCTGCTCCACCTGTGTACAGCAGCTCCTTGTCGAATCCACCCAGCAGATAGGCCACCTCTGCGTCCAAACCCCCGCAGGCCAAAAAGCCTATGCACCCCTCGGCTCCGCCCACCGCGTCAACTATCTGCCCGTTCTTAACACCTATGACCGCTGTGAACCCGCTTCCCATCTCCACAAGAATAAATGATACATCCTCATACTGTTTTTTTTGTCTACTGGATTCCTCGTAGAGTGCGAGTGCTGCGCTGCAGAGTTTGTCCGATGTTCCCATATCTATCTTGCCAACCTTCCTGTGTTTAGGGACGGTGGGCAGGTGTTTGATTCCCGGTATGAAGTAACCGTTTATCTTCTCATCGATGAGAAGTTTAATCACTTCGTTTAGTCCGATTAACTTCCTTTCATCCCCTCTTTTCAGTGTGAGGAGAAAAGATTTTTTCTCGTCGAGTTCATTAATCTTTGTGAGTGGTAATCCGTACCCGCTCGGTGCTACCACTAGGTCGAGGCTGCCCACCGATTTTACTACGTCGATTACAAGTGACGGGTTCGAAACAATGTTTTTTGTGGGGATAGAGGTGTCCAGAATCACCTCCCCATCTTCTAGTCCCACAAAATCCCATGACCCTGTTCCGGGATCGATTCCACAGACTCTGACCATCACTAACCCTCTGTTAGAAAAGCGTGTATGCCGCGTGTAAAAGCTAGGTTCCCGTTAATAATAGGTTTGCTTCCTTTACTTCAGCGCCTCTGTTGTTAACCCTCGAAACGAAAACCCTTCCTCCGGTGTGCTTTTTAAGAAACATCTGGGTCTCCGAGGCTAGTTTTTCAGCGGTTTCTGCTCCCTCTACTAGTCCGTAAACCGCTGGACCGAATGAACTCACGCCTGACCCGTAGGCGCCTTTTTTCATCATGAAGTTCATTAACTCTTTCACGATGGGGTCTTGTAGTTCAACCTCAATTTTTTTGAATCCGATTCCCTGTATCTCACGGAGGCTGTTTCCAAATGTTTCGATGTCTTTGTCTATGAGTGCGGGAAGTGTTTTCATTAGGATTATGTGGCTGAGTTTTTCAACCTCTTTTAGTGGGATGGGGCAGTACTTTTCAAAGATTCCAACCTCTCTCGCCCCGTGTGCTCCCTTATCCACGTTGGGTATTCCAATCACAAAGAACCAGTCATCGGGAACGTCTTGTCTCAGTATGACTGGGGCGGGTGGGGCGAGTGACGCTGATGAGGGTAAAAACTTTTCTTTTTGTTTTCCTGGTCCGAAGGTGTGTCCGCCGTCCAGTATGAATCCCCCACGCTCAAAGGCGGCGACCCCTATGCCTGAGGTTCCCGCTCGACCCACGATTCTGACCAACTCTCTGACGGATAGGTTTACTTCGTTTATGCGGCTGATGGCTGTTGCGATTGCTAGTGAAAGTTGGGTTTTTGATCCTAGACCGACGTGTTCGGGTATTGTGGATTTGACTAGTATTTTTATACCCCTTCCGGGGGCGATTTTGCTGATGGCTTTTCTTGTGATAGCTTCTACTAATTCCTTTTTTTCCCCCTCGGCTAGTATGTTGTCTGATGTTTCTGCTTCGACGAGTACGTTTGGATGGTTGAGTGTTACTCCCATTCCTCCGTCTATTCTGCCGAGTGATCCGTTGAGGTCGATTAGCGTGAAGTGCAATCTGCTCGGGGTTTTCACTTTTACCGCTTTTGTTTTCACTTTTGTTTCCTCGCTTCTTCTGCTCTCCCTCTCTCCAATTAGTTTAGTGTACTTTATTACACTTCAGTGAATATAAATACATTAAACTTCATAGATTAATTGTATAAACTGGCATATAAACTTATCCAAAAAAACAACGAAAGCATAATTAATCAAGGCGAAAGATATACAATCAGTTCTATGAATATTGAAAAAGAATAATAGCATCCTCTCCTTCTAGTTATCCTAATCCCTAATCCGGTGAAAAAATTGTTTCTGGGTTTTCCTGCATTCCACCTGTCAGTCTACACAGACAAAGAAAAAGTTTCCGTTATAGCAAACAAGTTTCACGAGAACGAACTCAATTCCCTCGAGATACTCTTCCTAGGCTGCGTGCTCTACGCCCCCAAGGGCAGCTCAGCCCCTCTGTACCCCACCGTGGAGCAGACGGAAATAATCTCAGAAATGCTTCGCGGCTTGTCGGTAAGCGTTCACGCCCCCTACACAATAAGTTTAACCACCACAAGTCCCAAGCGTGTAAGGACCACCAAGGCGCATTTCAGTATCAATCTAAAACTTGGAGACGTACTGGGAGCAACCCATATTACTTTTCACTGTGGTTCGATGAAAGCCAGAGACAGCGAAAAGAGGGTCAAAACCCTGCTGAAAGAAATCATGAGGATTAGAGAGGAAAGGGGACATAAAACAATGCTTGCACCTGAAGTTGCGGGTAAGGTTAAATCCTTCGCGGATTTTGACACCCTCATTAGAGTGGCGGGTGAAACCGGGTGCCTAATCTGCTGGGATATCGCCCATGACTTCGCAAGGGGTGGAATGGTAACAACAGAGTCGGGGCTGCTTCGCAGAATAGAACTACTGGAAAATACCATAGACCTAAAGAAGTACAGGGTACCTGTGCACATTTCGGGGATTATTACCACTAGGCGGGGAGAGAAAGCGCATACGACGCTGGACAGCAAACAGAATCAGCTTCCCTGGAGGTTTATTCTTTCATTCTTAAAAGAACAGAATTTTTTGGAGAAAGTGACCATAATCTGTGAATCGAAAATTGATAGAGACAGCATAGACGAGAGAATTAATGAAACGTTGAAGATAAAAAACTACCTTACGAGCGGAGAAATTACAGAGCATGTAAGAACAAAATCCCTGATCGATACGTTCCTGGATTGACTAAGGTGTAATTGTTTGGAAAAAATAGAGGAGTCAGAAGGGGGAAATATTTGATTTTTCTCAGTCTATATCGTAGTTTAGAGCTTTAATCTTTTTCAGGGTTTTTGATTTCATGGGAATTTGGTCCAGAGACCACTTCTCCAAGTCCCTTGATTCTATGTCTATTTCTGGTTCAATCCTTCTTTGCTGTTTGGGTTTTGGCGGTTCTAGGCCGCATGTTAAGTCTGGCTTCAACTTTTTCCTGATGCAGTTTGCGTATACGCATTGGGCGCCTACACAAGTGTCGCCTCCCCAGGAGCATAGAAATACTGTTCCGTGCTTGGTTCTTTTTATTTCGAGGGCTTTCTGTGCGCACTGGAAAAACCGGCATGAGGGTTGGCATGGTTTTCCAACCAACACGTTGCAGCTCCTACTTAGATATTTGTGAAACAAAAATAAACACGTATAAATAAATTTTCCGATGTTTCAACACGATTAAGTTTTTAGAATTTTAATATTTATTAAAATTTTTTCTTTTTTTCAACATTTACTTATATAATAAGCGTGATCCAAGTAACTCTTTTTCTCTATTCAGTTTTTAGCCCCATTGTCGGATCTCTATTCTCAGGTTTTCTAAGCTTATCTGAGTTCTGTTCAGTTCTTTTTTCAGCTCGTCTTTGTTCTTCTGGTACTCTTCCTCTGGTATTTCTCCTGTTTTGTACCGCGCGTAGAGGAGTTCCAACTCCTCCTGAATTTTCTTCCTGTCTTTTTCCAGTTGTGCGATCCAGTTCTTTACCTTCTCTTTTTCTACTTTGTGTTTTTTCTTTGCTTTCTCGAATTCTGATTCATACTCTTTGCGAAGCCTTTCGAATGTTTCATCACTTATCTCCTTGGCTCTGTAAACCTCTTTCAGTTTTGTGAGGCGTTCCTTTAACTCCTCCTTTTCTTTTGCAACCTGTTCTAACGGTAGGGGCCTCAATAGACTCTCGACATCCTCTCTCTCCTTCTTGAGTTCAACCACTTTGCTCTTCAACACTTTTATCTTGTTCTTGTACTCTTCTATTGAGATTTCGCCCGATAATTCTTCCATTAGCCTGTCTATTTCTCCCTTAAGCACCGATGTTTCGCCAATAATTTCTTCCAACTTTGCCCTTAATTCGAGTTGAGTTCTAATGTCCTGGGGAATCTTATCCTCCTCCACTAGTGTTTCTGGGATTTCCTGTGTTGATTCCCCCATAGATGTTTCCTTTTTTTCCTCGCTGAGCGGCGTGGGTTTTTCCTCAAGTTTGGTACCGCAATACATACAGTAATTCATCCCTGCTTCAGAGGTTTTTCCGCAGTTTGGACAGACTTTTTCACTCATTATCCTTCATCCTCTTCCTGAATTTTTCCACACGCTAGGAAATCACATCCTTGTACAATCCACTGAAGTCATCAAGAGAACAGAGAATTTACTGATTAATTTAGGAACTAGCTACATATAAACGTGTTTTTTAAGGAAAAAATCGCAAGACGTTTCAGTCTTTCACACGATGCTTCACCATAACACGGAGGATACAGTCGCGTTCACGCTTGTTACTACCACGATTGTTGGTATTCCCGAACCCAAGGATATAATCAAAGAAAGGGTGTGCGCGAGATTTGCGGGCGGGCCTCCCGGGAAGAAGATCACCGTGTTGACCCACAGGATGTTCGTTGTTGGATCGTAAAGTGTCTGGATGCTTCCGACGACCGCGCTGTTTGGCGGGAGTGCTTGGGAGTAGATCGCCGAGTTAACCACACGAGTGTAGTTTGCTTGCCTAAGCATGTTCTGGGTTGTGAGACCGATTGGTATGGCTAGAACAAGAAGCGCGATTAACACCACAGTTAATCGTCGGCGTAGGATTCTGGCTGCTACTCTCTCCCTTCTCAAGGATACCGACGGCCTTATTCCCTGGAGCCAGAAAAGCGCGGTGCACGTCAGGTTTATGCTCAGAATGTTTATTAGCAGTAATTGAACTGAACCCAGAGCGATGCTGTAGTGACCCAGAGCTATGGCGATTCCAATGTTCGCTGCGGGGGGAAGCAGAGCCGCCGCGACAGCGACACCGACGAGCGTTGATTCCAGCCCTCCACTGAGGGCTACGGCGGCCGCAAAACCAGAAGCGATAGCGAGTGCCATGTCCGCTAGGTTCGGTTGCGCTCTAGCCAGGATCTCTGTGGTGGGCGCTGCTCCGGGATACAAGTAAGTCAAAAGGAACCCGACGGCTATCGCGATGAGAATACCTGCGGCTTCTGCCTTAATGCTATCTTCGAACATTTTTCTCCTGCTGAGGATTGTTCCCATGGCTGTTCCTGTGACCGGACCTAGGAGGGGTGCTATCACCATGCTGCCGATTATTACTGCAGCGTTGTTACCTAGGAGCCCTATTGAAGCCAGCACGCCCGCAAGAATGGTCAAAACGAAGTAGTTAACATTAATCTTGGTTGCTTTTTCTACCATCTGGATGATCTCATCGTTTGACACGCGTTCGAAGGACATTAACGGTTTTCTCGTCATTATTGAGGGGAGCGAGGCGCTCACGGGGCTGAGGTGTATTTTTCCGTATTCTCTGCCTACGCCCATGCGTTTTAAATCTTGGAGAATCTCCTCCACCTCTTCTTCCATCGAGGTGATGATAATGAGTGTGTTTTCCCTGCCAGAAATCACTGAAAAATCTCTTCCGGAATCGCTCAGAACCTTAGCGATCTTCTCTGATTCTTCGGTTGGTGTAATCACCTGGATAGTCTTCATAGAACATCCTCCGGGAACCGTTAAGATAGAATATAATTGATTAGACTATATTAAACTATACCTTGCTATTAAACAGTTTTTCCGGAGTTTTCATCAGGAAAAGGGAACCGTCAAAACACCCCTATTGTACACTGCAGGTTTTGCTTGTGAAGATTTATACTTAACCTTCAGCGTGGGACAAATTTTTATTTGTGAGTTTCTTCATTTAATTATTACCGGCTGATGTTTTGTTTCAATCGGCCACTTTTTCAAAATTTAGGCTGGTGAATTAATGTCGAAAACCGAAAATATTGAAAAGATGCTCAAAATCATCGACAATGCTTGGTCTAATACCCCTTCAATAATTATTAGCACTAGTGATTACGTTTACTGCTTATATCCGACAGACAACAGTAAGGAGACCTGGGTGGAAGCGTCATTCACGCTTCAGGATGCGAGCTTAGAGGAAAGAACCCTGTCACCAAAAGAAGCGTTGATGTACTTGCTTGAAGAAATCACTCACGGTCTACCAGGTTACGTTGACCTACCAATCGCTCTGGAACTCAGCGATCTTGAAAAAGTTAAAGAGAAGGTGAAAGGTGCCTGATTCCGATCCTTTCTTTTGCTGCTTTTAATATTCCTTTTCTCAAACCCCTTTTCCTTTTGCTTTTTTCTGAGGCCTGGTTTCCTCTTCCACGGAAGCTTTTTGAATGTGTTCTGAGAGTATTTCGGTGAGGTTTGAGAAATCCACCGGAAATATGAGGCGTGTCTGGTCATCGTCGCCGAGGGCGCTCAGAGTTTTCAGGTACTGGAGGGTTAGAGTTTTGCTTTCAATGTTTCTTACTGTTTGAAATATTTTTTCGAGGGCCAGGGCATCGCCCTCAGCTTCCAGAATGCTACCCTGCCTGATTCCCTCCGCTTCCAGAATGGTTGCCTCTCTGTCTCCTTCGGCCTTCAGAATTTCGGAGCGGGCGTCTCCCTCCGCCACTTTGATGGCTGCCTCCTTGTTTCCATCCGCCTCAATAACCATGGCGCGCCTGACTCGTTCTGCTTCCATCTGCCTGACCATAGCGTTCTGAACACGAGATGGAGGGAGAATCTCACGAATCTCCACGCTGGTAACCTTAACTCCCCACCTTTCGGTCATCTCGTCCAGCTTGTCCCTAAGCACCGTGTTTATGTATTCTCGTTTGGCAAGCACATCGTCTAGCATGATGTCGCCAATAACGGATCTCAGCGTTGTCTGAGCTATGCCGATAGCGGCTCCGCGAAAATCCTTAATCTTAACTACGCTGTCCTCGGGGTTAATCACCCTGTAATAGAAAAGTACATCCACATCTACAGGGGCGTTGTCTCCTGTGATGCACATTTGTCTTCTGATCTCGAAGTAATTTTCTCTCAGGTCTACTTTTACCGCTCTGTCTATTATTGGGATGAGGAGGATTATTCCTGGTCCTTTGGCTCCGAGAAGTCTACCCAGCCTGAATATTACCGCTCTTTCGTATTCCTTAAGTATTTTAATGTTTGGCAGAATTAGAGCTAGGAATATGAACGTTACGATCACAATCAGAATCATCAGGGTTCCAGTATCCATACCATCCATACTTGTTATCCCCTATGTTCCCAAGAAGAGTTGGTCTTTGTGAGAGTATCTTCCCCGTTCCTACATATTACGTTTTCGATTATGTTAACCGCTTTTTGGATTTTTCCGAGGCCCCTATGACCTCCTTTATCTTCTTCACTCCCTTTTTTATCTCTGTTATTACCGATGGTTTTTCGATCTCCAACTGGAAGAGGTCTAGGATCAGTTTTGGGATTACGTTTTCGTATTCCGCTTCGGTTTCGTGCAGCTCGGTTGTGAGTACCTCCATTTTGAGGGGTTCTATTTTTGGTTTAAAGTCCTGTTGACTGGTGTTTATTATGAAGGTGTCAATGCACTCCTCACACATCTTGGCAACTCCCAGCGGGCTTGGTTCAATATCTAGTGTCTGAAGTAGGCGGGTGGACTTGGGAGTTATCGGCGGTGAAATGACGGTGATCTGGCCCTCGCATTTCTTGAGGGTTTCCTGAATGTCTTTGTTCTTCATTATGGGTATTATGCTTACGGGGTCGTTTGGTATGATTAACACTGATTCGCTATTCTTAATGGTGTTTACAATCTGATCGAATGGTTTTGCTTTGTCTATTCCCTCTAGTTCTACTTCTCTCACATTGATGTCTTTTTTTGCCAGAAAGTATTCGAGGAGGCTGATTTCACCCTCCCCTGTTTTTACCGTTGCTGATATTTTGTTGTCTGTGAATGGAATTATGTTCGGTTTGATTTGTAGCTTTTTGCTCAGTTCTCGGTAAATATTCACGAGGTTTTGGCTTCTTTTCAGCCTCCCCTCCCTGAATATGGACAATGCTATCTTCGCGTCTGATGTTGGTATGTTTACTTTGGCTCCTAGCTTCTCAAGAATTTCTTGACACGTAAATGAATCCTGCCCTTCTATTCCCTTTGAGAGGAGTAGCAGAACGTTGTCTGATTCATGCATAATTTTTAGTCCTGAGATATTGTAGTCGTGTATGTTATTCGCTATGATGTTGACATCGCTTAGGGAGTACACCTTGACTATTACCCTCAGTATGGGGGGGAGTTCTGCGCCTGAGTAGATTATTGTTTTCATTTCGTCCACCAGATGATTTCGCTGAGAAAATTTTATGCTTCTGTAAATTAGGTTGCGTGTACCCGTTGTTATATTAATTTGGAAGGGTTGATTTATAATATTTGGGTGTTTTTATATGTCATCATGTGGAAATAAAGTTTCTTTACGGCTGTTTAAGAGTGTGTAACAGTTTCTAGAGTGAGTTTAGGGGTGATGAGTTTTTGTGTTTTAATGTTTCTTTTTTGAATTGTGTGTTGAGTTGAATTTCTGTTTCTGCTGAGCCTGGTTTTCGTTTCGTTTTTGGATGAATTCTATTATTGGATTTGGTTTTTATAAGTATGTGGTTAGCAACTGTTTGTTGAGTTGATCTCTTGTTTTGCGTATCGTTTATTTTTTTAAGATAGTAAATTGTGATATTAATTAATAAATTATTAAAAAATTATAAAATTAAATTTTTTATAAAATTAAAGGGTGAATGACAAAATTTGCTATCAAGTTTATGATAAAGGTTAAAAAGGTACTTTGCTTCTTAGTAATTGTCCTCACCGGCGCAAAGATGTAATGGGCAAAGTAAAAACTTTTATCTTCGAGTGCTCATAATCTCTAAATCGGAGCGACTAAGAAAATGCCTGTCCGATATGAAAAAGTTGTTTTTCCCTTTACGGCCATAGTTGGCCAAGAAAACATGAAACTGGCCTTAATTCTGAATGTTATAGACCCAAAGATAGGTGGAGTACTGATACGTGGCGAGAAAGGAACGGGGAAATCCACTGCAGTAAGAGCGTTGGCGGCCCTATTACCCGAGATGGAAATTGTGAAAAACTGCCCGTTCAACTGCGATCCATTCGATCCGTCCTCCATGTGTGAGGTGTGCAAGGCAAAGGTGCAGAACAACGAATTGGACTACGAAGTCAGAAGAATGAGGGTTGTCGAGATTCCCCTAGGAGTCACAGAGGATAGGGTTGTAGGATCACTGGATATTGAGCGAGCGATAAAGGAGGGTGTCAAGGCTCTTGAGCCGGGTATACTAGCGGAGGCTAATCGCCAAATACTCTATGTTGATGAAATCAACCTTCTGAGCGACCACATTGTGGACGACCTTCTGGACGCCGCGGCTTTTGGTGTAAACACCGTGGAAAGGGAAGGTGTGTCTGTTACCCATCCTTCGAACTTCGTGCTGGTCGGCAGCATGAACCCAGAGGAAGGAGAGCTTAGACCCCAGATCCTTGACCGAATAGGTCTGCAAGTGGAGGTCACGCCTCTTAAGGATGCTAAGCAGAGACTGGAGATACTTAGGCGAATCGAAGAGTTCGATAATGATCAGGAGAAATTCATTGAAAAGTGGAAGGAAGAAGAAGACAGCCTCCAGAAAAAAATAACCAAAGCTCAAAAAATTCTTCCGGGTGTCACAATACCCGAGTACCTGTTACTGACTATTGTAAAGATGTGTTTGGAGCTAGAAGTGGGCACCCATAGAGGCGATATCACGGTTATGCGCTGTGCTAAGGCGCTGGCGGCTCTTGACGGAAGAACGGAGGTGAACGAGCAGGACGTGTTGAAGGCTGCCGAGCTTGCTCTGGGTCACAGGGTCAGGAAGTTTGAGTTCGAAGAGGCGGAGGCGGTAAATAAGAGAATAGCGGAAGGCTTTGAAAAAGCGTTGAACGAGGTCAAGCAGCAGCAGGAGGCTGTGGATTTTTTTCGAAATAGCGCCGAAGTGAACGGCCAGCAGCAGGCCGATGGTGATGAGGCGTCGGGAAAAACAATTAAGAATGCTTCTTTCGAGCAGGGTATGCAGTCCGATTCACTAAGCCAGGACTTCCCCTACCCTGACATCTGGAACCGTTATATGCAACAGCAACAAGACGGTTTGGATAAGGATGGAATGGTGAACATTAAGGATCCCCGATTCGATAGTTTAACCGAGGAGGAGATAGAGGAGCTCAAAAAGGGCAGTATTCTTGGAGAGTTCTTTAGACGTAAATACCAAAGCTTCTTTCGTAAGGATGAGCCCAACTTTATTGGTAGAAGGCTGAAGGCGAAGGGCACCTCTGACAAGGGGAGGTACATTTATTACAAAATTCCGAGAGAGAAGACGAGACACATCGCGTTAGACGCTTCAATCAGGGCTTCCTCGCCTTACCAGAAAAAAAGGAAAAAAAAGGACCTGGCTGTGAATCTTCAGCCTCAAGATATTCGCGAAAAAATTTTTGAGTACAGGGCACCCCTGTCAATTGTTTTTGTGCTTGATGCCAGCGGTTCAATGTTCAAGAACTTGAAAAAGGTCAAACAAGTGATTCTGTCTTTGCACGATGAGGCATACCGCCAGAGAGACCGTGTGGGTTTAGTGGTTTTCAAGGGTTATAACGCGGTGATAATGCAGTATCCTACGGTGAATCTGCAAAGCGTATCTTCAAAGCTGCTTACTGTGAAGTCCGGAAGCTGGACCCCCTTGGCTGCGGGGCTGGTTAAGGGTCTCGAAGTGTTGAAGCGGGAGAAAATGAAGGACAGCAAAGTGATACCCTTTTTGGTTGCGGTGACGGATGGAGGGGCCAATGTTCCCCTTAACACAAGCAGTATCGCTGGTAAGAGGTACACCTATGTTCAGCAGATGAGGTCGGAGGCGGAGTCGTATAACCAACTGCTCTATGAAATCGAAGAGATCGCTAAAATGCTTAAAAAAGAGAACATACGCACGATTGTTATCCGCCCTGAGAGTCATGCTTTGATGAAAAACTGGCGGAAAAAGATAGCAACTAGCATAGCGGAGAAGAGCGGTGGAAGCATTTACAACATTTCAGAGATTGAGAAGATGGGCGATGTTCTGAGATACGAGCTACGGGCTTCGAGGTAATTTTACCTTCTCATTTTATTTTGCTAAGAGCTTCTGTTGATTTTGCTAGTTGTGATGTGCGCCTGCTGTAAAATTTCTCCATATTTTTCGTTCGAGGTTATGGGTATAGCTGTCATGAGAACCTTCCTGTTGTTCTCCCGAGTGTAATACTTTTCATGTGTATTTTGTTTTTTTCCATGTTTTGTATGCTAGGTTTATGTCTTCTTCTTTTATGGTTTTTCTGCCTGTGTGTTTAGCCATTTCATCTGCTAGTCGTGCTATTTCGAGTCCGAGTTCCTCTAGTATTTTAGCTAATGCCACCGCACCGCTCTCTGAAACTCTTTCCGCTCCCGAGATTCTTATTAACCTATCTACTGGTGCGACGGGAATGATTGTCTCACTTTTCCTTCTGGGCATTTTAGCTTCCCTCTTTGTTTGAATCCACTTTTAAAAATATTTTTTTCTTCTATAAAAAGCTTTCATAGATTTTAAAACCGAAAAGGGGCAAAATTATAAATAATTTATACTTTCCCCTAAAAGAATAATGATAAATATCTTTATGTATGGTTATATAAGTGTGGTTCTCCACTACTTTTACAGTAAAAGGTGTAGTGAGGGTCAAACTATTTGTATGACGTGGCTGTGATAGGCGCCGGGCCTTCCGGTTCCATATCTGCTAAGCTTATCGCAGAGGCAGGGTGCAAAGTAATTCTGATCGACAAAGAGGAGATTCCCCGATACAAGCCGTGTGGGGGCGCCATAGAGCTAACACTCGTGCCAAAGTATAAGCTTCCGGAGGAGGTAATTGAACGAGAAGTGGAATCACTGGTACTCTATCATACCTCCGGTAGGGTTTACCACCGGATTGGTTTTGGTGCAGTTGTTTGGCGTTTGAAATTTGACGGCTATTTCCAGTACCTTGCAGCGGCAGCTGGCGCTAAACTTAGGGAATTACAAGCCGTTAAGAGTGTTACCTGGAAGGATGATCACTATAGACTCGGACTGAGGCGAGGTAAGGTTGAAGCCAAAATTATTGTTGCGGCGGACGGAGTGAATTCTGCTACGCTGAAATCTATAGGCTGGAGCCCATTCAAACCGAATGAGGTTTACCTGACTATACAAAAGGAGATCCTTTCTAACAGGGAGAGAATAGCCGAGATTATCGGCGAGAAAACCATTAACTTCTACTTCGGGAAGGACATCAGCAAGTTCGGGTATGGCTGGGCTTTCCCGAAGAGAAATGTGATAAGTTTGGGGTGGGGCTGCCTGCTCTCCGAGATCACAAACACTAGGAACGCTTTCGAAAAGTTTCTTGAATATGAGCCTGTGAAGGAAATACTCTCGAGTGGTGAAACCATTAGAACCTCGGCTCATCTAGTTCCATTAAAGAGCCGCGACACATTTATTGAGAAAGGTGTTTTAGCCGTTGGGGACGCCGCGGGCTTGGTGGATCCCATTTCTGGAAAGGGAATTCCCTATGCTCTTGAATCCGGAGAACTGGCGGCGAAGACGATTATCAATGCCCTAGACGAGGGGAGTCTGGAAGGACTCTGCGACTATGAGGATGCCTTGAAGGACTCCTTCCTGCCTGTGCTGAAGGCCAAGTATGACATAGTGTTCGATGTTTACAAGAACGATGAGAGCATAATGAGATATCTTGAACTTTGGCAGAAACACCGCGCATCCGAAATCGCTCAGAAGCTCTGGAAAAGACTTTGATAATAATTTTTTTCTCGTAACGAGGCGCCCTTCGGCTTTATCTGTTTGCGATCTTTTTTCTTAGGCGGATGTTGTAATACTCTGTTAGATTTCCTGTCTTAATGCTCTTGCAAAAAATATCGGGGTCACACAGTTTTTTCTTTTTCATGTAATCACATTTCATCAGGATGTTTCTTTTCTTTGTGTTCGGAAGAACCCCCAGTAGTCCGAAGTAGAATTCAACCAATCGAAACCTTCC
>Ga0164310_10000398_pt1 | contig 22873 bp, 18 predicted proteins | sample GuaBasSedimGuay1_FD_121795 | JGI IMG/M metagenome (GOLD analysis project Ga0164310, IMG submission 121795) | Subseafloor sediment microbial communities from Guaymas Basin, Gulf of California, Mexico - Guay1, Core 4569-9, 0-3 cm | ecosystem: Environmental > Aquatic > Marine > Hydrothermal vents... | reverse complement strand
GAAGGATCGTCATCGGAATAAAGCATATAACGACAAGACCATAACCTTTCAGGGTGCATTCCTATCCTATATAAAGATTTTTCAGAGAAACCCGCATAAAACTACCAAGGCACCTACTTGATAACATATATTATCAAGCTTATTCAAAACAATATTGACAAGACATAAACCGACAAGTAAAACTAGGTCATAAACTAATACATACACTACACTATAATTTTTAGTGTGAATTCCTTCAAGTTTTGATTTCCATATTGGGATTCATTCCCTAAAGACTCATCATCGCCATTAAGACTCAGTTCGCCCGTCGTATTCATCTCAATCCCGAACTGGGATTTTTCGTCTGGAAGTAATCATATATCCCTGCCAGCTTATAAATATTTTCGGTTACCATATTGGATTTCTATTTTGAACATGAGGATTTTGAGGTTTCTAAAGTTTTCGTCAAGCCTGACTTTCCCGAAAAACCGCTTTCAATTCCCTACTTGGGGTTTCCTGTTTTGAAACCGATATGCTTTTTCTGTCTTTTGACGTTTCCGCTACCTTTCTATGGCTCTTTAGAAGCGGCTCTTCGATTATCTCTTGATTGTATTTTCATTTATATGATCGAAAATGGTTGGTTTATGTCTTTGGATGAAAACTGCTGGAAACATGATGTTGTATTGGGAAATAGATGTTTTTAGACGCATCTTCGGCGCTGATTATTCCATATCTATGTCTTGATGTGCCTTAATGCCTCTTCTACGCTTTTGAATCCATATTTAACCTCTGGGAACTCTTTTCTTAACTCTATAACATCCTTCTTTACCTCTAATGGTTTACGCTTGCCCTTGATCACCTGTAGCATCAAGTCGCATAGATGCTTTACATCCCCCTCTCTAAATCCTCTTCTGGTTATATCTTGAAATCCTATCCTTATCCCAGAGGGGTTCTCACGGTTACTCTGATCGTCATAGGGCAGTATATTCCTGTTAAGAATTATATTAGCTTCCTCCAGCCTCTCAGCAATTACTCCTCCACCGCCATATTCCATAACATCAACGGCTATCTGATGAGACTCTGTGAAGCCTTTTGATTCTCCTAGAACCTTCAATCCATTCTCGTAGAGGTATTGTCCAGCTACCTTCGCATTCCTAACTGTTTGCCTCGCAAGTTCAGCGCCGAAGACTTTCATCTCAAGGGCAACTATGCCTAAGGCCGGAAGCCTTCCAAGGTGAGTGTTGGATGTGCTCAGCGGAAAGATCGCGTGTTGAATCCTCTTTATCGCTTTCTCGGCACGTTCATCTTTCAGTTCTCCCAGAATCAATCCTCCTTGGGGACCTGGAAAAGTCTTGTGTGTTGATGAAGTTATGAAATCAGCTCCCTCCCTAAGCGGGTCTTGGAAGACTCCGCCCGCTATCAACCCAAGTACATGCGCAGCATCATATACTATGTAGGCTCCAACTTCATCAGCCACGCTTCTGAGTTCTTTAACTGGGTGGGGAAAAAGGAAGAGGCTGCCGCCGAAAGTGATTATGCCGGGCTTAGCGGCTCTTATTATCTTGGCTGATTCGTCTGGATCTATATTCATTTCCTCAATATTGTATGCGTGATCTATATTTACGAGTCCCAGAACCATACCCGCTAATCCAGTATAATCATGTGATATATGTGCCCCGCAGCTCAGAGGAGTAACGACCATCTTATTATTCTTCATCGCTAGAGAAAGACCCTTAAAAGTAGCGAGGTTAGCATGGGTTCCAGAGACCAAACGGACGTCAGCCCAGCTGCATTTGAAGAGCATCTTGATGATATCAGTGACGTAGTTTTCAATCATGGTCATGTATTTCTGTCCTTGATAATATCTCTTCTTCACATGCCCCTCAAGATCATTTTCTCCCTCAGCATATCTGCTTTCGAGATCCATCGATGATCTGAGCATCTCCTCTACGGCGGGGGACTTCACCCCTTCACTCGCAATGAGATTTATACACTCGCTGCCTCTATAGCGTTCGTGCATCTCGCTCGCTCTAATAAGATCGGTGACCAATCGGAAGAGCTCATCCATTATCTTCAACTCCGAATTAACATTTCAAGCGAAGAGAGGGAAAGATGTATTTATCTCTTATCATATCGCATCTAAATTTATCTCGGAAAAATATATCTAGAAGTGAATATTATTAAGACATTATTATACAAAAAAACACATGGAGGAATAGAAAGCTCAAGAAGGCTTCAAATTTCTCAGCTTATCTGAAGAATGAATATCAAACGATTTCTTGGAGAAGTTCTTCTGGAGGGAGAATATATGAAGAAAGATGAGTGTATAAGATCGGTTAGGGAAATAAACGAGAAGATAAAGTGTGGAGACGCGGTTGTACTCACAGCTGAGGAGATGATAAGACTTGCTGAGAGTAGTGGAGTTAAAGCAGCCGCCGAGGAAGTGGACGTCGTCACAACTGGAACATTCGGAGCTATGTGTAGCTCAGGGGTCTTCCTAAACTTTGGACATTCAGATCCGCCGATAAAGATGACTGAATGCTGGCTTAATGACGTACCTGTGTACAAGGGACTTGCTGCCGTAGATGGATATTTAGGTGCGGCGGCGTTAAGTGAGACCCGTGGGTTTGAGTACGGAGGCGGCCACGTAATAGAGGATCTGGTTTCCGGTAAAGAGATAGAGCTAAGGGCTGAATCTTATGGGACGGATTGCTATCCGCGTAGACACGTCGAAACAACAATAACGATAGAGGATCTGAATCAAGCTATCCTTGTCAACCCGAGAAACTGCTACCAGAGATATAATGCTGCAACGAATAGTAGCAACAGAGTTCTACATACCTATATGGGCACTCTCCTACCGAATTATGGAAATGTGATGTTCACAGGGGCTGGGCAGCTGAACCCGCTCTGTAAGGACTGGAACTATGAGACGATCGGAATAGGTACGAGGATCTTTCTTGGAGGCGGGGTGGGCTACGTAATAGGTGAAGGAACGCAACATGATCCACAAAGCGGATTCGGCACACTAATGATCCGCGGAGATCTAAAGAGGATGAATAGCAGATACTTGAAAGGAGCTTCATTCTATAAGTATGGAGTCACTCTATATGTAGGCATAGGTATACCAATACCAATAATCAATGAGAGAGTTGCGAAGACCGCTACTTTAAGAGACGATGAGATAACTGTGGAGATACGGGACTACGGAGTCCCATCGAGACCGGATAGAAGACCAGTGGTTAAACGAGTCACCTATGCGGATCTTAGAAGCGGTAAAGTGTATATAAATGGCAGGAAAATCCCTTCGTCTTCCCTGTCTAGCTATAAAATGGCTAAAGAGATATCTGAAGTTCTAAAGAAGTGGATTCTTGAAGGTTTATTCCTCCTAACTGAGCCAGTTGAGTCTCTTCCAAGAAAGGGAAGTCTGAAGCCTCTACGTGTAAGGAGAAGAGAACCTATTGTTCGAGATCTGATGAGGAGAGAAGTTATTACGGCGAAGCCTAATGAAGGAGTTGAGGAAGCCGCCCGGAAACTAATAGTTAAGGAAATTGATCATCTACCAGTAACGACTGAGGACGGTAGACTCGTCGGAATCGTAACCTCTTGGGATCTCGCTAGAGCTATCGCTGAGCGGAGACAAGTCCTTTCGGAGATAATGACTAGACGAGTTATCACCGCGCAGGAGGACGAGACGATCGATGCTGTTGCGTGGAGAATGGCTCAGCATAACATTTCCGGAATGCCCGTTGTAGATGAGGAGAGGAAGGTCGTCGGCATAATAACAACAGATGATGTCTCTAAAAGACTTGTGGAGGGGATCTCTAGGAGATGAGGGTCAGACTTATATATTCTCCAGATGTGGTTGAAAAACCAATCCTAGCAGAGGTAATATCCAAAACGGGTCTTCTAATCAACATTTTAGAAGCGAAGGTTGATGCGCAAAAGGGAGAACTCGTCGTCTCGATTCCCTCAAGCGGGAAGAAACTTGAAGAAGCGATAGCCATGTTCAGAAGAGCCGGTGTAAAAGTCGAGGAGATCAAAGAGACCCTGAAGATAGATCGGGAGAAATGCATTTCATGCGGGGCTTGCATATCACCCTGCCCAACTCAAGCCCTCCAATTAGACTCAGACTGGACGTTAAAATATGATGAGGAGAAATGCGTCGCCTGCGGAACATGCGTTCATGCATGCCCATTCGACGCTATAACCCTCTTGGAGGACGCGGGAAAAGTTGAGGCGCGTTCTTCATGAATATAACTTCACATCTGGCGAGTCTAAAATTCACATGAAATCCGATAGTAGGGAAGTATTGATAAAAGCAGCGGAAGAGATAAAGCAGCATAGAAGAGAATTGCTCCACTATATCAATGAGCATCCAGAATTTAGATACGCAATGCATCCAGTGGATCCGGTTGAGAACGCTCCGAGAATTGTGCGAGTAATGGCCTCGGCTGCCTCAAAGGCTGATGTTGGACCTATGGCTTCGGTAGCCGGTGCGTTAGCAGATGTTGGTTTAAGATCGATGCTGAAACTAGAAGCTTCTATAGCTATAGTTGAGAATGGCGGTGAAATAGCAGCGTTCACTAAAGAGCCTATAATCATATCAATTCTCTCCGGAGACACAGTCCTCTCAAACAGGATAGGTTTCTGCTTAAATAGAGAAAACTGCCCTATAGGAATTGCAACCAGCTCCAGCAGGACAAGCCGCACATTAAGCTTTGGAGAAGCTGACTCCGTAACTATAGTTGCAGATGATGCATCTCTTGCCGATGCGGCTGCAACTGCCATCTGTAACTCAGTAATTGGACTTGATATAAAAGAGTCTATAAAGAGAGGTTTGGAGAGAGCTAAGAGAATTGATGGAGTGAGAGGAGTTCTAATAATCCGTGAGGGATATTCGGGAATATGGGGTAATCTGCCCCGAATTGTAAGAATAACCTAGATAGATGAGAAGTCGCGGATTTCCGGAGCCTTGGGATAGGAGCCTAAAACCTTAACGAAGACAGATTTTCTTCTTAGTCCCTCAAGAGCTTCAGCACATCTCCGTTCACTTCTATGTCCCTCAAAGTCAAGATAGAAGTTGTATTCCCAAGGTCTCCTCTTAGTTGGTCTAGATTCTATCTTTGTTAGGTTGATCTTTCTCTTCGCAAATTCACCTAGGGCTTCATAAAGCGCCCCAGGAACATGCCTGGTTGAGAAGATTACTGAGGTCTTGTCATTACCAGTTAGTGTGGCATCTTCTCTTGAGAGAACGAAGAAACGCGTATAATTGTTAGGCGCATCTGAAATCTCACGGGCCAAGATCTCCATGCCATAGATCTCAGCTGCTCTCTCACTGGCTATGGCACCTGCATCTCTCAGCCCCTTCTCCTTTATCATCTTCACGCTTCCAGCGGTGTCATACGTTGAGATCAGCTGGCAGGTTAAGCCTTCCAGGTACGTCCTACACTGCCCCAACGCTTGAGGATGAGAATATATCACCTTTATCTCGCTCAGCTTGGTTCCAGGATTCGCTATCAAGCAATGAATAATCCTGAGTATGATTTCTCCGCAGACTTTCAAATCATACTTTAGGAAGAGGTCATAAACGGCGTTAACGCTTCCTTCAATCGAGTTTTCTATCGGAACAATCCCGTAGGAAACCTCATCCATCTCAACCATCCTGAAGACGTCAGCGAAGCTCCTGCAGGGAACAGGATCAGCTGAATCTCCAAAGTATGAGTATACGGCGCTTTCACTATGAGCCCCAGGCTCACCTTGATAGGCAACCTTGATCTTCTCCTTTTCCATAGCGATTCCCCGCTGCATTTCCAGTTTTACATCTTCCTTTCTTTGAATAATTCCAATTAATAATATCTTTGGTTCTTTAAGTGATAAAGCAAAAAAGGCTCCGTGGCGTATAAATCTTCGAGCAAGGATCAACTGGAGGCATAACTGTTGGAGCTCAGATGGGACCCAATAATGAGGCAGTGGATCATAGTCTCCGGGGCTAGGAGGAAGCGTCCCCTATTACCCGAGGGCTACTGTCCCTTCTGTCCCGGATCTGAAGAGGTGCCTAAGGGAGACTGGACAGTTATAAGCTTGCCAAATAAGTTTCCATCTCTAAGCCCAAATCCTCCACTGCCAAGCAAGTCTGACAGACTTTATAGAACGTGTCCCGCAAGAGGAATATGTGAAGTTATAATCTATACTCCCAAGCATGACGCCACACTGGCTGACTTAAACGTTGAAAATATTAAGGCGGTGATCGATCTCTGGACTGAGAGGTTCATTGATCTTGGAAGATTAGACTATATCAAGTACGTCTTTATTTTCGAAAATAAGGGTCGAATAATAGGTGTCACATTAGATCATCCTCACGGACAGATCTATGCATTTCCCTTCATTCCCACAATAATAAGGCGGGAGCTCAAGTCGAGCAAGAGATACTGGAAGCGGACTGGGAGGTGTCTCTTTTGCCGCATAATCGAGAAGGAAAAGGAAGATGGAAGACGCGTCATCTGCGAAAATGATGGCTTTATATGCTTTCTTCCATTCTTTGCTCATTGGCCATACGGAGTACACATATACCCGAAGAGACACGTTACAGCTCTTCCAGATCTTAATGAAGAAGAAAAGATGATGCTCGCATCCCTATTGAAGAAGGTACTTAGGAAATTTGATAACCTCTTTAATATGAGCTTCCCGTACATGATGGTTCTGCATCAGAGACCAACGGATGGAAGGGAATATCCACACTATCACTTCCACATTGAATTCTATCCTCCATATCGGGAGAAGGGCAAGGTTAAGTACTTCGCAAGCGTTGAAATGGGAGCTGGAACAGTTACTTTCGACTATACTCCGGAGATGAAGGCGAAAGAGCTACGTGAAAGCCCGGAGAGCTAAAGTCAGCATATCCATGCAGAAAAATATTTAGGGTCGCTTCATCCCCTTCTTCTTACGGAGCTCCTCAAGCCTCTTCATTATCAGCCGGCTTGAGAGAACCGGATCAGCTTTCCCCTGCGTCGCCTTCATTAACTGCCCAACCAGATAATGAGCCGCCTTCTCATTAATCAATGCGTCGTTAACCGCCTTAGGATTCTCCGCGAAGATCCTTGTTATCAATTTTTCAAGGAACTTCAAGTCGCTGATCTTAACCATACCTTCCTCCTTAACGATCTCGCTTGGGCTCTTCCCAGTCACAATAACCTTTGGAAGTATCCTCTTCGCTATCTTCCCGCTTATAACACCTTCGTCTATGAGCTTTATCATCTCAACAAGCTTCACAGGCGTTATTTTAGACTCACGAAGCTCAAGGTTATTTTCATAGAGATACCTGAGAAGGTCACTCATCATCCAGTTACTTATCTCCTTAGGCTTATTATATAGCCTAACAGCTTCCTCAAAGAAGTCCGCTAGACCCTTAGAACTAACAAGCACGCTCGCATCGTATCTCGGAAGCCCATATTGAGAAACGAATCTTTCCACACGCTTATCCGGGAGCTCCGGCATCTTCACCCTAATTTTCTTGATAAATTCCTCGCTCAGTTCCACAGGGACGAGGTCAAGTTCTGGAAAGTAACGATAATCCTGCTCGGTCTCCTTAGTTCTTAAGGAGACAGTTACACGTCTCGTCTCGTCCCAGTGTCTCGTCTCCTGCTTAACCTTTATTCCCTTTTCCAAAAGTCCTCTCTGCCTAGTTATTTCGAAGCTTAACGCTCTCTCAACCTCCCTGAATGAGGATATATTCTTCACCTCAACCCTCATCCCTCCGGCGAGGGATATATTCGCATCGCACCTCATCGCGCCTTCTAAACTTCCATCGAAGATGCCTAAATGCTCGAGTATTGACCTAAGCTTCTGAAGGAAGATTCTTGCTTCTCTAGGCGATCTAATATCCGGCTCAGTAACCACTTCTAACAAGGCAACTCCAGACCTATTATAGTCTATGAGCGTGTACGGTGAACGATCTATAGATCCTAAATGAATAAGCCTTCCAGGATCCTCCTCCAAATGAATCCTGCTTATCCTTATCTTTCTCCGTCTTCCCTCAAAATCCAAGTATAAGTAGCCGTTTCTGGCAAGCGGAACCCCGCCAGCTTTATCATACTGAGTTATTTGAAAATTCTTGGGTAGATCTGGATAAAAGTAGTTCTTTCGAAAGAAAAACATGCGGCTTGAGATTTTACAGTTAAGTGCAAGGGCAGCCATAACTGCGTATTCAACGGCCTTTCTGTTTAAGACGGGAAGCGATCCGGGAAGACCTAAACAGACGGGGCAGACGAGGGTGTTAGGCTCTTTTCCACGATAATCTGAGGAGCATCCGCAGAAAAGCTTAGTCTTTAAACTAGTTATCTGCACATGAACTTCAAGCCCTATCTTAACATCTCTTTTCATATTCGACATCCTTACAGCGTGAATTAAAGGAGTATTGAATCTGCCATCTCAAAAGTGATTTCTCTGAAGCATTGTTCAGTAACGGAGCTGAAGAGGCTTGAAGCTGAATTACGTGATTATTCCGTATCCTATAAGCCTCCATCTGTCAGAGATCTTCCGGCTTATAGCTACTCTAGCGTTATCCTCGGCGCAGACTGGACGTGAAAGCTTAAGCTCAGCCGTATCCCCCTTAACTCTCTTAACAATGCCTATTGTCGGCGTCGTTCCGATATCTAAAAGCAAGGCTTCACCAAGAGAGATCTTCCTAACCTCAGCGAGCTCCCTAGTCCCTACAGCCCGCTTGAACAGATTAATCTCCAGTGACAATTCATATCTTGTTGGAGGAAGCGCGCCAGGTACGCCAGCTACATTACCTATCAAACCATCAGCCTTTGTAATAGATGGATCTAGCAGAGTTCCAACTCCAATAAGCCCGCCACAGTAAGCCTCCTTAACTGGTCTTCCTCCAGCATAAAGACTTGTGACCTCAGTGAATAATGGTTCATGCTCTATCCTTTTCCCAGATGAGAGGCCCGGACGAATCTCTATCTCATCTCCAATTCTGATTTTCCCTTGGAGGATTGATCCTCCAATAACGCCGCCGACTAGCCTATCTACAGGCGTTCCAGGCTTGTTAACATCGAATGATCGGACTACATGCATCCTAGCAGGCTTCGTCAGATCCCTCTTCGGAGTAGGTATATACTCTTCAATAGCGTAGAGTAGGAGGTCGATATTAATCCTGTTCTGAGCTGATATTGGTATAATCGGTGCATCCTTCGCCACCGTTCTCTCAACGAATCTTCTTATCTCTCTATAATTCTCCAGCGCGCGTTTCTTATCAACTAGGTCTATTTTGTTCTGTGCAATAACAACCTTATCGATTCCAATAATCTCGATGGCTGCGAGATGCTCCCGGGTTTGAGGCTGCGGACAAGGTTCATCAGCCGCTATAACGAGTATGACGCCGTCCATCACAGCGGCTCCGGAGAGCATAGTTGCCATTAGAGCTTCATGTCCAGGAGCATCTACAAAGCTTAGAGCCCTAACAAACTCTCCCCTAGAGCCGCATCTTGGGCAAGTCTCACTTGAAGAGTAGTTTCTTGGAGGCTTGCATTTAGGGCACCTGTATATAGTGGCATCTGCATATCCGAGCTTAATTGTGATTCCTCTCTTGAGCTCCTCGCTATGCCTAGCCGCCCAAACTCCCGTTATCGCCTCGACAAGAGTTGTCTTTCCATGATCAACATGTCCTATTGTCCCTATGTTAACTTCAGGCTGCCGCCTTATATCTTGAGATTCTTCATTAACTACATTACTCATTGATGCGAATCCCCGCTTTTACACAATAAAAATCAGCATACAATAAATACTTTTTCGGGATTAAAAAGTTAAGAAGATAAAAATAGGTGGAATAAGATTTTTTCAATATATTCCAAATGGTTTCAGCGGTGCTCAGATGAAGGCTCTGAAGAAGATTAAAGTTCAGCCTTTAGCGTTTGAGAGCTTCGGCGTTCGGTCGATGTGTACGTACATCGAAACATCTGACGTTAAGATTCTCCTCGACGCTGGCGTTTCTCTGGGGCCGAGCAGATTCGGGCTCCCACCGCATCCCAAGGAATACTTCGCTCTTAAGGAGCGTCGAGAGTTTATATTACGTGCAGCGGAGAAGGCTGAAGTTGTCACAATAAGCCATTACCACTTTGATCATCACACGCCGTCATTCACGGATTGGGCGAATCTCTGGTCCTCACCCGAGATCTCCGCAAAGATATATGGGAATAAAATAGTTTTTGCGAAGAACTTCAAATCTAGAATCAACTTCAGCCAGAGGAGAAGGGGATGGCTCTTTCAGAAGAAAGCTGGTAGCCTATCCGCTAGGCTGGAGTATGTTGACGGCCGATCCTTCCGTTTCGGATGTACAATTGTAAGATTTTCTCTTCCGGTTTTCCATGGAAGAGAAGACTCGGAGCTCGGCTGGGTTCTAATGACCGTAATTAAGTATGGAGACGAAAAAGTTCTATACGCGCCTGATGTTCAAGGGCCGATGTGTAGAGAAACGTTGAAGATGATTCTGGAGGAGAAGTCGGACCTAGCTATAATCGGCGGGCCTCCACTGTATCTAGCTGATTTCCGCATAAGCAAGAGTCTGATCTCTCAAGCCTTAAAGAATATAGCAACGATAACAAAGCATGTTCCAGTAACAATTCTAGATCATCATATTCTAAGAGAGAAGAAATGGCGGGAAGCACTGCGGCAAGTCATAGATGATTCCTCAAGTATTGGACATTCACTAGTTACGGCTGCGGAATATGTTGGGGAACCTAATAGGCTACTGGAGGCTGACAGAAAAGTTCTTTTTGAGATCGAGCCTCCAAGTAGAGAATTCATGCGGTGGGCAAGGCTTCCCATGAGAAAGAGGAAGCGTATCCGTCCGCCTCTCTAGGGCTTATTTATGGATATTTCCTAACGTCGCTTAGAACTGCTGATGGAATTGGAAGATCCTTCATAGTTTTGAGGCCGGGAGGAGCCTTTATGACCTTCGGAATCGAATTTACAATCACGGCGGCTGTTGCTAGATCTCCTTGAACGCATGGAGTGATTCTCTGATTTATCCTCGGTGTGCCCTCTATCGTTATCGAATCATATTCTCCTTCGGCTCCAATGTAAGCCTTGAAGACAAGGGTTATGAATGGCTCCTGACCGATTAAACCATAGGCTGTCTGCATTAACCCGGCTACCATTTCCTTCTTCACTTTTATCTCACGGCTCTCAACAGGCTTCTCAGCAATTACTGGCTTAACTGGCTCAACTTTAACTTCTTCAAGATCCAGCTTTAGGGCATCCGCTATCATCGATACAGACTGCTCCAGCCCCACATGTCCGGTGATTCTTCCATCCCTTATCCTCTTATTAAACTCTTGAAGTGATAGTCCGGCTCCTATCTTCTTCTGGAAAGGTAGTCTACGCTTCGCCGCGTCTATTACCCTCTCTACTCTAATAGATTTTATTTCCTGGCATGCTCCGGAAAGAACTATCGGCAATGCATCCATGAGGAAGCCTGGGTTTATTCCTGTTCCGAGGACAGTTACACTATGCTTTTTAGCTAGAGAGTCAAGGCTTGCAGCTAGGGAGGAGTCTACAATATAAGGGTAGGTGAGCTCCTCACATGTTGAGATAACGTTCACTCCATGTTCAACTATGCTGGTTATCTGTGGATAAACCGTCTTGAGAAAGGATGAGGTTGCATGTATCGCTATGTCTGCCTTAACGCTTGAAAGAGTCTTCTCAGCATCCCCAGAAACGATGATTCCCAATTTCCTGTCTATCCCTATTACATCGCCTAGATCCTTACCCCTTATATTCGGCGATATATCCACCGCGCCAACTATTTTGAAGCCTTTCTTCTTGAGGATGAGCTTGGCTATTTGGATTCCTATAGCGCCGATCCCATAGATAAGCACCCTAACTTCTTCCAAGGTTCTTTCCATTCACAACAACTCCTGCCTTGAATAGGAGATCTCCATATTTAAGGTCTTAATAATTATGGTTAAATAAACAATATAAGACTTTTTTATGATAAATCCCATCTCGTTAACTCTTGGAGGATTCCAATCTGAAGAAGATCGGTATGGGTTTGGTTGGCGTGGGCTTCCTCGCCGACAAGTTCGTTCATTGCTACAGGCAGGATCCAAGGGTTAAAATTGTCGCTGTTGCTTCGAGGACGAAGATCCATGCGGAGAGATTCGCCAGAGAACATGAAATAGACGCTTGGTACACGAACTACGAAGAGATGTTCAAAAGGCGGGATATAGACGCTATAAACGTCTGTGTTCCGAATTTTCTTCATTCGCAAGTAACTATCTCAGCCGCTGAGCATGGAAAGCATGTTCTCTGCACAAAACCTCTCGCAACCTCTCTCGACCAAGCGAAGAGAATGGTTGCCGCATGTGAAAGAGCGGGCGTCAAGTTAATGTATGGAGAGAATTGGTTGTATACTCCAGCGGCTGAAAGGATCCGTGAAATAATAAGTGAAGGTGCTCTAGGCAGGCTGTTAGCGATTGAGGCTAGGGAGCAACATAGCGGAACACATTCTCCATATGCTTTGAAGAGAAGTCTGTGTGGCGGAGGCGTTTTGATACATATGGCGGTTCATCCGATAGGGTTCATAATGCATACGATGGGCAAGCCTGTCAGACGAGTTTATGCTGAGATTGGAAATCTACTCCATGACATAGAGGTTGAGGATTACGCTGTTCTTATCATGCGCTTCGAAGGCGGAGAATCCGGAATCGCCTATTCAAACTATATAACGAAGGGAGGAATGCAGGATAGGATAGAGATTTATGGGTCTGAGGGGATGGCTTTCATAAATCTTACCCACATAAACCCAATAATTATCTATAGCGATGTAGGTTACTCCTATGTTGTCGAGAAGGCTTCTATGAGCAAGGGATGGACATCCCCGGTTATGGATGAGAATTATCAATATGGCTTCTGTAACATGTTACATCACTTCGTAACCTGCATCTTGGTAGATAAGGAGCCGCTGTCAACTGGAAGGTTTGGAGCTGAGGTTCTTAAAGTAGTCTCCGCTGGGTATGAATCGAGCAGGAGAAAGGCGGCGGTTGCACTATAGCACGCTAGAACTTTCGAGTGATATATTCAATCATCGATGAGAATATTGCTCTTCCATCAGCAAATTTTGAAAGTCTCCGCATCCTAGTCCAATCTGGAAGTTGCCATCCATAAAACGCTCTCTCCGGATGAGGCATTAACCCAAATATGGTCCCAGATGGATCGCATATCCCAGCTATATCATAGAAGGCGCCATTGGGGTTCTCGGGAAACGCGCCCTCAGCTGGTCTTCCATCATTAAGGCAGTATCTGAAGACTAGCTGATCATTCTCCAGCAGCCTTTCCAGAAGCCTGCTTTCTTCTTCCCTCGGAAATATGAATCTTCCCTCAGCATGAGCAACTGGAATCCTCAGAACGTCTCCCTGGGGAATATTACGCGTGAAGATGCATCTTCCGGAGTTCTCATGTCTCAGATAGACCCACATACACCTATATCCTATAGGGATGTTCGTGGCTAACGCTGCTTCCGGATAGTCGCTTATCCCATTAAAGCCTGGAAGCAAGCCGGCTTCAACGAGAACTTGGAAGCCATTGCAGATTCCTAGTATGGGTTTCCCTTCATCGATGAATAATTCTAGCTCCCTTCTTAACCTAGCGGTTAGGCTCTTAGCCAATATTGCTCCAGCTCTAACATAATCTCCGAAGGAGAAGCCTCCTGGTATAACTAAGCCGTCGAATTCTTGGAGGGAGTTCTTCTCAACAAGTCTGTTGAAATGTTTAACCTCAGCTTTAACGCCAAGATCCTTAAATGACCTCTTAGCCTCCCTATCACAATTCGTCCCGCCAACCCTGATTATACATATCTTAACTTCCTCTTTTTTCACGGATCATCCTCCAAGCGTCTTCTTCCAAACATGCATCATTTCTTTAAGCCCTAAATTGATGATCTCTTTTCCATCTAGACCATAGACCACAAATCTATTTCCCTCAACCGTCCTTCCAATCATTGAGTAAATTGAGTCCTCCATTATCTCTTCAAACCTCCCCTTATTAGCTTCTGAGACCTCGACGAGGAAGCGGCTGTTAGACTCCGAGAATAGAATATAATCATTCCTCTGCAGACCGGGGCTCCTCGCAACCTTATCGAGCCATATCTCAACGCCGATGTCTCCGGAGAAGGCCATCTCAGCTGCGGCTACGCCTAGCCCGCCTTCAGAGAGGTCATGGCAAGACTCAACGCATCCTGAGTCTATCGCCTTCGTTAATTTGTTCATCGTCTTTCTCGCATCCTCAAGCTGAACTTTAGGGACAGATCTACCGATAAAGCCCATAAGCCTATAGTATTCTGATCCGCCGAGCTCCGGATAGGTCTTCCCAAGTAGATAGAGAAGATTTCCCGAGGTCTTCAGATCCATAGTAACCGTTCTCCTAATGTCTGGGATTACACCTACAGCCGTAATGAGTAATGTTGGGGTCACGGGTCCAAGCGGCGACTCATTATATAGGCTGTCCTTCCCAGATATGAATGGGGCTCCAAAGCCTTTCGAGAAGCGATAGCACGCCTTGCATGCCCTCAGGAGCCCTCCGAGCCTATCAGGCTTCTCCGGAGTGCCCCAGACAAAATTATCTAAAAGAGCAACTCTCCTGCCTCCGACAGCAATGTTATTACGTAGAGCCTCATCTATGGCTGAGGCGGCCATCCAATATGGGTCGACTTTTCCATATCTTGGATTCATTCCACATGAGATCACGAGGCCTCTCCATGAATAGTTCAGGGGCTTGAGAACGGCGGCATCACTTGGGCCTCCATGTCTTCCGCAGAGGGGCTTAACCACAGTGTTCCCCTTCACCTCATGATCATACGTTCTGATCACCGATTCCTTGCTTGCAACATTCGGCGATGATAGAACCTCAAGAAGAATCCTGCCTAACTTTCTCGGCTCTCTGAATCTCGGCTCTTCATATCCGGGTTGTCTCCACTCAGCGAATCTTTGCGGAAGCGGCGGGCTGAAGAGGAAGCCTATTTCTAAATCTGCAACTAAATGTCCGTGAAAGGTTATTCTTAGTTGTTCGTCATCGGTTAATTTTCCTATATCGGAGGCTTCAACTTCCTCGGACTTGAAAATTTCCATGACTCTGTCAAGATTCTCTTCCGGAACCGTGAGGAGCATCCTCTCCTGGGATTCTGATATGTATATTTCCCAAGGAGCCATGCGTGGATGCTTGAGCGTAACTTTATCCAGCTCAACTCGTGCTCCGCATCCGAATTTGTGAGCTGTTTCGCCGACGGCGCTTGAGAGTCCGCCTCCGCCGAGATCAGTTATCGACGATGCGAGTTCCAGATCCCTTATTGCTATTATAGCTCTCGCGAGTTTCTCTTCCTCTATCGGATTTGCTATCTGAACTGCTGGCCTCGATTTTTCCTCAGACTCTTCCGTGAGTTCTAGAGAGGCAAATGTGACGCCGTGGATTCCATCTCTTCCAGTTCTACCTCCGGCTAAGACTATTTTGTGACCCGGCTTAGCATTCTTGATGTATTTTTTCACTGGAAGAATTCCTATGCATCCGCAGTAAACGACGACATTTCCAACGTAGCTCTCATCGAAATATATGGCGCCATTGACGGTGGGGATTCCCATATTATTTCCATAATGACCTATACCGGCAACAACCATCCTATATATATACTTTGGATGCTTGATGCCTGGTGGAAGCTCATTATAATCGTAGTCTAAGGAGCCGAAGCCTAAAACGTCGGTGCATGCGATCGGCTCAGCCCAGACTCCCAGAACGTCTCTGATAACTCCCCCTGTACCAGTGGCAGCTCCTCCGAACGGTTCTATTGCTGATGGATGATTGTGGGTTTCAACCTTAACGGCTACTGCCATGTCATCTTCAAACTGGATGATTCCCGCGTTGTCTTCGAACACTGAGACACACCATGTCTTCTTCAGTTCTTCAGCAGCCTTAGCTATGTACATTTTAAATAGTGAGTCGATAACTTCCCCTTCTGAGGTTCTTATGATTCCCTTAAACGTCTTGTGGAAGCAATGTTCTGACCATGTTTGACCAAGCGTCTGGAGCTCGACATCCGTTGGATTTCTACATTTCTCCTCAAAATACTTCTTTATCTTCTTCATTTCCTGAAGGTTTAGAGATAAGCCGAGCTCACTACTTATCCTAAGTAGCTCTTTCTCATCCGCATTGAGAATATTCGCTTCATAGAGCTCGAAGGGCACATTTCTTCTTGAGTATAGCGGCTTCATTCCGAAGCCTCTATATATATTTTATAATCGTCCTTAACAGGATTTGCTAGAAGCCTCCTACACATTTCCTCAACCATTCTCTCAGCGTCCTCGGCTGATGAGGCATCTAATAGTATCGTGTAAACTTTGCTGACACGTACATCCCTAACTGGATAGTTAAGCTCTGCAAGAGAGTTCCTTGTAGTCTCGCCTTCGGGATCTGAGTGTCCAAGTTTTAGGCTGACCTCTACTTTTGCAATGTATCTCATGAGAGAGACGAGAAGCATTCCCTTTATTAAGTCTTACAGTTATCTAGATGAAGCTTTATTCCCCCGAGGCTCCTTTTTTAGCCTATTTAAGAGGTTATCGTATGCCCTCCTATCCATTGGAAGCGAAATAGCTCTGCCCTCGAATGATGAGAGAATTATAGCGTTAACTATCTCTATGGCTACTCTTCCTTCCTCTCCGCTTACAAGAGGCTTCCTATCAAAGAGGATCGCCTCAGCGAAGTCTTCAATTATTGCTTGATGACTATTTCTCTCCTCCTCTTCCACCTTCACGTCAAACCATTGATATTTCTGTCCAACATTCCAAACGCTTTCGGCGGAGATGAGATCCTTAACGGTTTTCCCTAGAATGGCTTTTTTTAGAGATTCATTCAACTGAATCTTCCCCTTCTCCCCGCATATCTCAATTCTCCTAACCGTTATGGGATCAATAGTACTCGCTTGGAAGATTCCTTGAGCTCCATTCTCAAATAATATCACCGCGCTTGCTAAGTCTTCAACTTCAATGTCATGATAGATCGTGTCTATCTGCCCTAAGACCTTAACTGGTCTTCCAAGGAACCATTGGAAAAGATCGATGTCATGAATAGACTGATTTATTAAGACTCCTCCCCCCTCGGTTGCCCATCTTCCCCGCCAAGCGTCACGATTATAGTATGCCTGTGTTCTAAATATGCACGTTTCCAAATGCGCTCGATATACCTCTCCAATTTCTCCAGCATCTATTATTCTCTTAATCTCCCGATTGATCGGTCTCATTCTGCTATTAAAGACCACGGCGAGCTTAAGTCCCTTCTCTCTAGATTTCTGAATCATCTCATCGGCTTCGCTTACGGAGATAGCCATCGGCTTCTCAACAAGCACATGTTTGCCGTAATCTAGAGATTTAAGAGCCATCTGGCAGTGGAGGAAGTGAGGCGTGCAAATAGAAACCGCGTCGAGATCCCTAAGCTCAAGCATCTCTTCATAGTTCCTGTACCATTCTACCCCGTAATTTGATGCAACGGTCTTCCCAACCTTCTCGTTTATATCTGTTACTGCACGGAGTTCAGTCTTCTCTGATGAAGCTATAGCCTCAGCATGAGTTCTGCCAATGCCCTTCACACCTATTACTCCCATCTTAACCTTCTTCATTTTAATCATCCCTGCGAGGTATTGTTAAGAAGCATTTTCTAATTAGCTTTTTGTTGTTTCTGCAGTATGGATGAGCTGGGAGAGAGTCACTTGACAAACTTTTCCAGAAGTAGCGTAATCTCATCTAGTAGATGATTGGATATGACATAATATTTAAAATGGAAATCTCGGAGAACACTTCAAGTTCTCGCTTAAACAAGATATGAAACTAGTGAACACTTCGTAAATTATCATACAAGTCCCTTTTCACTCATCAAAAGTTCAATGCAATCTAGAGTGTTAATCCTATTCGTTACTATGTAAATGTCTCTAATTTTGCTGTAGTGATAAAGATTAAGACTCTAGGCTTCTCAGACCTTCCTTTGCTGGACAATATGAGTATATAGGTGCACACTACCGGAAAAGGAGCCTAAAAGAGTTCCGTTTAGATGGTGAGAGGTGGCTTGATAGTTACGCAAAGCATTGATCCGTGTAGAGCTGATCATGCTAACAGAGGCTATAGTTGCATATGCTGAGATTCAGAATGGCGTGATGGACGGGCTGACGAGCCTCGCAGAACTCAAGTAGCAGCCGAGAAAACCTGAGAAAGGAGAATCCTTATAGCGGATGCTCTCCACTCGGCACCTATAAAGATCCTTCCAAGATTATGGAATGCATAAGCCTTCTAGATAAACCTAGAAACCACGAAGAGAGACAAGTGACAAAAAACAGAACTAAGCGAAAAGATAAATTAGAAACCCCCTGAGAAGAGAGGTTAATTTAAGCGTTTCACGACTCCAGACTAAATAGGCTTCTGCCTCCAGAGCCGTATAGTTTCGTACCAGAAGATTGCGCAGGCTAAGAAACCGAAGATTAAAGCTACAATATTATGAAGGGAAAGGTTCATTCCATAAAGAAGCACGTAGACGATGAGCATTGATGAGAACCAGACAGAGTAGAAGATGAAACGTGGAACCATAAACTTTCCAAGCCTAGTGAAGAATCTTAAAACCCCGACTTTCACTTCTTTCTTAAGGTAATACTCTCCCCTAAGAGATTTCTCAACTAGACCTAGTGAGAGAAGCTTGTCTAAGTGATGGGCAGCGACACTTGGGCTTGAGAAGCCGAGTTTTCTCTGGACCTCGCGGACCCCAACTGGCGATTCAGGGGATCTAAGCATAAACCAGTATACGAGGAGAGTCTTCCCCTTAAGGTATGCTTCCAGCTCCTCGGGGGAATCTTTCATCTGAGCCGCCAAACCTATATAAACGTCACATATATAAAATCTAAACGATGAAAGGCCGCCGTAACGTAGTCTGGTAGCGTACAGGCCTGTGGAGCCTGGAGGCCGGGTTCAAATCCCGGCGGCGGCCTCCAATACAAATCATTCTTAAACTCGCCAGCTCTTCGATTCATTTTTTTTCTTTAATAGGAATATCGGGTTTCATATCGCGTTATTTTTTGTAGCTACTGCTCTCATTGACGCGACCTGTTTTTATGCTTGGCTACTTAAAGGATACCCTTATATTCTTCGCTAGTCTTCCTTCCTTAAGGGGGTTATGGATGGTTAAGATAACTTATCTTGGAGCTGGAAGCGCTTTCACTCCTGTTTTGTGCAAGGACATCTTTCTAATTCCAGGTCTCGATGAGGGGGAGCTTTGTCTCGTTGATATTGATTCTGATAGGCTTGAGCTCTCAAGGAAGACAACTGAGATAATCAATAAGAAGCTGAATAAGAGATGGAGGATAGTCTCCTCGACTGATAGGAGAAAGGTCATGGAGGATTCGGATTTCATCATAAACACGATTGAGGTCAGCGGTCTGCAAACGGTCAAGTATGATTATGAGATTCCGCTTAAGTATGGTGTTGATCAGTGCATAGGTGATACTGTTGGACCTGGAGGAATAATGAAGGCCTTAAGGACTATTCCGGTATGGCTTAAGATACTCAGAGATGCTGAGGAGCTCTCTCCAGACGCGTACATATTGAATTATACGAATCCTATGTCAATGATGATGCTTGCAACGTTCAGAGCTTCAAAGATGAAGGCTGTGGGGCTCTGCCACAGCGTGCAGGGAACATCGAAGAGGCTGGCTGATTATATTGGAGTTCCATATGAGGGTCTCAAGTGGCGATGCGCCGGAATCAATCACATGTCATGGTTTACAGAGCTAACATATGAGGGTGAGGATATGTATCCTGTTCTGAAGAGGAAGGCTCAGGAAGACAGAAGATTATACGAGAAAGATCCTGTTAGGTTTGAGATACTGTTCCATTTCGGATATTTTGTAAGTGAGTCAAGCGGCCACATGTCTGAGTACGTTCCATATTTCAGAAAGAGACCTGATTTGATAAGGAAGTACTGCGGAGAGGGATACTTGGGTGAGAGTGGATTTTACGCGAAGAACTGGCCGAAGTGGAGGAGGACTCGGGATGAGAAAATGAGGAGGATACTTAAAGGAGAGGAGGAACTTTCTAGCTTGAAGAAGAGCGTTGAGTATGCCTCTCAAATAATTGAGGGAATAGTCTTCGATAGGAAGCAGGTGATCTATGGGAACGTGCTAAACACGGATTTGATAACTAATCTGCCGCGGAATGAAGTTGTCGAGGTTGCATGTCTGGTTGACAAGAATGGTGTCCAGCCGACCTATTTTGGGGAGTTGCCTCCTCAGCTTGCAGCTCTATGTCGATCTAACATGGCCGTCTATGACATGGCTGTTAGGGCGATAATGAATAATAGCTATGAGATGGCTGAGCAGGCTTTGATGCTTGATCCATTAACCTCAGCCGTCTGCTCGCTTGATGAGATAAGAAGAATGTTCAGAGAGCTTTATGAGGCTGAGAAGAAGTATCTGCCAAGCCTCGAGTAGCCGCGCATTCGAAAATCGTTTAAGAGGCTTTGAAAGATTCAAATTTCGAGTATGCTAAAATGAAGACTTATATAATGACCGATCTTGAAGGAGCCGCGGGAGTCCGCTTGAGGGCACGCCTGAGGGCAGATATTATGAGGTTGCCGGAGAACTACTTACAATGGAGGTTAATACGGCTATTGAAGGGTTGATTGAGGCTTGAGGCGATGACGAATGATCTAATAGAACTATTAAACTCGAAGATGGAATATAACGCTGAATCTTCATAGATGAGTATTCCCTAACCATTATGGTATTCAGCATCATTTCATTCAATAATCTGCTTATTCATAATCGATATTCAAGGGTTTTTTACGGCATGTAAAAGGCATACTCGAGGATTTTTTCAAGCCATTCTCGATCTGTCTTATCGAAGCTCCCTAATTCTTCGCTGTCGACATCAAGAACCGCGATCACATTGCCTTTATTGTCAAATATTGGCAGGGCGATCTCTGATTTAGATCTAGGATCGCATGCTATATGTCTAGGAAACTTTTCGACATCAGGCACAATTATCGTTCTCCTCTCTCTTACAGCTCTTCCACAGACACCCGTAGTTGCTATTCTGTTACATGCCGACGGCCCCCTTGAAGGCCCCAATTCTAAGAATTCGCCTTTGGGGATATAGAAACCAACCCAAAAATAGTATGGGATCTTCTTTAGAACCTTACAAATCAGCTCCATCCTCTCATGAATCTTTAAGCCTTTGAGTTCTCCAGCGATCTTTTTGAAGCATTCTTCATAAATTTCGGATTTGCTGGCCACTCTTTATTATCTCCTTGATATCATACGACATTTCATGCAAATCTTAATAACATTCTCATCGAGAAGGAAGACTTAATCTTCTCTTAATCTTTTCTACTGGCTTGCTAACCACCTTTTTCGGATTAAAATATATCGCAGACGCTCCAACAGCATCTCTACGGCTTCCGTTTATAACTTTACGGAATAGGGTATGAATGTTAAAGTGTATTCCTTTTCTGTCCTGAAGCAAGTGTAACTGAAACTTCACGTACAGCATAGTCCTCATCAATCCAAAAGACTAGACTCAGGCTTTATTGGCTATTTGGATATTTTTCAGAAATCCCTCTTCTTCTAGTCTTTTTAGGGCTATGTGGATTTCGGATCTTGTGAATCCATATTTCTATGCTTCTTTTATTATTGCCCTTTTGGAGTATCTGAATCCCTGCACTTTAGCTATATTTAGGATTGTTTTTTCGCAGTTCAATATTCTCTCCTCTTCAATCTTGTATTCGATCTTGGTTGGGATCAGTTGGATTGGGTATGATTGAATCTTTAATCTCTTCTCTATATGTTTCGCTAGTATGTAGTTGTGTTTTCCTCCATGGCATGTTAAAACAAGTTGTGGACTGCTTTCCTCTATGAATTCGATTGTACATTTGAAGTCTGCATGATTACTCAGTGGGAATCCCTTTGTTAGGAGCGCTCATCCAGAGACTAATGCTACTTCGAATCTTGAATCTCTTGGATAATATCTTTTAGGCAAATGTAGATTACGTCTCTGTATTCAAGTATTTCTTTGCCTTCCTTACACCTAGAATCGTAAGATTCAAGTTTAAAGCCATAATTCCTGTAAACCTCATTTATTCTGGAGATTGATGGTGAAGTGATGACTGGGATTTCTGTCGCTTTATCGAATATCTTTATAATTTCTTATGCGTTTCCAAGAGGGGCAGTCTGTAATGTAGGTATCTTTCCTTCCTTAACGGCTTCGAGGCGCCTTTATTTTTTGGAGGTGATTCTATATAGGTGCTTTTGAATGGCTCCTCGAAGCCACAAAAAATCTTATCTTAACAGTATCTGTTGATTATGGGGTGGGGTTGGTGATGGTGGAGGTTCCTGACTGGAGACCTGAGAGGTGGAGGGATTTCCCTCAGAACCCCCTGATAGAACCCCCTCATGATGTGATAGGGGATCCTCAGCTGATACTGCCCGAAGAGTACGACGGGAGGTGGCATATGTACGCCTACGGTAAGGGCGTGATCTACCGTTATGTTTCTGACGACGGGGTGGCGTGGGAGCTGGAGCAGACCATAAATTATTTTGCCAAGTGGGCTGGGCTTGTGTACCTCCACCATGAAGGGGGAACATGGTACATGTTCTATACGAAGAGTGACGGGAGAGGAAACACAACCATATGCGTCAGGGAGAGCAGAGACCTAGACAAGTGGTCGGGTGAGAGGGAAATCCTAAAGCCTGAACTAGACTGGGAGAAGGAGGGGAGACGCATCCAAGTGAGGAACCCGTGTCTCTTAAAAATCGGGAATGTCTACCGCCTATATTATTCTGGGGGCACGGTGTGGTTCGACGACTGCGGGT
>Ga0164310_10000397_pt1 | contig 22903 bp, 20 predicted proteins | sample GuaBasSedimGuay1_FD_121795 | JGI IMG/M metagenome (GOLD analysis project Ga0164310, IMG submission 121795) | Subseafloor sediment microbial communities from Guaymas Basin, Gulf of California, Mexico - Guay1, Core 4569-9, 0-3 cm | ecosystem: Environmental > Aquatic > Marine > Hydrothermal vents... | reverse complement strand
GTCTCAGGACGAGGGAGGTGTCTCTGAGAGAGAGACCCAAATGATAGAGTACGATACCAAGGGCACGAGTGTGAATATCAGTACGGTCACGCTGGAACAGGCCACTGGCTCTTAGTGCTTCTGATACTGTAGATAACATGAGCTCCTAGGAGTCAGTGGACCCTTTTCTTCCTAACTGCCCATCTCCTTAAGTTGACATCCTCGAGGCAGTATGGAAACTACGCCCTATTGTGCCTAATCGTGGATGCTTGCGCCAGTTGCAGAGAGTCAGAAGAGTGACTCCCTAGCTAGGATGACTCCTATCTCGTTGCCACTACTACCATTCGGTCTGATTTCGCGGTATAAGGCATCCGTGGCAGCTTGTTTGCGCCAAAGAACTCGACCCTGCTAAAACCGACATGTTCCAGCATGTCACGAATCTCAAGGGCAGTGTACATGCGAATGTCGTTATTTGTCAGGGCATCCTCATTTGCGAGAACAATGCGGTCGGTTTCCGTATCAACAAACACTGCAGGTCGACCACGAAGCATTCCAGCCGGCGCATCCACTACATGGGGCTCAGTGAGGAGATACCCACCCTCAATCTTGGTCCACGTCTTCTGAAATCGTGGCAGATTGTACGGATTCATGAGGTCGAGAAGAAGACGACCTCCATCAAGCAGGGCATTGAAGGTGCCCTCGAGTACACGCCTGTTTTCCTCATGGTCAAAGAAACCGAAACTATGGCTCAGCATCACGGCACCTTTAAATCTCTGGACGAAGTTGATCTCACGCATATCGCCCCTGTAGAAGTTGATGTCCAAGCCTTTTTCCTTAGCGCGTTCGGTAGCAACACGAATCAGGCTCTCAGCAATGTCAAAGGCAGATACCTTGAGGCCTCGTTCGGCGAACAGCAGACTGTGATCCCCGGCCCCGCAGGCAATGTCAAGAATCTCGTCGCCCTCTTTCAGGCCGAGAGTTTCGATGCAGAAGTCAACGACCATTCGGTCATAATCGTGAATACCAGGTATGGAACGACGGTGCTTTACCCGGAATACCACGGCCCAGAAGTCATCCCAGCCGCGTTCAACGATCTCCATTACGTCGGTTCACCCAGACTCATCTCTGTTACGCAGGATAAGAACATTGTCATGAACCGGAAAAGGAATAGACGGGAGATGACCCGTATCCTGTTGATCTCCGCCGGGAGGGACGCAGACTCAGCAACAGGAAACTCCTTCAGATGAGCATACGATACGGGTCCATCTCTCCATTGAATAGTTTTGCATATCACCCTATAAATCCTCGCTTTTGTGGTTAAAAAGAGGGGCCTGACTGAAAATCGAATGGCACAATGAGTTGGGACTTGTGTCACATGTGGTAGGGCCGAGTCGCACTCTAGAATGGACAACTCGAACGATTCGGCGACACGGAAAACACTCTTCAGAATCGATCGTGATGCCAATAGAAGAAGATGGTAGCCCCGCCAGGACTCGAACCTGGGTCAAGGGGGCCAGAACCCCTCATGCTGGACCGCTACACCACGGGGCTATATGTTTCATGCATCCAGTTGAGCGAGAGAGAGCAGTCTGCTATCGATTAATTACCTTTTCGCTTCGCCGCCATGTGCGGTGCGAAGAGTTAAGTGTAGGGCACCGACTGGACGAGCACGAGTAAAGATGCCCCTATGGAGTGAACTAACACACAAACAGTTCATTGGTGCATCCAATAACACCGAGGTTGCTGTGCTCGTGACCGGCGCACTAGAGGCGCACGGGGAACATCTGCCACTGGGAACAGACACGATTCTCCCAGAATATCTTGCAAAGAGAGTGGCAGAACGGACCAAGGCGCTTGTCCTGCCGCCGATACCCGTGGGAAACAGCTGGATCTTCAACACGTTTGAGGGAACTGTGTCTATCACCCCTCAGACGCTCATCGCACTCTACACGGATGTCATGAGAGCAGTGTTCAACCATGGCTTCAGGTACATTGTTGTCCTGAATGGACATGGGGGAAACGTATCTCCGCTCCAGCTCGCCGCTCAGACCGCCACCGAACAGAGTGAACGAGTGGTAATAATCGTCAATTGGTGGATAGACCTGGGGGAGAAGGCTCGGAGGGAGGTGCTAGAGACCTATGAGGGCCATGCTGCAGAGGACGAAACCTCCGAGGTCATGCATGTCAGGCCGGATCTTGTGGATATGTCATCCGCAGTGGGTGGGCGAGTCGAGAGCAGGTTTCGCGTCATATCGGCCGCATATCGTGAGGAACTCTACCCCTCAGCTGTCTGGGGTGATCCAAAGACGGCCTCAGTAGAGAAGGGCAAGGTCATCATGGAGGCAGCAGAGGAAGAGCTGGTCAGACTAATCGAAGAGCTTGAGAGAGGAGTCCTTCCAATAAAACACTAGATTCCCACCTTGAAGATCAGAGCGTCACGAAGAATCCTCTGGAACATCCTCAGTAGGTTCTTGCCCTCTGTTGCTATCGTTTCAAACACGGGGTAGCCTTGGACCTCAAGCATTGAAACCATGTAGTCAACAGGAAGGGCATTCGGGAGATCTCTTTTGTTGAGCGCGACTACGATTGGCAGCGTGGCGACACGGTCCGTTCCAAGAGCAATGCGGAGTTCCTGTATGGAGGCGATATTTTCATTCATGGCCTCGGGCCGCGAGTCAGCCATGAAGATTATTCCGTCGGCCCCTCGTAGGACTGTGATTCTGTTCTTCGCATGGCGTCGCTGTCCCGCCACAGTAAACACATCAAACACAATCTTCTCACTTGCACTGACTGGAATGAAGTCAAAGAAGGTAGTGCGCCCGAGTTCATCTGCAATCTCAACGATACGACCCTTGGAAAGGGACCTGACATTTGCGAACAGCCATCGTAGAGCCGTCGTCTTGCCTGATAATGAGGGACCATAGAAAACTATCTTGATGTGAATGCGGCCCAGCTCATCGCGCTTGAGCGACCTGCCGGGTACAATCTCATCGGTGCGATGGGGAGTAATCTTGGCCTCTTGTGCCAAGACCGTTGTTCGCTCAATGTCTACTGTAGCCGTATCAGCAGACGCCACGATGGTTCCGATGGGCGGAGGAGAAGGTGCGTCAGGCGGCGCAGGCTCACACTCAACGGAGGGTGGGGCGGTTGGTGGCGTCTCACGTACGGGACCCGTATCTGCTGAGTCTTCACGCCTTGATGGCTCTTTCTTGCCTCTCCTCACTCGCTCAATGAGCCTTCGCAGTATCGACAAAACCGCTCTCCAGCATAGACCGGGCACCACACTCGACTTAAACTTTCGGGGGAAGTTCTTCGCAGTGAGCTTTATCTCTCGGCACGGCGAGTCGAATGGTATGCCCGACACAATCACCTCCGATTTCATTACCGAGAACTTCCCGACGCTCTCGGAGATGACGTACCTCAATAACGCCTCCACAGGCATCCCTCCAAGTCGAACGGTAGAGGCCATGAAGGGGTACCTTGATGGGCGCCTACGTGTCGAGGGCAAGTTCGAGGACACCCTACGCGCATTGGAACTCTTGCGAGAAGAGCTGGCCTTACTACTTGGTGGTAGGCGGGAGAACTACGCACTCACTACAAGCACATCAGACGGACTGAATATGGCGGCTCACGGAATCGACTATCCAGAGGGATCAAACATCGTCATCTGTGACCTTGAGTTTCCGGCCAACTACATTCCGTGGCAAAACGCCAGTCGATGGTATGATGTCGAGCTGAGAGTCGTCCGTTCGGAGAATGGTGCGGCAACACCTGAACAGTTCATGGACATGATTGACGAGAACACGAGGGTTGTTGCAGTGAGCCTTGTGCAGTTTGCGTCTGGCTACAGAACCGATGTGAAACAGCTCGCTCGTGCAGTCCATGATGTCGGTGGAATCCTTGTAGTGGACATTATACAAGCCGCCGGGTGGGCCGACTTCAACTTGGCACAGTTGGACGTGGACTTTGCTGCAGCCCAAGCGGCTAAGTGGATGATAGGACCAATTGGAGCGGGATTCATCTACGTGAGCGACCGCACCCTAGAGGTCATGAAACCTCGTTTCACAAGTTGGTGGGGTGTGGAGAACGTCATGGAGTTTGGCTATGCCGAACGCAAATTGCTAAAGGATGCTCGCAAGTTCCATGTTGGTTCTCTCGCTCTCGTCGCACATGTCGGCCTTCTGGAATCCGTGAGACTGTTGCTGGAGATTCCTAACAGGACGAGAGAGCGAACCGCCATGGCCGTTGCAGACTATCTTCGCAAGCGTCTCTCAGAGATGGACATCGAGTACTACGACTTCGGGCCGAAATACAACTCGGCAATAGTGTCCTGTGTTCCACCGGACATGGACACTCTTCTCAATACGCTTGCAGAGCATAACATCTATTGTTCAGTTCGCAACGGTCGGCTGCGAGTTTCCCCTCATTTCTACAACACCACAGAAGACATCGACAGGCTAGTTGCCGCCTTGGAGTGAACGACCATGTTTCAGCATATCGTGGGGCCAGTCTTTTTCAGGACGAGCATGGGATTCGATAGTAACATAATTCTCATCAAGACTGATAATCGGGTCGTTCTCGTTGACACGGGGACGGGGATGCATGCGTCAGACATAGAGAGGGAGCTTCAGTCTATCGGGGTGACGTACGAGGACGTGACCGACATTGTTCTCACGCACAGCCACATTGATCACATTGGAGGCGTGCCAGCCATCCTTAAAGCTGGCGAACCGAAGATCTATCTTCACAAGGAAGAGGCTGACAGAATAAACTCGGGGGACATGACCCTCACACTCGCGTCAACATTTGGTGCCCAGCTGCCTCCGCTCAGGATTGATGTTGCACTCAAGGAGGGCGATGTCCTCACATTTGACGACGTGAAACTTCATGTGTATCACACCCCGGGACACTCGATAGGGAGCATATGTCTTCATGAGAAGCGTCTGAATCTCCTTATCACTGGCGACACGATGTTCCCAGGAGGCAGCTTTGGGCGAGTTGACTTTCCAACAGGGAATCCCGCAGCACTCGTTGCTTCATTGAAGAGGATTGCTGAACTAGACTTCGAGATTGCGCTTGCGGGACACATGAATGCCATCACACACGACGCGAAGAGGTCGGCCATGTATTCCTATGAGATGGCACGGTCAATGTTCACCGGCCCATTATGACTTGGACCAGCTCCTGAGATGATAGAAACATATCAGACACTTGGTCATGCTGTGATTCGATGTATCTTGACTCAAGGGCCTTCACAAGTGCATAGACAGTCTGACTGGCTGGGAGATCCAGTCCTAAATCCTCTGCAATCTTCAGTACCGCACCAGTCAAATAGTCAATCTCAGTACGCTTCCTTGCACGAATATCCTGAAGCATCGAGTTGACGTTGTCGCCTGTGGCCTTTGCCGTGCCCAGGGTATACCTGATCGGGTTGTCTGTGGTCAGCTTCACCCCGAGAGCATTCACTACCTGCATGGTCTCCTCAACAAGGCGAATGACGAGCCTACGGAGTACTTGGCTTCTGTAAATCTCTCCATTCGTGAGCCCAGTGAGTGCACCGACTGGATTGATGCCACAATTGACAAGAGTCTTCGTCCAGACTACGCCTTCCATGTTCTCAGACCCACGCACGTCGAAACCCGAAGTTTCCAGAATCCCAACGACCTCGTCCACTATCGTCTTGTTCTCATCGTGATGTGAACCAACCTCTGTCAGGCCGTCACCAGTCATGTTGACATGGCCGGGAGAGTCAAGGGCAGCGCCCATGCACGTTGTGGCACGGAGCACGCGTGTGGTCATGAGTTCACGCTCGACGAGCCGTTCTGTACCAAGACCATTCTGAAGCACAACAACAGGTGCACCAGCATCCACAAGGTGACGTATCTCCCTTGCGGCATTGATCGTGTCGTAGGATTTTGTAGTGATGAACACAATGTCCGCCCGATCGATTGCGCGAGCACTCTCTACGGCCTCAACTCTACATGTCATCTCGCCAAGTATGCCGGTTATCTTCAGACCGTCCGTTCTGATGGCATCAACGTGAGGCGGGCGGGCCACAAGGACCACATCGAAGCCAGCCCTGCACATCAGACCACCGTACAGACTGCCAATCGCGCCAGCGCCCATCACAACTATTTGTTTCATGCTACTTCTCTCCTGCTACAAGTGCAACATCTGGCTGCGTGTCAAGCCCCTCCGCATGCGAACGTAGATTGTCCATTATGGCCTCCAGTGCGCCCCGAAGATTGGACTCGTTGTCAAACTCGTCCACAATTCGTTCTAGGTCAGCCCTCGTGCGACCTCTCAGCTCACGTGCGATAGACACCATTAGCGGAAGGGCCCTGACGATGTTGTCAACCACAGTGATGTGTGCCGTGATTGCCGTGCGACTCATCGGGTTCAAATCGATTGTCACAACACGCTTTCCTATCCTCCGAAGGGCCTCCGTTCTATCGCCGTCCTCAAGAGGCACCAATACCAAGTCCGCCCGCCCAATTCCATCGGGGTCTACTTTCCGCCGGTTGCTACTGAGCTCAGGAATCGTGGTTGACGGCCTGTCTGCAGTCCCAAGAACAGTTTCTGCTCCCACCTCTCTGAGGGCTGCAAGAATGGCATCTTCACGCTCTTGGTGGTAGTAGAACAGGTTGATTTCAAGAGGGGCACCTGTGATTCTAGACAATTTGACTAGGTCATCGGCGACAAGCGCACACGCATTGCCGTTGACACTAATCACCGGATGTTCAGCAATGAGCATGGCGGCGACAGCGGCCTTGGCAGCCTTGCGGGCCCATCCGTTGGTTTCCTCTCCAATGAGATAGTCGAATGCCTCTCCGCGACCGTGAGCAAGTAGCCCAGCTGTAGCGACCACCCGTTTCCGATGGCCTTCAATAATCCGGTGTCTAATCTCCAAAGACACCCTTCTTGGATGGTCCGGAGGAATGTCGATGTCGCTTATTCAGGTCAGGCCCCCACCATGTAGTGATACATTTGTGACTAGTATCTCCGATTTGTTCCAGTGTCGCTCCAGCACCTCTTGCACGGCATCAACCTCTGAGTCCTTGCAGAAGCAGAAGACAGAGTCCCCAAGCATCACCATGCTGGACCAGTCATACCCTGCCCCCCACAAGTCGTCAAGGGCAGATTTGACACGTTCTGTCATAAGACCAGTGGACCGGGCAAATTCCTTTGACACATCAATCAACGACGCCATAGAGGGTTGTTCAATGAGATTTCCGACAAGTCTGTCGCCCACATCATTGATTCGGCTCCTCTGATCCGGATCGGACAACACACTTTTCGTCTCGATGCCCGGATGCCCTGCAAGGACGACTCTCATTCCGTCTGGAGGCAGAAGACGCACGATGCGTCCCACACCCGGGCCACCCGGATGCGTCCGAATCTCTACGCCACCGACCGTCTGAGCAAGAACATCTCCCAGACCCGTGCGGTTAATCACCTCAGCACGATGTGCATACCTGGCAGAACTCTCGAGGGGCATCGACTTGTCCAAGAGTGACCCCAACGCAATCGCCGTTCCGAGTGCTCCAGCTCCAGATGCACCAAAACCGACTCCAATGGGAAGGTCTGACTTGTGGTCAACCCCCACCGCTGCCGTGAGCCGGTAGTCATTCATCATCTCATGCACCACAGTTTCTGTCACCGGAGCATCAATCACATGGCCGTTGTATGTCACCGTTACGGTTGTCGTTGATGCCTCCGCAATCGTGACCGTCGTCGTAGTTCCGGCCTCGACCGAGAAGCCCGCACCTACAGACCCGCAATGCAGGGGATCACCACACTCATCGAATATCCGAAACACGCCGGTGATGTGTCCAGGCACAAAGGCGCGTGCCCTTCTCTTGCTGCGGTTCAAGGTGCTCTTCACTACGTCAAGCCTACGGCCAGCTATATAGTCTTTATATATATTGGATGCGTCCAGTATATAATGTATATATTCAGCTATCCGTCATGGAGGGCGCGCCAATCACTTGTCAAGAGGCACCAGACTCGTGTAGCCCTTCTCACGGGGATCGGTAGATAGAGGCGCAGGGTACGCCCAGCGGGCATCGACATCTCTCCCGCTCAGATCGTACACCTTGAAACTGCCCGACGACCAAGTGAGGGGACTGAATCCCAGCAGAAGAGTCTGTGTACGCCAGCTGGTTACGACCAAGTGGCGATGCATGCCTGCAGTCGGAACTACAAGAAAGACGTTGGACAACTCCATCAAGAGAGATGTGCTGATTCGATAGAAGAAGCTATAGGCCTTTCGATGCTCCTCCGCTCCGAGGGTACGAAGATCATTGAGGTATCGCACGATGGTTTCGTCATGAACGGCGGGATCCATGACGTCAGCAAGATCCTCTACGTCAACCACGACTGCCGTTTCGAAGTAGTAAGCGAGAGGAAACTCAGTGATGTGAAAAATGATGAACTTCTCTTTCGTCACAATGTCGTATAGATGCTGAAAAATAGCCTGCTTCGACTGCAGCTGGTTCGCATCGATCTCAGCAGGACGAAAGTTCTTGGCCTCTTCTGAAACGACAAGCCGGAACATGTCATCGAGCATGTCCCCATCGTAACCAATTCGGACGATGTGGTACGGACGGCCTTTCTCAGGCATGTTGTTACTCACGCGCAAGAACTCATCGAAGTCGCGTCTGAAGATATCAAACTCATTATCATTGTCGAGAATGAACATAGACTGGCTCGGTGTGTCGAGGGCTGACAGAACGCTGGCGTAAGCTTGGAACCGTGCCCGCTTCTCGGGCGAAAACTGGTCTAGAATCAAATGCCACTCTGCAGGAAGGTCAGCCAAACGTTCCGCACCCACCAAGTCCTGTGCTCAAGACGCCCGCCGCAATGTTGTGGCCACCCCAACAAGGCGTGGCGCCGCTGTGAGAGTGTATGAAATCGACTTGGGCGTCAACAGCGACGCTGTGGCAGAAGTTGTATAGCTCATATATTCTTTGCTCAGAATCGCGGCATGGCCCGTAGTGGCTATGTCAGGAATCGCTGAATATGATATCATTGTCATGATGCAACCTCGACAGCGCCTTTATGAGGAAGTTACGGCAAGGCAGGCTGGGAGCTCCAATGAAACATACATCGAAACTCATCACAGGAAGCCTCACCAGAGCGTTGGAAGGAAAAAAGATAGCCCTCTGCATGACTGGCAGCGTCGCTGCTGTGGAGTGTGTCGCTCTGGCACGCACCCTGATGAGGCATGGAGCGGATGTCCACTGTGTAATGAGCCCCAGTGCCCAGAAAATAGTCCACCCCTACCTTCTTGAATGGGCCACAGGTAACCCAGTTGTTACGGAGCTGACGGGTCAGATAGAACATATCACACTGGCAGGAAAGCACTCCGAACATGTGGACTTGGTGCTCGTGGCGCCATCTACTGCCAACACAATCGGGAAGATCGCACACGGAATTGACGACACACCCGTTACCACCACAGTGTCTTCCGCAATTGGCGCCAAGATTCCAATCATAGTTGTGCCAGCTATGCATGCGTCAATGTACGAGCATCCCGCAGTAGTCGAGAACTTGAACCGTCTCAGAAACATGGGACTAGTGGTGGTCAGCCCGAGATTGGAGGAGGCCAAGGCCAAGATACCGGACACCGAAACCATCGTGGAACATGTCCTCGCGATTCTCGGTCCGCGAGACCTAGTGGGGCGCCATTTCGTTGTGACGGCGGGACCGACAAGAGGATGGATTGACAGGGTGCGGTTTGTGAGCAACCCCTCGTCCGGAAAGATGGGCGTCGAGCTGGCAAGGGAGATTATTGCAAGGGGAGGAACCGTGACTCTGCTACTTGGCCCAACTCATATTTCGCCGCCAGCGCTGGCTGAAACTATCCGAGTAGAAACTTCGGAAGAGATGCTGAATGAGGTGATTGCTGCACTCGACCGGAGCGACACAGATGCTCTGATATCAGCGGCTGCCATCCTCGACTTCACGCCCGCACGCCGAGAAGATAGAAAGAGGCCATCTGGTGAACCGTATGCAATCGAACTCGTGCCAACGAAGAAGGTCATTGAGGAGGCCAGAAAACATGACCCCGATCTCTTCATAGTCGGTTTCAAGGTGGAGTCCGGTCTCACGGATGACGAACTTGTAGAGAGGGCAAGGGCCAAGATTGACTCAGGAGTGTGCAACCTCGTTGTTGCAAATGATGAGCAACGTGCCGGTGTTGCCTTTGCGACCGACACGAACGAAGTGCTCATAGTTGGGCCCAGTGGTCTTTTGGAGAAAGTACCTCTCTCCACAAAGAGAGAAGTGGCACGTAGAGTCATAGATGTGGTAGCACATGAACTGGAACAGATGTGATAGACTGTTTCGGGATACGGCCTAGAGAATCTCTACAAGACTCTCAGCCATACGCTTCATGTCAACAAAAATGAGACCAAGCTGTGCATCAGCCTTGGCAAGAACCAGCAGCAACGCGGTGTCACCAACTGATGTCATCAGTGTATAGCCACGGTCACCCTTCACATAGATCTCCTGAAGGGCCCCCCGATCTAGCTCGCTAGTGGCCTTCTCGCCCAGAGACAACATGGCAGCACTGATAGCTGCTACACGCTCCTGTTCACTCTCCGGTAGCGCTGATGCTATCATGAGACCGTCTAGCGATACTAGAGCAGCACCCTCTACCCCCGGCACCGTATCGAAGTCCCGAATTGCTGCGTTTATCTTGTCTACTCGGCTTGACATCTTCTAGACCCTCTCAGAGCAATGGCTACTCCTCGTGGGCCGTTATAAAATCTTGTTGTCACTTATCGGAGAAAAACGGCATATTTTGCGCATTTCACACCTCGAAGAACTCTTTCAAATCCTTGACTTCCTCACGTTTCTTTCGCTCCTCCTCGCGGCGGCGCATCTCCTCCCGTTCTCTCCTGCTGAGATAGCCAGAGCCAGACGACCCACTCGGTCGGCCAGCCCCCTTGCCAAAAGATACGACGGGCTCGCCACGGCGACGCTTTCTGACCACATAGATTGCAATCAGAGCGACGAAGACAGCCCCAACAACTCCGATGGCCAGCCACGGGGATGGACGGATGTACATGAATTGGTGAATCACGACCGTTAGCGTGTCGTAGCCGCCCTTTTGGGCATGTATCCGAATTGAGAGGATGCCAGGATGGGCGTTGGTCCAGTCCTCAGTGAGTGTCAGCACGTAGACACCAGACCCACTTGGTTGGACCAGACTGGAAACATCGGTGTCATTGATTGATATATCAAGCGATGCAGCGTCAATGCCGCGACCCACGGAGTCGGTCAGATGTATCGTGACGATCACTCGGTCCCCAGCCCAGATGATGTGCTCATTCAGAGATATGCTCTCAAGATAGATTGAGGGTTGGCTACTCCAGGCCACGACATTCTCAATCGTAATTGTATGAACACTCTCGCCCGGTAAGATTGTCGAGAAGGCCACCTTTCCCATGCCAACCGTTGCCGCCACCAGCACGGGCCGATCATCCGCGGAAACTGCGAGTACTGTGAAATTCTCCCAGAGGCTGTCAAAGACCCCTTTGTGGCTTATGTCAGAGGGGACATCATTGGGCACCGTGAGCAGAGGGTGACCCGAATCCACTATGGTGATGTTAGTCCCAGACGGCACTGGGTCGTACGAGATAGGCCATGGTGACCAAGAGAGGTTTCCGTTGGCACCTAGAATAACAAGGGTCCCACCTCCACGAACGTATGATGCAATCGCGTCACGATCAGTGCTCAGTACTGATGAGAGATCATCGAGAACCTCGGGCTCCGTGATGACAGACCTGCGAAGCCCCAAGAACCGGACAAGCTCCGAGAAGTTGCTAGGAGTGTAAAAGTCGTGGTCTACGGAGAGCGCGTCGAGAACGGATGGCAGGGTGTCAGTTGTCCCGACTGCAGCCACGGAGGGGATACCACGTGCCGGAAGATGGTGTCCAAACTCACTGGTGAGAGGGTCAATGGCAGCCACACGAGGGGTGCTGGCAGGCTCATACAGATGCACCTCGGGGTCGCCATAGAGGATGTACTGGTTTGCATAGTCACGCGGGTCGCCAGTTGATAGCGGGTCCGTGTAGTCCGCAGAGATGAGCGAGATAGCGTAGCTGAGTGCCTCACCAGTGGAGTTGCCGGATGTGAGCTGATTCATTGCGAACAGCGCCAACATGGCGGCTGGCTGAAAGTATACTGTGCGCGGTGAGGCCATGACAGCAACAGCACCGTGTTCCATCATCATCGTAGGTAATCTGGACCCACCGAGTAGACAAGCTGTTATGATGACGATTGGGGAACCTATGTCCTCAATCTCTGCCTCAAGCGTGTCTGTGGACTCAATGTGGTGGTGAGCACTCTCACCCTCGAACATCACGGGGTTGATGAGATTGTCCCCGTTGGCATCACGGGCCGTAGAGGTTTCGACACCGTAGGGCATGTCTTCGTCACGAAGCGAGAAGAGACCTGTTCCATCTGGTCTGTTCGGAGGGTCAGTAGGATAGCGTGTAAGCGTCCCGTGTGTACTCACTGTCCAGAAGCCCACTTGGGAGGCTATCGTGGAGAACACCTCATTGTAGCCTATGTGCGACTCTATGTCAAAGCCCATTGCAGAGAGCATGGTCGTGGCATTCTCGTACTGGTTTATGGTGTAATAGTTGAAGTTGTTGTCAACGAATCCCGCGCCCTCAGTGTAGGCGTACATAGAAACGAGAGCCGTATCCGCAGAGTCCGCGACCCTGAACAAGAATCGATGGTGCGCGGCCCGGCTTATCATGATGGATGCCAGAGCAGCAGAGCTTGCAGGGATTCTACCCGGTTGAAAATGACTCTGTAGGGCTCTATCGAAACTTGGCTTGATTGTATTCACGTCGGATATCACTACCACGGCTTGAGAGGCGTTCTCGTAATACATCCCCCGGTCGTCAAGAAACTGCTTAAACTGTGCCGCAGTGTACTCCATGACGTACTTGTTTGGAATTCGCTCGTCATACCACCCGTTCTCGGTGCGTGTGGTGTAGCGGCTTGTGATGTACACATCAATCTCCGGCCCAATCAAATACGGGACCCAAGTGGCCTCCGCACGCGTGGTCATGAAGTTGTCATCCCCGCAGAGTGAGAACACCGGTGCCCCATGGACGGCGCCTGCAAAGGCGGCAGGGGCGAACCACTCGTCCCCTGTCCCCTTAGGTACCGTGAGGACAACGTCATAACTGTCAGACAGACTGTGAATACATTGTGACACCAAGTGGTAGTTGTTCAGGTTGTTGACAAAGGAAAACTCCCCAAGAGCGTCAATAAGGCTTGAACTCTGGAGAGAACCCGGATCGACGAGAAAGCTTACGCTCACGCCAAGATGATCAACCGCCCAGGTCGTGGCCTCAGGAATACCCTCCGGAGTCACGTAGAGGAGCGGCGCGTTTAGCAGTGATGCAAGCGCAGCTCCGTTTGCCGCCGACTCGAGGTAGCTGGAGAGATTCGGAGAGATTGTTGTGATGTCCCACGACAACACAACGTTGTTCTCTTCGTCGGTCGCATTCATCCATGCGACGACTGCAGTCCATGTGCCTGCCATCGGGTACGGGATAGTCACCTTCTCGTTGCCCGGACTAGAGATTATGCTTCCTGCAGGTGCCCATGCTGCCAAGCGGCCAGTCGGATCTATCAGTGCAAGATTGAGATCCGTTGCAGCATTGTCCCAAGATAGGTCTATCCTCATCTCTGAGGCGTCGCTGGGTACTGTAATCTGCTCTGCGTGACCGCTATGATAAAACAGAGCCCCACTGACTTGGACAGGGGAGGCAACGTTAATCTCCGGGTAAAGGGTCAGAGTCCACTCGCCATCAGCCGTGTTTGGCACCCAGAATTGAAGTGGGACTGGCTTGTCTACGAGAGAGGAGAAACGTTCCTGATAGGTCTGGCTTCTGACTGAATAATCAACAACCCGTCCAGTGGGGTCCTTTAGAGTGTGGGTGAAGTAGACCGAACCGGTCCAATCGAGAGATCCCTGAATCCACCCGGTCCCCGCGGGAGGTGTGAACTTGAACTCTACAGGATTGGCGGACGACACTGTGATAGTGGGTTGCTCAATGACCATCGGATCATTAGAGAATGTGAATGTGACCTCATTGCTGATGTGCTGAGGCTCAGCGAACTCCGTGTCCGCAAGTGCAAAGACCGCATACTGAGAAGAGCGCCAGTTTGACACGGCCAGCATGGCGGCCGCCTCTGCAGGAGTGTTAGGTCGTAGCCATGGAAAGATGGGAGCCCCAAGGGTCGTCTTCAGATTGTTGGCCCGGGAGTGTGGAACATCGCCGATTAGAGTCAGCTGAGTGGCACCTCCGTCAGGTTGCAGGTATTCGGCCCAGTCGTTCAGTAGCCATGTTTCAGAATCGGAGCCCTCGCTCAAGATGAGCGGCGAGATGTACTGTGTGTCATTGCAGACAAAGACGGATGTCGGCACCGCGGCCATGTAGGAGAACTCATCTAGGTATGATGTGGGGTCAGACGCAACCACTGTGAACGATCTGACAGGGATTCTACTGTTGGGATCATTCACTGCGGCGGTAGTGATAGTCGTGTTATTCCTGCTCTGCTCTTGCGCAACGGGGGAGAGCGAAACAGTCGCAGTGGCAACCAGCAGCACAGAGAGCACAAGGACTACTACACTAGCTGATGTAAAGGCCCGGTTCAAGTCAGTGGCACTCCTGCGGAAACTATGTCCTTATGACTGGGCCAAGTTCAAATAGAGTTTTCCACGATTGATAGCTCTCACTCGACTGAGTCGAAATCCAAGAGGTCATCGAAACCCTCGTCGTCATCAGATGGGGCGGTTTCCTCCGGCAATGCGTCGATTATGTCATCTATGCGCTTCCGCAGACGACGACGCGTCGACTTGGGGATGTCCCATAACTTGCTCTCAGCTCGCTCCACGGCCTCTCTCGCGACATCCGCTAGGTCTGCCTTCAGATAGTGCTCGGCCGCCTCCACAAACGACTCAGCCGCTTTACGCTGATTGTTATTGATCTCTGCGATGTCGCCTATCAGCGAGTAGGCGTCCGCGATGCCGGCGGGGTCGCCGAGCTCTTGGTATATCTTCAACGCCTTCTTGAAGGACTTCTCAGCATTGACCCAGTCCTCGCGATCCGCATACGCGTTGCCCATGTCCATGACAATTGTGGCCACACCCTGTTCATTACCAAGCGCCTTGTAGGCGCGCTGGGCCTTCTTGAATAGGGACATCGCCTCATCGAACTCGCCCATGCCTAGTTTGGCCAAAGCCAAGCCGTAGAGCGCATCGGCCGAACCCGCATCATTGGATATCTTTTGAAAGAGCTTCACTGCCTCATCGCACGTCGCCGCAGCATCAGCCCAGCACTCGAGATTGATGAGCGCCACGCCCAGATTGTAAAGAGCATCCGCAGCTCCCACCTCCTCTTCAGCCTGCCTGTAGAGATCTAGAGACTCCTGAAAGGCCTGCAGTGCCTCCTCATACTCTGCCACAGACATGTAGATGTTGCCGGCTGTATTGAACATCCGGGCTGCCATAGCGAGGTTTCCAGATGCCTTTGCTCGAGCTGCCATCTCGAGAACCTCTGCGGGATCGATTTCCTCTGTGTATTCTTCTTCGGCCACGGCGCGCACCTCAATCGGATAACTTGACATGGCCGGCGGGCACGGCTTTTGACTCTTTCTGCATGGCAGCACTAGCCATGTCTGAGCAGAAGTGCCGGGTTCTTAAGAAGCGGGCGGACCTCGTCGCGCACCGTAAACTGCTCGTCTCCAAGACGCACCTCAAGCAGTTTTCTCAACTCGAACCGCCGGAGATAGCCCACGGCCTGCTCTCGCTGCATATTGAGATCTCTCATGAGCTGTTGTAGTCCATCAGGTTTTCCGCTGTGCTCGGCGAACTTCGCGAAGACAGAACTCCACTGCATCATGGTCAAGTACAAGAGCGTTCGGAGCATGTTGTCAACATTCAGTCCGGTTTCAGCAGAACAGGGAATCACAGGAACCCCAGCTAGGAACCGCATGTTCTCACGGAGCTTGTCCACAGGTCGTGCTTCATCAAGGTCCTGTTTGTTTGCCGCGACCACACACGGTACGCCGGGCAAGAAGAACGCAATCTCCCTAAAGAACAGTTTTGCGCGCGCGTCGGACTCCTTATCAGCCGAGTCGACAACAAAGATTATCCCATCAGCACCAGAGCTGAGTATCTTTCGCATGGTTCGAAAGCGCAAGAGTCCCGGGGTACCAAACATGAAGACGCTCATTCCGTCAATGTCGGCCACTCCGTGATCCATAGCGATTGTTGTGCCGCTCCGTTCAATGTTAATACATGCGCCCCTTGTGATATTGTGGATCAACAGACTCTTTCCTGATGCATACGGGCCTGTGACAACGATCTTCATTCGCCTGCACCTGCGTACCTGCGCTCAAGGCGCCTTGTGGTGCCGTAGGATGTCGGATGTTAAATGATTTGCCGTTGCGTATGAGGCCCACTCGGCCATTCAGAGCGTGCCGAAACGCAGTTCGTCATTTCCGAACGCGAGAAGTTATATCGACATAACACGAATTATATAGTGAGATATCGGCGTGGAGTGAATTATGTTGTCGCAAAGTCGATTGGCCAATAGTCACAGTTTCTGGCTCTTTCACGACCTAGATGAGAACGAGATTGCGGTGCTTCGTAGGTTCATTGACCCTGAAATTGACCTAGCCCCCCTCAAGGACATTCACAGACTTATCGATAAGCTGTATCACATTCTGCAGTGACTTTGGCCAGAGCACAGCAAACGAACTGAAGCACAGTCACGGTGATTAATGAGAGAGACCGGCCGCTCGCAGCGGCAATCCTCCACCGTCAGGCCCGCAGGTTTACGACGGCATCACGGGAACTCGGTCTCAATAAACTGAACATCGTCGGCCAAGTAGGCGCGAGGTGCAGCAGATTGCCGTGTCACCTCGCCGATGGTCCAACATGGAAGACCATGCTCTTCGAGCAGGGCTGCAAACCGCTCGCCACAGTCCTGAGGCAGGAATACCAGCATCCCACCGGCGGTTTCAGCCCCGTAGCCCTTAGCCAGGCGATGCCCGAAGAACCGCGCCAGCTCCAAGGTGCCGCGAATCACAGGAACTCTCTGCACGCGAATGTCAACACCGCTCAGAACCGCCACGTTCTGCGCGTGGCCCAACAGGCCGAATCCTGTCACATCAGTTGCAGCATGAGCGCCCACCTTCCTCATGAAGCGAGCGACCTCAAGGTTGCTACGGGTCATCACCCGAACTGCCACTTCTTGCATCCTCACCAGCTCGGCTTCGCTGAATCGCTCCAAGAGTGCGTCTCGCTTGTCGTTCTTCAGATCCCTGTAGGAGCGCATTGCGGGTTGAATGCCGAGAGGCTTCGTCAGTAGGACAGTGTCACCGGGTCTTGCGCCCGAGGAATAGACCAAGAATCTGGGGTGTGTGACACCCAGACAGATGCCGCCTAGTACTGGACACGGATTCTTAATGGTCTGGCCGCCCGTGACATCCGCGCCCAGTTCCTTCATGAAGTCGCTCATTCCCTTCAGGACACCTATGACAATATCCTCCGGCAGTTCTATCGGGAACGCCAAGAATGCCTGTAATGAAACAATGTCCTCGACACCCATAGCGAAGACATCGTTTGTGGCGTTACAGGCAACAATCTTGCCTTGGATGTAGGGGTCGTCATGAATCGGCGTGAACACATCGACATTCTCGACCACTGCGAGCTCGTCGTTCACGACGTGAACGACAGCATCGTCCCCGATGTTGCCATGGCACATTGCATCAGGTGGTAGGAGTCCAGCGGCCTGTAGGAGCCGGGTGAGGTCTTCCTGTTTGACCTTGCAGCTTCAGCCGTGCGACGTGACCATTGCAGTGAGCCTTACAGTAGGCACCTTGGTAATCAACCTCCTTTCAGTATCGGACGACCAAGTCCCTTTTCGAGGGACGCTAACTGCATCATGTCACAAGCCTTATAGCAATTGTCGAAACTGGGGCGTCCGCGGAAGGATGTGGACGAGATGAACGTAAAGAGAGTCGCCGAGAACATCTACGAGATTCCGAAGGGAACAAAGCCGTGTATGAAGGTCCCCGTCACCATATATGGTTCGGATGCTCTCATCCAGAAGATGCGACAGGATGCGACATTTGAGCAGGGAGTAAACGTGGCTTGCCTGCCGGGTATCTACAAGAGGAGCATAATCTTGCCCGATGGCCATCAGGGGTACGGATTCCCCATAGGAGGCGTGGCGGCAACAGACTACGAAAGCGGTGTGATATCTCCCGGCGGCGTTGGTTATGACATAAACTGCGGTGTTAGGATACTGAGAACAAATCTCGATGAGGCAGATGTAAGACCGAAGATTCATGAGCTGATAGACCAGCTGTTTGCGGACATCCCTACCGGTGTTGGTAGGAGAGGCAAGATCCATCTTCAGGGATCAAGTAGTGTTGACGAAGTGTTGGAGGGCGGCTCTAGGTGGGCCATAGAGAACGGATATGGGTGGGAGGAAGACCTTGAGCACACGGAGGCTGGAGGAAATCTGCCCTTTGCTGATGCGTCGAAGGTTTCAGGTCAGGCCAAGAGTCGAGGAAAGAGCCAGGTAGGTACGCTTGGTTCGGGCAACCATTTCTTAGAGGTTCAAGTGGTTCACGAGATCTACGATGAGAGAGCTGCCAAGGCCATGGGGATCACCCATGTTGGGCAGGTCACTGTCATGATTCATAGCGGTTCAAGAGGTCTCGGCCACCAGGTATGTAGTGACTACATCAAGAACATGACGCAGGCCATGCGCAAGTACAACATTGATGTTCCCGACAGGGAACTGTGCAGCGCACCCACAACATCACCAGAGGGGCAAGCGTATCTTGGTGCCATGAGTGCTGCGGCGAACTTCGCATGGGCAAACAGACAGACAATGATGCACTGGACGCGCGAGGTCTTCGGCTGCGTATTTGGCCAGGACCCTGAGAATCTCGACATGCACCTTATCTACGATGTGGCCCACAACATGGGCAAGGTCGAAGAACACGACATTGATGGCAAGAGAAGAAAGGTGCTTGTTCACAGAAAGGGTGCCACACGAGCATTCCCACCGGGTCATCCTGAAACCCCAAGCAAGTACAAGGACATCGGTCAGCCAGTCATAATCCCGGGGACAATGGGAACCGCGTCTTACATTCTGGTGGGCAACGAGCGAGCAATGGACCTGTCCTTTGGTTCCACAGCTCACGGGGCTGGCAGATTCATGAGCCGCAGAAAAGCCAAGTCCATATTTCATGGGCGGGAGATTCAACGCAAGCTGGCACGCGAGGGAATCATCGTCAAGTCGCCCAAGGCCGTAGGAATCGCAGAAGAGGCCCCAGGTGCGTACAAGGATGTCGATGAGGTCGTCCGGGTATCAGACGCCGTTGGTATTGCGACAAAGGTCGTCAAGCTAAGGCCGATTGGGGTCATCAAGGGATAGTACGTCGCCTTCGTGTCTGGCCAAGTCCAGCATGACCAGGCCTATCCCAAGCATGATGATGACGAAGCCCACCAATGTCAATGGCGATGGAATCTCGCTCAGAAAGACGACAGCCAGCAGGGTGGCGCCCACGGGCTCCCCCAAGACAGCAGCAGACACTACGTAAGCAGGAACAAGCGTCAGTACATAGTTGTTGACAGAATGGCCCAAGACAGTTGGAAAGAGGGCGAGGGCGAGAAAGATTATAATCTCTCGGGCATCAAGGACGATCACATTGATGCCCAGGGCGACACAAAAACAGAACGTTGTCGCAGCTGCAGCTAGATACACAACCGATGTGTAGACCGTTATCGGGAGCCCTCCAGCGTGCCTGCGCCCTCCAATGAAGTATAGTGCGAGAAACAGTGCGCTGAGTAGCGCGAGAACATCACCGGTTAGAGCGCCCGGACCCGAGGCTGCGAGGTCACTCCAAGCAAGAAATGCGGCCCCGAGAACAGCAATCACAACTCCCGCCCAAGACCGACGACGGAGGGACTCCCCGATTACGACTGTGGAGAGAATCCCAGTCAAGAGCGGGGACATGTTAACAAGGACCACACTCGCAGCGACCGTGGTGAGAAAGAGCGATGTGAACCACGTAGAGAAGTGGAGTGAGAGAATCACACCAATGATCAGCAGCCACATCCAATCCGTCCGAAGCCGCTCTTTAGAGATAGACCGATGGTCACCATGAGTGAGACCTATGGCGGCCATGAAGACTGCCCCCAGAAATGTGCGCCAGAATACTATCACAAGCGGAGGAGACGTACTGAACCGAATCAAGATGCTTGCACTGGAGACCATCGAAACGGAGAGGAACAGAAGAAGCACAACGCGGGTCGTAGTTGAGCCGCCTGCACTCCGCCCTGCCATGGGCTCACTCCACTGTGAATCTATTGCCGCAACCGACGCATCTGAGACCCTCCTCATCGACCTCAGCCACCTGAGAGTCGCAAGAGGGACATGGATGAACAATAAGAGAGTCGTATGTGATACCATTCAGTATGCGTCGAACATCGTCCATGGTTTCGTATTCGAAAAGGACCTTCCCATCAGCACCGCGAACCATGTGCGACAACGGCTTGGATTGAGTATGTCGAAAGAGCAACACAGGAATGACGAGCTCGATGGCCAGCATTATCTCCATGCCGACTCCGAGAGAAGGGTTACTGACCTCAGCCACCAGAAAGTCGCTGACCCGTACCTCCCGAACATCACGAAGGTATATCTCACGCGGCGAGGCCTTCGGCAGAAACTGCGGAGCAAAGACAGTCACACCGTTCTTCTCAAGGGTGTCAACGACCACGTGATAGAATTCGTCACGACGAAGGTCGTCGTGGATAATAGGTCCGGAGAGGTAAGCCTGAACCATGGCGACCAGCACCTGCGTTGTCGGGGACGGTCAAGATGAGTCAGATCTGTTTGTCCTATTGAGCAATTCGGTAATCTCGGGGATCTCACCAGTGTCGTTGACTTCCTCGAGCCGGCCCGATCGGCCGAGAGAGAGCTGCATCTTTCCCTGCCACTCTTTTGCCCAGCCGTCAATAATCCGAATCACCTTGCCTGCGGACAGGCTTGATGCGCTACCAAAGCCCCATAGACTCAACACGGCAGTGCCGGTTTCGTCACCGACAAGCACCTCCGTGAGCTGTGTCTTCCGTCCCGAACGCGTGCTAATCATGCGTGGCGGTGCGACGGATATCACTCTCACAACAATCTCGGGCACGTTCTTTCCAATTTCAACATCGGCAATCTTCACAGGAAACGCCAACGGGAAACAGGAAGGATAGCCAAATCAGTGTTGCGAAAAGTACTGGCTCATTCCTCTTCGTCGTGGTCATCCGATCCGGACGAAATGGCACGCTCCAAATCATCAATCGCCTGCTGATCCACTGAGTGAGGGCCAGCGTCATCTTCTTCCTCCTGCGGTTTCTGGGGCTTGTCATCGAGAAGACCCAGTATCTTGTCAAGATCCGCAAGTTCCTCTTCGCGTACTGTCGGCGGAGGCGCATCCATTGTTGTTTCGCCGACTTCATCGGAGTCGAGTGCCTTGAGGGCACTGTCCAACGACTCATCGGCCATGGTGTCTAGCTCCTCTTCGATGATGACATCATCGGCATCTAGGCGCTCAGAGATTATGGCCTTCGCCATCTCGCGACTTCCATCTGCGGCCGAGGCTGTCACAGTTAGTGGCTCAGTCTTCTGGGCAGACGTTTCGGAGCCTGTTTCATCCACAACTTCAATGATGTCCGCAACCGCTTTCGCGGGTGACTCGTCCACAATCCCAATTATCTCTTCTCCGGCCGGTGCCTCTTCCTCAGTTTCATGCTCGTCCTCGACCTCTTCAATAATCTCCTCTACTATCTCGTACTCGCCGGGCTCCTCGACAATGTGCCCGTCCTCGTCGATGAGAACCTCTTCGACTATCTCTATTGTTTCGAGATCGTCGATCTCAAAGTCCTCATCTATCTCTTCTTCTTCCTCTTCGGCAGGTTCCTCTTCACGTCGAGGTTTTGCTCTCAAGCTCTCAATCTCGGCGGCCTTCCGAGCAGCCTCATCACTGAAGCGAAGGAGTTCGGATGTTGGAAGGTCCGGCAGAGCAACGCCGACGTACTGTGCAGCAGCGTTCATGAGTATTCTGAGCATCTCATCGCGGCGCTCGTTGTCAATGGCGACCATGGGGTACGTGGGAATGCCCAGTATCTTCTGCACGACCTCGGGCTTCATCGCATTCGGAAGGTCTTGCTTGTTTGCCAGTGCAAACACTGGCACCTTGGGTGCGTCACGACGGATGAGCTTCAGGATGTCCTTGCTGATGAGCACATTTCTCAGCGTGGAGTCGCAGACCAGAAAGATGACATCGGCACCATGGAAATAGAATCGCCACAAGTTCCTAAAGCGCTCTTGGCCAGCAAAGTCCCAGAGGACCAATGAATAGTTGCCAAAACGTATGTTCTCTACGGTTTCGAGATTGAGTGCGATTGTCGGGACGTACTGAGTAGGCGGCTTGTCACCAAGCAGGAGATGCAAAGTCGTAGTCTTTCCAACGCCACCCTCCCCGACAAGAGCAATCTTGAGGCGGGTTATCACAGACGGTTCAATGAGCGATTCGTACTCCTTGACAGTCTCTTCCAGACCGTCCTTCTTGATCTTCCTGCGTATTGTTTCGGAGGCCTTCTCCATTCGCTCGAAGATTCCGTGCTCGTCCTCACGCGTGTCCGTGACAAAGACCAGGAGAAGGTCGTCGCCGCAAGACCAGCCGTGAAACTTGTTGTCACCAATAATGAGCGGAATCTCCTGCAGGCTGGTGTCAGTCTTGCGGAGTTCCGCCCGCGTCGCAACAAACTCCTTGAGGTCTGCCTCCTCGACCTCTACGGGCCAGTACCGTGTAGAGG
>Ga0164310_10000396_pt1 | contig 22906 bp, 22 predicted proteins | sample GuaBasSedimGuay1_FD_121795 | JGI IMG/M metagenome (GOLD analysis project Ga0164310, IMG submission 121795) | Subseafloor sediment microbial communities from Guaymas Basin, Gulf of California, Mexico - Guay1, Core 4569-9, 0-3 cm | ecosystem: Environmental > Aquatic > Marine > Hydrothermal vents... | reverse complement strand
TATCTCATCTTGCACTGTGCGCACCCCTTTTCCTCCCAAACTGGAATGGCGATCATTGGAACAACTGTTAATAATCCCCACGTTAAACCTGCCATTTTCATTCCAAGTTCGTAATTACCGGATTTTTCTTCGAATAAACAGGAACTCAATTTACCCAAACCAGAACCACACCATTTGCTGTAGTAGTAACAATGCGTGCATAGATGTTTCCTTAAAATGAAACCTAACATTACGAACGTAAAGAACAGATAAACGATGGAAACCGATGGTAATCCCGAAAGTTTCAATGCAGACATACCGTAGGCGGTAAATCCAAACCAGATTATTAGCGAAACATTCGTTAAAACCACCCTTGCCTTTGGATAGTTTTCCAAGCCTTTTTCGTATAGTTTTTGTCTCTCCATATTTTATACCCCCTTTCCACTCTCCACATTGTAAGCACAAATTAAATAATAGATTACAAAACCTTTGAACTTACCCCATCTTTCTGTGAATTTTCTGATGACATCTCCAGATTGAAGTTTCCCGTCGAAGTAGAAGTGTGAAACAGCCTTTCTAGCTCCAAGGTCGTCGGGAACGCAGAGATCCATTCTCCCCAGTGTTGTAATCAAAATTAATTCAGCACTCCACCTACCAATTCCCTTAAATTTCATCAATTCTTCGATTGCTTCCTCATTACTCATCTCCCTAATTTTCTCTAAATCATATCCATCAGTTACCTTCAATGCTAGTTCTTTGATGTATTTGGATTTCTGACGTGATAACTTGCACTTTCTCAACTCGGTTTCATCTGCATCTGCCAATACCCGTGGTGAAGGGAAATCATAATACGACTCGCCGTCAATTTCTATTTTCTCTCCAAATCTTCTGACCAGTGCCCCGGTGATTACATAGGCGACTTGCAAGGAGATCTGTTGCTGGATTATTACCCTGACCGCTCCTTCAAATATATTCGCCCCGATCCCTGGCGGTCTTAGACCGTAAAGTTTGTTTTTTATTTCACAAAGTATATCATCCCTGCTCATAAAATCATACAATGCTCTGAGATCGTCCTTTAATCTAAAAATCTCCACGATTTTGTTTGATATATTCTTCTTCTCTTCTGTATTGAGTTTAGAGAATACATCGACCCTCAATTTTGGTTTTTCAACTGTGCCCGTGGAAGTAACCGCCACTGGAAATAATCTACCCCTAGTTTTGAAAGCCCGTCTCCAGATGCCATCTTTATAAATTTCTGGCTGCGGCTCCCTGGCTGAGTGATAAAATCTCCACTGTAGATCAAAATTATATGGTGCGGTTGGTATGAGCTCAAACGAGGTTTTCCTCACTACAATTACTTAGATTGGATCTATCTAATAATTTTTCATAAGCTGTGCTAATCCACTATATTTAGAGCCCGCATTCCACTATATTTAGTGGATTCCGCTATATTTCACTTATATTTGGAGCATACTACCTCAACGTGCAGGGGTGACGATCGGCTTCATCATTCCGCCAGTCTTCGTATCGTAGTCTATGAATGCTTGGGGTGACTCTTCGATTGTGTACCTGTGAGTTATGAATTTCGACAGGTCTATTTCAAGCCTTTTAACAGTTTCTGCAACGTGTTTCAGGCTTTCAGGCCCTGCCGGGCATAGCGCTCCCTTTAACGTTATCTCGTCCATCGTCAGCTTTATAAGGTTTAGAGGTATTTTCTCAGGGTGCAGGGCTGTAACCACGGCGACTCCGCCTCTCCTTACTATTTTCATCGCCAGTGTAATGCTTGCAGGCGTGCTCGCCGTGTCAAGGACAGCTTTAAAGCCGCCTTTAGAGATTTCCAGGAGCTTGTCCACCGGGTTTGGAGACTTCATGCTTACAACTGTCTGAACCCCCATATTCATCGCTTGCTCCACTTTTTTAGACCCCATCTTGACCCCTACAACTTTCGCCCCAAGCTTCTGTGAGATGAGCGCCGAGAGTATGCCTATGGGCCCCATTCCGAGGACTGCTACGCTCCACTCTGGTTTCACGCCAGCCCTCTCAACGGTGTGGAGAGCCGTGGAGGCGAGGTCGCCGTAGAGAGCTGCCTCCTCAAACCCAACCCCGTCAGGGATTTTCTGCAAGGTTAGATCTGCCCTTGGGACAAGTAGGTACTCGGCTATGCAGCCGTCAACGTGGACTCCTATCCCGACACGGCTTGTGCAAAGCTGGTACGCACCGCTCTTGCAGTATTCGCACACGCCACATGGCGACACTGGGCTCCCATAAACCTTGTCTCCAGGCCTGAAATTGTTAACCTCTTCGCCTACCTGTTCTACCACTCCCGAGTATTCGTGGCCCATGGTTATGGGAAGCTTGGCTGGAATGGCGTCACCCCGGTAATAGTGAAGGTCGGTTCCACATATTGAGGATGCCATAACTCTTATAAGGGCCTGTCTGGGGCCAGGTTCAGGGGTGCCCACCTCGACAACACGTATGTCTCTAACGGTGAAAAGTCTAGCTGCCTTCAACAAGGTTATTATCCTTTGAGACGTATATAATTGTCATGGTTCAGATTCGAAGGGCAGTTTTATAGCTGGCTATCTAAAGGGAATTAGCTTGTCCTAGGGCAACCGTTTATCTTTATATTGCTCGGCTTGGTGTTAATATGTGGGAGTGGAGGTGGGAGTGGGCAGGTGTAAGCTTGACGCTAAGTGGAGAATAACCGTCCCGAAGGATCTTAGGGAAGGCTTCAAGCCAGGAGACGAGTTTATAGTTGAAAGGGTTGGGGATAGACTCATAATCAGGCCGGCTGGAAGGGATGCTCTCGCCAGGGAGTTTGAAAATATTGTTATTAGGGTAAGACCTGAGCATGCGTCGAAAAACGCGGAGGCTGGGAAGCATAGGTTCGGGGGAGTAAAGGTTTGAGGATTGTGGATGCTGACATCCTCTGCTATGCCCTTCTAAAGGGCCATGTGGCTAATCCCTTCTGCGAGCCGATAATCCTAATGGGTCTCAGGGGTAAGCTGGACGTTTCGGTGACACCTGTAACCCTGCTTGAAACATATAATACGCTCTACTGGGACTACCATGTTAGGCCTAAGGCTATAGTCCTCAAAAAGGTTAGGATAGTCGCGGAGGGCTTAAAGTTGACGGCAACGTCAAAGCTTGGATACAAGATTGCCGAGGACGAAAACATCCCATTGGGAGACGGCCTACTGATAGGGACAGCATTAGAAAACAAAATTCCAATAATACTATCCAATGATAGCCACATTAAGAGGAAAGCCGGAAAGTACGGCCTCATAGTTGAAAATCCAATACCAGAGCAAATACGGAGGAAAATGGGGGAGCAAACATAGGAAAGGCGAAGTCAAAGGTGGAGAAACACGATTCTAACCTTACTTTATATTCGCCCCCATAGAAATGCGGATACGCTTATAAGATGTCGGTTCTGGATGCAATTGGTGAGGCTACCTGGACAGTAGTATTGTAGATGCGGTAAACGAGAGAGTTGAGGAAACGGGAGATGAGATTATAGGCTTCCTCCAGAAGCTCATATCTTATAGGAGCGTCACAGGTGAGGAACTTGAGATCCAGAGGTTTATAGAGGAGTATCTTAAGGTTTTGGGCCTGGAGGTTGACGTTTGGGAGCCTGACTGGGAGGAGTTGAAGAGGCACCCAGCCTACATCCCTGTAGAGATGGGCTACGAAAACAGGCCTAATGTTGTAGGAGTCTACAGGGGATCCGGTGGTGGGAGGTCCCTTCTTTTCAACGGCCACGTAGACGTTATACCTGCCGACCCTAAGGCTTGGAGTGTTGACCCATGGGCTGGCGTAGTCAAGGGGGGGAAGCTTTATGGCAGGGGTGCTTCGGACATGAAGTCAGGCCTTGCAGCTTTCACGATGGCCCTCAAGACTGTCTTGGACCTCGGATTCAAGCTTAAGGGTGATGTTATACTTGAATATGTGGTTGACGAGGAGTTCAGCGGCCATGGAACCCTATCTGCAGTGCTGAGGGGGTACAGGGCTGACGCTGGGATTAGCTGTGAGGCTAGTGACATGCAGATACAGCCGGCTACGACGGGGTCGATGTGGTTTGAAATAGAGGTTGAGGGTAAAACTGCCTCTATGAGTAGGCGGTGGGAGGCTGTACCAGCAATAGACAAGGCCTACAAGATATACAAGGCTGTCTCAGAGCTTGAGGAGATAAGGATACAGGATATTAGACACCCATTATACCCTGACAATAGGGGTAGTCTATCATTGTTCGTAGGGATGTTTAACGCTGGGACCTACCCGAGCAGTATTGCTGACAGGGCTGTCTTGAAGGGGAGGATGGGGGTGCTACCTGGCGAGGATCCTGTTGAGGCTCAGAGGCAGCTTAAAGATTACATTTCCAGGGTTTCGGAGCTTGACCCCTGGCTTAGAAGCCACAAGCCTAGAGTTGAGTTTAAAGGCTATTATGCGGAGCCCACCGAGATACCGGCTGACCACCCCATCGTTAAAACCCTTGAGAAGTGCTACATGATGGCTCTTAGAAGGAAGCCTGTTGTCATGGGGCATGACGGGGCTGCAGACACCAGGTTCCTAATAAAGTATGGCGGCACTCCAACTCCTATATTTGGCCCGGGAACCATAACTCAGATGCACGCCACTGACGAGTGGGTTAGAATTAAAGACCTTGTTGACTCGGTTAAGGTTTTGGCATTAGCCATTCTCGAATGGTGTGGTTTCGAGGTGTAGCAGGATGTCCAACATCGTTGAGAAATATCAGAAGTATATCATCCCGTCAAGCCTTGAGGGGAGAAGAAGCCTTGTAATAGTTAGGGCGAGCGGGGCGTTAGTCTGGGACTCTGAGGGTAGGGAGTATATAGACTGCCACTCTGGCTACGCCGCGGTCAATCTTGGCCACTGCCATCCCAGGGTTGTTGAGGCTGTTAAGAGGCAGCTGGAAATGGTCTGGCACACCTCATGGGACTATAATACTGTACCCACTGCTCTGCTGGCTGAGAAGCTTGCAGAGATAACGCCTGAAAACCTCTGTAAAGTTATGTTTTTGAGCACGGGGGCAGAGGCTGTCGAGAACGCTGTCAAGCTTGCAAAGAAACGGGCTTCAAGCCTTGGAAGACCCGGCTCATATATTATCTCCCTCATGGGCGGCTTTCACGGTAGAACAGCTTATGCCATGGCTCTCACAGGCAACACTAAGTATAAGGCTGGACTGTCAACCTACGTCCACCAGGGGGTCATCCATATCCCACCACCCTATTGTTACAGGTGCTTCTTCAAGCAAGAATACCCACGATGCGGCCTCTACTGTGCGGAATACCTTGAGAGGATTCTCAGGTTTACGGGCACGGGAGACATTGCAGGGATGATTGTTGAGCCTATAATGGGGGAGGGAGGCATAATACCCATGCCAGACGGCTATCTTGAGAGGGTTTCGGAGATCGTTAGAAGTGCAGGAGGGGTTATGATTGTGGATGAGATTCAGACGGGGTTCGGACGGACAGGCAGGCTTTTCGGCTTCCAATGGTCAAAAGTAACACCTGACATCCTAACACTTGCAAAGGGGATAGCAAGCGGGCTCCCAATATCAGCCGTGATAACAAACAAGGAGATAGGAGATCTGCTCAGACCTGTAGATCACACGTCAACTTACGGAGGAAACCCCGTAGCTTCAGCGGCCGCCCTTGAAAACGTTAGGGTTATAGTTGAGCTTAAACTATGGGAAAACGCCGCTAGGATAGGGGAGATGCTTCTTAAGGATCTTTGGGAGCAGATGGAGAAATATGAATTTATAGGTGATGTTAGGGGTAAGGGACTAATGATAGGTGTAGAGATAGTGGAGGAGGGAAGACCTAGCCCCATAAAAGCTGAGATAATAAGAGATAAGGCTGAGAAGATGGGTCTACTGGTGAACGTTGGAGGCATGTACGGAAATGTCCTCAGGATTCAGCCTCCCATATCAATCACGACTGAACAAGCTACAAAGGCACTAGACATACTTCACAAGGTATTCAAATGGTTAAGGGCCAAAGCTCAATAGACATATTAAACGTAGATATCGCGAAACAGACCATTACATGGAAACCTTAACGTTTAAAACTTCGTATCGATCTATGCTGAAATGTCATCATGCTTCCATTCCATCAGGGTTGGATATTACAGGAAGAGTAAGCATCGTGAAAATAGGATGAGAGTAAAAATGAAGTCTGGATAAGAGGCTGGAGCGGTTGCAGTCTTATGATATCAGTTCTCCTTAAGACTTGTTTAATGGGTTAGTTTTATCTCTCGGCATCTTTGAGTGATCCAAAATAACTTTAGAGGATGTGTGAACCAGAATTACTGACTATCATGTTAGCATTTTTAAATACTCTATATTAAGGTAAAGTGGCCATAAGGTGGAGGAGGGTGTCACGATCTGAGGGGTTTGAGGTTTTAGGTAAGCCTATGGTAAGGCTTGACGCTTGGGACAAGCTTAGTGGCAGATTAAAGTTCACTGGTGACATGAAGGTCCATGGGATGCTTCACGCTAAGGTTGTGAGAAGCAAGATTCCACACGGAGTTCTCAAAGGCGTCTCAGACTCGGAGGCGCTGGGAATACCAGGTGTTATCGCTGTTTACACCGCTGAAGATATTCCAGGTGAAAACCAGGTTGGATATGCCGTTGAGGATCAGCCTCTCCTGGCGTATAAGAGGGTCAGGTTCATAGGGGATCCTGTGGCAATTGTAGTGGCTGAGAGTAGACGGTCAGCATGGCTTGCATGCCAGCATGTTGAAGTTGATGTGGACCCCTTACCAGCTGTCTTTACAGTTGAGGATGCCCTTAAACCAGACGCCCCCAAGATTCACCCTCATGGAAACGTAGCTGAGACGTCTAGGATTAGGAAGGGAGACGTGGATGAGGCTTTCAGCCGTGCATACGTCACTGTGGAAAACGTGTATAGGCTTGAGCACCAGGAACATGTATATCTTGAAACGGAGGCTGCGCTTGCAATTCCAGAGTCTGGAAGGATAACCGTTATAGGTGGTATGCAGTCTCCTTTTCTTGTTAGAAGGATGATCTCGAGGGTTCTCGGACTGGAAGAGTCTAGAATCAGGATTATACAGGCCCCTACCGGAGGTGCTTTCGGTGGTAAGGATGACATGGGCCCCCTTGTCTGTGGTAAAGCTGCTGTTGCAGCCTATAACATCGGCAGGCCTGTCCTACTGGTATACAACCGTGAGGAAAGCATTGTTTCAAGCAATAAGAGGCACCCGGCCATTATTAGGTATGCTTCAGCGGTGGATAGAAACGGGAAACTCCTCGGTGTAAAGGTTGACATAACAATGGACGTAGGTGCATATGCGAACCGCGGCCCATACGTGCTTTGGAGGGCTACCTTCCACTCCGCAGGGCCGTACCATGTCCCTAATGTCTGGGTTGACGGGAGGGCAGTCTACACGAACAAGGTCTTCTCAGGATCCTTCAGGGGGTTTGGAGACCCACAAATACATTTTGCAGCTGAGTCGCAGATGGACATTCTGGCGCAGAAGCTTGGTATGGACCCTTTAGAGTTCAGACTTAAAAACGCCCTGAGGCCAGGCCAGGATACTACCTGCGGCCAGGTACTAGACCACTCCGTGGGAATAGTTGAAGCCCTCACAAGGATAAGAGAGGCATCAGGCTGGGACAAGCTTCGAAGATTACATGGAAGAGACAAGGGAAGGTATAGGCGTGGTGTAGGTGTTGCCTGCGCATACCATGGGATAAGTACGAGTAAGGGTGTCCCGGACTACAGCGCTGCCTCGGTCATAGTGAACAGGGACGCTACAGTACTCTATAGGAGTGGTATTTGCATGCTTGGACAAGGCTCGCTGACAGGCCATGCGAAGATCGTTGCAGAGATCCTAGGGATACCTCTAGACTGGATTAGAATAAGCGAGAGGGATACGGACTCCGTTCCAGATTCGAGGCCGACCCACGGGTCAAGGGGGCTGATGGCGGGCGGTACAGCCGCCGCAGATGCGGCGTGGAAGGTTAGAAGAAAGCTTGAAAAGGTTGCCAGGAAAATCTTAGGAGTCAACGGGGCTATCAGGTTTAGAAACGGGATTGTATATGCTGAGGATTCTCCTGAAAAGGCTGTATCGTTCAGAAAGGTTGTAGAGGAGGCTTACCGGTTGGGGATAATCCCAGCTGCCTACGGGTTTTATCATCTCCCGGAAAGATATTTTGACCCGGAAACTGGCTTAGGAAAGGCTTATGCATGCTACACTTTCATTGTTAATGTCGTCGAGCTACAGGTGGACACGTTAACAGGCGAAGTTAGAGTGTTAAGAGTGTGGTCGGCCGCAGATGTCGGCAAGGCAATAGACCCACTACTTATAAGGGGGCAGATAGAAGGCGCGATTGTTCAGGGGATAGGCTACGCGCTTATGGAGAGGCTTGTATTAAGGGAGGGCCAGATACTCAATCCAAACTTGACCGACTACACGATTCCAGTTGCAACGGACACTCCAGAGATAATGGAGCCTATAATTGTGGAGGACGAATATAGGAACTCGGCCTTCGGAGCTAAGGGGGTCGCTGAGGCAGCCCTTATACCCACGCCACCAGCAATAGCAAACGCTATAAACCACGCAACAGACATAAGGCTGAAAGAGATCCCAATGACCCGGGAAAAAATACTAAAGTATTTGGAAGGTGAAGAAAGTTGAGGGTAATACCATCATTCGAATATTACAGGGCTACAAGCCTAAAGGAAGCACTTAAACTACTCTCCACGGTTGAGGAGCCGACAGTTATTGCTGGAGGGACGGATCTTATCCCAGCCATGCGTGACGGACTGGAGCCGAGGAGTATTGTTGACATAAGCGGGGTGGAAGAGTTAAAGTATGTTAAGAGAGATGATGGATACATTAAAATAGGCTGTCTAACCACGATCAGCACGCTTGAAAGCTCAGACATGATCCAAGCATACGCTTATTCTCTCGCTGAGGCTTCACGGCTCATGGCATCAATCCAGGTTAGGAACAAGGCAACTATCGGCGGCAACCTCTGTAACGCCTCGCCAGCCGCCGACACAGCCCCGCCACTTCTGACATATGACGCTGAAGTAGTGCTAGCATCAGCCTCGGGGTCCCGTATAGTCAAGCTTAACCGGTTCTTTGAGGGTCCAAAGAAGACCTGCCTTAAAAAGGGCGAGCTTCTAGTTGAAGTTAGATTTAAACCGGCAGGCAGTGGGGTTTGCTTCATGAAGCTTGGTAGGAGGACGAGCTTTACAATCTCAATAGTGTCGGTAGCCGCCAAGGTGGAGGTTGAAGGTGGCAGGCTTAAGAATGTTAGAATAGCCCTTGGATCGGTGGCTCCCATGCCCGTTAGAGCTTTGAGGTTGGAGGAGTATCTCGAAGGCAAGACACCGACTCCTGAAAACATCTCAAGGGCTGCAAAGCTCGTACTCGAGGATATAAGCCCTATAACAGATGTACGCTCGACAGCGGAGTATAGAAAGAGAGTTTCACAAGTCCTGGTTAGGGATGCACTTATGAGAGCCGTCAAAAGGGTGAGGGAGGAATGAAGGTCAGGTTAAATGTTAACGGCACGTGGTTTGAGGTTGAAGCGCACGAGTATGAAACTCTTCTTGAGATCCTGAGAGACAGGCTTGACATTACGAGTGTGAAAGAGGGCTGCCTTAGAGGAGAATGCGGCGTCTGTACAGTACTCCTAGATGGCAGGCCTGTAAACTCCTGCCTAGTGCTGGCTCCCCAGGCAGACGGGAGGGAGGTAACAACGCTTGAAGGCCTACTGCACGATGAAACCATGAAGAGGATTCAGGAAACATTCGCGAGGAACGGGGCAGTGCAATGTGGCTACTGCACCCCTGCCATGCTCCTAGTCGCATGGTACCTGGTGAAATCAGGGGTAGACTCACTGGAGGAGATTAAACGGTACATGTCAGGGGTGCTATGCAGGTGCACCGGGTATGTAAGCATTATAAGGAGTGTAGCCCAGGTAGTCGATGAGATGCTAATTAGGTAGTCGCTAGTTAAAAACTTATACTTAACATTACGTACTAATTCCATGAAGGTAGGTGCGATGTGATATTTCTAGTGAGTTAAGAAGTAAATATTATATTTATCTGTTAGTGTTTCTAAGACTGGTGAATACAACTGAATGAGAGAATATTGTCGGCCATTCTCCTTTCCATTCTACTTACGAGCCCGCTATTGACTATCCAACAACCCCCCGAAGCCGTGCTTGAGAACATGCTTGAAGCCTCAGAGTCTCTAGATATTGTAGGGGCAGAGTATAAGGGTGAAAGATATATTACAGGGGTCTACTACCTGCCGAGGGTCCTAAGGCTTCCAGAGATTGGCGATACCTTTAACTACAAGGAGGTTCTTGAAATCGGCGTCCTGAACCTTTCAGGGATGGTTATCGAAGATGTCAGCCTTGCAAAGAGCATAGGGTATATTCCAGCCGCCGTGTCATGGCTAGAGTTGGACAACCCAGACTTCTGGGATGATGTTAACTCCATAGTGCTCAGCCTTGCAGTCATAATAATAATTATGGAGACTCAATACCCCGCTCTTGAGGATGTCTATGATAAGTCGATAGATGCCGCTACGGCAGCAATAGATATAGCAAGCAAGATTGAGGAGAGAGATTACTATGATGAAGCCTACGTTGACGGGCTAATCTCGGACATAAACGACCTCGGAAGGCTCTGTAGCCAGAACGCTAACCTTCTGGACAGCTTCATGAGGGAGACCCAGCTGTCTAAGGATGACCGTGAATTCTTCAACCTGACAAAGACTCTGTACGAGATTCTCGCAGAGATGTGCTCTGTTTCAAAGTCAGAGCTGAAGTTTAGAGGTGCTGAATGGGTTCAAAAGTTCTACCAGCTTAAGGGCCAGCCGAAGGTAACAATAACAATAGACTCCTGTCCTAAGGAAACTGAAACCTACTCCGAGTTTACCGTTCAGGTTAGGGTGTTAAATGAAGGCTACACAAAAGCTAGAAACGTAGCTGTCAAGGTAGAGGGTCCGGAGTGGCTTGAGGTGAAAAGCTCGGAGACCATCCCCAGGCTTAACCCTGGAGAGTGGAGGGTTGTAAACATAACGCTATACGCTGGTGCAGGGTCGAAGCCCGGAAGCTACACAGTTAAATTCAAGACCTCGTACAAGGATCTCCTTGGCGCTACAAAGACGTCATACTGGACGAAAAGCGTGAATATCAAGTTTAAAGAGGTTAGGAAGCCGGCGCTCTCATTAAGCTTATCTAAAACTAGCATAAAACCTGTCGGTAGGCGGCAAGACAAGGATAACCCTAACCTGTACTAACGGTGGAAACGCAGATGCACAGCAAGCAGCTATAAGTGCTGAGTCGAACCTTGGCCTCAACCCGCAGTCGGTAGAAATAGGAACCATTGGGGTGGGAGAGTCCCAGACCTACGAGTTTGAAGTACAGGGGACGACGGAGGGAACACATAAGATAGTTTTCCATGTAAGTTATAAAGATCAGGCTGGAAAAGACTATACAGGCATGGCTGAGGTGACTGTGAATGTAATGAGGCCATCCACTATTGCACTCAGTGTAACCCCCTCGGAACTGGCGGTGGAAGAGGGTGCCATAGCCAATTTCACTGTTGAAGTCGAGAATACTGGAGGACTTAAAGCAACTGGTATATCGCTAACAGTTTACACGCCTGCAGGGCTAGAGCAAACCTCAACTCTAGCCCCGATAGACAGCCTCGAACCTGGCGAGAAGAGGACTTTCCAGGTTAGCCTTAGGGTTCTATCAGCAGGCGAATACAGTGTTAAGATTACGGCTACGTACATAGACCCACTTGAGGGGGGTAAGTCTGGGGATACTGTCATGGTAATAAGGGCTACGAAGCCTGGAATAGCCCTACCTACATGGCTAATAGCTGCAGGGGCCATCGTTGTAGCGGCGATAATTATAGCTGTGCTTCTAAAAGGGAAGAGAAGGGGCGAGGTTCCGCCGCCTCCTCCCCCACCCAATTTTTAAATATTACAAGAGTTTCACATGTCATGTGCGAACCAAGAAAATAGTATCTATATTGGTATGTATATTTCTAATATTACCTCTGAAGGCTTACCAGACAAAGGTAACTTTCACTGTAGAGATACCCTCAACCCTAACCCTCACGGAAAGTCTTGAGGGCTTGAAGATAGGGCTTTGGATACCCCCTACGAAGACCTACAAGGTTGGCTACTGGAAAAACGTGGAATACCAGACAGTAGAGATTTTAGAGTTCAGAGATGGCTCTGAAAAAAGGGTTAACCCTCAACTTACAATTATAACTCCCGAGGGAAACTGTTTATCCCTGTTCAGCCTTGAAGATCTTTCCTACAAGGGGTCACTAAGCTATAGAACATATACAATCATCGCCAAGCTCAAGATAACACTAAACCTCTTCGAATCATACCTCAACCCTGCAAAGGCCGGGGATATAAGCGACATACCGGGAGAACTCAAGGAAAGGTATTGTAAACCAACCAGGTACTGGGAGGTAGATAACCGGGAGCTTCAAACACTCGCTAACAACGTGGCGAGTTCGGAGAACGCCTATGAAGCAGCCTACGCCATATTCAAATATGTGAGAGACCACATAAAGGACCCTAGGACAACATACGAGATGATAATGACGATTTTCAGGCCTAGAAGCGCATATCAAACATATAGGGACGGCTATGGTGTATGCGTGGACAAGTCAGACCTAATGATAACACTATGCAGGGCAAAGGGGATACCCGCAAGGCAGGTGATCGGAATAGTCAAGGTTTTAGCGGAGGGCCCCTTAAAGGGCTACATTATAGGCCATGCATGGGCAGAAGTTTACATCCCACCCTTCGGCTGGATAGTGGCTGACCCAACCCTAGGCCAGTTTGGCACCATATCAGAGCTAGCACAGGAGTACTTATACATCGTCACAGCAACCGTCGAGTATGGCGCGGTATGCGTAGACCCTGAGACAGGGAAGTACATAAGATTCGCATTCTTCATGCCTGAAATATCAAAGGGAGAACTCTCCCTACAAAACATCTCAATGACCGAAGCCACAGGACAGGCAAGTGAGAAGCTTTTGGGAACTGTTGAGAAAGACTCAAGAGGAATAATAGGCTACATCTACTGTTACTGTCCATACATGGACAGCCAGATAGTTTACGGTGACAGCATTGACAAGTATATGTGTAAGGGGCTCTACGAGTACTTTACCACAAACATGGTCAAACCCGGGGAGGAGTTGGAGTTTAGAGAAGCCATATTCCTCGGCGGGGAGATAGCGAACCCCAGGGTTGAAAGTATAAACCTTGAGCTTATGAGAAAGCATGTGTACAGGTTCTATTACGAAAAAGCCCCAACGAAGCTAACATTTTACATATACAGCCTTGGCAGGAACCTAACCGTAACAGGGGCCGACTATGGCAAACACGACTATGGAATAATATACAGCTACAGAAAATTCGAAACAAAGGGAGACGTAAGTTACTACAGAGACATTCTCATAATCCAAGGACTAACAAGGTATGGGACGCAGGCCTGCATGATGTACCTGAAACACCTTGTATACAGCGACATAACCAGAGACTACAACCTACTGGTTGTGGAATGGGAAGACTTAGACGGAAACGGGCTTGTAGAGCTGGATGAAATATCAGTGGTAACCTCCCAGTGACAAAGCCCTTATACTCCTCCTTTACTTTTAGACGTCTCTACACTCGTAGGTCTCCAGCTACACACGCGAGAATGATAGGGAAACCAGATTATCATCTACGGTTTGCTGTGGTTTTTGAAGAACTCCCATATTATGTCCGTCGCCGATATCTCCATCGTAGGCTGGTCTCCGTAAGGCCCCTGGTAGGTTGAGCCTGGCCAGGCGTGGCCGCCGCCTATAATCGTGTAGAGGACGACCTCGGTGCCGTTAGCCCCACCAACATAGCGCTCCACACGTATGCTCCCAAACTCTTCCACTATTGGTGTTCTTTCACACTTGTTATGCTCAACCCAGAACTCCACAGCGTATGAAACCGGCTTGTCAACCCTCTTCTCAAGGGCCTTCCTGCCAGTGCCGCCGTTGTAGGGCACGTTCTCGTCTGCTGTACCATGGAATATTATCACTGAGACTGCACAGCTAGGATTGCAATTTTCTATGTTCATCGCACCGGAGACAACTGCTATTCCAGCTATCTTGTGGGAAAGCCTGCATGCAAGCATGTAGGCCATCATCCCGCCGTTGGAGAAGCCGGCAACGTAAACCCTCTTTGGATCCACCCCATACTTTGATATGAGATGGTCTATGAGCTTCTCTATAAAGCCTACATCATTGATATTCATTCTCATCGCGTAGCCACAGCAGTTGCCAGCGTTCCAGGTTAAAATGTTCTTGTACCTGCCGGTTCCTTCAGGGTAGACCACGATGAAGCCCTCTCTGTCAGCCAGCTTGTTCATTCCGGTCCTCCGCATAATAGAGAGTGCATTCCCACCGCCGCCATGCAACACAATGACTAGGGGAACTGGAGACTTTCCATCGTAGTTGGCCGGGATGTGCAGTATGTATCTCCTCTTTAACCCATCATGATAAATGTAGCCTTCATAGTTTATTGACGTGCCCGATGGAAGCCTCTGTGAAAAGTATAATGCTGGTGGTAAGAGTAATAGCAGGAACACCACCAAGGTGGAAGTCTTCATACCCCGCTTCTTGTAATAGTCGCCGGGATTAAAATTTAACATTTCTTGTTAAACATTCTCTACGTAATGCACTAGTCTGTGGCCGGTAGCATGTTCTGTTCATGCTGGAAAGTATGCATGTTTAAATATTTCTAGAATCACGTGGTGCTTCTCAGCGCCTTCTGCTGCATACACTATGTTTAACCTTGAAGCGCTTGTAGGGGGACTTCTCTAATGTAAGAATCCCCAACACATAGCTTGGATGAGAATGGTAGTGACCAGGCTTGAGCCTATGGTTTTCAAGCGTACCTAACGTTAGTAGTGAATGAAATAGTCAGCATTCAATTAGGAATTTGAATCTAGAATTTTTCAGTGATATGCTCAGCCCACCGGCATCTATGGGAACTATCATTGTGTCCCATTCTGCACTTGTTATTGCTTCTATGAATTCTTTTAGCATTCCCCTGTGAGATATTACGTTGTGGGCTGTTAATATTGATCCAGCCTTCATTTTCGGGGCTAGTAGCTTTAGATAGTCTACATATTCTTCTTTCGAGCCGTCTAGGAATGCAAAGTCTATGTCAAAATTTAATTTTGGAATTATCTCAATGGCGTCCCCGTAGAGTGTTTTAATGATTCTCTCTAATAGCTGGTTTGTGTTCCCGCTTGTCGCTTCCTTTATTGTTCTCTTTAATTCTGAGTATCTTGTTAGATCTTTCTCTATGGCATATACCTCGCCCTTCCCGTTTGATTCTATTATTCCTGCTGCTATCCACAGGGTTGAGCATCCTATTCCTGAGCCAACCTCCACGGCTTTAACTTCGCCTCTCGCCTCCGCCAGCAGCTTGACTATTAGTTTGAGAAGTTTTCCGCAGTTTTCTGAGATAGGGTAAGCTCCGAGGTCGAGAGATCTGCTACAGAGTTTTCTTATAGCATCGTACATGATACGATTCCTAGTAGAGTTATGCTAGAGTAAACTATAAAGTTTGGCTGCCTTGGCGGTGCTGCAAAACTTACAAGATTATTCCCTGACTTTCTAGCTCGAAATTTCATCGTTGATTGTTTCAATCGTTGATTGATTATAGCCGTTCCAGTAGAGGGGGTTGAGGTAACTCGGTGTGTATGGGACTGATGTTAGTATTGTCGGATATTGGAAGATAATCTTAATATCTTTCTTCGTGGATATATTGGTTTGTGCTTGCTTTAATCTTCGTTAAGACTGTGCCTGGAAGTGAAGAGGATCTTCTTAGGGAGATACCTAAAATTGCCGGTGACAACTTGGTGAAGGTTAACGGTAGCCAATTCTGCTTCGAATTCGCAGGTCCCTACGATATAATTTTGGGTGTTTCTTTCGAATCTCTTGAGACCTTTAGAAGCGTGCTCGCAAAAATTAGAAATTTAAAGGGGGTTGTTGATACGTTAACATCTATAGCCGTTAAGTAAGTGAGGAACCCAACATGAACTTAGGTAAGCAGTATCTTAAACTCCTAGTTTTGTCAGTGATTGTTGGAGTTGTCTCAGGACTGGGTGCGCTACTCTTCTATTACGGGCTTCACATAGTTACAGCTGTGATGGTTAAGGGACTCTGCGGTTTAGAGATTCCCTCTCCAAAGGGTGAGGTTTCACCCTTCGAGTTCAAACTACGCCTCACCACCACTCCTCTTATTAGAATTCTTGTACCATGTCTTGGAGGTTTGATTTCAGGCCTTCTTGTTTACAGCTTTGCACCTGAAGCTGAGGGCCACGGCACCGACGCAGTCATCGACGCTTTCCATAGACTGGCTGGTAGAATAAGGAGAAGAGTTCCAGTTATTAAAACTTTAGCCTCGATAATCACAATTGGCAGCGGGGGGTCAGCCGGCAGGGAGGGCCCAATAGCCCAGATTGGTGCTGGCTTCGCTTCCGTCCTTTCAGAGGTGCTTGGGCTTGGTAGAAGGGAAAGGGAAATACTTCTAATATGTGGAGCCTCGGCTGGAGTTGGAAGCATCTTTAAGGCCCCGTTTGGAGGGTCAATCTTTGGTATAGAGGTTCTCTACATGATGGATTACGAGGTTGAAGCCTTGCTTCCAGCTGTCATATCAACGTTCACAGCATATGGTATATTTTGCAGCGTTACAGGCTGGACTCCAATTTTTATAGCATCGATGTACAGTTATCTTCCAGGAGAGCTTCCTCTATTCCTGCTGCTCGGACTTATAACAGGATTGCTCTCGACACTCTATGTTGAATCGTTCTATAAGATGAGAGAGGTTTTTAAGTCTTTAAAGGTACCTATGCACGTTAAGCCGGCCATAGGGGGACTGCTGCTTGGTATTTTAAGCCTTAAGCTCCCACATGTTCTTGGATCGAGCTATGGCTGGGTTCAACTTTCTCTTGAGGAGAAGCTTACAGCTGGGTTGATGATTGCGATAATGTTTGGGAAAATTCTGGCAACAGACTTTACAATAGGTTCGGGTGGGAGCGGGGGAGTATTCGCCCCTTCCCTGGTTATCGGGTGCATGGCTGGAGGAGTGTTTGGAACTCTTGTTAAGATGGTGTTTCCAAACCTAGTTACAAACATAGCTGTGTTCTCAGTTGTGGGGATGGGCTCTTTCTTCGCGGCAGCGGGGAAGGTTCCAATAGCAAGTATAATAATGGTCGCCGAGATGAGCGGAGAGTATAAGCTCCTAATGCCGGCATTTCTGGCGGCTACAATTTCCTATTATATCTCTGGAAAGTGGAGTATTTACGAGAGCCAGCTTACTAATAAGCTTGAATCTCCAGTACACCTTGGCGAGGTAATTTCAGCTGTAACGGGTAAGAGGACAGTGCTTAGAGATAAGATGAGTAAGATGCTCAAGGCCATGAAGATAGGGGAGATCATGACCAAAGATGTTATATGTGTACAGCCAGACGTAAAGTTGTCGAAGCTTTATACATTAATATTTGAGTCTGGACACCATGGTTTCCCTGTAGTTAAGGATGGAAGGCTCATTGGAATGGTGACTCTTGACGACCTCAGGAAAACAGATAGGAAGAAATGGGAAAAGCTGAGTGTAGGTGATGTAATGTGTAAAAGGTTGTACACTGTTTACCCGTCGGACACCATCATAGACGCCTTAAGACTGATGTACCGTGAGAGAATAGGCCGCCTCTTAGTAGTAGATGAGGAAAATCCTCGCAAGCTCGTGGGAATAGTTACAAAGAAGGATATCCTAAGAGCCTATAATACTGCATTGCTACTTGCAATTTAGCATTTCATCATCGTGTGAGAACATGGACATTGAAGCTAGGGCTTACCGTCTAGGAGTACAGCTTTCGTACGCTCGTACACCACACCATTAAGCCTCCACATGTATTGGCTTCTGGATGTTCTGTGAAGCCTTAGTTCCCTTCTAAGGTTCTTAGCCTTGCCTATGAGCGTGATTAGATCCTCTATGCTTAGATTTGGATGTTCAAAGGTGAGAGCATAGTACAGGTACCCTACGTCCCAAGGGTTAACACCCATAAGCCAAGAGACAGCCGCATCCACTATGACGGGGTTTAAACCCACAATGGACACACCCCAAGGTACTGGGTCTCCATTAACAGGTCCGTCGCCCTCCATAGCCTCGTAACCGTCTATAACTGCAAGGTTGGCCCTTACAAACCTTGAAAGCCTGTAAAGATTGAGATTTATAGCCTCATACCCCTGGTGAACCTTCGATTTCCACGTCTTTTTAACGAGTCCCATTGCAATGTTCTTTAGGCTTAAGGTGACAAGGACTGTATCGTGTGTTTTAGGCGGGGAGACCGAGACGATATACCAGCCTTCAGGGTTGACAACGGGAATCCTGAAAGTTGAGAGGTCCTTGTTGAAGATTCTAACTTTAAGGTCGGGCCATCCCTCGAGGCACTCGAGCTTAACATCATATTTCTCCTTGAGGACTTCATACCCGTAATTCCTGCATCCCTCCTCAAAGCTTCCAACAGCAGGGATCTCACCAATAACAATTGTAGCGGCAGGCTTTAACTCTCTGAGAAAGCTGAGAACAGCGTCTATACTTTCAACATGTGTTGCGGAAAGCTGTCTAAAGGCTGAAACCATGTTAGGTTTTATGAGAATCTTATTATACCCGGTTAGGCTACGCCTGATTTCACCCTCTAGTTCTCTTAAACACTTAAGGATGTTTCCCCGACGTCCACGCCCGGAGGATACGGCAATCCTCATAGGTTGCCCACCATCTTTACCTTTGCGGCTCTACATGGATATGTCTGCTTGCCACAGGTGGAGTTCATCAGCTAAAGAGTTAAGGCTTAAGGTGTAGTAGGGGTTCACTAGCCTCTTAGTGCTTTCAAGATCTCGTTCGCGAATTTTCTTGCTGCCTGGGGACCGGATGCTGTAATTATGTTCCCATCTACGACGACATCCTCGTCCATGAAAACCGCCCCTGCCTGTACAAGCTTCGACCTGGCGGTATGGAAAGCTGTAACCTTCACCCCGTTAACTATGTCCGCCTCAGCAAGCACTCCGGGGGCGAGGCAGATGGCTCCTATAATCTTACCCTTCTCGTAGGCTTCATTCGCGATCCTCACAGCCTCAGGGTTTCCCCACAGGTGCCTTGGAGTGCCGGGGCCACCTACAAAGACGATGGCGTCATAAAGATCTACATTAACCGTCTCAAGCGACAGGTTAACCTGAACCTCAAGGCCGAGCACCCCTATCGCTTTCCCCGTCTGGTCGCTTGCCACATCAACTTTTATACCTGCCCCAGTGAAGACCTCGAATGGAATCTTAAACTCCTCATCCCTAAAGTCTTTGAAAGAGATTATAAGCAGAACTCTCTTTCCCTCAACCCCGCTAACCGTTTCCTCCTCTTGGGGGGCACCCCTCTGAGTGTATAGCAGGACTCCACCTGCTACAACAGCTACAATAATGACAGTGATAAGTAGAGATCTCATGGCTCCTCAACTCAATATCCTATTCCACCTCCTAATAATATTATCGAAGCCTACCAGAGGCCCCCTAAGAAGTAGGCGATTCCCCATCAGCATGCGATTCGCTCCCTTGAACTTTTTGAACCTGCATGTTCGTGTGGGATGCTAACTGTTATATTTGGGCTACGAGTTGTTATTATGGGCTCTAGTGGATGACTGATATCAGGGGCTGGTTGAGGCTCGAGGAGGAGGCCAGGAAGATTAGGAGGAGTGAGGCTGACTGGAAGTTCATAGAAGAACAGCCTGCAAGGGTAAAGGCAGCCCTAAAATACTACGTTGAAACCGGGGATTTATATGTTGCCTCAAGAATAGCGGGGCTTACAGTTGAAGGCTTCAATAATTTGAGGAAGAGGGCTAAGATTCCGAACGTGATCTGAATTGTCATTCGCAATTGCGGATACATGTTTTCTAATAGACTGGTCGTCTTGGAGAAGAAGAAACCTCCTTTTTAGGCTTTTTACAACAGTCTTCGTTCCTGAAACGGTTTTAAGAGAGGTTGAGAGCGAGGATGTCGTTGAATGGATTGCTGGGTCGCTTGCATCCGGAAACCTTTCGCTCTTCACAGAGACTCCAGACATCCTTGGGGAGGCAAGGCATCTTGTAGAGAGAACTAGGCTTATCCCTAGGGTTAGGGGCGTTGACATTCCGGAAGCTGTATGCCTCGTGGCTGGCAGAAGGAGAGGATACACAGTGCTAACTGAGAATCGCGGTGCTCTGATGGCTGCAAGCCTACTTGAGGAGTATCGAGGTGTAAAGGTGTGGAGAGCCCTTGAGATAATATATGAACTGCTGAGAAGAAGGCTTATACCAGCTGAAAGCCCGGCCGCCGTGTTCAAAGAATACGAGAAGGAAACCGGGCATATATTTCCAAAGGGTGACCTTGAAAATGCAGTCAGAAGATTATGAGAGGAAACTTGCCAGGTGGATTAGACTCGAGGAAGAGGCCAGGAAGATTAGGAGGAGTGAGGCTGACTGGAAGTTCATAGAAGAACAGCCTGCAAGGGTAAAGGCAGCCCTAAAATACTACGTTGAAACCGGGGACATTAGAACATCATCTAGGATGGCTGAAATGTCGATAGACAGGTTTAGAAAACTGTTAAGGCAAGCAAGGATCCCGGTGATCGTATAACAGACCGCTATCTGAATGTTCCTTCTACTTTACTTTCTGGGTTCCACGTCCGACCGGTACACAGGTTTTCTCTAATTCTGTTAACATTATTCCCTCAGTGGATTACTAAAGTTTAAATAGGTAGCTTTAAGTTCAGGTTTTAGATAAGAATGTTTAGGCTTGACTTTGGCGGTCTGTCATTTAAAATTAGACTATGGTAAGCTTTCTTCTTGGGCGTCCGCCGCTGCCATGGGGCCTAGGATAGCTGTGGAGGGTGAAGGGGAGGGTGACAATATTAGCTTTAGAGTTAGGCTTCCAGATAACATTCTAAACCATGTCCTAGTGATTTCCGGGGTGAACTACACGTCCGGCTTCCCGCTAGAGCTTGCAAGAGGCGTACCTATGCATCTACGCGCCAAACTATACGAATCTGGTCTAAGGCGTGAATGGTGGTTCCTAGCTGCCTCCATACTAAGATCTGAGGCAGAAAGTATAGACCAGCTACTGGGCCTTATAGATGAGCTTGAGGCGTTCCTACATGACAGTAAAACCCCTAGGAACCTTAAGACAGCGATAAACAGGGAGGAATATGACATGTTAGCTTCGTGCTTCCCAGATGTTCAAAGTTGGGAGGAATATACGGAGGATAAGACTAAGCATCTCTCAAGAAATACACTAAACCTCCTGAAGAGGGCAATAATAGAATGCCATAGGAACTTCTACGGTGAATACTGGAAAAGGCGCGGGCCGGAGATACAGAGACTGGCGGAAACCCTGAAGAAAACTGTGGACATAGTCCAGCCGTTAAAGGCGCTTAAGAACCTCCTAAACATGACAGTGGAGGAAAACCCGATAGTGCACCCCGTAGATGTATTTAGATGCGGCGGAGGAATATATGGAGTAAACCCAAACAGGATACTTTGCACGTCAGATAGATGGACTCCAGCACTCATCCATCTCGATATAGCCCACGAGTATGGACACATTCTCATAGGTCAATGGAAAATGAAGCTGTCTGAACAGATAGTTGAACTCGCAAGAAAAATGGAGGTTAAAAGGCCAATACTCCTATCAGAAGTTATCGAAGAGCATGTAGTAGCTCTTATACAGTTTAAGCTGGACCTTAAACTAACAGGGATAAGGAGGAAGACACATGGATACATGGACAACTTCACATTCAAACTCGCAGAGAAAGCATGGGATAAAACCATGGAAAGTGAGGAGCGAGACTTCCTAAACTACATGAAAACGCTTCTTAATAGAATCCCACTAGACAAAGAAGCATCAAAAGAGCTGAAATCCCTTACAACCCAAGAGTAGCCTCCCTATGCTGACATTAAACCTTCAAGCGTTATAGAAAGGTTTCCCTATCTTAGGCTGAAAGAAATATGTGGGTTTAAGGTGAAGTTACTCCCAAGATTCTGTCTCCCCGCGTTTTCTGGGTTTCGGGACTTTTAGGCCTGAGGTTGCCGCCATTGTTATGCTCAAGGCTTCTAGGGGAACTGCAAATACTATTGTGTTGCTTTGATCTTGGCTGACGTCTGAGAGCGTTGCAAGCCTCCTTAGCTCCAGCGCTGCTGGGACCTTCATTAGTTCGGATGCGGCTTTCCTGAGGTTTTCAGCTGCTATTAGTTCACCCTCGGACTTTATTATTACCGCTCTCTTCTCCCTTTCAGCTTCGGCCTGCCTCGCCATTACTCTTTTCATGTCCTCCGGGAGTTCTATGTCTTGCAGTTCGACATTCGTGATGTCGACACCCCATTCAAGTGCTACCTTGTCGACTATTTCTCTTATCTTCTTTGCAACCTCCTCCCTCTTGGAGAGGAGATCGTCAAGCTCGTACTGGCCTACAACGTTCCTAAGCGTCGTCTGAGCAAATTGTTTCACCGAGTATTCGAAGTCCTGTATCCTAATGATGCTTTTCATCGAGTCCACGACTTTCATGAAAACCACCGCGTCGATCTTCACCGAGATGTTATCCTTAGTTATAACCACCTGCTTGGGAATGTCGATTGTTCTTATACGCATGTCTCTCTTGATGGCCCTTTCCACCAGGGGTATCTTAAGGAACAGGCCTGATCCTATTGACCTGTTGTACTTCCCCAGCCGTAGTATTATGGCTTCCTCCCACTCAGCGTTGACGACTACCGAAGATGCTGCCAGCGCTAGCACTGCCAATAGTAGGAAGCCTGCTAGGACTGCTG
>Ga0164310_10000394_pt1 | contig 22939 bp, 16 predicted proteins | sample GuaBasSedimGuay1_FD_121795 | JGI IMG/M metagenome (GOLD analysis project Ga0164310, IMG submission 121795) | Subseafloor sediment microbial communities from Guaymas Basin, Gulf of California, Mexico - Guay1, Core 4569-9, 0-3 cm | ecosystem: Environmental > Aquatic > Marine > Hydrothermal vents... | reverse complement strand
GATAGATCCGAATAAAATACAAATCGCCATGCTTATCGCTGGTAATTTTGAACGCCAGCCCCACAAAAGGTTTTTCAGGATCACAAACGACTTCGATCTGCTTGTCCTGCTTTCCTTTCTTGAAACCCACGGCAGCAGGTCGTTCCAGCGGTGATGGCAGAAACAACGGAACCGCATCCAGAAGATGGCGAACCCCTGTGTTCTTCAGCGCCGAACCCACCAGAACAGGATTCAACTTACCCAACAGCGTTCCCTTGCGAAGACCGCTGATGATCTGGCCGGAGGTCAATGGCGCGTCATTAACATAGGCCTCCATAAGTTGTTCATCATATTCAGCAGCCGCCTCAATCATTTCGTGCCGATAGAATTCCGCCTTCTCTTGCAATTCCTCCGGGATTGCTTCTTCCCGAAAACTTGCGGCGGTTTCTTCCTGAGCAAAGAAAAACGCTTTCATCTTCAGTAAATCAACAAGCCCTTTCAGCTCGGCTTCGGCGCCAATCGGAATCTGCACCGGAACCGGATGAGCCAGCAGTTTATCGCGAATGCTATGAACTGACATCTCAAAATCAGCGCCGATTTTATCCATTTTATTAATGAAACACAGGCACGGGATATGATACTTCTGGCCCTGTCGCCAAACCGTCTCGCTCTGCGCCTGAACCCCCTCGGAAGCATCAAAAACAGCTATCGCCCCATCTAAAACCCGCAAAGAGCGTTCGACTTCCGCCGTAAAATCAACATGTCCCGGCGTATCAATAAGGTTGATATCGTAACCATTCCAAGGACATTTCGTCGCGGCCGAAGTGATCGTGATGCCGCGTTCCTGCTCCTCCTGCATGAAATCCATAACCGCAGTTCCGTCATGGACTTCACCGATTTTATAGGTCATCCCGCTGAAATAGAGGATGCGCTCGGTAACGGTTGTCTTACCCGCATCGATATGGGCCATGACGCCGATATTTCGTACTTTGGACAGTTCCGCTGCCATAAGGTATCCCTGTCTGCATGGAATCTCAGGTTCATCGTCGATGATGTCAAAAAAAAACTGCCACGATCTTATCTAAAACCGTGGCAGTAAAAGTACAAATCAATTACCAGGCAAAGTGGGCAAACGCCTTATTGGCCTCTGCCATACGATGAATATTTTCTCGTGTAGTCATCGCCGTACCTTCTTTTTTGTACGCATCCATGAACTCCGATGCCAGCCGCAAGGCCATGGGCTTGCCCTTTTTGCCGCGAGCCGCCGCAAGAATCCAGCGGAACGCCAGTGCCTGCTGTCGCTTGGGCCTAACCTGCATAGGAACCTGATATGTCGAACCACCAACCCGCTTGCTGCGAACTTCCAGCAGTGGTTTCACATTGCCAATCGCCGTCTCGAAGACCTCCAGCGGAGGAGCATCGTCGATTTTTTTACCAATCTGGTCCATCGCTTCATAGAATACCTTGTGGGCAATACTCTTTTTGCCGTCCAACATCAGGCAATTCACAAACTTGGAGACCAATTTGCTGTCAAACTTGGCATCGGGTTTTAATTGTTGGGCTGACGCTGTAAATTTCTTTGCCATCTGTTTATCCTAAGGGTCTTCTCTATTCTCTCGTTATGATTTTTTAGTGCCGTATTTACTGCGGCTTTGTTTACGATTTGCCGTACCGGCTGTATCAAGCGTACCGCGAATAACATGGTAGCGAACACCGGGGAGGTCGCGAACACGACCGCCGCGAACCGTCACGGTGCTGTGTTCCTGGAGATTATGGTCAATGCCCGGTATATAAGCAGTGATCTCCTTACCGTTCGTCAATCGAACACGGGCAATTTTACGCAATGCGGAGTTCGGCTTCTTCGGCGTCTGAGTCCGAACAATCAGACACACGCCCCGCTTCTGCGGACAACCGGTAATATCCGATATGCGCTTTTTCCCTTTTTTACTTCTACCTTGTCGCACTAACTGGTTAATAGTCGGCATAACTTCTCCAAATAACTTCTATTACAAGATTACATCTCTCTATTTAAAGCCCCAGGGCCGCTTTCACGGCCTGATCCGCAGCCGCCTCCGCTTCCTTGACTTCTCGCAGCTCTTCAAGCTGCTTAGGAATCGGCGCCTCAGCCAAATGTTTCACTTTCATATCCAGATACGGCTTAAATGCTGTACCAGCCGGAATCAAGTGTCCAAGGATGATATTTTCCTTGAGACCGCGTAAGGGATCTTTTATACCGGACAGGGAGGCCTCTGTCAAGACTTTTGTTGTTTCCTGAAAACTTGCCGCCGACAGGAAGCTGTCAGACTGCAAAGATGCCTTGGTAATGCCCAAAAGCAGGGTATTCGCTGTAGCCGGACGCGGTTTTTTGCCCTTGGCGTCGGCTCCGCCCAACATTGACGCCTTTTCGTTGGCCGCCTCAATCTCTTCCTTCGTCGCCAATTGGTCCACCTGAAGGTCTGTATCGCCTGCATCACTGATCTTTAAGCTCTGAGCCAGTTTCGCATTAGTCCGGCGGAATCCCAGTTTATCAACCACTTCGCCCGGCAGGAAAGAACCGTCGCCGACATTCTCGATCTCAACCTTATTCATCATTTGAGAGAGAATCACTTCAATATGCTTATCATTAATGGTTACGCTTTGAGCGCGATAGACATTTTGGACCTCACGAAGCAAGTATCGCTGCAAGGCCTCTTCGCCCTTAATACGAAGAATATCATGCGGCACCAGCGGGCCGTCCGTCAATGCGTCCCCGGCCTCGACATGATCGCCGGTATGATAGTTCAAATGACGATCCCGTGGAACATGGTGATCCTTTTCCATGCCCGTCTCTTCATTTCGGACAATAATTGTCATTTTCCCGCGTCGTTTATCACTTTTCAGCTCCACGATACCGGAAATTTCAGCCATTGCCGCCGGTTCTTTCGGCTTGCGGGCCTCAAAGATTTCCGTTACACGCGGCAGACCACCGGTAATATCCTGCGTTCCGCCGGAACCTCGCGGCAAGCGAGCCAATAGTGTACCTGCACCCACTTCCTGGCCTTCTTCCACTTCGATGCGAGCTTTGGCCGACAGATAGTGAACATCCAGAATCTTACCGTCGGCATCCTCAACCATAACCTGCGGGTGTTTATCCCCCTTATGTTCGATGACAACCGGCTTACCTTTCTGGCCTTTTCGTTCTTCTTCTACTCGCATGGTCTCGCCTTCGACCACATCCATCAGGCGAACAAGACCGGCGACTTCGGCGAGAATCGGGACACGGTGCGGATCCCAGGAATACAAGGTCTGGCCCCGCTTAACCTTGCCGCCATCCTTGACCTGCATTAGACCGCCATAGGGCACCTTAAATCGCGTCAGTTCGCGATCCTTGTCATCGACTAACGCCATTTCACCATTCCGGCGTAATGAGATCATTTGAATCTTGCCATCATAGTCCGCCTCAACAACATTCAGGTCGATGTATTTAACCTTACCATCACGAGGCGCTTTCTGGTCGGTCTCAATCAGTGAAACCGAGGCGATACCACCGGTGTGGAATGTCCGCATCGTCAACTGTGTACCCGGTTCGCCAATCGACTGGGCGCCAATGATACCGACGGCCATTCCTTCTTCAACCATCCGACTGGTACTCAAATCCCAACCATAGCATTTTGCGCAAATACCCGTGTCGCTTTCACAGGTCAGCGGGCTGCGAACGCGAATAGCATCCAGACCCATTTGTTCGATTTTATCCGCCGCTTCCGTCGTAATAACCTCATTTTCACGGACGATCATTTCATCGGTCATCAGGTTGCGAACATTGTCGCGAGCCGTACGGCCAACAATTAACTGCTTCAGCGGAATATCAATCGCCTCGCCTTTATAAACCGTCGTCTTGGTAATCCCCTGCAAGGTTCCGCAGTCGATATGACTGACCATAACATTTTGGGCCACATCGGCCAGCTTTCGCGTTAGATAACCGGAGTCCGCTGTCTTCAAAGCGGTATCGGCCAATCCCTTACGGGCGCCGTGTGTCGAAGTAAAGTATTCCAACACATTGAGACCCTCACGGAAATTCGACAAAATCGGCGTTTCCATAACCTCGCCACTGGGCTTAGCCATCAACGCACGCATTCCGGCAAGCTGCTGAATCTGGTCGATACTGCCACGGGCACCCGAATGACGCATCACCCAGATCGGGTTCAAATACGGCTTGCCGTCGCGGGTATCATTCTTCATCGTATCCATCATCGCGTTGGTTACTTCCACACGAGCGTGTGTCCAGGCGTCAATAATCTGGTTGTAGCGTTCGCCCTCGGTCAGAATGCCGTTGTGGTAATTCTTCATGATCTTATCGACACGCTTTTGAGTCTTATCAATGATCCCGAGCTTTTCATCCGGGATTCGCATATCCGTCAGACCAAAACTGATGCCTGCGAGGGCCGCTCGCTTAAAGCCAAGTTCTTTAATATTATCCAGCAGATCAATCGTTTCACTGCTGCCGCACAGCTCAAAGCAATCATGAATCACCGTGCCGAGCTGCTTTTTACCCATTGTTATGTTGTAAAACGGCATTTTCTCCGACAGAATGTCGTTAAACAAACACCGCCCCGGAGTCGTTTCGACCACATGACCTTTTTCATCCCCATCAGTGTTTCGAGAGACCTTTCCTTCCGGCAAACGCACCTTAACTTTTGCCTGGATATCGACTTTGCCCATATCCATCGCGGTGATGGCCTCAATAGGATCTCGGAAGAGCATCCCTTCGCCCTTCTTGTCCTCTAACATATGCGTAATATAAAAGTTACCAAGCACAATGTCCTGCGAAGGACTCAACATCGGAGCGCCACTGGACGGTGCAAAAATGTTATTCGTCGCCAAAATCAGCGTATGGGCCTCAACCTGGGCCTCAATACTCAGCGGCAGGTGAACCGCCATCTGGTCACCATCAAAGTCAGCGTTAAAACCGCCGCACACCAGGGGGTGCAGTAAAATGGCATTGCCTTCAATCAGCACCGGCTCGAATGCCTGAATACCCATTCGATGAAGCGTCGGCGCACGGTTGAGCATCACAGGATGCTGATGAATCACCTCTTCCAGAATATCCCAGACATGCTCTTCTCGCCTCTCGAGCATCCGCTTAGCACTTTTGATCGTATCAGCTAAGCCGCGGTCCTTGAGTTTGCGAATGATAAACGGCTGGAACAGTTCCAGAGCGATTTTCTTGGGCAGACCGCACTGATTCAGTTTCAAACTGGGACCCACCACGATAACGGACCGAGCCGAATAGTCCACTCGTTTTCCAAGCAGATTTTCACGGAAGCGACCCTGTTTACCCTTAATCATATCCGTCAGCGATTTAAGCGGACGGTTGTTGCTGCCCAGTACCGGACGGCGACAGCGGCTGTTGTCCAGCAATGAATCGACCGCCTGCTGCAACATCCGTTTTTCGTTGCGGATAATGACTTCCGGCGCATTCAGATCAATCAGTTTTTTAAGACGGTTATTCCGGTTGATGATCCGGCGATACAAATCGTTCAGATCACTGGTCGCGAAGTTGCCGCTTTCAAGCATGACCAACGGTCGCAAATCCGGAGGAATCACCGGAGCGACATCCATAATCATCCATTCCGGTTTGTTTTCACTGGATCGGATCGCATTGACAATTTTAAGCCGCTTGGTCAGATCTTTGATCTTCTGCTTGCTTTTGGTCTCGTTAATTCCCTGCCGCAGCTCAACAGCAAGTTCGTCCAGGTCCAGTTTATCCAATAACTCTTTAATCGCTTCAGCACCCATGGACGCCTTGAAGCAGTTGCCGTATTTATTCTGGGCATTGCGGTACTCGTCTTCGGTCAAAAGCTGCCGGGGCTTTAGAGGACTCTGGCCGGCGTCGGTAACCACATAATCCTGAAAATAAACAATCTTTTCAATATCCGAGGTTTTCATCCCCAGCAGCGTGCTGAGACGACTGGGCAACGCCTTAAAAAACCAAATATGCACCACGGGCGCAGCTAAGTTGATATGCCCCATTCGCTTGCGGCGAACCCGGCTGTGTGTTACCTTAACGCCGCAACGATCACAGACGATGCCTTTAAACTTGGTCCCTTTATACTTGCCGCAGGAACATTCCCAGTCCCGTTCGGGGCCAAAAATGCGTTCACAGAACAGTCCGTCTTTTTCCGGCCGATAGGTTCGATAGTTAATCGTTTCCGGCTTGCGTACCTCGCCAAAAGACCAACTCCGAATATCATTTGGACTCGCCAGTGTAATTCTCACTGAACCGTAATCATTTATGCGATCGTAAATTGATTCTACCATTTTCAAACCAACTCCGACTATATGTCGATTTTTATCCCGTCAATCGCGGGCGTTTATAACACGCGTCAATTCTGATTTTATCTTAGATTGGGGCCGAACCACCAACACGCTTCTTTTCAAGCTGAATATTCAGACCCAGGCCGCGAATTTCATTACAAAGCACATCAAAAGAAATCGGCGTACCCGCTTCCAGCGTATTGGTTCCCTTGACCATCGATTCATAAATCTTCGTGCGACCCTCGATGTCATCACTTTTGACCGTCAACAGTTCCTGCAAGGTGTAAGCGGCGCCATAGGCCTCCAGCGCCCACACTTCCATCTCACCAAATCGCTGGCCGCCGGTTCGTGCCTTTCCGCCCAGCGGCTGCTGCGTAATCAAGCTGTACGGGCCGGTTGAACGAGCATGAATTTTCTCATCCACCAGGTGATGCAGTTTCAGCATATAAATATAGCCAATCGTCACGCTCTGATCGAAGGGTTCACCCGTGCGGCCGTCGTAGATGCGTGTCTTCAACTCCGGCGGAATTTCCGCGAACAATTCATCTACAGGCGGCACCTGCTTTTTAGCTTCGATTTCCTGTATCCGATCACGAACAAAGGCGTTCGCCTCTTCGGTTACATTAAAGATGTCTTCTTCGGTCGCTCCGGCAAAAACCGGCGTCATTGCGTCGAAACCGAGTACCTTGCCCGCCCAGCCAAGATGCGTCTCAAGAATCTGCCCCACATTCATACGGGACGGTACACCCAGCGGATTCAGGCAGATGTCAACCGGCGTACCATCTTCCAAAAACGGCATATCTTCCACCGGCATAATCTTAGCAATCACACCCTTGTTACCATGGCGTCCGGCCATCTTGTCGCCAACCGAAAGGGTTCGCTTGGTCGCAACATAAATTTTAACCATCTCAAGGACGCCGCTGGGCAATTCGTCGCCATGCTTCATCGAATCCAACTGCCGCTTTTTCTCGTCCTGAAGATCAACGATTTTGGGCCAGTACTGGTCAACAATCTTCTGAGCGTCGCCGCGGACTTTAGCGGGCTTGACCCAGGCAATATCAAATTCTTCTATCTGTTCATAAAGAACATCGTTGTCGTCGCTGACACCCGCTTTCTGGCGTGTCGCCGGGTCCACAACCTCAATTTTCAAAGACTCGTGGATATCCGTCATCATCTGCCTGAACAGTTCACATTCCTTGGCGATGACATCCGCTTCGACCTGCCGCATCTTATCCTTGATCGCCTTTCGCTCTTCATCGGTTTCGGCGGCTTTTCGCTTGAAATGACGGGTCTTGATAACAACACCCTCATAGCCGCTGGGTACTTCCAGCGAGTCGTTTTTCACATCTTCACCGGCCCGTCCAAAGATCGCGTGCAGCAGTTTTTCTTCCGGGGTCAGTTCGGTCTTGCTCTTGGGCGAAACCTTGCCCACGAGAATATCACCCGGGCCGACCCGCGTCCCTTCACGAACAATCCCCCGTTCGTCAAGATCACTCAGGGCCTTTTCACTGACATTCGGGATGTCGCAGGTAAACTCCTCACGGCCCAATTTGGTTTCACGGACCTCGACGCTGAATTCGTCAATATGAATACTGGTGAAAGCATCCTCTTTGACCAGCTTTTCGCTGATCAAAATGGCATCCTCAAAGTTGTAACCGTCGAAGGGGACAAACGCAACCAGTACATTTCGTCCCAGCGCCAAACGCCCCTGGCTGGTGCCGCCGCCGTCAGCGATGACCTGGCCTTTCTTAACTTTCTGCCCCGGTTCGATAATGGGTTTCTGGTTCAGACAAGTTCGTTCATTGAGGCCAATAAATTTCTCCAGCAGATACTCATCGATCTGGTCAATCACAATATGCGTCGCGTCCACCGCCGTGATGGTTCCCGACTGGCGGGCCTTAACAACCATACTGGAGTTAGCGGCCACTTCCACTTCCATGCCCGTACCCACCAGCGGTGCCTCGGTCTGCAATAGCGGCACCGATTGGCGCTGCATATTCGACCCCATCAACGCACGGTTGGCATCGTCATGCTCAAGGAATGGAATAAGAGCCGCCGAAATACCCACCGTCTGCCGCGGCGAAACATCCACAAAGTCAACTTCGCTGCTGTCGCACTGGGTCAGATCGCCCTCTTTTCGTGCCAACACCAAACCATCCCGCAGTTTATTCTTTTCAACATCCACCATGCTCGGCGGAGCAAAAACCGCATTGATCTCTTCATCCGCCCGCAGATGAACAATTTCACCCGTCAGCTTTTTGTTTTTCACTTTTCGGTACGGTGTAATCAAAAAACCGTACTCGTCAACCTTGGAAAACAGCCCAAGCGAGACAATCAGCCCGATATTGGTCCCTTCCGGCGTTTCAATCGGACACACGCGGCCGTAATGGCTCAAATGCACATCCCGCACCTCAAAACCAGCCCGTTTACGGTTCAAACCGCCCGGCCCCAAGGCACTCAATCGCCGTTCATGCGTCAATTGGCTCAGGGCATTGGTCTGATCGACCACCTGGCTCAGTTCGCCCCGACCAAAGAAGAAGTCGATACTCGAAGAAACACTCTTGCTGTTGACCAGGTCGGCCACGCGCGTAATGTCCTCCGGGCTTTTCATACTCATCCGCTCCTGAACGGTGCGGCGGAGTTTCAGCAGACCCTTACGGATTTCACCAGCCGCCAACTCGTCAACCGTCCGCAGACGGCGGTTGCCCAGATGGTCAATATCATCAACCTCGCCCTCATTGTTCCGCAACCCCAGAACATACTTCATCGTTCGCAGAAAGTCTTCAGCACACAGCGCCATCCGATCCAGCGGAACATCGGTTCCGAATTTGCGGTTCAGGCGGAATCGTCCGACCTTGCCCAGGCGATATCGGTTGGTATCATAAAACTTTTCTTCAAAGAGAGTCTTCGCTTTATCCGCCTGAGCCGGATTGCCCGGACGCAGCCGCGAATAAATCCTCATCAAAGCATCTTCGTGGCTTTCGGCCTTATCCTCAGCCAGCGTCGTCAAAATCAGCGTATCACCAGCATTAACGACCACCTCCACGGAATCAATACTTCCGGACTTCGCTTGTTTTACACTGGCTTCTTTTGACTTTGCCTCGTAAAATCCAAGGGCTTCAGCGATACTATTTTTCAAGCTATCGTTAAGTAATCCGGATTTTGTAAATGAACTGTCTTTATAGTGATTGCCAAGCCGTTTTTGCAGAGCCTGCTCGACTGCTTTTCCAACATATCCATCAGACACATCCTTAGTCGCCAAATCCCTATAGGCATATATGCCTCCATTCGCTATTGCTACATCCTGCTTTTTCGTCGGAATGTTATCTGGTGCAAACCACTCTCCATCCTTATCTTTGAATCTATGCAGACACTCCGTAAACTTTTCCTGCATTTCCGCAGTAGCTTCGGCATCCCACCTTTTCCGGACATCCTTTGCTGTCACTGCTTTCTTTTTGTTGAGTTGCTTGTTAAACCGAGGGATATCCGGCAAATTCCTAATGTTCTTTTTCCCAGAAGGAAACTCAAGCATAAGGCGTTCTTCGAGAAGCTCAATATTTTCATCCGAAAGCGAGGGACAATCCACATAACTAAACTCAAGATTCCTTTTCATCCAATCTTTTACTTGAGTTTCGATGTCTCCCTTGGGCATATCTGTTGAACTTGTCGCAATCGTTGCACCCTGAATCGAAGCAACGGCATCGCCCAATTGACTACCCGCTTCAACTAAGATTTCACCGGTTTCCCCGTCCACAATCGGCCCCACCGACCACATCGCCGGGTCGAGTTTCTTGGCCTTGACTTTCTTTGTTTTATAGAACAGTCGAATCAGGTCTTCGGTCTTGCCGTATTTTTCATCCATCGCCCGCAGGAAAGTCGTCGCGGGAATCTTGCTGGACTGGTCTATCCGAATGACCATCACATCTTTTTTGGTTACAGCGATTTCGATCCAGCTTCCCCGTTCGGGAATAATGCGTGCGCCGTGAAGTACACGGTCTCCGTCCTTGCTGTCGATGCCAAAATCCACACCCGGACTGCGGTGAAGCTGATTGACGATGACCCGCTCGGCCCCGTTGATAATAAACTCACCACCGCCGATCATTATGGGCATCTCGCCCAGATAGATCGCCTGCTCGGCAATATCATCGGCGTCCTTCCGTTTAAGCCGACAGTGAACCTTCAGCGGACGACCATAGGTCAGCCGAAGTTCCCGGCACTGATCGAGCGTGTATCGCGGTTTTTCCAGCTCATAGCCGAGATATTCCAGCTCCATCGTCTTGTCATAGCTGACGATGGGGAAAATCTCCCTGAACAGCGCTTCAAACCCTGCGTCTTTTCGCTCATTGAGTGCAGCGTCCAGTTGGATAAACCGACCATAGCTGTCTAACTGCACCTCGGTCAGGTCCGGAACCCCTGTCGCGTCATCGATCTTACCGAAATTTCGGATGGCTCGTAACTTCATTCGACCTGTCTCCATTACGACTCGTTTTTTGTTTCAATCCCGCATGACACGCTCGATGAAAACTCAAGGGATGAAACCGAGAAAAACACCTCGGCCATCCTGTTATATTGCATCGTCAAACAGCGTTATGCAGGTTCTTTAGTCTAACTTTTGAGTGCAACCCGGTTAAAACTACTCAACGGCTGCAACAGCGCCAGCCGCTTCAAGTGCGGCCCTGGCTTCTTCGGCCTCTTCCTTCGAGACACCTTCTTTAACCGCCTTGGGTGCCGCATCAACCACGGCCTTGGCTTCTTTTAGCCCCAAACCGGTCAACGCACGAACTTCCTTAATCACCTGGATCTTCTTGTCGCCGATTTCCTTCAGAATGACATCGAAACTGGTCTTTTCTTCTTCAACCGCTTCGCCGCCTGCGGCGGGGCCGGCCATCATCACAGCACCACCGGCTGCCGGCTCGATACCATGCTCGTCCTTGAGATAATCCGCCAATTCCTTGGCCTGCATGAGTGTCAGGGCTACAATCTTATCGCCCAGTTCTTTAGTTTCCGCACTGAATTCTCTTGTTTCGTCAGACATTTCATTAACTCCTATTGTTCTAAAGTGTTTCGCGGTAGCCGGACTACGCCGTCCGTTTAACCCCATCGGGACAGCCGCGATAACAAAATCTAATTCTCTAAAATAAAACAGTTTCGACCAAAGCCGATTCCTTAACTACAAACCACGAACTTCTTTACGCCGCTTCTTCAAGTTTCTCAATCAAACTCTCAACACAACCAGCAATGACACCGCCGGGGCCGAGCAAGGCGCCGGCCACATTGGCTCCGGGCGTCAGGGCAAGCTGGACCACCTGGCCCTGCAATTCCACACGGGTCGGCATCTTGGAAAGTTCTTTGACGCCGTCGCCGGCCATCAGCATACCATCCACGAAAGCACCCCTGGGCTCGATTGCCTTGATCTTCTTGGCCCAATCGACAACCTCTTTGGCAATATCAACCACACTGTCGCCGCCATAAGCAACCGTACACGGACCGGACCCAAACGCCGCACACGCATCATCCATACCCAAGCTCTTCAGGGCGCGACGCATCATCGAGTTTTTAACAATCGTCAAATGAATGCCCTTTTCCTTCAACTCGCCACGCAGGATGTTGTTATCAACGCCGCTGACTCCGGTCATATCAACAACAACAAAGTCGCTGACAGCGCCGAAGATATTTTCGTATTCGCTTTGAACCAGACTCTTAACAAAATAACTCATCGTCTCACCTTTTATCTAAAAAGCCAACTAATTAGCTTAAGTTTCTCACGCATTCAGGACGCAATAGACACATCCACCAGCACACTGGGACTCATCGTCGCGGTCAGGCAGAGTTTTTTGACATAGGCGCCTTTCAGCGTCTGCGGCCTCATTTTTTTAATATGCTCAATAAATGCCTGCGTATTCTCCATAAGTTTGTCCGCGTCAAAACTGACTTTGCCGACGACGGCGTGAATATTCCCACCGGAATCGTTTCGGAATTCAACTTTACCGGCTGCAAACTCCTTGACGGCCTCAACAACTTTCGGTGTAACGGTTCCGTTTTTCGGCGAGGGCATCTTGCCCTGAGGCCCCAGAACACGACCCAGTTTCCCGGCCTTGCCCATCACTTTCGGAGCGGCAATCGCCACATCAAAATCCATCCAGCCCTTCGAGACTTTTTCGATCAGCTCATCACAACCGGCCTCAATGGCCCCCGCCGCCTTAGCCGCATCGGCCTCTGAATCCTCGCAAAAAGCGATCACTCTACGCGCCTTGCCGATGCCGTTGGGAAGCGAGATCGCCCCACGAATCATCTGGTCGGCCTGCTTGGGATCGATCCCCAGATGCATCACACACTCAACCGTCTGATCAAACTTCGTCGAACCAAATGTCTTGACCTTTTTCACCGCGTCCGCTAAGGACAGGATATCGCTGGCTCCCTTTTGCTCATCCGCACTGTATCGTTTACTTCTTTTTCTCATAATATTCCTCGCGAAACAAATTAACCGATATTTTCGCTCCCACTGCAACGCCGTGGTCAGCAACAATAACTAAAAACTACGAACTACGAACTTTTTTAACCCTCAACCTCAATTCCCATACTGCGAGCCGTTCCCTCAATAATAAGGTCTGCCCGTTCAAGGTCATAAGCGTTCAGGTCAGCAAACTTTATTTCCACGATCTTACGGATCTGGGCCTTGGTAACCTTGCCGACCTTTTCCTTGTTCGGCTCGCCACTGCCCTTGGCCAACCCGGCCTCGCTCTTAAGTAAAACCGCCGCCGGAGGGCTTTTGACGATAAAATCAAAGCTGCGATCCGCATAGACGCTGATCTCAACCGGAACGGTCATCCCATTCATATCTTTGGTGCGTTCATTGAACTGCTGAACGAATTGACCGATATTGACACCGTGCTGACCCAGCGCCGGGCCGATCGGAGGAGCCGGAGTCGCCTGCCCGCCGGGGGCCTGTAATTTAATTTTACTCGTAATTTCTTTTGCCATTGTAAATCCCGCTATTTATAAAATGCTCATAACCTCATATACTTGCACACCTGTATACTTATATACTTGCATACCTGTATTTACACTTTCTCAATCTGCCAATACTCAATATCCAATGGGGTGCTGCGGCCAAAGATCGATACAATTACCTGCACCATGCCGCGTTCGCCGTCGATGTCATCGACCACACCCTCAAAGTTCTCAAACGCCCCTTCGCGAATCTTCACGACATCACCCTTCTCAAATTCCATTTTGATATTCGGGGTATCTTCGGGTTTTTCAATTTCTTTCAGCATCCTGGCCACATCGGTATCCCGCATCGGTGTCGGAACCCCCTCAGTGCCGATAAAGTCGCCGGCACTAATCGTGTCCTTAATGATATACCACACGGCGTCCGGAACCCGTCCGTCTTCTTTGGGTTCAACTTCCATGAAAACATAGCCCGGGTACAGCTTGCGCTTGAACACGCGTTGTTTACCGGCACGAACCCGTTTAAGCTGTTCGATCGGGACTGCAATTCGCCCAACGCCTTCGACAGCTTCAACCTGTATTTTACGATCCAGGGCTTCCCTGACCCGCTCTTCTTTATTGGAGGCAACCCGTAAAACGAACCATTGCATAAATACTATCCCTTCCGCACAACCGCATGCGGTCAAATGTTAATACAAATTAACAATTTCGCTAAAGAATAATCGAAAGCCAAGATCAACTAAACCCAGCCCGGTCGCCATAATCACGACCACCGAAATAACGATCAGCGTTGAGTTAATAATCTCCTTCCGGCTGGACCAGCTAACCTTCTTGATCTCGCCTTCAGCGGCAATCAGAAAATCCGCGATTACCGGCTTATTGCTCAACCAGTAAATCACAGCAGCAAATACCGCACAAACCGCCGCCGGAACCAGGGTATGCAGCCAAACATTGTCCTGAATCTGCAGCTTCAGATGTAGCTTCCAACAACCAACAGCGACGACCAGAAACAAGGTCATCGCAGTCCATAACCGGGAGTTCTTACCCTGACTTCGCTTGTATATTTTCAAATTCATCGCGTGCTGCCTCGTTCGTTTCGATTGTTTTTTTTGACGGCTCTTTAGGCCTCCATCTTTAGAACAGGTCAGGAGGGAGTCGAACCCGCAACCTTCGGTTTTGGAGACCGATGCTCTGCCAATTGAGCTACTGACCTCTAACGGACTATTTGCGGCGGATCTTGTGAACCGTATGCTTGCGCTCCCGTTTGCAGAATTTCTTCAACTCAAACTTGGGAGTCCCGCCCTGCACATTCACCTCCGTACGGTAGTTACGGTCCCCGCACTCTTTACACTCCAGCCAGATATATTCTCTTTTTTTTGATTTTGCCATTACAGCATGACCTCTCTGATAAAACACAGCGACCTTTCTGCAGCTCAAACCCATACAGAAAGGACTCAAAAAGACGCCGTGTGTTTAACACGGCGTCTTATGGCTCAATTTTAATGGTTACTCAATAACCTTTGTAATAACACCAGCGCCCACCGTACGACCGCCTTCACGAATCGCAAAACGAAGGCCTTCTTCCATTGCGATACTGGATATGATTTCACCGGTCATTTCAATATTGTCGCCCGGCATACACATCTCAACGGCCTTGCCTTCGCGGCTCTTGATCTCAGTGATCGCACCGGTTACATCCGTTGTGCGGAAAAAGAACTGAGGACGATAGCCCGGGAAGAACGGAGTATGTCGCCCGCCTTCCTCTTTCGTCAGCACATAAACCTCAGAAGCAAACTTCGTATGAGGCGTAATGGTGCCGGGTTTAGCCATAACCTGACCGCGTTCGAGATCTTTCTTTTCAACACCTCGGACCAGCAGGCCCACATTATCGCCGGCCTGACCGTCTTCCAGGGTCTTGTTGAACATCTCAACGCCCGTTACGGTCGTCTTGCGAATTTCATCTGCCAGACCAACAATCTCAATTTCGTCGCCGACATGAATAACGCCGCGTTCGATACGGCCGGTACCCACGGTACCGCGACCCTTGATGCTAAAGACATCTTCAACCGGCATCAGGAAGTTCTGGTCAACCGCTCGTTCCGGTATCGGAATGTATTCATCAACAGCCGCCATCAGCTCATCGATGGACTTACAGGCCTCGTCGTCGCCGCCTTCACACTCCATCGCCGCCAGAGCGGAACCTCTGATAATCGGGATGTCGTCGCCGGGAAAATCGTACTTATCCAGCAATTCCCGCATTTCCATCTCAACTAGTTCAATCAGTTCAGGATCGTCCACCTGGTCCACTTTGTTCAGGTAAACAACGATCTTCGGCACATTTACCTGACGCGCCAGCAGGATATGCTCACGAGTCTGGGGCATCGGGCCGTCACTGGCGGCCACAACCAGAATCGCGCCATCCATCTGGGCGGCACCGGTAATCATGTTCTTGACATAGTCCGCGTGACCGGGGCAGTCCACATGTGCGTAGTGACGATTTTCCGTCTCATACTCCACATGGGCAGTGTTAATGGTAATGCCACGTTCTTTTTCTTCCGGGGCATTATCAATTTCGTCAAACGCTTTCGCGGCCATACCGGACTTCTTTGCCATACGCATTGTAATGGCAGCCGTCAGCGTCGTTTTGCCATGGTCAATATGACCGATGGTCCCAATGTTTACATGCGGTTTCGTTCGTTCGAATACTGCTTTAGCCATTTGTCAATAACCTCCAGATATTCTCGTTAGTTTACGAAAGTTAATTTTCTCTTTTATTTTCGATTACGCTTTTTACACTCTATTTTAATAATCCGGCCAACACGGACACATCGTTTTTCAATGATTAACCGCCTTAAATCGCCCCTTGTCGGCCCTGCTTATACACTATTAGCTGCTGATGAGATTTGAACTCATGACCTCGTCCTTACCAAGGACGCGCTCTACCGACTGAGCTACAGCAGCAAACTCGCTCAAAAAATACGGTATCAGCCCTGATAACCCAAACCCAGCCAAATAGCATAGCACCCAATCAGCATAAATAAGGGTAGAGATTCCCTGTCTTACCGCAATGGCAAAAGAGAGAGTATATAAATCCAAGCAGGGAAGTGCAAAGAGAAAAAGCAAGATTTTTCAGAAAAAATAAAAAAACTCTCTGCCTGTGGAATTGACTACTCGCCCCCACCTCCCTCAGAAACGCTCAATTCCTGAGCAGCGTGAACATTCAACTGCTTGTCCAGGTTTCCCACAAAAGCAGACCAATTGGGTCGATCATCTTTCGGAATAGACGATATCTCCCCAAAAAAGCCCCTCTTGGAAGCATCTTCGATGTCTTTTTCTGAAAAATAGCCGTTTATTGCGACTGCCAAAGGCGAATCCTGCCCTATATCGGACACCTTAAGTTTGCTTTTGGTGTACTCGGCCGCTTTTTCAGCCGCTCCGCCATATAGGTGGATGATAAATGCTTCAAAGTCCGCCCGATCCGAATAGAGATTTTCAGATAGCGAGTAGCTGATGCCGGACAGGTACGCCATCGCCTGTTCCCATGCTTTGCGTTGTGCCAGCCAGAAAATTGTCTGTTCACGAACCCGACTCAGCAGTTCCTGATCTTTTTCGCCAGCGGCCTTTTGTTCAGCAATATCAAGGATTTCACGAATATATTCACCTTTTGCTGCACCAATGTCTTCCAGTTCGGGCAGCCAATCCAGTAAAAAACCTACTTCCTGTCGCTGACAAATACTTTTAATCGACAGCCAAACACGATCACTGTGTCCATTGCCGTTAAGCAGCACCAAAAGCCATTCCAGATCTATCGTGTCGCCGGTTTGGCCCGCGAGATCGATAACAACCTGCTGGACCGCCGGACTTGGATCCTGCAGAAGATTATTTTGCTTAAACAGCTCAAACGCCCGAACCTTATCCACATAAGAAAGTCCCTGAACCGCCGCTAAACGCAAGGCAGGATCATTTCCAACGACCATCGCATCCACAAACAGCGGCCCAAATAAGCTGCATGCAGAATCTTTCGCCCCGCCCTGCCCGCACAAATGAGCCAAAATCGCCAATAATTCCGCGCGAAGCCCATCATCTTGAGAGACGGATTTCCGATATCTGTCATTGAGAAGTCCAAGGTATGACTGCATTGAACCATCGCTTAAATTGTTTAATTCCAATATCTTACGGATTATTTCTGCGCCTTTTATGCAATCCTCTGCCGATTGAGACCGAAGATAGCCCGCGGCCATGTCAAGCGTCTTGAGCTTTATATCCTCAGGCAATTTAATCTCAGAGCCAGGCGAAAAGGCAAAGAAGCACGCCTCACCCAAGGCCTCCAGCATCGCGAGTTTAACCTCAGCATCCTCTTCCAACTGCAACCGTTCCAGCAGCACTGCGGCGGGATTCAGCGCACTCATATTCATCAACACTTTGGCGGCCTGAAGACGAACATCTCGTGAACTGTCCGAAAGCAAAGAAAACAATTTCCCGCGAAGCCCCTCTCCGATAACAGGATACTTTGAGGCCCTGTCTAAGGCCCAAATCCGAACCGGGTCAAGATCAGACTCCATCTTGTCCAAAATCACCCGCCCTCGGCTCGGCTCGTCTAACGATTCATACTGCTTATCCAAAGCGGAAAGATAAAGTTTTTGCCACCGGTCGCGTTCGGCCTGCACTTGGCGCAACTTCATTTCCTGACGGAGCAGTCGTTCTCTTCGAATGTCCTCGGGGCTTTTGAGCCCAAGCTCATCCAAAATCCCCGACCAGACCGTCCGGCTGGTACCCACCGGAATCCCAAACGCCTCCTGCAAGGCTGTTTCGGCGGCCTTGGCGACCTCCGCGTCCGGGTCATCCAGCAATTTAATCAAACCTCGCAAGGCCGCTGGCTCCGTCCGCAGTTGTAAAGCATAAACCGCATTCATACGGGCCTGACGACTGATATCCTTGTTTTGGATAATTTGATCGAGAGGGGACGAAACGACGGGATAATCAAACACCAACATCGCCTCGGCCGCCAATTCGGCCTGTTCGATCGATTCGCCCTGCAGAATCCCCAGCAGAGGTTCCCGGAAGACCTCAAGAGAATCAATTGTTTGGCTCAAACCGCGACTTTTGATCAGTGCCTTGCAGACCGCCTGACGGGCTTGCGAATTGGCCTCTGACTGCAGGGCCAAAAGCAATGCGTCTCGACCCTGCTTATCATTTTGCAACAACAAGCCCACCGCCGCATCCACACGAATCTCTTCGCTGCTGCCCTGCTGCAGCGCATCACGATAGATGCGAAACTCACGGGCAGACGCTTCGGACTCAACACCCTCCCCCATTGCCGGTGCTGGCCGTTTATTTTCCTGACTGCACGCAACTCCGGTTAGAACAAGGAAATAAGAAAAGAAAACACAAACTCGAAAAACACCCGATCTCACAGTTACTCCGTAACATTTTCATCTATAATATGCCGAAATATGCCGAATCCTACCACTATTTCGTCAAAACAGGGTTTATAGTATCAATAAACTTGACAAGGTTCAAAATAAGATATGAAAAAAAACAAAAAAACACGAGATTTAATAACGACACAACTCAATAATACCAACATAGTGTGAGAAAAGTTCAAAAATAACCGCCCTCCGGCGACCAAAAAACACGGAAACCCGTAATTACCACATGTTTTTTCTTGGCATAGCAAGCAGATAGATACTATAATGTGTTTTCGGGTTCCTTCTGCCGCCTGTGGCTTAACCCTTAGAAGTTCACCAACTTCTATTCCTCCTTCCGGCCACGGGCGGTTTTTTTGCACAATTTTGCCACTCAAACGGACAGATTTTCTTGAAAAATTTTATTCCATCCCTATAATGCGGCACTCGCGCAGGATAATTTGCCAACAGAGTACAGGCCGAGTGGCGGAATGGCAGACGCTGGGGATTTAAAATCCCCTGCCCGTAACGGGCGTGTGGGTTCGACTCCCACCTCGGCTACCACTTAAGTATACAGCTCCCATAAAAAAAAGGCCCTGCCGAAGCAGGACCTTTTCGATTCTAAGCGTGTTGTATGCTTAGGCAGGGACCACATTGTTTGCACACGGGCCTTTTTTGCCTTCGCCAACTTCGTAAGTTACCTTCTGGTTTTCATCCAGAGTGGCATAGCCCTCTGTCTTAATCTCTGAATGGTGAACGAACAGATCGTCGCCGCCATCGTCAGGAGTGATGAAACCAAAACCCTTGCTTGCATTGAACCACTTTACTGTACCTGTACCCATACTAACTACTCCTTGGTCTTTTTAGACCGTTAAACTGTATCTCTCGATTTAAGTTATTTTGGAAGGATATCTTTGAGAGATGAAAAAATACACTTCTTAACTGTTCGGCATTATCGGCCAAAACCACACCAAATGCACGAAAAAAATAAATAAATTTTCAAAATCACAAAAAAAACCAAAAAACCGCCCTTAAAAGCTCGAAATCAACAAAATCACTCACAACTCAGAGCCACTACTGCCTACTGCCTCATTTACCCCGGCTGGATAAAGCTTTCCGGCAGGGGAAACTGGTTGCAGAGGTCTTGGACTTCGCGGGCGACCTTGCTGATGACCGCGTCGTCTTCGAGATTTTCGGCAATGGTATTGATCCAGCCGGCGACTAAATCCATCTGGTCCTCTTTCATCCCGCGCGTGGTAATCGCCGGGGTTCCCAGCCGCAGCCCGCTGGGATTAAACGGACCGGCGGTATCGCCCGGCACCGAGTTATAGTTGCACACCAGATGCGCTTTGTCCATCGCTTTAGCCAGCGGCTTGCCCACCAACCCCTTATTCCGCAGGTCGATTAAGATTAGATGATTATCCGTTCCGCCGGATACCAGGTCAAATCCGTAGCCCATCAGCTTATCCGCTAATCGCTTGGCATTGGCCACGATCTGTGCGGCATAGTCCGCAAACTCCGGCGCCGCCGCCTCGCCCAAGGCAATCGCCAGCGCCGAGATCGTGTGCATATGCGGGCCGCCCTGCATCCCCGGAAAGACCGCTTTGTTGATCGCCGCGGCGTGTTCTTCTTTGCACAGGATCATCCCGCCGCGAGGGCCGCGAAGGGTCTTGTGCGTCGTCGTCGTTACCACATCCGAATACGGAACCGGACTCATGTGCTGCTTGCCCGCCACCAATCCGGCGATGTGCGCCATATCAGAAACATGATACGCCCCGACGCTTTCAGCAATCTCGGCAAACTTGCTGAAGTCGATCTCTCGAGGATACGCACTGGAACCGGATATGAGAATTTGCGGCTTGTGTTCTTTGGCGAGTTTGGCGATGGCGTCGTAATCCATCCGGCCTGTTTCGGCGTTTAGTTCATACTGAACCGAATTGAAAAACTTACCGGTAAAGCTGACCTTCCAGCCGTGGGTCAGGTGTCCGCCGTGCGGCAGAGCCAGCCCCATAATCGTCGAGCCGGGTTCGGCCAGTGCGCAGTAGGTCGCCAGATTCGCCGGCGACCCCGAATGCGGCTGGACATTGGCCGCTTCGGCCCCGAACAATGCTTTAGCACGATCCCGGGCCAGATTCTCAATCGCATCGGTCATCTGCTGGCCTTCATAGTACCGCTTGCCGGGATAGCCCTCGGCGTATTTATTCGTCAGGCAGCTCCCCGTCGCCTGCATCACCGCACGGGATACATAGTTTTCCGAGGGGATCATCCGAATCGAAATGCCTTGTCGAGCTTGTTCGGCCTCAATCAGGTCAAAAACCGCCGCGTCATTCTGCTTAATCGCCGATAACATCCGCATCGTCTCCTAAAATCAAATAAAATTTATGAAGCATGCCTTATAGCACAGACCCTCTGCCATGACAAGCGTTCATGTAATTTTTCCGCGAATTCCGATTTATTGCCAAGCACGGATGCCTCGGCTACCTTACAGTAATTTGAAATCTTCGCCGGAGTCGATGAGTTGTTGTTTTTTGTCGTCATCGAGGCCGATTTCTTTGTTAGTAAGGTAGCAGGCCGGGTCGGGGGCCCAGGGGTCGTTGTAGGTCAGGTCGGCGCGGACACGGAGCGAGCCGCCGCAGGCGGGAAAGAATTGGCACAGACGGCAGCGGCCTTTGACATAGTCCCGTCGATTGCGCAGGCCTTTCAACAGCGGCTCGTCGGAGTTACTCCAGATTTGGCTGAACTTTTGCTCGTGGATGTCGCCGAGGTCGTAATGGCCCCAGAACTGGTTGGCGTGAACCTTGCCGTTGAAGTCGATGCAGCCGATGCCGACGCCGCTGCTGCTGGCGCCGCCGCCGTTCCAGGTGAGCAGTTTCCAGACCTCGGCGGCTTTTTCAGGATTTTCTTTCAGGAGTTTTAGATACAGATAGACCCCATCGACATGGTTATCCACGGTGAGAATATCAGTGTCTTTGCCCACATCTTTGAGTGCCTTGGTTCTGGCGAGAATCGTATCCATTGCCGCCCTGCTTTGGGTGTGGGTCAAATCGTCGGCGAACATCTCCTGCCCGCGGCCGGCGGGAACCAGATGATAAAAACAGGCCCGCTCGATACCCTCACGCTCAAAGAAATCGAACAACCGATCAAGTTCCTGTGTGTTTCGCTGGGTCAGCGTCAATCGCAGTCCCACGCGGACTCCGGCGGCCATACAGTTGCGAATCCCCGCGACGGCGTCATCGAAAGCACCCTCGACACCGCGGAATTGGTCATTGATCTTGCCAATCCCGTCTAAACTGATACCGACATAGGAAACACCCTGTTGCTTTATCCGGCGGGCTTTTTTGGCGGTGATGAGTGTGCCGTTAGTGGATATGACCGCGCGAAGCCCTTGATCGACCGCGTAACTGATCAACTCGAACAAGTCGGAACGGGTCATGGGTTCGCCACCGCTAAAGAGAACCGAGGGGACGCCGAACACGGCGAGGTCATCCAGCACAGCTTTGGCCTCGGGCGTGGTTGGCTCATTGCTTTTGACATTAGCACCGCTGTCGTTGTAGCAGTGGACGCATTTAAGGTTGCAGCGGCTGGTGATATTCCAGACGACAATCGGTTTTCGCTGGGCGGCGGTTTCGGGAACCATCTCGCCGCTTTTTTCGCCGCCGGCAATGCCGTAGCGGAGCCAGTCGCCAGGAGTGATCTGATCGCAATAGAGTTTTGAGATATTAATCATAGTCGCTGTTCTTTTTACTCTTTAATTGTTTTTGTAAGCGTTCATAATTCGATTATTCGACCCCTACAGGGTCGGTCAAGTCTGTCGTCGCAAACCACGGGTTTCGCTTCGCTGGACCCGCGGCTATTATTGTTATGACCCCTTCGGGGTCTGATTAGGAATTACTGTTTTATTATCGTGTCGCTGCCGCTCCACGCTTTTGTGCGGGCGAGACGCCCGCGTTCCCATTCGACGGCGTATAGGTACACATCGGTTCGGGGTTCATATAGTCGCCGGTGGCGGCGAAGGCCCGCGCTCGGCAGCCGCCGCAGACGGTTCGATAGCCGCAGACGCCGCATTTGCCTTTGAGTTGTTGTGTGTCCCGCATTCGGGCCAATTCCGTGCTGTGCGTCCATATTTCCTCAAGCGAGGTCTGGAGGATACTGCCGCAGTTGACGGGAAGATAGCCGCAGGGGAATACGACGCCGCTGTGGCCGATAAACAACACGCCCGACCCGGCCAGGCAGCCCCTGGATACATGCCCGTGGCGGGCCCCGGCAGGATGCAATTGGCCCTGTGTTTTTTGTTCACGGATGACGCGGTC
>Ga0164310_10000393_pt1 | contig 22952 bp, 27 predicted proteins | sample GuaBasSedimGuay1_FD_121795 | JGI IMG/M metagenome (GOLD analysis project Ga0164310, IMG submission 121795) | Subseafloor sediment microbial communities from Guaymas Basin, Gulf of California, Mexico - Guay1, Core 4569-9, 0-3 cm | ecosystem: Environmental > Aquatic > Marine > Hydrothermal vents... | reverse complement strand
ATAGCCTAGTTCTGCCGAAAACAGCAGTAGCTTCAACATCAGAAGCATAACTTAAAACTGTAGGTGTAAATGATGCGAACTGTGTACCATCATTCCTGAAATTAATATCTTGGCCAGCAGGTGTTCCAATCCTGACCTCACCGGCTGGCAATTGCATTATTGCTGATTCATCCGGAGTAGTAATATCAACATGAGAAAAAGTTGCACTATCTGTCCCTGTGTCTCCCAGCTTGTTTTTCCCTATCTCAGATTTAACCCTAGTACCAGACCTATAAACAATTGATTGGTCAGCTACTACTATTTGGTGGCCAGCGGTTGTGTCAACAACTGCTGGAGACAAGCTAAGCAGCTCGAACCTGTCATTACTCAGATTATACTGAGCAAGATAAAAAACTGATGTTCGTAGATATTCAGGAGTAAGAGCCGTCCCACCAATCAGCTGGAGATTTTTAGCTCCAAGCCCGGCCACATTAACAGTTGTTGCCCCTGTGTTTGCAACTGCTGGGGAGAAAGATATTGTCATGCCGTCAAAATAAGCAGTCGGGGCTAGTAGAGACCCATGCTGCGAGAGCACAAGAGCATTTGCTGTTCCGCTATCTACCCATGTCCCAGCGCCAGCGACATAAGTTGATATAGCCTTTGCCAGCATGTTCTGATCCGTGTCCGGGCCAGCTTCCGGGTCTAAAGTTGTCCCTGCTGTTGTTACAATGTCTTGTAGTTCTTTTCTTAAGTTAACATTAAACTCAGCAGCAGGGAGAGTGTCACCCGCATCGTCAACTTTTGCTGTTATATTTCTCATTAAATATCACCTAATTTATATATTTCAACTTTAACATTGGCCGGGGCCAGTGTGTCAAAAACACATTGCAATGTTGTTTGTCCTTGTGATGAAAATACAACAGGGAAACCAAGTGGGAAAAATTCACTGCCGGTGGCAGGATTATTCAAGACAACAACAATGGTATGTCTTATTGTTTTATCTGTTCCTGTTAATTTTTCAGCACCTGGGAATACATCAATATCAAAACCAAATAATGCTGCAACTCGTACAAAGTCGCTCGCTACCTGAACGCCTTGATAATTACTGAACTTTTGCTCAACAGCTATTCGTCTTTGGGCCAATGTACCACTTGCGGTAAAACAATCACCGGGAATACCAACCGACTTTTCCCAATCTTCAATTAATTGGTCAGTTGTCGTTATACCAAACTCAGTATAAAAAGTGTGGATATACTCTTGAATGTAATGAAACCCAGAACTAAGGGCTTTAATTAGTTTGCCGATATTCGAACTAATATTAAACTTATTTTCCCATAACTTGCCATCTGGCAAATGTTTAGCCAAGTATAATGGCTGCCTAGTTAAAGGCTGTGGTGTGAATAAACTCATGGGTTAGTCACCGTTCCCAAAACACCTATTTGCCCAGATGTTATTGATATATCACCTGTCGGGCTTGTTAGAGTAAATGAAGATAAAGGATCGCCTGTAACGGGGTCAATAGTCTCAATTATAGCTGACCTATACGCATCTTCTGTTATGTCGGTCTCAAAATCTGCATTATCTTCGTAAAACGCTTGCAGGTTGGCCAGAACAGCGTCTTGCATGGTAGTCGTGTTTGGCGTTAGACCACTAAAAACATAGTTAGTGGTCACCGCTGTTGGTGCTTCTACTATCAAATCAGTTTCTTCTGTTTGAGCTGGCAATGTTAGCAGTAGTTTGTCTCGGACTGTTTGAACTTCTCCGGCATCAGGAATGATATCGTCGTCATTATCACGGACAAAATAAACAGTAACGGCCCCGACATATGGTGTTACCCTTTTAACCAAAACCCTAGTCACTCCAGAAACAGATAGAACATCTCTAGTTATTGATCCAACACTAAAATTGGCGACAGGGTTAGCCCTACTACTCATAACTCTAGTTAGTAGCTCGCTATCCGTCTCAGCGTCTGCCCCTCCTGTTATACCACCAATCCCGACATACGACTCAGAATCAACACCTGTCACAATATCGCTTATATTAAATGTGGCCCCTGGTTCAATATTTTGGTCGTTTCCAGCACTAACTGACTCTACTTGGACACAGGCGTAGTCTCCAGTTGCCGTAATCGTGCCGGTTGCTGGTGTGGTTGGGGTAGCAGTTAAAGTATAACTAAAGACTGTCGCTGATATTACTGTTACTTCAAAAGTCCCATTATAATCAGTTTCCACCGCCCCAGCTATTGTAATATTAGTATGTGTGGCTAAATTGTGAGCGTCAGAACAATAAGCTGTTGCCGTTGTCCCAGACCGTGTTAGTGTGGTTATAGAATTAACAACTGTTGTAATGGTATCAACAGAAGTAGTAACAAACGACAGGTTATTTATAGATTGGAAGGCCGTTGATAATGGAATGGTTGTGTTAATTGTACCACTTACTGTAATATGCCCACTAGACGATACAGCCGGATTTCTTGATAATGCTTCATAGGCCGCCCACTGTTCTAGCGATTCGGCAGATGCTGTTTGTGGGAAAACTTCTTTTTCTAGCTGTTGTAACAACAGAACATTGTCGTAATGCCGACCACCACAACTGTCTGTGATTGCCCGGATAAAGCTACCAAAAAGTCCAGCAGGGTCCAACTCAGGTATAAGGCTTGAAACATCGGCCCGGACACGATCTATAATCGTTTTGTAACTTGGGAATGAAATCATTTATTGATCCTTAATTAATCTGATGGCCATTGGCAGTGGTCAGCCCAAACGCCAGCATCTCGCCAAAATCCAGTTTGCATCAGCCAATCATCACAGGTTGGTGGGGGGGCAACAACTTCAGGCAAAGTGTATGAGTGCTCAATTGTATTTCTCCACAGAGGAACATAAACATTAGAAGCATCACCTGTCTTAGAAACCAAAGTTATATTTAATTCAATATACTTAGTTGGGATTATCCGGCCTGTAACTTTTATCTCTATAACTAAGCCATCCTCGACCAACCAATTAAGGGCCTTATTAGCGTAGTCTATAGCAGAATTTAAAGTATCTTGATTTAGTCTAGCTTGGTCAACTAGCCAAAGCAGTCCGCCCAAATCACGGCCGTCAACAGGAGAAGCAACATTGCCTAGCCATCCACGCCTTTTTTCTGGCGCAAAGGCTTGATCTGCCGCCGCTCTTGCGTCTGTTAGTAGAGATATGAAAACAGTGGTCTCAAGGCCATTTGTGTATTTTATATCACCATTCTCAAATTCGATATCCCATAGACCATTAGTTTCTGCTGGGATAATATCAACTCTTTGCCTAGTATCTACTGCCATCATCCAACACCTGCCCCCGATGGGGTCCCGTTAGGTTGGGTTATTGGATGGACATGGCCAGTTAGAGTGACAGGATGAACCGTACCTGCGGTAACTTCGTCTGGGGTTGTAATTGCCCCAGACACATCAAGTGTCCCATCAATTGCAACATTGCCAGTTATTGATATTTCATCACCTGAAACATCAATTCCACCGTCCGCTTTTAAGAGGACATAACTACCAGATTTGGTGTTAAACAATGCCACCTCGCCCTCTTTTAGCCCTTTCATCCTGCCAAGATAATCGTTACAGATACCGAACTTGTCAGATTCCCCACCCTGTCCAGATAATAGCAATATATGAGATTTTTCCGGGGGATTAGAACAAATACCATAAACGGAAAGCCTGATAAACTTGCTTCGCTTCCCCATGCTCACACATTCCGCCTGGGGATAGGCATTGGTATCGTCACTGACAAGTGATAGATAACCTTGTTTTATTTTTTGGAGTAATGAATTAATCATCTAAAGTATATGCCTTGGGGTCAGATAATTGGATAGTTGTTATCGACCCAGAGTCTAAACTATATTTCAAGTTGACCATTTTAATTAGCATCTTTTCATTGAGAGATAAATAATCGTCATTGACTTGAACTAGCTGATTTATCTTTATCTCTTTACCACCCATTGAATGGCCTTGAATATTATATGTTGCTCCAATTCCACGAGCTTTGCGTATGTTTCTTTCCCACTTGGCGCGGTCTACATCTGTTTCGTTGTCGCTGTTTTCTTCCGCTGTTAAGCTTAGGAGCCTTGTTTCTCTAATGCTTTCGTTTATTGCTATTCCTGATTGATTGGCGGCATCTTCCGGTGTTGTTTCTTCAAGCATTTTCAGCAATGACAACTGACTATTTACTTTATACTTATAAAATTGGCTTGATTGATCTGTTGTGTAAGTGCCGGTGAGTATATTATTATCCTTTGCTTCTAGCTTGTTTTGCAGATTAAAAGGGGCTGTTTCTGTTCCGGCCCGAGTCAACAGTAAATTACCATCACTATCGCTTGTTAGTAATACTTGCCGCTTATTAGCTAATGCCTGAATAAATTCAAATGCTGTCTGTCCTTCCTCTGAGCTTGCAATATCATAATCTTTAAATTCACTGGTTCCGCTATTGTCTATGACTTTAACATTTAAACCAATATCGGACAAAACTTTTTCACAAATCTTAGCTAATGACAGTTCTGTCGTATTGATTTGTTCATCTATTGAACTATCTACAAGATCAGCGAGTAAACTCCGGCCAGTTATTGAGATAGTGTGTGCGAAAGCATCATAGGAAACCTCAATCTTATCAATCACGCCAGTTATAACAGTAAATCCATCAGCTATCACCTTAACAACATCTCGCATAGAAAAAGGGAAAATACTTGCCGGTGTGGCAGTTGCCTGAAAAGCAAAGCCTCCAACTAACTGATCAATAGACAACTGGACATCAGCAGCAAGAAAATCAGTGTAATTTTTCCCGTTAACTTGGAGTTGGATCATTGAACTATCTTGACCTCTTCGTTTACAAAATTAGCAGCGTTTATATTGGTATTCAAATTTAAAACTGTATCAATGTTATCTAAACTACCATAATATTGATAGTTTAGCAGTACCAAAGATGATATTCCGCCATCAACATCAAGTACCCGCCAAGCATTTTGTTCTTTTGTCTCAAAGTCTGCAATGGCCGTTATCTTCAAAGTATTTAAAGCACCCCTAACAATGGGATCATTAAGCATAGAGTCAAGGCCATAGTCGCCAGTAACCTTATCCCCATCACGAAAAAACAGGTCATAATGTTCAACCATTTTCGTCCTTGCTTCTTCCAAACTAGACATCGTTGAAAACTCAGTAAACGAAAGAGCTTCGGTGTAATTAATTAAAGCCATTAACCTTGTGTGCTCGTCTGTTATATTTTGACTTGTTCCTGTGGCTGTCCTTGTAACTGTTGTTATTGGCCCAAAGTCTGTTGTAGAACCATCAAGATTAAACGATAATAACTCTTCCCATGCCGCCGTTAATGTCGACGGGTCGCTTACGGCAGCTAATGCTGAATTATACACATCTACTAACGAGTCCTTTACATTCTGGCCGGTTTGGATCACTTGATAAACAGAATCACGCCCCTGGGTTATAAATCGAGTGAAAGTTGCCATTTGTGAAATAATAGTGCCGGTGACATTGTTGATATTATCTTCTACTGTATCATAAATGCCGGTGACATTATCAGCAACACCCACAATAGAATCAGACATCTCTGGTGGAATATATTTATCAACTAATGACCCAAATATAGCTTCTCTGGCCAATTCAGCATCGTTTTTGACATTAGAGCTTGTTACTTCGGCTGGTGTGGGTGTTATGGTAGCTTCTGATATTGCAAACTTGATAGAATACTCAAAAACCCCGATCTTGGTTTGGTCAGACTTTGCGTTATATTCTAAAACTTGAACTTCATTAGATCCGTAGACAGGGTGGATAAGCGTGCCTAGACCAGGTTCTTCCAGCTTAAACTCTAGGTTGTATCTATCTTGGACAGCATCGGAGCCAAAGACAATCACATTCAAAGTAAATGTCGGTGGTAGTTTGCCAAGTTCCTCGACAAAACGCTTATCACTATTCGGGTATTCATGGATGACTGTTTTTTTCCCTCTACTAACTGACTCACTAGTAACAAAAATAGGAAGGTCTCGAAATTTAGCCACTTGAAAATCTTTTAATCGCAGTCCAACAGCCATCCTAATAAGCTCCTATTGTGTTCATGCCCATATTGCCGTGATTAGATGACAATGTGGCTTTTGTTACTGTTGTCCCTGGGTTGGCAGTTACATTTATATTGCCGTCAATTGTCTGCCTGTTTGCTTTAGCATTTTGCCCGACAATGTTCTTGTCGTCACCGCCAAACATACCTTCCCATATTTGCCCAGGAGCTGACTTTAAACCGCCCCATATGCCCCGACTAGTCTGAGACATTACCTTGCCAACTTTGGCCAATGAATCATACACATCATTGGCAGCTTGTTTTAATACATCAAAATGTTTGTATGCTTGATAAGCAGCAGCGCCAACCCCCACAACAGCAGCGGTAACGGCTATAGCTGGCGCAGTTATTGCCCCTAGTGCAACCCCAATGGCAGTTCCAACAGCTCCCAATGCTGGCAATATAGCTAAGACAGCAGATAGACCAGAAGCAAAAGCTCCTAGTGCCATAACTAAGGGAACCATTACTATACCTATTGCGGTTATTGCTAATCCAAACTTAACAAGGCCGGGGTGGGCTTTAACGAATGATAGTATCTTGTCAGTTGCTGCTTGAATTGCAGGGTAATACTTATCAAAAGTCCTAAGTATTTGCACACCAATAGTCCTGAAAACATCAATCACAGACTGCTTAAACTTCTTAAACTTTGTCGAGGTCCTTGCCATGTAATTGGCCCATTCCCTATCTATTGAACCTAGAGCCTCAGGGGCCATAGCGTTCGACATAGACTTGTCAAGCAGGTCCATTTTAGTGACTAACTTGGAAACGAACCGCCCAGCTTCTGGGCCAAAGGCTTCACGAATAAAGCCAATCCTCGCAACTTCATCCATCCGCGATATTTTACGCATAACATCAATGATTGCTGTCCGAGGATTAGCAAGCATTTTTTCAGTCATACCTGGCATACTGGCAAGCTTATTCATCATCATGTTTATTCCGCTTGCAGCAAGCTCAGGGCTTCTTTCTACTTGATCAGCAAAAGCAACCCATCCAGCAGTAACATCTGTTGGAATCTTAAATAGCTTCATTGTGCCAGATGTTCTTTCAAGAATATTAACCATCCTTGCGCCATCGGCAACGGTGGTATCGGCTAGATAATTAACCCTGTTCATTAAAACATCAACGCCATCAACTGATAAGTCTAGTTTAGTCCTGATCGATCCTAACGCCCGGCCAGCTTCACTCTCAACCATGTCAAAAGCGTTTGCTGTTTTTATTGTGTTTAATGCAAAGTCTTTTAATTTGTCGGAAGCAATACCAGTTTTGCCAGCTTGAAAAGCGATATCGGCGAAGCCTGTTGCGCTCTTGCCTGTTGCCTTTGATAGTCCCCTAAATTCAGACTGTAGAGATGCAACGCCAGTTTTTGATAAGTCTGTTACTCTTGCAACATCCGCCATCTTGTCTTCAAGATCAGATGTGACTTTTGCCATTAAACCAATTCCTGCAACAGCAGCCACAGCTTGAGGTCCACCACCGACTTGCCCCATCTTCTCTGAAAACTTTTTAGCTTTTTGACTACCCCTAGATAAGGACTTATTGAGTCGGTCTTGTGCGCGTTTTACTTTCCGGAGTGGCCCGGTGAAACGATCAATAACTTCATATATAAACGAAACTTGTCTGGCCATTAGTCGTCCTTGATCGCTTTGTTTATCTTGTCAGCATTGATTAGCATTGATCTTAATTCCCAGAGTGACATTGAAAGGGCTGTTTCATAAGATATGGCCCCCTCGTAAAACTTCATAATTTGGGCTATCAGGTAAAGCCACTCGTTCTTGTCTGAAACAAAACCCCCACTTAAAAGAGTGAGGGAAAGGTAAAATTTGCAACATACTCACAAAGCATACCCATAAAGTCTTCACGGCTCAACTTATTGAAATGGCTGTCTTTGATGAGTGTGCCGCTATTATCTATAGTGCAAGTTTTACAAGCTAAACGACGGAAACTTTTGGCTATATCTGCAAGTTTAATATCTTGGCATGATACCAAAATCATTTTAATATCAGATGCGGACGGGGATACTTGTTCGTCCGCTTTTGCTTCTTCTGGTGCTTGTCCACTTGTGGTCGCTGCTTTCGCTGAACTCAAGAAAGCACCAGCAATTAGTTGTTCAAACTCTGATACTTCATCAAATGCCGACATACCAGCAGAAGTAAACTCTAGGCTTGCAGTGGTTGAAAAATCACCACCCTTTGAAAATTGCAGTTCTTTATTTAGATCATAAATAAAAGTTTCCATGTTGATTTTTCCTTTTGGTGAGTTATTTAAAAAGTGGGGTCAGGTCTTTAACCCACCACAGGAAAGACCCTCACCCACAAAAGATATACTATACTACTGGTGCGCCCTTGAACTCAATTTCAAGCTCACCATCAGCACCGATAGCCCTTTCAGGCTCAGTGCAAACAACCATATCGCGGAATGAAACTGATATTTCACCCTCTGATAGTGCTGCAGTGTTGGCTAGGTTCGCTGACCATGTGTTAATCAAATTAAGGTTTGCTGCTGTATTGAACAGCTTGAACTTTAAGTTCGATATCTTAGTTTCAGCATTTTCAGTAACAACAACAGATATAGAATTTCCGCCAGATGTTTGCGCTTTGACCTCTTTATCTCCACTGCCCTCTTTATATGATAAAGAGTTCGGGACATAGGCCACGACATCATCATTAATCTCTAATGACGGATTTGATAAAGTACGAGTAGACATTTATTATCCTCCAAAATTTACCTGAACAGTGCCTATAATCACTCTAAGCTGAGTAACTAACAATGGGGCCTGGTCAATGGTAACTTTTCCATTTGCGATATCAACAGTGATACTAAGATTAGCGTTGTAATCTTGCTTCGCTGCTGTTCCTTTTTGAACTAAACCTTCATCGGCTAATTCATCATATAAACGATGGCAAAAAGCTCTAATGCTCGGCTCGTTTGCCATTGCCTTGCCTTGGATCAGGTCGCCAGTTGTTAATCTTGTTTGAGCATATCGAGACTTTAAGTTCTCGAAGAAAAATTCTCTAATTACCGAAACAGTATCTACAGTGTTCAGATACTTATAACTTGAATCAGGGTTCCCAGCAGTATCGTTAATATAAGTAGTGACAAATTCGCCAAAGACCGACCCAGAGTAGGCCCGGTTAGGCCCGGCAGCAGCTAAACCATTACTTGCAAGCTCTGCATATTCTAGTAACGAGTAATCTTCTGTTGGGTCAGCAACAGGCAAATTAGGCAATGCTGTATTAAAATATGGCAAACTAGCTAATCCAATGCCGCCATATTGATCTTGCCTTGCTGTTGTGGTCAAGTAGTCAGTCAGCAAAGCATCTTCTGTCAGTCTTAAAGACCTGATAGCGGCGACTTGAACAGACAAGTAATCAGGGCTTGCATTTGTCGAGGGATAAACAGCACCGCCTGTTACTGTGACTGGGTTCTGAGCGATCATAACAAGGTTCTGCGAGTTTTCAGCTAGGGCCGCAGACTTTAGGGTAGTAAGCGTGTCGCAAACTGTCTGAACAGCTATACCGTCCATCACCTCGTTTGTCTCGTTAAATCGATCATCAACAATGGTCGTGATGTCGGCAACAGTATAAGCAGACGGCCAAACAATAGTTTGATATCTAATATTCTGAATAGCAGCAGCTAGGCCAGAATAAACAACAATCCCTGCACCGTCATCGAAGCCAGTAGTAACGACAACATCAGTACCAGATATTAAATCTCCAACAATAATTGGTAGGTCGTTACCTACTGCGCCGTTACTATCAATTGTGAATGTCACAATCCATGGACCAGTCCCAGACTTCACAGGTGTGCCAAACGCATAATCAGTATCAGTAAAAGCAGTTACAATAGCATCGGCTAAGTCTTCGCCGCCGTCCCCAACAGCAACAGAGACATCTTTAACTACATTGCCGACTTGGATACTTATAGTGCCAGCTTCTGTGGCATCACCAACGACATCAGTACAAGTTATAGTTGCGGTTGCCTGAGCGGCAGCTGTGGTTGGGTCCGCAACTGTAAAAACATCTAGTTGCGTTACCTTGTTGTCAGCCTTAAATGCTTGGATCATGTGGGCTAAGTGCGAGCGAATACCGAACTTAGTTTTCTCCGAGCCATCAGCTTGAACATTCTGGTGCAAAGTTCCAGCTGAGGCTGCCGCGCCAGAAGCCGAAATTTGACCAACAATAAGAACTTTCTGAGCTGTCACGCCTGAAAGTTGCGTTGCTGGAATTATTGAGAGCGTTACGCTCGGTAAACTAACAGGCATAATCAAACCTCCTTATCGGCTTTTGCCTTATTCTTAACGGTCTTTTTAGGCCGCTTTACTATTTCTAAACAATTATCTTTCTTTGACTCTTCAAGCCTTTTTCGCCAATATGGTGAAACTGGCTGGTCGTCTGGCCCAAATGTAGCATTAACAGAACTGCCTTTTTTATAAATGCCAAGGTCAGAATTAAGCTTTAACCTTTTATTCTCATATCCAGCTATCATATCAATCACCGTCTAAATTTATATTGTCAATATTAGTATCAGTTGTATCGCTGCTGCCCATATCGTGAAAATAATCAATATCTCTATAGGCCCTGGTATCTTCATCCTCAACAGCGTCATTACCAGTTAAATCCATTGCAACTTGAAATTCATATTCGTAAACAAGAACGGCCCTATTATACCTATTTATTCCATGTCCTGCAAAGACAGTTTTAAAATCTTCACCACCTGTCAGCCCGGAAGTAAAAACAGTGCCGAAAAGAGTCTTTAAAATCGGCAATAATAAATCATGGCGGCAAAGGTCTAACGTGTTAACTCCGCTTATATCGTCAACAGTTGACCCAACAACATAGACATTGAACCCATCGAGAATCCTCATCCGCAAGGCTGCCCCACTGGTCAAAGACGAAATAGCATCACTTAAACTATTCCTGTCTTTTGAGACTTCGGCATCAACAGGCGCGACAAAAAGCCACAGGTCGTTGATTGTTTGCTTAGTATATTCTTCAATAGCCCTATCAATATCAATAACGCCAGATACTCTAACAGCATCCGACACCTGGCCACCTTGATACCCGCCATCGTCAAAAGATCCTGAAATACTAAAACTGGTGGTGTCAATAACAGTGGCTAAAAATGAACCATTAACCCCGCTCGCTTTTACTTCAAGTAAATTCTCACTCGCTGTTAATGTGGGCATTGTGTTTGTTGACCTGACGCTGAAAGTTAATCTTGATGGCACTGAGACTAGATCAAAAGAATTATTCCAATCAGTATCAGTAAATCCAATCAAATTAACAGTTTCTTGCCAATCGAGAGTTAGATCATGCGGTATGGCAGTGGTAAAGGTGAATACTAATCCATCTTGTGACACACCTGTAATGCTTGTTTCTGACTTAACATCTGCCAAGGTAACAGCATGGCTAACAGGAATATTGTGTGGTGTTGATGTTGTTATTGTGGCGAGGTTCCCATCTGTCACCGTGATATCAGAAATATCTAGTAAGTCGCCTAGCCGGTTGGTATACTTTGGCAAGATAGTTCGTATTTGGGTAACTACATCTGATATTTTCATTTAAAATTTATTAGCCCGGTCGATGCTATTTTGTAGTACCTGAGCAAATTCACCTTCTTTTTCATTAGCTGTTCTTTTTACATGCGGTCTGGCTGCCATCTTGCTTGTTCCATCTTCTAAATATTCAGCGTAATCAGTATCTGTCCCAAATTCCATTTGCCGAGTCCCCCGGACAGAAAAACCAGCACTCTTTGCAAGATCACCGCTTTGATTAGCTGGAAACTCACCAGCCGCCGAAGATTGATTTGGCAAGTTTGAATATTTAACACCAGATTTGGTATCTTTTCGCCTAATCTCTTTTCTTAGATATCTCCTAACAATGACACCCATATCATACAAACCGTTCTTTATTCCTAATTCTGTATTCTTTTGACCGTGTTCAATGGGTAATAAAACCTTGGCATTACGCCCACTAGCTTTAATGGTTATCACTGATTGGCCTCCAAGTCCTTATCACCCAACAATTGGCATCGCAATTCTTGGTATTCGTTGCGCTCTTCGGGGTTAATAGTTTTCAAGATCCTATAGTGATTATCTTCCCACTCAACAAATGCCTCCGCTGTTATAACATTATCAGCATCATAGCGAATGGTAAATACATGAGTAATGGCACTAGCAAGAGCTACATCATTAAACTTATTCTCCCCACTCCCAGCATAAGACGGAGTCTCAACCTTGGCCCATGCTGTTTTAATTATAGTGAATTGTTGGTGGAAATTAGCAGTAGAAAACAAAGGGGCATTGATAGCCCTAATCTTTAGGATTATGCGGTCTCGCAGGTCTCCTATCGAATTTTTCTTTAATCTTCTATGTGATATTGTTCTTCGAGACATTTATTACCCGAATGTGTTGACAATTCGTAGTTGTCGTAGCAGTTTTTCTGCCTCTACTGGCAACTTTAAGGCTTTATCTGGGGCCGTGTCTCCTCGATTTTCATACCAAAAAGACACCATTTCAAGAATTGCCAACTTTGCAATATTGTTTAAAGATGCCTCTCCAGCATTAAATAGTATCTTTATCTGATATGGCTGATCAGCATCAACACTTAGAGAACTGGTTAATTTTATTCTAGGAAAAGTTCCTGTCGGCTTAAATGAGTAATCTGTTGAAACAATCCACCCACTAAGATAAGTTGAAAATTCCGATATTGAATTAACAGGTGTTCGCCTGATTTGAAATTCGTAGGTGTTATTTATGAAACAATTAAGGTCAAATAGCCCCTGGAATTCCCTTGCGTATAATAGCCTATTGGTATAACTTTCTGCCATTTCAGAGGCAGAGTCAAGCAACATTTGTATTAACAAATCATCAGCGGTATTATCAACACGAATAAACTCTTTTGTCTCTGCTAAGGTGATAGGTAACGATCCTGTTGTTAGTTCGGTATAATTATCCAACGATTTCTACCAATTCTTTAATAATGTTTTTTACACTTTTACGCCGATCGATATCAACCCCGGCGTTTTCTTTGCCCCAATCTTCAAGAGCATCCTTCTTGTCATCGTTCTTTTTTATGTCGGCAACCAAGTATAGCAATGTTTCTTCGGTGCTTAGTTCCGCATGGTATGCAGACTCTTTACTTTCAACAACTTCAACAACATGCTTAATATACTTCATGTCAAGCAATCTTTCAGCCAAGGCTTCATCGTTTAGCCCTTCCACCTCTTTACCTTCACGCAAAAACAAGCGATCATTCTTTGGTGGATTTAACGCCCAATCTATTGTTTTAGTCGCTATATACATTTTATTACCTTTTTTTTAATTCAAAAAAAGGACCATCCATTGTGATGGTCCTTTTTCGCAAGTCAAATAACTTCTATTCTACTCTAGCTAGTCAGCAATTGGGGCTGTATGGGGATTACCCAAAATAGCAACAGCTCCAAAAGTACCACCAGCCGATGTACCAGTTGATGTAATTGATAACCGTTGATAACGCTTTTTGCCAATAGAGCCTATTCGCTTTACTTCATCGTCATCGGCAAGAGCAAAGTCAGCATCCCCAAGAATCAACTCAGAAGATACAGTAGCAGCGTCTGACATATTAGACGCATCACTTTCCTGAATAGAAACCGCATAAGCACCATCAGTTACAGTGCCTGATTGCAAGACAAACTCAAGACCCTCAAACCCCTTAGTGTCAATAGTGATACCAGCGGTAGTGATGTCACTGGAAATAACTGCAATTGCCAAAGCTGGGATTGCAGACATATTTGAATGTAAATCTTTAGACATTTTAAAACCTCGATATTATAAATATATGTTTGGCATCTAGGCTACTAACCTGGATGCCAACTAAACTAAATTAAGCCGCGACTTTAAGCAATTTAACTGCTTCTGGCATCACAACCTGGCCACCATTGTAGCGATGAAAGGTCATTTCAATAATAGCTTGACGCTTTTTAGCATACTCATCACGAACAATACTAACACCAGTGCGGTCAATAATTGTATAAGCCATTGCAAGGTCAGCATAGAATACTGGAAAGTTCCCAGCGGCAATTGATGGCATATCTTGGAACACTGCGTAATTTTCACCACCAATGGTATTTGGAGCATTTGGAGCCATGCCAGCTTGCCATACTGGATTACCAGCAGTGTCTTCAAGGATACGAAGCTGGGCAAGGGTCGTCCGGTTCATTCCAAACATCGGATTGTAACCTTCTTTAAGGTCTCCAGTGAGCAGTAACAGGTCTTTCCATGAAATAGCACCAGAACCAGCGGTTTCACGAGCACCAGCTTGCAAACCAGCTCCTTCAAGTAAGCCTTGAGGCTTCTTAACAGAATCACCGAGGACAAAGTTCATACCTTCGCCTTTGGCAAATGCCAAGGCAACATCCCCCGTAATCTCAGACTCAAGGTTAAAGTCAGCATCCATCAACAAGTCAAGAGTATAGGGTATTGTTACAGTTTGACGAAAAGCATTAAGTGTCTCTAGTCCGTAATCAGATTCGCTATCACTTCCAGCATCTGCCTCGCCCTCGTATGTCGCTGTAGGAATACCTGTTCGCTTTGGCATCTCAAGTTGCTTCTTGCTTACAGTGCGAACACGAGCGAAAGAGCGCATTGGGGAAACTTCAACAATTTCCTTAAGAATAACATTGTCCATTTCAGGGGTAGTTAAATATCCACCTTGCGTATCTACATCAGTACGAAGAGCTTTGATGTCATCAACGTCAAGAGACATAGTGCCTTGGGTGTAAAACTTTTGAAGAGCTTTATACTCGGGCAAAGTCTTATAATCTACATTGCCAGGATTACTTGAAGCTTTAACAAGGTCAAGCTCCATGGCCTTAACGCGGTCCATAAGCTCGCCAGCTTCTTTCTTGGCAGCTTCTTGGGCCTGTAGCAGTTCTTGGTTTTTAGCTTCTTGGGCGGCGAAATCGCTTTCCATCTTCTCAGCTTTTTCTTTGAATTCAGCAGACTCAGTTCCATGAGTTTTCACGGTTTCCCTGAGTTCCTTTATTGCCACCATAACATCATTAGCGGTTACTTCATCAGCCATTTTTAGGCCTCCTTAATTGATTTGAGTGATTCCATTACTTCGCTCCAATCGTCACGATTGCTTTCGCCTTCATCACGGAGGCTCTTTATGGCTGATATAATGGTTTTTGTTGCTTTATTCGAGAGCTTAACGCCCTCTTTAAATTGTTTTTCTAATTCACGAATATCTATTTCTTTAATATCGTCAAAAGATAAAGATTTAAAATCGGTAATTACTGCATCGGGATTCATTGGACTTGTTACAAGACTGATCTCAATAAGATCAATTTTTAAAAGTTTGCGAACATCGTCTTCATGCTTCCAATCTTTTATCCAGAAACCTATGGACATAGCCTTAACAGACTTAATCCTCATCTGCGGTGCTACTCGTTCACGAACAAAACTATCTTCTTTTGGCATCCTTCCTTCAATGTAAAGACCTTTTTTATCTTCACGAAGGACATCAAAAACACCAACAGGCTCGTGATGATCATGTTGCCAAAGAGCTGGTAATGGCGACTCTTTAGAGAACTTTGTGATAGTCTCAGTAAATGCGCCCTCAACAACTACATCATTGCCAAGATCAACATTGCCAAAAGTTGAGGCGTAACCTTTAAAATAATAAAAGTCATCGTCCTCAGTCAATTCTTTCATTTCAAATGGAACTAGTAATTTTTCCATAATTTCACCAACTAAATAATGAGGCACACCTACAACCTGCGACATTACGCATTGTGGCCCCCAATGAAGTATCACCCGGATACATTAAACTTTCGCCCATAACATTAAACGACTCAGATTTTAACCGCCGTTGTCCTTCTACTACTTTATGCCCAGCCCTTACTAACTTATCCATTCTTGTTCGCCAAACTTTATAAACAGGCACTGGCACAACACTAGGTCTATCAATTGGCTCGTCAGGTTCAGCAAACTCTGAACCTGCCCATTCAAATCTTGTTGTTTCACTTGCTGCTTGAGTTTCCACCATCGCAATAACATCAACCCGGCCATTAAAACGCTTTCGCATCAACTCTTTAGCTGTTCTGGATATCTCAGCATTACTAGGACTAGCTATGCCCTGTTCTGCTAATATCTCTCGTGCTTGTTGAATTGATTGATAAGCGTTCTTCCTTGTTGTTTCTGTTATCTTGAAAGCCTTATTTCTTGCCTGTTGCTCACGCCAAAGCAGGAGAGCTAATACAATAGCCCTTTCCTCTTCTGTCATATCTTCTGATTTCTTCCGGCGAGGGTCAAACATTTTCTGACAACGGATATAATGATTTTCAAGTATCGATTCCCATTCTGCTAATTGCTTTCTTGTCGCTGAGGGAACACCATGCAACAAAACAAATTCTGTCATTGCCGCTAGTGTTTTACTGAACTGTTTTTTTATCTCAGGCTTAAATGTTTTTTCAAGCTTGAGCTTTATGTTTAATATTTGACTATAGGTCATCAATATCACCCTTAATCAAGTCAGCTCCCAGAGGTATCAAATTAGCTGGCATATACAGTTCATCCCCGCCAACATAATCATCACGGCCATGGATTAAGCCCCTCAATTCGTTAGTTGTCTCAACACCAATATCTTTACGTTGTTTTATCTGATCAAGCCTACGACTAACGAGAGCCGGAATAGCACCTCGATCATAAGTTAGTTTGGCGTTTTCAATCCCATAACGAGGGAATAACATTTTTTGCAGATTGGCAAATAATAATTCAACTAATGGCAAGACAGCAAGATCATAAAGAGCCAGCATTGACGATTCACGATTCGACATGGTAGCTGCTGAATTATCAACCAATGGCAATGGTATCTTGTATCTATTGTAAATAGCTAAGCTCGACACTTTATCGAGTTCGCTATAATCCATGTCTTTATTTGATGTTCCAAAATCTTTAACTGAAACATCAGCGCCAGATAAAACAGCTATTTTACCGCTATTATACTCGCCACTTAAATCTTCATTTAAACGCCGCTTCCTTTCTTGATGTTCGTCATCGTCAATTCTATCTTCATCGTTAAATGAAAAAACAAGAGATGGCCGCCCACCTGATTGGATCATTTGTAAATTATGAATACGACCAGATAGTTGTTGCTTTATGTCCATAGCAGCAGCACTTAACACACTGTCACCAGCAATATTGTTCCCGTTACTGGAAAAACCCATGATGTGATAAAGCTCTTTCATGGAGCCGTCATAAAACCTTGTGGCTTTGTTAATCTGCTCATCACGAACATATGTCCCACGGCCAACCCCGGAAGAAACAACATACTGCCGTGGGTATCCATCATTGAAATCTTCGGTAATTGTAATATTCTGTGGCTTTACTGCGAATGTCTGAATTGGTGGGCGGGTAACTGTTCCAATTGAATAAATTTCAGAGTCAGCAGTTAAAAGATAATGGCGAGATACTTGCCCTATAAACTCTTGCCAAGTATCAAACCCGTTCGGTATGGCTAGGTGCTCAAGAATTGCGTGAGCAGATATAAGCTCGCCATTATTATCTTCTAGAATCGGTGATATTTGCTCAACTGACTGAGCTATCAAGTCAACAGCAGTAGCAACAGCGGCATTATCCCTATAATACTGCATTGCCTGGCTTGCAGACACTGACCCAGTAGTGCCAAGGATAGCATTAGCTAGAAAAGAATCACCACCAATAGTAACAACTCTTTCTTTAACTTGCTGTTTTGGTAAGAATTTCTTAATAAATTTAAGCATAGACTCTTGATTTAGTTAGTTTGGCGCTAATTATATCACAATATCAATAATAAACAATATTATTTAATTTCGTGTACCTTTCGTTTGTTCTTGGGTAGTGCAGCTCGGCCATTTGCAGCATTTAAACCAATCATGTAATACCACAACCTAAAAGAATTCATATTGTCTTCTTTACATATCAACTCAAATTCTTGATCAGCATAGCGCCAAGAACTATGGGGGATCATCTCTTGTCTAATTAGATAATAAATCGCATCATGGACCAGTGCCGCCCTCATATTTGATTTTGTGTCTCTGGTAGGCCCGCTTGGGCCGTCCCAAGCAAAGCCCGCTTTAATAACCAACTTCCCGGTAGCAGACAAGTTAACAAACTTAGTTTCTATGTCATTTATTGGGATGATTCGTATATCTGTAATGGCATGAAAGTGGTCTTCTGCTAATTGATACTTTAAGTCAGAGTAGTATTTCACTGTTTAGCCTCGTTAAAAACGATATCGCAACTCACCACAACTACCACCTTGCCTTAGTTGATCTGCTATCAATATGAACAAATGTTGGGTAGCAACCCAGCCCTAAACTATCAGGATATTTAGCATCAACATAATTATAGATATCAATTGATGGTATCTCGATGTATACACCATCAGTTTGCTTGATAATTAAACTACCGTCGATGGCTCTAAAATATAAATGTTGTGAATTAGGGGAACCACCAACATCACGATTATGCTGGACACACCTACAACCTGAACCAATAGATAAAATAGCTTTCTCACCACGAAGATATGTTGTTGAGTCTGCTGTTCCAGTGGCTGAGAGCATTGCAATGTCAACAGCGTCAACAGCTATTGTCAAAGCTCCAGAACCAATAACATCTCCGGTATGTGTTGCGTTTGTAATTTTAGCATTATTCGTGGCCGTGTCACTCTCAACAGTATCTAAATCCACATCTTGAGTAATTGATATATGACCTACCTTTGTGCTGTCGGTCGAATTATAGCTTGTCTTGGCTGTGTTAAGATCAATCGAAACTTGAAGAGTCTCGAACCAATCACGCAAGGCGTTCTTAGTTGCAGCATCATTATTGCCATTCCAGCTAGTCGCATTATACGCAGTATCATTTGCGCAATCAGCCCACATACCAGTACCGCGCAAGCACTCTTCCGCGTCACCACTAAACAAAAGCTGCGAAGTCTTTGATGCTGTACTATCATCACTGGTTACTATTGCATCTGAGTTGCTGGCCGGGGTTCCTAGTGGCGTCATACTACCCCATTGACCGCTTGCCATAGCTGTTGTTGGCAGAAGGAGTATCAATCCTAGTATTAATTTTTTCATTTTATTCCTCATATCCTGTCTGAATTCATTCGATACTTAACATAGAACATATCTACTTCCATTTCCTTGTTACTCGTCAATGCTGGCCCTGTTGGATAGTCAGAACCAAAGAAACAATGTACTCTGTCTGCACTGAGATTAGTGCCTATTTTGGCTACTTCATGGTCATTCAAAAAGAAATGGACATGACTAAAATCAGCAGCAATCTGAATCTTTGTGGCGTACCATGTATCTTCAGCTATAAAAATATCAGTATTGTGCTCCGTTTTAGTGCCACCGTCATTTGTCACGCACCAAACTTGCCCTGTACTATCGCCATTGCTTCTAATCTCGAAATAGACACCGGCACTCAAGGCTCCGGGATCATTATTTTGGTCACCCCAGCCGTGAAAGTAAGTAATACCTGTTTGATCGAAAGCTGTGGTTTTATATCGTTGTACGGTTTCCATCACTGCTTTGACATTATCAAGTATAAAGGCATCTCTGCCTAATCTCATTTGAACACGTCCGATTGTAATACCACTATTGAGCCTAAGAGAAACTACACCAAAGTGGTTTGAGTCACTTGCTGATGAATCAATATTAATGTATCCACCATTATTGGCTTCTTGCCACTGGAGAAGCCCATCATCATTACCGCCAATGAAGTCATCCCACCTTTCGTTCCAGTGTCTAGCTTGAGCAGAAATAACATGCCGCCTGTGTAGTGTTCCTTTCTTCTCCAGAATAAACACATCTTGACTAGAGGTCTTCGCTGTGAAGATTGTTACATCTCTTGCATCTGTAGAAACCCAGCTATCTTTAACTTCATCTTGGTAGTAGTAGTTGTTGTGCACATTGAGCGAGACTCCAGTTTCACCGGTTCGATTGGTAACACAGTCTGCAAATGGATGATCCAACGTGATAGTACCTGCACTCTCGTCAAAATCAGTCACCTCAACACAACAAATATTATTGCAGTTATCTGACCACCCTGACATATGTATATCTGAACCGCCAAGAGTTTCACTACTTAGCGTGTCCCAGTCAAAGGAACCAGCGGTGATTGTAATAGTAACGGTTCCACTCACATTTGTAATATCGCATGTTAAATTATCATGCTCTGTCCAGTCTCCAAACTTAACTGCTCTTTTACCAATTCCGTCTTGCCGGAAATGCAAAAAATATTCTCGTCCGTCTACTTTGTTGATTATATTACTAATCCGGGTTAGCGGTCTATCTAGATAAATGTCGAAAAAATTATACAGTGACCCATCTAATATTATTTGATCGCCGCTTAGAGTAACTTCGTGTGTCTCATCAAGCGGAACTTGGAATACATCTATTGTCATTTTACGCCACCACTATTTGTGTTGTTATTTGTTCGCCATTAAAACTAATTGGTTGGCCCAAATAAGACATTACTTGAATTTTACCGCAATAAAGCAAAACGGACTGTAATTCGTCCCCGACCAAGGGCGCATCATAAATCAATAATGCCTCCCTGTTATGATCCCAAATCATCTGATCATTATCAATCGCTTCCATGATTATTTTAGTTAAAGTATTTGGAGTCGAGCCAGTATAAAGAGTACCATCATCAATTGCCAATAACTCAGTATGTCCGGGCTGACCGCTTGCTGGTGCTGTGTATTCGCACTCCCAACCAGTAGTATCAAGTTCTGGTGAGTAAATAGGATCACCAGCACCATCTAACACCGGGTTGCCTTCACCATCCAGAATAGCAGTATATGGGCAATTAGCCATCAGGAAATCATAGCTATTAATCTTGTCGGTCTTGTGAGTTAGGTCTGTGTTCGAGCCGTCTAGCCACGCAATTAGCTTGTCTGAAACAGGAGGTAAAGACGAACCGATAACACCATCAGCATATAATGGACATGCTACCGGATTTAAAAAAGGAGGTGAAAAAGGAGACTTAATAAAATGGGGCATTGTAAAACCTCAACTATTAAGCTTCGTAGCCAACCGAAACGGCGGCAGATGTTACGCCTTTTTTGACTTGATAAGCTCCGATTGCTGATAGGATGATAGTGTTATCACGCCTTGTGAGCAAAACCGGCTCTTTATAATTTAGTTGCTGAAATGTTCCAGCTACTGTTTTTACCAAAACTTGGACAACATCGTCAATCCCAAGGCCATCGCAGGTAACTGTTGTCGGGGATGTAACAACGAACTCTGAACTTGTAGCCGCTGCTGTTTGAGATGTGATTAGTGCTGTTAATGCCATGTGTGATTTCCTCGCGCAAGAAAATTAATTATTTAGGCGTTATTTTACTATTTTATAGCCGATAGTCAATCTTATTTTTATATTAGGACTTTTCGTTTATTCTTCCTAACCCTCTCAAGTGCGTATCTTATGCTGTCAATATGATGATTGTTCTTATCTTCTATCTTGTTTGTTATCTCGCCTGTTCTCTTATCTTCTTTGAACGAATACAGACTGAATTCGTCTATTGTTTTTTTGCAGCGAGGATCAATGATAACTTCATATTGCCTTATATGTTCAATTCCATCCTCGATCGAGCCTTTACCTTTTTTGCTGGCACTAACTCTAAACCCATGGTTATTCATGTAGCTTATTGTTTCCGGCCTTGCATTATCAGCAATTATTTTATGACGAGATGCGCCAGGCACTTGCTTGAATAACTCTGGTAGCTTGTCAATCTCAACGCCTGTTTTATTGGCCTCGTAGTCAAGATACAGTTTTTTGCCATCAATCCACATCCGATTTACTGTCGTTGGGTCTTGTGAGAATCCCCAATCAGCCCCATAGTACAATTCCCCTTTAATATCTCTTGGCACTGGTTCAACTTTCCAGCACCCATAAAATATTTGTTTCTCGGAGTTTACAAGCGGATTGCCCAACCAAACATGCTGATATTTGTCGGGGTTGTGGTCCCTGTCCCACTCCATTTCCTGGCGCAAAACATCGGGGAACCATGGGTTATCATCAAAACCTACTTTTTTAACGAAAGAGTTTGGCGGAGGTTTATTCAAGACAAATAAAGAATGAACCGGATCATTTTTCATCTTTGGATTATAGGACCACCAAAGCTCAGATCCATCTTGACGAATAGTTGGCACAAGGGTATCCAGCGAGGACTGACTAACAACATGTGCTTCTTCAATCCAACATTTTGTTATCCCTTCCATGGACTTTATAGAATCAACATTGTGATGAAGACCAGCGAAAAGGAAAAGTGACCCGGTGGCGGGACAATATAATTCTGTTCTAGTCGACCTGTAATAGTCTTGCAGCCCCATCCTTACTATCTCATCGTCAAGTAGACGCTTAACTGAGTCTTTTATTGATGTTTGGAATTCACGAGTACAGAGGACTCTCTCATGCTGAGAAGCAGCAAGCATTAATAATGCTCGTACTATTGATCTTGACTTAGCAGCTCCACGGCCACCATAAAAAACTTTATTTCGATAGGGCGAAAAAAGAGGCTCAACAAAAACCTCTGGTATTTCAATGTCTTTATTCTTTGTCATTTTTGGGGGGTAGATGCAACTGGCACAATACTAAAAGACAATGGCTCTCCATCCGGACCCGAATGAGTTTGATCTTGTTTATCACTAAATCCATGCTTAGTTAAAACAAGCTTTGTGATAGCCGCATTAAACACGCCTGTCAGTCCATTGTTAAACAAAATTCGGCGTTGCTGGGCCTCTATCTTATCCAATACCCTTAAAAACTCTACTTTTTCCGCTTGCCTTCCCCAGTTTTCAACACACGCTATAGATATACCTAGATACACAGCTAAACCTGCT
>Ga0164310_10000390_pt1 | contig 23003 bp, 20 predicted proteins | sample GuaBasSedimGuay1_FD_121795 | JGI IMG/M metagenome (GOLD analysis project Ga0164310, IMG submission 121795) | Subseafloor sediment microbial communities from Guaymas Basin, Gulf of California, Mexico - Guay1, Core 4569-9, 0-3 cm | ecosystem: Environmental > Aquatic > Marine > Hydrothermal vents... | reverse complement strand
GATCACCGGCGGCGAGGCAGAGAGCACCGAGAATCTCCTGCTTAGGACCCTTTATGCCAAATGCCTCGGCAATTTGGCCTATGTGGCATATGGTCTTCTTCTCAGTCCGTTCTAGCTTGGCGCGCACATCCTCATCCGTCAACAGACATCCTGCTCGGCAGCTCAACCGTTGACTATGATTGCGATGTTGCACTCCTCCTCGATTCTTCCCCTGAATAGATGCATCACGTGAACTACAGACCTACCGGCAGCAACCGCCTCAAAGACCCACTTGACCCTCTCTTTATCTGCCCCGGTAATCCCCGGCTGTTTTACACGCTCAGGGTAGACGTACTCGGCAATCTCTCTCTCGAACTTCACGGCGTCCCCCTTGATCTCGAATTCGGCGTATATCCCAACAGAGCCGTGCCGGGTGAATCGATAGTAGAATCTGTCACCGACTCTGAATCTATACTCTCCACTCCCGCAATCGATTTGCGAGAGTTCGTTGGTTGGCGGTTTCAAGTGTTGCAGTCCTCACAAGACAGACTGCGTATCCTCATGAAAGTCTTCCTCGGTGATACTCATCAGCTCTCTGATGTGATTGATCACAACTACATCATCTGGAATGTCCGAACTCTGGAGGTTTGGCTCGCACCAAGTGATCAGGACTGGTTGCATGCCTGCTCTCTGAGCCGCAACGACATCGTCCTCAACGGTGTTTCCAACATAGACGCAGGTTTCAGGTGGCACGCCCATCTTGTCAGCAGCTCTCAATAGCATGAACGGTGCGGGCTTCCTGTAGCCCGGGACATTCGAATAGTCGACCACATCGTAGAGGTCTATGATAGAGTCCCTAGCTAGCATTGGCCGCGGATCATCGAATCTGTTGGAGACCACAGCAAGAGAGTATCCTGAAGCCCTAAGGTCTTGCAGGACTTCTCTGCAGCCATCCATGAGTGTCAGTTCTATATTCTTGAACAGCGCGTCCCACTTCTGCTGGTATTCTACTGCAAGTTCGTCGAGATTGCCCCGAACTCCGAGTGCTGATAGAAAGATCCTGTCGTATTCTATCCAGATATCTGTGGTTGGCTTCCAGTACTGGCCAACTCCGTGGGTGACCATGTACTCATCCAGCCAGCGCCTCCCGCTCTCGGCCATGATTCCTGCAAGCTCATCATAGCTGATTGATCTGGCCGTTTCAATTCCCAACTCTATCAGGAATTCCCTACAGATGTCGTGAGCTGGCCTGTAGAGTGTGCCTCCGATGTCAAAGATGAATGCCCTGATGGGGTTCATGTACGTCATTCTCCGAGTGGCCTGGTTGCTGCAGTCTTGTCTGCTATCTGAACCCTTTTTAGTCATCCCCTGTTTCGGAGCATGGTTCTAATGGATTCACCCGAGAAAGCCCTTCGCTCCATCGAGGAGTATCTTCAGCGGAACCCCGGTGACGCGACCGCATGGAACTCGAAGGGTGTGATTCTCGCACGGATGGAGCGTTTTGGAGAGGCTCTTCGGGCATTTGATCAGGCATTGCGCATTGATTCGAAACTTCGCGATGCACATGTGAACCGTGGGCGCGTGCTACTTGCGCTTGGTCCGGACAAGGCGCAGGAAGCACTGAGATCCTTTGAGCGTGCGCTTAGGACTGACCCAACAGACACACAGGTCTTGCGGGACAAGGCGGTTGCACTTCGCATATTGGGGCGAGCAGAAGAGGAGCTTGCCTGCGTGGAGCAGATTGCAGAGTCCAGTCCCGAGGACAAACATGTGCTGCTTAGGCTGGCCGACCTTCATCTAGAGCTTGGCCGATTCAAGGAGAGCATCAATCTCTATGATCGTGTGCTGAATCTTGACTCAAGTCTGGTACCAGCATTGATTCATCGGGCTATTGCCCTGTCACTCTCCGAACGATGGACTGAGGCGATCAAGTCTGCAGAGCAGGCGACAAAGATTGCACCGGAGAATCCCGAGGCCTGGCTCGTCCTTGGCGATGTGAATCTTCGTGCCGAGAGATACAAGGCTGCCAGTAAGGCGCTTGAACGTGCCGCTCGGCTCCGACCACAGGACGCATCGATTGAGCACACCATGGGCCTTGTCGCTTTCAAGGCGGGGAGGCTGAAGGATGCTGTCATGCATTTCAGGCGCGCAATCGCTCTGAAGCGTGACTTCGCTCGGGCCATGAAGTATCTTGCACTGGCATATATGGAACTGGAGGACTGGAAAAAGGCGTCCGACACATGGTCGCGGTTTGTCCGAGTCGTCCGCGATGATCCCAAGGCATGGGATGCCTATGCGGTCACCTGTGCGAAACTCAATGACTACTGTACCGCACACGATGCATGGGACCACGCAAGACGCCTGTTCAAAAAGATGGGCGCCGAAACCGAAGCCGAACGAGTTGCCCGCCTTGGGCGTGCAGCACGAATCAACTGCTCTAGGCTGAAGAAGGCAGCACGTGCTGAGAGAGAAAAGGAGAAACTCCGTCGTCGTCACAGAAACCCTCAGTTCCGTTCATCCAGACGCGGCAGCTGATGATGCTGGTCATGCACTTCTTAGGACGGGCGGTGCAAACTTACGCAACCTACGAAGCGCAACAATCTTGTCGCGCCGACCGAGCTTGGCCTCTTGGAGGGCTTGCTCCATGAAAGCTATGGCCTCATCGTAGTTCTTTCTGGGCACCGGAAACGGCACGCCGTCTTTTCCCCCGAAGGCAAAGGTCATGCGGACGGGGTCGGACCATGACGGTGGTGCGCCGTATATCATCTCAGATATCAAGGCAAGTCCCCTCACTGTCGCCGGACCGATTCCCCTGATACCGAGCAGTTCCTGGTAGCCGCTCGGCTGAATCTCGTATGCCCGTCGCACGGCCTCCCAGTCCATTCGCCGTGGAATCACCTTGTACGTTGGCAGTTGCTTTACGTGGCCATCGTCTTCAATCCATGGGACCAGTGTTGTATGACCATACGGCTTGAGATTCTCGAACATTCGCCGTACTCGCACTGGCCCATCCTTCACAATGTCAACGGAGACGTTCCGACAGTCCACGGATTCAGACGCTGTCATATCGAGCACAGACTTGGCAATCTCCCCTGAAACTATCCCTGAATGAGGCTCCTCCACGAAGTTGGTGACCTGATTCGAACACCAGTGATACCGGCGAGCATCGCCGCTCTCCCCGTTCATTCCCTGCTGGACCACTGTCCAGTTCTCATCTGTATCAACAAAGAAGACATGCTGATAGAGCTGGTACCCGTCTTGGATGGCCGCGTTGTCCACCTTGGCAACGAGTCGGCTGACGTCTGCCAAGCGACCGCCGTCGAGCCCGTAGTCCTCCAGTGCTCTCAGTTGTTCAGGTGTCCTTGTTGAGGCGGTGCCCTTCCCACCAAGGCCTACCACACCGTGTGTTTCGAGGTTGAGTACTGAGGCCAACACACCACAGGTCACAGTCGTCGATCCGGAGCTGTCCCAATCAAAGCCTAGCACGTTGGAGAGTGCCTGGAAGTAGATGGGGTCAGCCAGCCGCTTCAAGAGCTCCGTTGTCCCATACTCATCAACTATGAACTCACAGAGAGCACTGGCCATTGGCATCATGCGTTTGACTAGCCAGTGTGGAGCTCTTCCCGGATGCAGTTTGAGGTCCGCAACGCCTGACCGCTTCATCGTCGTTTTCAACATTCCTCATGTGCTCGAATGATGATAAGCGCAACAGGTGACCGAAAGTACTCTCACAGGTTGCTATTCAGGCAACCCTTTTATTTCCTGAAATCGTGTAGTCATGAGGGTTCTTAGACTCTGAAGTGGTGTATCATGTCTTTCAGTGCAGAGTGGGACAAGGCCATCTCCTATGAGGACTTCTTGAAGGCAGCTCGCGAGAACGTGGAGCTCATGAAGGCGCGATTCAACGACCTGATGATCAACGAGGAAGAGGCTGAGCTGCTCAGGAGCATTCAGAACGATATCTACATACTCGTGATAGGAACAGACCGTTGCTATGACACTGCAGGCAATCTCCCCGTCTTGGCCCGGATGGCCTCAGTGTCCCCCAGAGTCCACCTGCGCATACTGGACAGCGACGCCAATGTGGAGTTCCACCAGCTATTCAAGGTCAACGGGAAGAGAAAGACCCCTGTCGTGCTGTTCCTGAACTCAAACCACGAAGAGCTATGCCGATGGGCAGAGCGTCCGAACGCGGCGTACAAGTTGATCAATGAGAAGACCAACCCATCGTTGGAGGGCCGACGTGACAAACTCAAACAATTGTATAGCGATCCCGAGATACTTCGCCAGAGTCTGGGCGAGTTCCTCACCCTGCTGCTTCGCGCAGATTTCATACTGGGACGGCACTAGGCATGGAGGACCTCGGTAGAGCGGACTGGCAGGACCCAAAACGCGTGGCTTGCATGATTGAGTCTTACAGGCATCGCTACGGTGCTGCATTTTGGACAGCCCTGAGAGATATGATTGGTGCCAGTCCGAGGATGTGCGTTGTTGATCTTGGATGTGGTCCGGGCCTGTTTCTCGTGGACGCGGCTCGTCTTCTGGGGGCCAACACGCTGTACGGAATAGACGCCAGCCGGGAGATGCTTGATCAGGCACAGGAGTTCCTTGAAACGCTGTCACCAGATGTCAGCTTCAGGCTCATCTGTCACGACCTCGATCAGGGTGACCCCCCACTTGGTACTGAGAACGCTGACCTAGTGTTCTCTGGCTTTCTGCTTCATGAACTGGAACGACCAGAGCGTGTTCTCTTGTTCGCCCGTTGTTTATTGAAACCCGGTGGTGTGTGTGCGGCAATGGACTATGTGTCGGGTGATGAGGCCGCCTTCGTTGATGCAATGACGCATTCTGGAATGGCTGAAGAGCAGGCTCGGAAGCGCTATCCCCACATGTGCAAGCGGAGTGTGGATGACATAATGCACCTCTTTGAGGAGGCTGGTCTGAGAAGAATCTCGGCCCGTCGTCTTGGCAACTATAGAGCTGTTGTGATAGGTGTAAAAGTCTTCAAATAGACTAGAATATGTCCGGTGGCCAGAATGAAGTCAAGCAGGCGGCGCTCGCCATGGGCATATGACGAAACGGAGATTCACTGTCCACGGTGCGGAAGCAACCGTGTCGTGCGTGTACTCGATCGATGGGCAATGTCCCGTGGCATTCAGGTCTTCAAGTGCGCGGCCTGTGGAAAGAAGTTCTACGACCGTGGTGTCGATGACTATAGACCAACCTATTAGGGGCGACCTAGGATAGCCTACTGACGGAGGAAACGGATTGGTTCGAGTGCGCCGCTATCTCAGATATCCCTTCTCAGCTCAGGCTCGTAAGGAGGCCAGCACTCTAGCTCGTGACGTGCGTGCATTGATTGAACTACTGAGTCGGCGCGAAAACGAGTACATTGTTGAGGCTGCGGAGCTCCGTGTGATTGCCGCTCTCGATCAGGAGCCAATTCAGGTGACAGACACTCGGGATCCGCGCGACTTTCTGGTCTACAACACAGCCCGGCTGATAGTCGAGAAGATTGGAAATACGCGACTGAAGGAGTACCAAGCGGAGGCGGAGTCGAAGGCGGTGAACCGGTACCTGTCTGAGGAAGAAACTCCCTTTGTCGTCAACTTGGCATCTGAATCCTTTGGCTGGAACATCCGGATGGTGACATCGGCAAGTGAGCGGAATCGACTGCCAGTCCCATTGCGCCTCTACGAGCTTCGAATGCGGTTCGAAGACTTCTTGGAGGTTTCACCGCGTTTCCATCAGAGTTCTTGGAAGCTCATCAACCGACCACTTGACCGAGGCTGGGTGCCCGTTCGGAGATCTGAACTTGACAGGTTGATATCTGGGAAGTTCAAGCAGTTGATTCTCCAATCTGCAATCGAGGTGCCAGGTCTGCTGCCTGCACGCCTGACGGAGGCCGTTCAGCGCATAGAGAGTGAACTGGGTGCGAAGATTCGTCGTGCCGCACCAATCGAGATAACCGAAACAACAACCAGCGCCTTCCCGCCATGCATTGCCCAGATGCACGCTGATGCAAAGGCCGGCAAGAACCTGCCCCACGAGGCACGTTTTGCCCTCGCTGCCTTTCTTCTGAACATTGGCATGGACACCAATGAGGTCATGCGTGTGTTCAGCGCCTCGCCAGACTTCGTTCACGACCTTGCACGTTATCAGGTGGAACACATAGCCGGTCAGAGGCGGGGCGCATCTACGCGTGAGGGATATACTGCCCCTGGGTGCCGAAAGCTCCAGGGAAATGGTCTCTGTCCTGTCTACCTTGGCATGGCGTATGATCCCCTGTGCGAGTACGTTCTTCATCCATTGCAGTTCTACGAAACCCGTGCATGGGAGATCTCCAAAGGCATCACGAATCGGTCGTGGTATGCGCGGAAACGCCAGAAGAAACAGAGCTTCTAGGTCATCTACGACTGTAGGTGCTGCGGGTATAGTAGTAGAGATACTCCTGAGCATACCCTGCATAGGGCCCAAAGTACTCCCGGGCGGCTTGCGACTTGTTGGCGTAAGACTTTCCACTATGAGTGAAGATTCCATACTGTTTCTGGATGACACGCTCTATCCAGACATCGATTGGGAATGCCTCAAGGAACCCCAATGAAAACAGACAGACGCAGTCGGCGACCTTGTCACCGACACCATGCAGCTGCTTCAGTGTTGAATGAGCGGTGTCGTATGGCATAGAACGCAGTTGAGCCTCCGATACTTCTTCGTTGACAATTGCCCGGGAAGTACGCACGATGAACTCGGCTCTCCAGTCCAAACCAATCCCTCTCAATTCTCCGACGGGTACCTGTGCCAAACGTTCAGGGTCCGGCATGCCATAGAAAATTCTGCCATCGAACTCGTACATCGGACCATACCTCTCTCTGATCCTCTGAACCACGCGTCTGATTGATGGGATGTTGTTCCGTATGGAACAGATGAATGAGATCAGACAGGGAAAGAATGGGTCTGAAATGATTCGCAAGCCAGGGGCGAATGCTATGCTCTGATGCATCAGCTCGTCTTTGTCAATTTGCCCGTGAATCTCGGCGAGGGGGTCATCAAGCCTGAACAAGCGCGTGAGCGAAACATCCCTCTCCGATGTGGCATAGCGTAGAATGTCCTCATCCTGCTCCACATACACAACTTGGCCCACATCTGTCGTGACATACCCGCCATCAAGCTTTGTCCAGCAGAAGGTCTGACCGCACTCTAGCGTGTCCCTGAGGCTGAACTCTGCGACCCGTAGTTCCTTCATGGTCTTCCCTATCGTTGAGAATTGAGGTCAAAGGTCTTGCGCCTCATCGGCTGGAGTACGGCTAGCTTCCACCAGTCTTGATGTATTTCCTGTGCTTGAGGAATGCGAACACGGCCAGAAGAAGGATGGCAGCCAACACAGATACTGGTGCCACGGCCGTTACCCAATGGTCTGTTGGATCCCAGTCCCAAGCATCGGGCAGGAGGTCGCCATCGGTGTCGGGACTGGTGGGTGACATACAGTGGTACACCTCATAGGCGTCAGTCCACCCGTCCCCATCAGTGTCGCGAAGTGTGGGGTCGATGTGGTTCAGGACCTCGAACATGTCACTGAGAGAGTCTCCATCAGTGTCACGCGACAATGGGTTGAGACCCATAGTTATCTCGTAGGCGTCCTGCAGTCCATCTCCGTCAGTGTCCACGTTCAAGGGATCCGTGTGGTAAACGTAAACCTCGTCGTAATCGTTGATGCCATCTCCATCTGTATCGGGGTCGACTGGAGATATCCCAAGCGCGGCCTCCTCTCCGTCGGTGATGTTGTCATGGTCTGTATCATTCAGAAGCAGGTCCGACCCCCAAATATACTCATCATAGTCTAGTGCGCCATCGTTGTCCGAGTCCCCCTCGCGCGGATCGCTTCCGATGCTGATCTCGAAGTCGTCACTCAAACCATCTCTGTCCGAGTCCAAGAGGTAGGGGTTGAGCCCGTGGGACACTTCGTACTCGTCAGAGAGAGAGTCACCGTCGCAGTCGTTGGAGTGCACAACCTGAAGACTCACAGTGGTGTTGTTTCCCTCTGCAAGTTCAACCACAACTCGATACATTCCCGGCTCAGTTGCAAGATACTTCAGAGTGATGTGTCCGTCACTCTCCACACGTTGGTAGACAGTTTCCCCGGTGGTCTCTCTGATGATATTTGCTCTAATCGTACTCTGATTGAGCCACGTAATTGATGCGTTGACGTACTGTCTAATGTTAGTGACGATATCACACGAAACCTCGGTGGTTGGCGTGACAGTCCCCTGCGAGGAATATAGGAGAGCCTTTCCCGCCCCGAAGAGCCCTACCAGATATGCCATTGCGCTGACGGACGCAACCGCCTCGGCGGCCTTCTCGTAGCTGTAATAGTAGTAATCATACGTGTCATCGCTTGTCCCGCTCGCACTATCATGATAGTACCCCTGTGAAACGTATACGGCGGGAATGCCGCGAAGCCACATCTCGTAAGCGAACGAACGTGTTGAACTGCCCTTGTCAACCAGAGTCCGGAGGAGGCCGTTGCCATAGTCTCGAGAGAACAGAATCATTAGATCCGAGATCCAGCTGTCCCTCTGGTACAACGATGAGTCGAGCAACGACCGCAATGCAATGTTCAATCCGAAGGGATACTGCGACCGATGGAACAGAAGCCTATCATACGCAATTGCGGTGATGATCTCGATATCGTTCTCTGTCAGCCAATCTACAAAAGACGACGCACCGAGGTCATGATCGGGATCCACTCGGCCGGCGCTTGTGAGCACATAGTACACATCACAGTAGAGGCTCAGGTTCTGCAACACTCGTGCGGTTTCCAAGACCGCCGCAACACTCACTGCAACGTCGTTCGCACCTGCGATTTGAAGGCTGTCTATCACGCCTGTGATGATGATGGCTTGTCTGGGCACTGCTCCGATTCCCTGCTTGATGGCGTACAGAGCATGATACTTGGTCGCATTTCTAAACCAAAGTTCTCCGCCCGTGAGTGCCATGAGGCTCTCGTTCGCCCAATTCCATGCTTGCACAAGACTGTCAGATGGCGTGTCCGTGTCTATGTCCCATGTTCGAGCCGGATACCCTGTTGATAGGTCGCGCGTCAGATTCTCAATACGCACATGGGAAACCGAGTTCGCGATGCTCTCCATCAACTGAGTGACATTGATACTGTCCATGGCTGCGGTGTGTTCTGTTCCATGTGTTGGGTGGGATGGTACCAGTACGTGGGCCGTATCAGGTCGTACGGCGAGAGTCGGGGCAAGAGTCACGACAAACACCAAGACAAGAATGAGCGACCTCCGCAGCATGGGCATGAGCGAACGGCGACTGGTCTTTGGGTTAAATACATTCGTAAGCAAGCAGCCGCCTCCTCACTCCTCAGCCATGTCATACTCTCTCTTCTTTCGCCGCAGCCAGAGTCCCAGTATAACCACAGCGACCAGTGTCCCCATCCAAGGTGCATCATATATCCAGTGGACAGCGGGTGCCCAGTCGACAGAGTCCGGAATCCAGTCCCCATCAGTATCGTTGCTAAACGGCAAATACCCGTGTTCGACCTCGTAGTAGTCCTCCAGCCCGTCCCCATCCGTGTCCACTCTTGTGGGGTCGAGCCCGTTCATTACTTCAAACAAATCATTGAGACCGTCATCATCTGTATCGGGATCGAGCCCGTCCGTGTTATACTTAACCTCCAGCGAGTCGATGAGGCCATCACCGTCTGTGTCCTCGTTCGTGGGGTCGAGATTCATACTTAGTTCGATGTTGTCATCCAACCCGTCCCCGTCAGTGTCCTTGGTCGTTGGGTCTAGTCCGTGGGACAGTTCGTAACCATCGAACAACGTATCGCCGTCCGTATCGACTACCAAGGGGTTACAGCCAGCATCCACCTCAGCTCCGTCCCGTGCACCATCGCCATCAGTATCAACATTCCTTGGGTCGCTTCCGTATGCATACTCCAGACCGTCATTAAGACCGTCGTTATCGGTGTCTGGCGAGATGGCATCAGAATGAAACCTGTACTCCGTCAGGTCGTCAAGTGAGTCCATGTCAAAGTCCTGGTAGTGGATTATTGTGTAATCAATGACCGCGGTTTCGTTGCCATGGTTTATCACGACGAGATGGTATCTGCCGCGTTTCTCGACTGAGGCTGTTATGTTCAGGCTATTCTCACTGGTGACACTCGTCTGTATGACTTCAAGATCAGGCGAGACTATCTGCGCCTCTACAATCGTGTTCCCTGTCCACTTCATCGAAACCGTTACAGTCGAGGTTCCTGTCAGAGGTAGCGTTCGATTCCGGGTATAGTGTTTCGACAGGGATATCCCGCCAGAGAGCGTGATTGCGTATCCCTTGCCCTCGTTGCCCAAGTACCAAGCCAGACACGAGGCTGCCCCCACAGCCTCTACAGCTTGATAGTAATCGTATCCGCTGTGATCCCAATCATCATCGGTGAAATGGGGTGTCGTCGTGGCCGACTGTTCGATCACGAGGCTCGGAATGCCTCTTCTATATCCCTCGAAAGCACCAGTCCTTGTCCAGTGGGCCTCTTCTGCATCTCTTGCAACCATGATTCTTCTTCCGAAGTAGGTCGCTGCTCTGACGGCAATGTCACTTGCGAAGTCTACTGACAGATAGTCCTCTTCGCTGTAGTCTGACACGATTGCAACCCGCTCATTGTCGGGTGTTGAGCTTGTGGAATACAGGAGGCGCGAGAACCAGATTATTGCGGCTGGGATTCTTCCCTCCTCTTGTAGACGGTCGAGTACTGCTCGTAGGCCTACGTTCCCCGTATCACCTGAACCGTACCCTCCTGTTATTGTATTTGACAGAACAAACATCACATCATTTGTCAGTGGGCGGCTGGACAACATCCTCGCAGTTTCTATGACGGCTGCCACTGAGGCGCCGTACTCGTTCGCCCCTGGACCGTACCTTGATGCAACTATTCCCCCTATGATTATCGGCGCACTGTTGTTCGTCACTCCGTCCAGTACCGCAACGAGGGTTTCTTGGTCGGTCCACCTCGTGAAGCTGACCTTGCTTCCGGTCGCCTGCCTCATCTGAAGGTCAACATATTCCCAAGCATCTCTAAGCGTGTCAGAGGGTTCCTTGTCAAGAGGGTACCAGACGCGCTGGCTGTAGTCTTGTGCCAGCTTCTTGACAATGCCCTGAATCCGGGTGAGGCTGACCTCGTCGTATATGGCATCCCAGGCGGCGTTCGCGTCTGTTGTTGTGCTTATGACGTTCTGTGAGTCTGGAGCTGCTCTCGGCGTAGGGCTGTATTGCAGATGTCCAGCCATTATGGGCAGTCCGGTGAGAAGTCCGACTGCATAGAGAGCAATTAGAAGCAGAGCGTCTCCAGACCGAGTCATGGGTCGGGCTGCGAAGCGAGTGCTTGATTAAGGTTTTGAAGAGCGCCAGCATCAGGAGTGTGCCGTAAGCAAAGCTGCGTGCTGCTCTACCAAGTCCGCTATCTTATCGATATCTTCCCTACGGATACGCGGCAGCCTAGAGGCCCCCATGCTCATGGCCGACTTCTCTGGCATCACAATCGCCAAGATGTGCGTGATGTCACTCATCTCTTTTGTCGGATCTGCCAAGCGAGTGCACCAGACCCGTGGAATTGGCTCATGCTTCATACCCTCAACTATGACAAAGTCTGCGTCACACCCTTCTAGTATCTCTCTCACATCCCACCTTCTTCGATACCTAATTGTGGTTGTTGACGGCCCGAGCAGTGTGGTCTGTACGGCCCCTGCCTTCCAGTGGTGCCAAGTGTCGGTACCGTTAGGCGGCGGTACATCTTGATTGGTACTCTTAATCGTGGCCACGGTATATCCTCTGTCTGTTAGCTCTCGAACTAGGCCTCTTACCACAGTCGTCTTGCCAGAGTTCGAATAGCCAGATACTGCGAATACGCGGGGAGTCATGGGGCAATCCTTCAATGATGTGTCTTAGCCACGGGACGCCGCAGCGGACACGTGCACCGTCCCTCATGATGTTGCTCCAGTAGGAACCTTAAAAATCAGTCTTAGAGGGGAAGCCGGTGCGGAGACAGTGCCCTTGAACGCAACAGGCGATGATGATATAGCAGTCTTGTGCCGGGATGTTCATCGCAGTTTCCAGGATGGCTCACGAGTCATTGAGGTTCTTCGCGGAACGGATCTCGTGGTGAAGCGTGGTGAGTTCATTGCTATAGTGGGTGCCTCTGGCTCGGGGAAGACCACGCTTCTGAATCTGATAGGCGGTCTGGACCGGCCCACAAGCGGAACAATCATGGTGGACGGTGTAGATATCACGAAGCTCGACGACGAGCAAATGTCCGAGATGCGTCGCAACAAGATTGGAATTCTCTTTCAAGACCAACACCTCCTTCCCGTATTCACTGCTCTCGAGAACGTTATGGTCCCAATGCTTCTCAACGAGGTTCGCGCCAAGGAGCGTGAGCGGCGGGCAATGGAACTCCTCAAGGCGGTTGGGGTGGATCACAGGGCGCATCATATGCCTCACGAGCTCTCGGGCGGAATGCGTTCACGGGTGGCTCTCGCGCGTGCCATGGCAAATGACCCCGTCGTATTGCTATGTGACGAACCGACTGGTGATTTGGACCACAAGACCGGTGGAGAGATCATTCGACTGATGCGTGACTTGGCCAAGGAACACAACCGGGCGGTTCTCGTTGTCACCCATGACCCCGAGGTCGCGAGGATGGCTGACAAGATACTCCTGTTGCGAGATGGCAAGCTGGTTGAGGAGCTCGTGAGTCACTTCTTCAAACCCAGCGGTGTAGATGTTGAGAGCGCACGGCAGAGCGATGAGTCCGGAGAGGCAGCCACTTCAGAGGGATGAGCGTTGTCCAGGGCCAGACGCGACAGGGGGCAAGGCAACAGGCTGTACGCATTGTCCTACGCTCTGGGATCCATGCGTGCATACCCGTTTCGTGCGCTTAGTCTCGCCATAACCCTCAGTCTTGGAGTTTCCTTGGTGGGCTCTGTGCTGATATGGGCTGATACGGGTATGCAGGTGAGTGTTAACACCTACTTTGATGAGAATGCGTTTCAAATGCTTATCCAGACTTCTCCGCATGCCACCGACGCATTGATTCAGGCCGAACAGTTCGCACGGCAGAGTCCCTTTGTTGAGCAGACGTATCTTGTGAACTCGACTGTCGGTCTTGTCTACGGCACAGAGCTCCCTGATGACATCGAATATGGCATTGATAGCTATGTCTACTCGAACGGTCTGAAAGACTGCCAAGTCATCTTCGTAGACGACCGGTTTCTCAATCTGACCGCTAGGGACTTCACGGTTGAGGGCCATTTCTCGCTTCAACCGGGGGAGGTCCTTGTGTCGACTCAGTTCGTCAACTATGTGCACGAGGTCTTCGGCACAATCCTGACTCTAAACTCCACAGTCGATATCGAGCTCCTGATGAGGTCACCTACTGCCCAAACTGCTCCGATTGGTGAGCTCGGACGACAGAGCCTGCGTTCTCTCAGGATTGTTGGCATATACGAGGTGGAAGGCTACGGTTCGTTGATTGAACAGGCATTTCCTTCGATGCTTCGGTCAAACTATGACTATGTTCATTATGACACCCCCGTACTCGGAATTCGCGACAGTGTGATGGTGCTGTCAGACTCGGTTGACCTATCAACAATCAGTGATAACCCATTCTTCACCCCACAGGTCTTTGTCCGAGCCCTGTCAACTGGTCTGGTCGAAGCGGGGCCAGACCACATCGCGGACAATCTTCTCACGTTGAAGTCCCGAATGGAAGAGCAGTTTGGTGTGACAGTTCTTGGTGCCGAGCAGGTCCGGTATCTTCAGGGCATTGTTGACACCTACATCAATACCATGTCGCTCATCTCCCTGAATCTGCCGCTGTTCATTCTCGCCCTCTTTCTCTCGGTATTCGCGGCTGATACGTTCATGGCCGCGAGGAAGACTGAGGTGAGCGCTCTCCGCTCAAAAGGTGCAAGTTCCACACAGATCTATGGTATCTTCATCTCTGAAACGATTGTTATGGCAGCCGTCAGCATCGTCTTGGGCATACTCCTGAGTATTCTGTTTGCTGCTCTCATTCCATCAACAGTCGCGTTTCTCAAGTTTGATTGGAATACCTACCAGTTCTACCTTGAGAATACCGTTCTAAAGCCACAGTCCGTCTTCCTCTCGGTCTTGATTTGCATTGTTCCGCCGCTGCTCTTCATCCTTAATGCGGCAAGACATGCAACCCGTACTGAGATTGGCTCCATGCTTGTTGAAACCGCAGAGCCGGTCTCTGAGGAACGTGAGGCCCACCGCTTCACGTTGGGAATCTCAATAGTTCTCCTCATCATGGTCGTTGTTTCCGCCCTCTTCTTCCCGCCGCATCCCGTCCTCGTGTCACTTGAGCTGGGCTTGGGGACGGCCTCGTGGTTCTTCTTGGCCTACAATGGTTCACGGGTGAGTCGTGTGGGCTTCGCGAGGCTGACATCAAAGCTCTCTTTCATCCTCGGGGAGAAGAATCTCATCGCTGCTGGAAATCTCAAGATGCGAAAGGGTCGAATTGTCCCATTGATGGTGGTCTTGGCACTGACTCTCTCATCAACAGTGGCCTTCTCAGTTCAGGCCCACTCATTCCAGACGGATCTTGAGAAAGAAGTGCGCTATGCCATTGGCTCAGACCTCCGCGTGAGCACGACGGGCCGGCCTTTTGAGTTTGCCAACACCATCGAGGCCTATCCGGGTGTTGACGAGGCCATGCCAATTCTTCAGACATGGGGCGCAGTGGGACAGACACGAATCACCATAGAGGCCCTTGATCCCTTGATGTACCTCAAGATTGCACACTTTGACCCTACCAGTTTCAATGGCGAAGAGCCCAAGACGATCTTGAGAGAGCTAGCATCGGTTGAGAACGGAATCTTGCTGAGTCAGTATCATGCGAGTCGGTGGAACAAGACTGTGGGTGACACAATCAACATTGAGGTTGGTGGTCGTCTTGCTCCTGTGACTGTGAGTTTCAAGATAGTTGGTATCGTCTACACGGCCCCCGGTTTCGGCTATGCCTCAACTGAGGACATTCCCCAATCAGCACTGGGCGCCGCCTTCGGCTTTCAGGCACGATACACGGGCTTCGGTATTGCTAACGTCGACTATGTTTCCAAGCAGACTGGCATCACTATTGCGCGCCTGTTTCTTGCCAATCTGGTCTGCATCACTGATCAGGACCTTCTCATTCGTGCTCTGAGTGACTTGCCGGGCGTGTCCGCAACAACTCCAGAGCGTTTCGACTTGGCACGTCACTCCTTTGGTACCGCACTGTTCCTGAGCACGATTGAGGGACTATTCTCCATAGGCTTCGCGATGTCACTTCTGCTCAGCATATTCTCATTGACTCTCTTCTTGGGATCGATTGTGAGAGAGCGCAGAAGAGACTACGCAATCCTTCGTGCAGTTGGGTCATCTAGACGACAGCTGATTAGGACGGTTCTCTCCGAGTTCACGGGCGTGGTCTTGGCCTCACTCGCATTGAGTCTGATCCTCGGGACGATCTTTGGTTACACGATGAGTATCGTGGTGTTCTCCATGAGCCCCTTCTCAAGACTGACCCCACCTGTTATCTCAGTGCCAGTAGGCTTTCTCACAGTAGTGGTCATTCTTGAGATGATTGCCATGATTGGGGGATCATATCTCCCGGCAAAAGAGGCCGCCAAGACAAATCCCGCTATTGTACTAAGAAACCTGTGAGGATGTACGATGGTCAAGCCAGAGCGACACGCAATCCTGAAGGGCAACCCTTACTGGGCGATATCCTATGCCCTGAGCTCCCTGAGAAACTACCGGGTACGCAATATGGGCATTGCCATTGTTCTCGCTATTGGCATTGCTCTGCCCACTACTGTTTTTGCATGGTCCTCAACAGGTACCATCATGGTGCTGGATAGCTACTTCGAAGACACGCCCTTTCAGATGTACATGACTCCGATGAGCACGTATACGTACATCTCCGCTCATCTTGCGGATGCCACTGAAACAGCCCTCTCCAACCCGTACATCGAGAGTACTCATCTCGTATTATCAACTGTCGGGATTCTTGCTGTGCCGGGCTCCAGTTGGAGCAGCTACAATATGTACGGGGTAAACTACCGCGACGGCATCAAGGACATGCGCGTCTTAGTTGTCACAAGCGACTTTGTCACTAATGCGTCCTCTCTTCTTGACTGGACTGGGGAATCGACTCTCCATCACGGGGAAGTTCTCGTTTCAGAGATGTTTGTCAACTACACACGTCAAGTCCACGGTATCGACATCCAAGTTGGCAGCGCCATTAGCTTCGATGTACTGACCTACAGTGCTCACGGTGGTACCGGTGGCGACTTTCGTGTCAGCAACATGGTTGTGGCTGGTATCTACTCGCCCAAGACAACTCGAACCCTGCTTGACACAGCATTTCCCTCCATATCCCGGAAGAACTGGGACGAGTTTTCTCTCACGAGAGATTCTGTTCTTGGACTCTCTGACTCAATAATGATACTCCAGTCTGATATCTCGTCCCCACATCTGGTTGCAGTTCGTGACACAGGGTACTTTGAGCCCGTTGTGTTCTTGAGAGGCTCGAAGGCCAACCTTCTCGCGAGTGGTGCAGAGAACATAGCGAGCAACCTTGTCGCAGTTCAGGATCAGCTGGACGAGGCATACCCTCGCCTGACAATCAAGGGGTTGTCGGAGATTTGGAAACTGGATGCTGCGATTTCTACGTACCTTCAGAGCCAGGTTCTCACGGTGATTGTCTTTCCCGTGATGATCATGAGCCTCATGCTCACAGTCTTCACGTCTGAAACCTCAATCTCACGGCGCAAGGGCGAGATAAGTGCTCTCAGAGCAAAGGGAGCGTCTTTCAACCAAGTCTTTGCTACGTTCATGTGGGAGTCAGTAATCCTTGCGCTTGCAGGACTCCTATTCGGCATATTGCTGGCGCTGGTAATGGCACCGCTTGTCGGGTCAACGGTGGGTTTCTTTGTCTTTGACTGGGATCTGTATTTCAGGTATGCATCCAATCTATACATTCCACCATTGGCACTGGTCATCGCAGCTGCTATCTCCATGTATCTCCCCGCCTCGTACCTTCTTCATGTTGCCAGAAGGATTGATGTTTCTGAGATTGGACAGCCCACGGTGAATGTCCTTGACGAAGAAACGGAAGAAACCAGCATCATGCGTTATGCTGTCGGTCTGACGGCCGTCTTGGCTTTTCTGTTGGTCATGCCAATGATAGTTGCCCCCAAGGGCGGCGTTGCGGTGGCAGAGATTCTTGCTGCGACACTGCTTCTCTTTGCGGCCTCATATCTCGGCTCTAAGGCGATGCGCCATGTCACGGCTCGCCTGTCTGGGGGAACAAGTTTCATCCTTGGAGAGAAGGCCCTCTACTTGAGTCGGAGCCTGAGCAAGAGGAAGGCGCAGTTCATCCCACTCCTTGTAATTCTCACATTGACGCTCACTACGACGACTATGATGATTGTCCAGTCCTCCAGTTTTGAGGCGACTGTGCAGAACGAGGTCAAGTATTCAATCGGCGCGGACATTCGGATTGAAGGTAACGACCTCCCAATCACACTCAACAAGTCCATTCTGCGTCAACCGGGTGTGTTTCGAGTGACTCCGGTAGTGGAAACCACTGCACAGGTGGGATCAAACAGCTTCTTCTTGGAGGGAGTCAACCCCGAAGAATATGCAGGTGTGGGTTTCTTCACTGATGACACTTTCGTGTCTGGAGATCCAGAGTCGGTACTGTCTGCTCTTGCGAGCACACCCGATGGTATCATAATCAGCGAATACTACTCGCGGCTATGGAACAAGACGGTTGGCGACTCTGTGACAGTTTCGTTTGCTGCGTTGAACTTCACGCGTACAATGCCGCTACAGATTGTAGGTATCATGCGTAGCGCACCGGGATTCGGGATGGCATCTACAAAGGAGCTACCAGGTCCATCCTTTGGCTCACAGCTGGGGTTCCAAGTTATGGGTGAGGGTTTCGCTCTAGTGAACATAGACCTTCTCTACAACCAAGGTTATCTCGACACGGCAAAGATGTTCTTGATAGACACAGTCAGCTTTGCCAACATGACTCAGACCATCGAGTCAATAGAGTCACTCGGCCAATTTGACCTCTACAGTCCCGCAACCTTCAACCTAGCCCAAGAGTCGTTTGCGATTCAGTTGTTCCTGTCAGGAATCAATGGTCTCACAGTCATCTCATTCGTCCTGTGTGCCGCGATGGGGCTCTCGGCAATTGCTCTATTCTTGGGTTCAGCAGTTCTCGAGCGTGCCATTGAGTATGCTGTGTTTCGGGCGCTTGGGGGAACAAAGCGCCAAGTTGTATCCATGGTATTCGGGGAGTTCACAGGTACGGTTGTGGCATCTATCGCCATCAGCGTGATACTGGGCCTCATCTTTGGCTACTCGATGAGCCTGCTCACCTTCGGCATATCTCCGTTCTCTCCGATTCTTGGAGAAGTGTTGTCCTTCCCGCTATTCATCATGGGGATCATTGTTGGGGCTGAGAGCATCGTCATGTTGGGCAGCTGCTATTTTCCTGCGCGCAGAGCGTCAGCTGTGGATTCTGCAAGGGTGCTAAGGAACCTATGATAGCAATGGTGAGAACATACTGCGTAACTCAATAACCTTATCAACGGCTCGTAGTCGGAGGTGCCTGTGAGCCCGATGAAAGTCACAGAGCAGCTCGACTTCTATGGCGACTTTCCTGATGATGTTGTGGTGAGCGTAGACAACGTCTACAAGATATACAAGACCGCAGAACTTGAGGTTGTGGCTCTGAGCGGCGTGTCCCTTCAGATACTGGAGGGCAAGATTATGTGTGTGGTCGGGCCGAGCGGCTCTGGCAAGACGACCCTGACCAACATCATCGGCGGCATTACAAAGGCCACTGTCGGTAAGGTGTATTGGGCGAACCTGAGGACTGACATCACGAAGCTCTCCGAGCGTGTTCTCACAGAGGCCAGAAGGAACTTCATCGGGTTTGTCTTTCAGGTCAACAATCTGCTTCCACATCTGAACGCTTGGCAGAATGTAGAGCTGGCTGCACGCATAGCAGGAGTGCCGCGTAGTGTCCGCAAGGAGCGGGTGGACCGCCTGATTAGGCTGGTCGGCCTTGAGGAACGCAAGCGCAGCAAGGCCACGGCTCTGAGTGGCGGTGAGCGGTCCCGTGTTGCAATTGCAAGTGCGCTTGTGAACCTGATTGACACAGAGGGCAAGGGTCTTGTTCTCTGTGATGAGCCGACAGGTGACCTTGACCCGGAAACTGCAGAGCGGATTCTCGACCTCTTTCAGGAACTCAACGAAACACTGGGGACGTCATTCTTCATTGTCACCCATAGCCAGCAGGTAGCATCCAAGGCGGACATCACAGTAGAGATTCGCGACGGCATCATATCTGGTTTCCACCAGGCTGGGATTGATCTTGACACGCTAGGCAACACACGAATCGTGCGCCTAGACAACAATTATCGACTACCAATGCCCACAGATCTCTTGGAGAAGGCAGGTAACCCAACGGAGTTCAGAATCACTTACGAGGACGGCAAGTTCATTCTGATTCCACAGACAGGCGAAGTAGTTGATGCGCTCCGCACTCGTCAGGCCCGCATATGTCGGGTATGTGGGCACGAGATTCCCCCAGGAAGCTACATCTGCAGCAACTGTGGTTCCACAATACAGTAACATTGTCACTCGTACCGTCTCTGCTGGCGGTCCGCGATGTGTAACACGGCTACAAGCTCCTCGATGCATCGAAGGTTCCCCATGAGTGACCTGATCTGCAGGCGCAGACGTTTTTCCACTTGGATACGTTTCTGTTGAAGTGCAGACTCTATGCGTTTCGCCAAGCTCCTGCCCTCGCTATCAAAGTCTACGAGAACGAGTACGGCGGCGGGCTGTTCTTGAGCAAGCTCGTCAACAAACTCGTGGATACTCCTCCCCGAGTGCATCCGCCTGATTGGTGCCTCCACGCCCAAATCCCTGAGTACTTCCTCATCCCGGCGCCCCTCCACTACGACAACTAGTCCCGGATAGGAAACATGAAGTCCGCGAAGAAGCCGGAGCAGGCTCTCCTCCTCCTCTCGCAGCCTCTTCCGAATCCTGCTGCTTCTCATACCACTGTTTCTCCCCTGCAGAGAAAGCGCTTCTCACGGGATGATGGCAATCTTCATGCTCTCCCCTCTGCTCATCATCTCCAACGCCCGGTTGATTTCGGACAGTGGCATCTGATGCGAAATCAGTACGTCTGTCTTGATGTCCCCCGCGATAATCAACCTGAGAGCCTGCTCGACATGCTTGGGCGTGAGGTGAAACACCCCTTTCAGTGTGAGTTGGCCGTAATGAAATCTCGTTGTATCAACCTCAAATCTTGTCCCTGCTGCTGCTCCTCCAAAGAGGACCGTTGTGCCTGCGTCCCGGGTCATATTCACAGCCTGTTCCCATGTCACTCGTAGCCCCACTGCCTCAATGACGACATCCGCCCCGTAACCGCCCGTTTCTGATTTCACTCTATCAACTGGGTCCTCCCTCGAGGGATCAATGACTATATCTGCGCCCGAGCGCCGTGCCATGTCGCGTCGCAGTTCTGCCAGGTCCGACACTATTACAGTTGATGCACCCGCCTTCTTCGCGAGCATTATCATCATCTGGCCTATAGGTCCTGCTCCAATGATTGCGACCGTGTCGCCAAGCTGTATTCCAGACTCCTCGATGCCGTGCGCTACGCACGCCAATGGTTCGGTCAATGCTGCGTCTTGAAATGAGAGTGTGTCGGGGATTTGATGCGTGTTCCAGCGGACAACAGGTGCAGGAACACGGATGTACTCAGCAAATGCCCCATTCACCAGACTCTCCTTGAGACTAGGGCAGAGGTTGGGGCGTCCTCGCTTGCAGAAGAAACAATGGCCGCAGGGTGCGGAGTTGGTGGCCACCACTCTCATTCCCGGCTCGAATTGCGTCACCCCCTCGCCCACCTCCTCGACTATGCCTGCGTACTCATGCCCAAAAGGTGCGGGAGTGTTCTTGATGAGCAGAGGATGACCCCTCTTGTAGGTCTTGATGTCGGTGCCACAAGTCAGAGCGGCCCCCACCTTGACGAGAATCTCACCAGGTCCTATCTCAGGTACATCCGTTTCCTCGTATCGGACATCGCCGATTCCGTAGTACAGGGCGGCCATCATTCTGCGCTTCATGACATAACTCCGACCGCGGCATCCGTTGCCGAGTTTAAATCACTTCCTGAGTAGCGGCAGTGGAGTGCGTCACCACAACGCCTTAATCCGCTCCCTCCTCACAGGCCGATGATTTGCGATGAGGCTCAAGTCAAGATATCCTGAACATCTACAGTATACTGCTGAAACGGAGTGGGACGGCAAGACCGGTGCAACGGCACGCACGGGAGAGGGACATACTCTGATACTCGACACGCCTAAGACTTACGGCGGTCGCGGTGAGGGTCTGTGTCCCGATGAACTCTTTGTGTCGTCTGTACTTGGATGTTTGAACAACACGTTCCTTGACTTCCAGCGTCGCTTCGAGATGGAACTCCTCTCTTTCAAGCTTCGGGGAACCGCAGATGTCCATTTTGACGGCCAAGGCTACAAGATTGTAGGAATCAAGATTGAAGGCGAAGTCGTGGTGGGAGAAGACGAACTCGATGTCGGTAGGCGATGCGTAGAGCTCATGAGAGAGTATTGCCATGTGGTTCGAACCATCTCGAATTGCATTCCCTTCGAGTTCGACGTGTCTGTCCGAGAAGAACCCTCTCATGACCGTGACTGATTGTTCATCTCAGAGATCATTCGGGCGATTCGGTCCATGTATTCTGTGATGTTTCTCCAGTATCCTCCCTGAAAGTAGACGCTGCCGCAGTCTTCGCATAGCCAGAACTCGTCATAGTAGTTGTACGTCTGCTCGTGCACTAGGTTCCTCACTCGTTCCTTGTCCGGTCCCTTCAGGTGGGTCAGCGGGCCGTTACACTTCGAACAACGAGCAGTATTCGGATCCACCCGGGCAGGGATGCCAAATGCTGCAAAGACCTGTGCGATCTCACTGTCGACATTGCCTCTAACGAGCATCGCTGTGATGCCCGTTTTTTCGGCCCTTCTGTAGAGGTCCTTGTCTGAGGTGAGCAGTATCCTATCTTCGCGTTGCGCAGTGCTGATCAGCTCGTTGTCATCGGTCTGAGGCGAGTAGAGTGCATCATTGCCTGTGAGTCGCAGCCATAGGGCTAGACGCCCGAGCATTGCATCAACGACGAATCGCCGTTCCATGCAGCCCACCTCACAGCTCATCAGCTACCTTCCGTAGTTCCTCAATGGTTTCGATTGGGCATGTTACCTCCCCAAGCTGGGCGTGAGACTCTGCATCATGGTAATCGCTTCCACCCGTCATTATGAGGCCCAGTTTCTTGACAATGCTTCTCAGCTCGTGGGGACTGAGTGGCGTGTTCACGCTAGTATACTTGTACTCAGTTTCTACGCCAACCAGGCCGTGCTGTTTGAGATCTCTGAGAAACTCTGTGAGGTCGTCTATCCGCACTATGAGAGGATGTGCGAGCACAGGCACCGCGCCAATCGACCTCAGCAGGTCAATTCCTCTATGTATCTCAATCAGTTCTCTTTTGACATACGCTGGTCTTCCTTTTCCGAGAAACCTCTCAAACGCCTCATCCGTGTTCTTCGCGTAGCCTGCTTCAACAAGCAACCTTGCAAGATGAGGCCGCCCCGGAACATCAATCTCACTCATCGTGTGCTCCACTCTTTCTGAGTCGAGAACAATCCCCAACTCACGCAACCGACTCACCATCTTTGAAAACCTAGCTCTGCGAATCTCTTTGAATCTGTGGAGTTCTTGTTCCAACTCTCTGGCGTCCGGCGGGACAAAATAGCCAAGAAGGTGCGCCTCCCCACCAACCGACTCTGTGCTTATCTCAATCCCGGGCACCCTGACAATCTCGGAGGAAGTTTCGGTCGCGAGAAACT
>Ga0164310_10000389_pt1 | contig 23021 bp, 16 predicted proteins | sample GuaBasSedimGuay1_FD_121795 | JGI IMG/M metagenome (GOLD analysis project Ga0164310, IMG submission 121795) | Subseafloor sediment microbial communities from Guaymas Basin, Gulf of California, Mexico - Guay1, Core 4569-9, 0-3 cm | ecosystem: Environmental > Aquatic > Marine > Hydrothermal vents... | reverse complement strand
GCTGTAGTATAACGGTAGAAACGAGAATAGCCCCTATTACCGGTGGCAGCGGACCATAAATTCTCCCCTTGGAGCGTGATCCAAGCCAGATTCCTTGACAATTCTAATTCACCTAGCACCTGGGGTTTACCAGTACCCCAACGGAGTGTCAATAAAGCCTGATCACCCAGAGCCGCTAACACATTTTCCTCAACAGATAGACTACGTTGAATAGAGACAGGGCTTTCTAAACGACCCGCATCTTCAATCTTGTCATTGGCTAAGGAGACAATTTGTAAATGAGTCGCAGCCTCGCCTTCATAAGTTTCTATCGGCAACGCAGCAAAGGCTTCTTCCCAATTCAATAACAAAGCCCTTTCATCATATAAAGCGGGTGACGAACTATGGTTGACTTCACCTGCCAATGGAGTGAAACGATTAATTAAAGTTGGCAGCGTCGGATCTTTCACATCAAATAGTGAGAGAGCGACTCGTCGCACCCAACGATTTTCTTCGTTTTCCAGCGGTTGATCATCTATGCCAACCGCAAATAAACGATCTTCATGGAAAAACATTTTTTCAGACCAGCCTGGCACATGCAATTCACCCAATATGCTGGGAGAAGTGGAATCAGTGAGATCAATCACCCATAAGGGATCTGTGCGTTCAAATGTCACCACAAAAGCGCGATTATTCACAAAACGGGTAGCAAATAAAGCTTCACCCGGGGCAATTTCACTCACTTGTCCAACGAGGTCCATTGATGTCAAATCATAAATCGCTAAGGTGCTACCGTGTTGACGATCTTCTGGACCATAAACTACACGCAACTGTTGATTTTTCACGCTCAAATGAAATTCCGAAGGCACTTGCCCTGGCACTTTCAAGGTTGGTAAAGCCACCAACGGATCAGTTTGTGATAAATCAAAAACTTGGATTTGCGTGGTTTGCCATTTGTCTTCCTCTGGATTATGGTTAGTAATCACCAAATTATCTTGGAAAATGGCTATGGTGGGCGAATAGCCAGGGATTGATGCTTTATCGACTTCTTCTAATAGCCCTTCTTCAGTCAAATGTAACACGTTGATATTAATCAAGTTTTTGGATATGCCGCTACAATCAATGCAGTCTATCGCCACGGGGTTAAACTGTTCCGTTACGCTGTATATAAACTCTCCACGCCGCCGTGATTCAATAAACCGCCCGGATAAGCTCATATCTTGCACCTTCGTTAGGCTATTATCTTCGTTTTGACGTAGTACCGTTAAATTGCTACCATCACTTCCATAATGAGTTTGCAACAATACATAATAGTCTCCCAAGACGTAAAGTTCACGAGGGCTACCTGTTAGAGCGATCCATCCGGTTAAACGCGGATTGGATAAATCAGCAATATCAATGACTTGGAAACGCTGAGCTTGCCCATTGGCATAAAGCAGTTGATGACCGACTAATTTAAAAATATCGGGTTTTTCTGTCTGCGCAGTTCCTCCATCCATTTCGGGTGCAGCTTCTACTTTGTCAGCGGTTGCTGGAACGGGACCAGCACCAGCTGTTAATGAAACAACATCATCACCTTCATCAAAGCGATTAATACCACCGTCACAAGATAGAAAAAACCGTTGCCCCATAAAGCGTTCACAACCTGCCGATAAACTTAATGGCAAAAAAGAAGCCGCTTGCCAATTTTTGGAACCGACTAAAGGGTCCTGTCCACTTGGGGTTGCGACAAATGCCAAAAAACACCGATGATTTTCAGGGCAAGTTTTATCCTGAAATTTGACAGTGTAGGATTCAAATTCAGGTAAATCAATCGGTGCTGAAAAGACAGGCATGAATTTATTTTGCCAGCCCCGATCAAATTCCCACGATAAATATCGTTTACCAGGTTTCCCATCCAAATCAGCCCAAACTAAATAAACATCCACCTGATTTATTTTATTCGTATTACTAACGATAACTTGCGGTGTTGCCTGACTTTCACCAGATTGCACATTAACTTCCCAAGCTAACGCCGGCAGGTTAATTAAGGTTAAAATTAATCCCCATAGAAAAAGGGAGCGTGTCACTTTCATAAATGTTCTCCTTAAATAATAGATTAGATACATAAGTAGAACCACATCAAACTTTTAACATTTTTAAAAATCGGATATCTTGAACAGGTTTAAAATGTTAAAATACTTTTGCGTACCTACATACTATCTATTATAGTTGTTAAATTAAAATTTGCAAAGTTGTATTTTATATTTAAGTTTTCAAAAATATTTTAACAGGTTCTATTTTGATAAATCTGTTAATAATCAGTGCTTTATAAAAAATATTAAAATATTTATGTATACCTAATTAAAACAACACTGATAACTGATAACTGAACAATAAGGTAAAATTTCCCAATATGAAATTAGACTCAAAAATCCCATCCGGTCCATTAGCAGAAAAATGGACAAAATATCAGTTCGACTTAAAGCTCATTAATCCCGCTAATAAACGCAAATATGACATCATCGTTGTGGGTACAGGCTTAGCTGGTGCATCAGCTGCTGCCACTTTAGCTGAATTAGGCTATAATGTCAAGGCATTTTGCTTTCAAGACAGTGCCCGTCGGGCGCATAGTGTCGCCGCTCAAGGCGGCATTAATGCCGCAAAAAACTATCAAAATGATGGCGATAGCGTTTACCGGTTATTTTACGATACCCTCAAAGGCGGTGATTTTCGGGCGAGAGAAGCCGATGTTTATCGGCTTGCCGAACTCAGTAATAACATTATTGATCAATGTGTCGCGCAAGGTGTCCCCTTTGCCCGTGAATATGGCGGCTTATTAGATAACCGTTCCTTTGGCGGTGCGCAAGTGTCACGGACATTCTATGCCAGAGGACAAACAGGGCAACAATTACTTTTAGGTGCCTATAGTGCTTTAAGTCGGCAAGTTGCCCTCGGCAAAGTGCAAATGTATCCTCGCACCGAAATGTTAGATTTAGTGAAAATTGATGGTCATGCGCGTGGTATCGTCGTTCGCAACTTAGTCACAGGAAAAATAGAATCACACAGTGGTCATGCGGTATTATTATGCACGGGTGGTTATGGCAATATCTATTTTCTCTCAACAAACTGTATGGGGGCGAATGCGAGTGCCGCTTGGCAAGCGCATAAAAAGGGCGCATTTTTCGCCAATCCCTGTTTTACCCAAATTCATCCCACCTGTATTCCTGTTCACGAACGGCATCAATCCAAATTGACTTTAATGTCTGAATCCTTGCGAAATGATGGTCGTGTCTGGGTACCTAAACAGACAGGAGATAAGCGTATTCCCAATGAAATACCTGAAACCGAAAGAGATTACTTTTTAGAAAGAAAATATCCCGCTTTTGGTAATTTAGTGCCAAGAGATGTCGCTTCCCGGGCAGCTAAACAAGTTTGTGATGAAGGGCGAGGTGTGGGACAAACGGGTTTGGCGGTTTATCTGGATTTTAAAGACGCGATTGAAAGGGAAGGTGAACCGGCTATTCGGACTCAATATGGCAACTTGTTCCAGATTTACGAGAAGATCACTGATGAAAACGCTTACCAAGAGCCGATGAAAATTTACCCCGCTGTGCATTATACGATGGGTGGACTCTGGGTGGATTATAATTTAATGACGACTATTCCAGGCTTATATGCCCTAGGCGAAAACAATTTTTCAGAACACGGCGCTAATCGTTTAGGGGCGAGTGCTTTAATGCAAACCTTGGTTGAAGGTTATTTTATTTTGCCACATACCATTGCTGATTATTTGGATAATGAACCTTATGATAAAATTCCAACTGATCAGCCGGCTTTTCAGGAAACGGAACAAGAAGTTAAGCAGAATATCAATCAACTACTAGCGCTCAGAGGGGATAAAACGGTTGACGAATACCACAAAGAATTAGGGCTAATTTTGTGGAACGACTGCGGTATGTCACGCAATGCCGAAGGTTTAAAAAACGCGCAAGAAAAAATCCAAGTCCTAGAAGGCGAATTTTGGCAAAACCTTAACATGGTTGGCACCAACGATGAATTCAACCAAACCTTAGAAAAAGCCATACATATGGCTGACTTCCTTGAACTGAGTCATCTCATGGTAGAAGACGCGCTACAGCGCAATGAATCCTGTGGCTGCCATTTTAGAGAAGAACACCAAACTGCAGAAGGCGAAGCAAAACGCGATGACGAAAATTATGCTTATGTTGCCGTCTGGGAATATCAGGGAAAAAAACAACCCGAAGTCCTCCACAAAGAACAATTAGTTTTTAAAGAGGTGACACCAAGCCAGAGATGCTATAAATAATATTGCACACAACTTAAACCTTTAGATAGGCGAAAAAAGTTTTGATGTAGGGGCGAACCTGTGTGTTCGCCCTTATGAAAATATTTACAAAATAGAATTAACACTATCAAACTTGAAGTAATTAAATCCGATTCCTTCGTTATGTCTCTCAATTTTGCCCATACCTACCTGGATAAAATCAACGCCTGCATCTCTAGCGGCAATGTAATCACTGGTCGAATTACCAATATAGACACATTTGCTCATTCCCACTTTAAGCCTTTTAACACACTCTAAAATGGGTTCAGGACTGGGTTTTTCAGCGATTAATTGCGCTTTCTCATTTTTGCTGCCAATACTGATAATAAAATGCTCACTTTCAATAAATTCGTTGAGCAAACCATTGACATTTTTCAAGGTATAAAGTGCCTCAACCGTAGGGCGACTCGTGACAATAGCCATTTTTACACCCAGTTTCTTGAGTGTCGGAAAAAAGTTATCTGAGTACATTTTTTTCTCAGCCATATCAATTAAACCTTGCCCATTAAAATAGGGTTTGCCAAGATAAAGATTTTGAAAAAAGTCTTTTATTTCAAGATATTCAAGCGAATTGGGTTTGATTTTCTCAAGCCTTTGATTTATTAAAATGCTTTCCCATTGTTCTACGGAAAAATGCTTAACTAACTGTATCAAAAGCCAAGTCACATTCCAATCATTATTAACACCATAAGAAATACCATAGGCGCGTACTAAACTAATCTGTTCATTGCTCACCTCTGCAAGGGTATAATTTTTCACGGTTCTCTTTATGGCTACATCATAAGATTTGGAAGTATCGATCAACGTATCATCGACATCAAAGATAATAGCTTGGTAAATTTTAGAGTTGATTTTAATAGACATAGATTTTGTTCACAAACTGCCCTTGGTTGATGGCATCATATTATGCATCCGCGAATCAAATTCGACCGCCATACGTATCGCTCGCCCAAAAGCTTTGAAAACCGTTTCCGCAATATGATGAGCATTTCTACCACGCAAATTATCAATATGCAAAGTGACTAATGCGTGATTCACAAAGCCTTGGAAAAACTCTTGAAATAAATCAACTTCAAATTCACCTATCTTAGCGCGTGGAAAATTGACCTGAAATTCCAAACCAGCTCGCCCTGAAAAATCTATCACCACCCGCGACAGGGCTTCATCCAAAGGAACATAAGCATAACCATAGCGGAAAATACCTTTTTTATCCCCAAGGGCTTTAGAAAATGCTTTTCCTAATGTAATCCCAATATCTTCAACGGTGTGATGCGCGTCGAACTGTAAATCGCCTTTAGCTACAATCTCTAAATCAATCACCCCATGTCGTGCCACCTGCTCAAGCATGTGTTCAAGAAATGGTACGCCTGTATCAAAATGAGATTTTCCAGTGCCATCAAGATTGACTTGCACCTCAATTTGGGTTTCAAGAGTGTTGCGTTGGACCTTAGCATTGCGTTTTGTCATGTTAATTTCTGTCATAAACTCACATAATCGGTATAAAGAAATGGTTCCTACGACTGACTACTCTTCTTCAGAAAAATCATATTCTAATTCTTCAAGTGGCTCTTGGATATAATGCCCTTGGGCAAAATCGACTTCAGATGACCACAATACAGTCAAACTGTTAGCATCTTCCACTGCCTCGGCAATGGTCAATTTTCCATATTCGCGTGCCACTTTAACAATTTTTTGGACAATTTCCTGACTTTCTGTATTAGTTGATAAGCCCTTGGCAAAACAACGATCAATTTTCACATAATCAACAGGAATATGTTGAAGTGTGGACTCAAAATTCAAGCCCATACCAAAATGTTCTAGTGCAGATTGACAGCCGTATGTTTTTAATTGATTAATGAAAATGTTAGCTAATTTAAGTTGGCTGATGACTATTGAATCACTAATTTCCAGTATCAGGTGTTTGCCAGGTAATTTAGCCGCTCTCAGAAGTTTCCTAATATAAAGTAGGATACTTTCATCTCTAATCGCTTGATCAGATAGTTTGATAAAAAAATGAGTTTTATGCCCATTTTTTTCTTGTGCTTCCAAGGTGTGGATTGCTTTTTGGAGTACCCATTTGTCTAAAATTGTACATAACTGAGCCGCTTCTGCTTCCTCAAAAAGATCGCAAGATGGCACATTTTGTCCTTCTTGGTCCACCATCCGTAAAAAAACTTCATAAATTTCTTGAGTTTCACCATGCAAACTAACGATAGGTTGAAAACGTAACGATAAGCGATTTTCTTCACTCGCTGTTTCTATCAGTTTGGCAATATCAGAACCTTTTGTTTTGTCGTGTTCGCCGCTTTTTATCACGGCTTTATAAACTTCAAAACGATTACCGCCTTGTTTTATAGCTATTTGACAAGCAGCATGAGCCTCAGTTAGAATATCTTGTGGACTGGTAGTGGAACCAAGAACTTGAGTAATACCAACACTACAAGTGGTAAAAAGCGTTTTTTGATCACGTAATTCTATAACAGATGCTTCTACAACTTTACAGATTTCCTGAGCAAAATCACCCGCTTCCGCATATTTTTTTCCGTCTTTGTCAGCTATCAGGAAAGTTAAAACACTATCATCAAATCGAGCTAATTCACCACCCTTTGCTAAACTACTGATCTTTTTCGCCATATTTTTTACCACCGGATCACTGCCACCAACACCCACGTTTTCTACAATGCTATTAAAGTTATCTAAAGCAATATAAAACAATACGCTGCGTGTAGAGGTTTCTATTGCTCTACTTAAAGCTTTTTCCAGCAATTCAATAAAAAACTGGCGATTAAATAAATTAGTGAGTGGATCACGACGGCGCAAACGTTCAATATCTTGATTTTGTGTTTGGTCACGAATGATGACTTGAATACAACGTTCAGTATCAAAAATCGCTTGGCTGAGTTCCATACTCAATTTAAATCCTTTTTTATTAGATTTAAGTCCTTCCAAATTTATTTGTCGTTCTTCTGCCTTTTCTTCGGTCATAAATTCGCGCATAAAATCCCGAAACCGAGCTTGATCATTAATGGTGACTAAGTCCATGATGGGCAAACCTTCTAAGTCATCCATACTTTTATAATCAAACATTTTGAAATAACGAGGATTAGCATAGATATGCATACCACCTTGGACATAAGCGATAGCGTCACGCGATGTTTCTAGCAACACTCTGTTATGCTTTTGGCTTTCTTTATAAAGTTGTTCAAGATGCTTACGTCGGCGGCGTTCAGCTAAATTGTCTAGTTCTACACCAACCACAACGGGTAAACAATCATCACCTGGCACTATTTGTTTGACACCAATGTTATACAATTTGGTTACCATTTTGCAATTTAATTTATCAGCAACCACAATAACGGGAATATCCTGATTACAGGCTGAAACCATGTCGCAAATTTCGGAAATGGTAAAATCACCTACTTGAAGAACAGATATGACTAAATCCCATTCATGTTTTTCAGATAAGGCTTTTTGCAAATCTTCTTCATCTTCAACATAGCATGGACGAATAGGGTAACGTGCTTTACGTAAACGGTTTAGAATGATTTCTGCATCATTAGCTGATTCTTCAATCACAATTAATCGGATAATATCATCCTGTATCACAATTATTTTTCTCCAATAGTATTAATATTAGTCAATTAGCTATTTTGTACAGAATATTTTTTTGTATGATTCAGACAATTAAAGTTCATGCTAGTTCATTAGTTATAAAAATGTCCTATACAAAGAAATAGCTATTAATAAAGTTAAATCAATTAGTATTAAACTTTATCATAAAATTATAATGACATAATATATTAAATAAATCTTTATGAATACTGAAAACGCCATAAAAATATATAAATTATTGATTTTTTGCCAAAAATAGGATTTCTTAACACTTATAAGTATTTCTTCATATAATAATTTAGTATATACTAAATTATTTCTAAAACTCTGTTATCGATTTTATTTCAGGCACATTCCTTAATGGCATTGGGGCATTGAAGAGGTGGTTTGGAAATTTTCGCTTGCTAAGTTCAAATGAATACCAAAAAATAATGAATAAAATGACGACTCCAAAGTTAAGTATTGTTTTTCTTAATTATAACCGTCTAATAGAAACTCGTTATACTTTGGCGCAAATATCGTGCCTATTAGAACATCGTCAGGATGTTGAAGTGATTGCTATTGATAATGGTTCTAGTGATGGTACTTCCGATTATCTACAAACTCAAAGCGATTGGATCAATGTGGTTTCGCTTCCACATAATACGGGTATTGCCGGTTATAATGTTGGTTTTAAACAAGCTAAAGGTGATTATTTGCTGGTATTAGATGATGATTCACACCCGGTGGATAATATAACACTTGATCGTATTATTCAATGCTTGGACACCTGTCCAGAGGTGGGAGTCGTTGCTTGCCGGATTGAATCGATGAAAGGTGAACCTATTTATACTTGGCATTTGCCTAAAAATGATGATCCAGGTACCTCGATGGCATTTGTTGGCTGTGGCTTTGCGATTCGCCGCACCTTATTTGAAAAAATCGGTTGGTATCCGGCAGAATTTTTTCTTTACCAAAATGAAATGGAAGTGGCTATTGGCGTGATGCGCCATCACTATAAAATTTATTATGATCCCAGCTGTCGGGTTGTACACCGTCAATCACCACAGGGGCGTACTAATTGGCGACAGGTATACTATCCAACGCGCAATACTATTTGGCTAATACGCCGTTATTTTCCATTTCCTGCCGCTGCTTATTTGATAGGTTCGCGCTTGTGTTTTGGACTCATTCGTGCTATACAGTCACTAGAATTGGGTTGGTATTATCAAGCCGTTCGTGAAGCTTTGTATACCCCCATAGAACCTCAAATTTTACCGAGCATACAGCAAAAGCAACTTGCCCTATTTTGGCGGCAAAATAGTATTTTGCATCAACTCATGGGACGTTTATACTGATTCTGTCAGAGCGTGAAAATAATATACCAATACAAAGAAATCCGATTTTTTTAAAAAATCGGATTTCTAAAGTCAAATTTCTAATTATGCCAAACATATTAATTATCATTGTCACCTGGAATAAAAAATCATACATTTTAGAATTATTAGCATCCCTGGCAAAACCGGATTATCCCAGTCAAGCCATTGATATATTGGTTATAGATAACGCAAGCACTGATGGAACTGTAGGAGCAATAAAAGCAGCCTATCCATACATTCATTTGATCTGCAACCCAGATAATTTAGGTGGCACTGGGGGATTTAATACCGGTTTACAGTGGGCTTTTGAACAACCAGATGATCGTTATCAATATTTTTGGTTATTGGATAACGATGTTTTGGTACACCATCGTGCCCTTTCCGAATTAGTGGCTTTATTAGAAAAGCATTCGGATATTGCCGTAGCTGGTTCAACCATGATGCAATTAGATTATCCCTGGCGAATAAATGAAATGGGTGCATTTATTGAGCGCACAATGGGTACCTTAATATTGCATCGTCATTTAGAAGACATTGCACCCTGGCAGGGTCGCTCGGTACAAGAATTATTGAACGTAAAGGCTGATTTAAGCCAACATTTGATGCACTGTCAACCTTATATGGATGTAGAATACGTGGCGGCGGCTTCGTTATTAGTGCGTGCCGAAGTTGCCAAGAAAGCGGGTTTGTGGCGCGATTATTTTATTCATTTTGATGATGTAGAGTGGTGCTTACGCATAGCAAAGATGGGGCATCGAGTGGTTGTTTCTGCTAAGTCATTAATTTGGCTCTTATCCGCTGCCGCTAAGGTGCCTACTTGGGTTTTATATTATGATAACCGTAATGTCTTAGATTTATTGAAAACACACGGCGCGAACAAACAAGATTTGCGGCTTTTAAAACGACATATCTTAAAGAAGGGGTTATACTATTCTTTAATTGGCAAATCTGACTTAGCGCAACTACATTATGATGCCATCGCAGATTTTCAATCGGGACATTATGGTAAAAAAGCAATTAAATTAGCTTATACTTATCAAAATAACACCCGCATCAAAAAAGTGTTTTTAGACCCATCAATTAAGCGTATTTTGATAGCTTGGTCGGTCAATCTCCAAGCAACGGGCATACAAGAAGCCTTAGTCCAGGCTCAACTACAACGTCCCGAATTGCAAATAGATTGTATGAGTCAACCAGATGGGAGAAGCGTTTATCAATTACCACGCGCTCAGTTTATCAAATTCTCGACATTTAAACTTAAACGCTGGTTAACCTATTGGCGATTACGGGGCAATTATGATCTGGTAATACAATCCGACTATCAAGTTGTAATAGGTTTATCTTGGTTAAAGAGTCGATTGTTATTTATTAATGATGAAGGATTTTGTGAACGCCCACAGCCTAAGTTGGCTGATGTTTGGTATGCTTTGAAGCAATGGTTTTTTAATGGTTAATAGTTAGCGTGTTAGAGATACTATATAATGTTCAGAAATCCGATTTTTTCCAAAAATCGGATTTTTCATGCTCAAAAAAAACGGATAAGACTTTTGCAAAAAATCCGTCAAACCCCATATCGGGTTTATCCGTTAATTTCCATAATCCGTTGTACTTAATTAAGGATTTATTAAATGACTGTAAGAAATGTAATCACTGACGTTTTAGATAAGCGGCACAAACAAGTGCTTATGCTTGAAAAAGTTCATAATGGATTGGCTGAACTAGAAATGCAAATGGATAGCCTCCAGCAAATGGCTGAAGAAGTATTGGCAGAAGCTGATGAAATTCCACAAGATATTGCGAGCCTCACTTCTAAGATTGCCACCTATATTGGTGGACCCCAGGAAGAAATGGCTCATTTAAATGCGTCCATTATAAGCCTGACTAAACGGTTTAGTAAGGAAACCATCAATATTGGTGTGGCGGGTAAGGCGCGTCAAGGTAAAAGTACGCTGCTCCAAAAAATATCTGGGCTGTCCAATAAGGAAATACCCACTTCTGATGAGCTGCCTTGTACCGGGACAAAAAGCAAGATTTATCATTCTGAAGATGATGCCTACGCTAAGATAGAATTTTATTCTAAAGAAGAATTTCTAAAGGAGATTCTTCATCCTTACTTTGATAAGCTGAAAATCTCTAAGCCATTTTCACTGAAACGTTTTGGTGAGCCTTTATCAGAACTGAATAATAATTTGAGTAAGGATCGTAATTTAGATAAGGCTATTTATGAAAAGCTTGCATTTATTCATAGTGCCTTTTCTTCCTATGCTGAATTACTATCTAAACCCCCAAAGACGTTAGAACTGGAAGAAATTCTCAATTACGTGACTCAAGGTAAGGGGCGCACCCGTTATTTGGCTGTTAAAAGTGCCGATATTTATACTAAGTTTCCTAATCATGACGTGACAGGCTTGTGTCTGGTTGATTTACCTGGGCTTGAAGCGGCACAGGGACATGAAATGAAATTGGTTTCATCGCTTGAGCATGAAGTAGATGCCGTCATTTTTGTTAAATCGCCTGATGTACTGGGAACGGATTGGGAACAGGCGGATTATAATGTCTTTGACTTAGTGGATAATGCGGTTAGAGAAGTTGAATTGGCTAATCGCTTATTTATTGTGCTCAATGAAAAAAATGATGGTTCTAATAAGAAACAAGTGCAATTGTTGAAAGAACAACCCCCGGAGACTTACAGCAAGCCCCGTATTTTGACGGCAGATTGCAGTGATGCTCAAGCGGTAGAAGAAAAAGTATTTTCGGTGGTGCTGCAACATATTGAAAAGAAGTTGGAAAGCACAGATCAACAATATATCAAGGCGTTAGCGGATAAAATGGAAAACATTTTGAAGAGGCTCACGCAAGCTTTTACACCGGCACTTGCTTCTTTTAGTACCACTAATGCGGATTTAACCAGGGAAAGAAAATATCGGGCGTTATCTGAGCAATTTATCAAAGATTTAACAAAGGGCTTGGAAAAACTGGTTTTGGATGTTCAACAAGAATTGAATATCAGCGAAGAATTTAAAGAAAAGGTTGAAGAAATTTGTGAAGCCGCGAAACAAAATGCGCCGATTCCTGGTAAAGATGAATTGGCTGAACAATACCTGGAATATAGTGGTTGGAAAGGTGTGGTAGGCGAAGAATTAAATTATTTACGCGCCTATCTGACAGAATTTTTGGCGACTCAGTTGGATGAGTATTTGCAAACCAAGATTAATAATACGCTTAGACAAGTTTTAAAACGTATATTTCCCAAAGTCTTGCAAAAAATATTGCCGCAAAATCAGGATAGCCAGGCTGAACCGCGTACACTCATACTGGAATTTCAAGATTTATTGGATAGGGCAGAACATTCCAATATTTATAATACTTTCAGTTACATACGTAAGTTTAACTTTTCGTATCATAGCCATTTTCATTATCGGGTTCGTGAAGAAATGGGCTTGTTAAGTACCTATAGCAGCGAATCAGTTGACGATATTGTGCCTAACGATGCGACACGGGCAAACTTCCTGGAAAAGGCGGAAGAAATCTCCAGGGGTTTAGATAGCCACTATCAGCAAACTATTTACCAACTGAGAAAAAAATTCAGTGAAAAAATGCAGACGGATCCCGCTAATGCGATTTTAGCCCTCGTTGAAGAAGCCAAGGATCGTCTCGTTAGAGCCAAGGGCATTAAGGATGAGTGGAAAAGTTTTCTGGATCCGATTCGTGAACAACTTTGGGCAGACGAGTTGAGTCGTTTTAATAAAGAGATTGCATTACGTAAACAGTGGCGAAATGCGCTTGACGATGCCCTAAAATGTGCTCAACAAATACAGGTTGCGTTTCACAATTAAAAAAGGAAAAAAATGGCTAATCGGACTGTGATGATTATGGTGGGACCTGATGGTGTCGGTAAAACGACACTACTAGCGACAATGTACCATGAACTGTTATCTATGGATAATCTATCGGGGTTTCAATTTGCAGCCAACGAAGATACACATCATGATCTTCAAGAGGCTTATCAAAAACTCAGTACTATCATGACACAGCCGACTTTCATTCCCACGGGTTCACTTTTGAAAGGAACTGCTGGTATTATTGAACGCCAATTTGAAGTTTTATTTAAAAATAAAAAAGAACTTGATTTGGTATTTTGTGATATGGCTGGCGGTATTATTCGTGCTAAAGAAGATAACCGGGATTTTGAAGAATTTAAACAAAAGTTACAAGAAGCTTTGGTGATTATTAATGTCATAGATGGTTCAGCCCTGGTAGAAGGGGATGAAGTCTTGTCAACCCAAAAAAATGATCCATCACATATTTATGATCTGTTGCAATCCCAATTTTTAGATGAGCGACATTTTATGATTCTATTTGTAATCACTAAATGTGAAGCCTGGTTAAAAAATGAGTCTTATCGAAAAAAATTGGAAGCCGCTTTTGAAACACGCTATAAAGTGATTCTTAAATTGATTAATCAAGCTGAAAATGTGGTAGGCGTATTAATACCTGTTAAAACATTAGGTTGTATAGAATTTACCCATATTAACTATCAAGAATCAGAACAAGAAATGATCTTTGTGAGAAAACCTAATTTGCGATTTAAGTCTGAAAATATTGATCAACCTCTTCGATATGCATTAGCATTTGCCTTGTTGCAACATCATCAAAATCGGGGACGTTGGAACAAATTGATACGTTGGCTTTCTAATCAAGATATTGCGTTTCAAAGGGCATTGACTGAATTTACCGAAGCGCGTTCTCATACCTTTAAAATTTATGGAAACTCTTCACTGATTGAGGTGACAAAATAATGATCGTGAAATCAGTTGCTTTACGCGGTGCTGCGGTTCATACTCGCAAAAAGGAACCTGGTCAAGATTATGATTGGTATGTCAAGGCGGGTCATTTACAACTCTTTGATAAAATGGATGAAATTTATCGTATCGCCCTACGTGATATCAGTGCCGAGGTACCCAAGTTAGCTGTGATTCTTGATGAAAAAAGTATCGGTTTTCTCATTGGAGACATGCCCTGCCAACGTATGGATCACAGTAAGCGAATCATACATGATACCCTTTATTTAGAATTTGACTTGCAATACCATCCAAGTGTTTTACATACCGCTGGTGTTTTATTATTGTGTTCAAAAAATGCTTATCAGATCCATGAAAAACATTTTATGGCGTATGCGGAAAGATTATTGGCTCATTCGCCATCAACACAATTGAGTTTAAAAAGGGTTAAATTGCCGGTTGTCAGTAAGCAACCCAATTTTAATTTAGCTTCCATTCGGGCAGAAAAATTGGCTTTATTTTCTGATTCCGTCAATCGAAACCGCTGTGCGCGTTATCTGATACATTTTAAATATCGTGACAATCATCGTTTTTCTTTTGTCTCTACTGGGCGGCTAAAACTAGAAAAATGCCAGCAAATTGCGGACAAAAGTGATGAATGTGTCTTATTGACGATTTCTTCCGAGGTACAATCTGAAATCAACTTGAAAAAAAATCGCTTTCCTCATTTTAGGAAAATGTTTGCCTAGATAACATGAAGGAGAAAAATATGAAAAAACTAAATGCTTTGTTATTTAACCAGGGCGGTAAATGTTTTTATTGTGATGCGGTTTTAGATATTCAGGAAGCGACGATTGAGCATGTAATACCGCAATCTAAAGGGGGCAAAAATGACTCCGATAATTTAGTTGTTTGCTGTAAATATGCGAATCAAGCTTTTAGGGATTATTTACCTAAGCAAAAAATAGCTGTCATTAAACAGTTCTGTGGTGTTTCTTCCGTTTGTCAAAAAATCTTTCCCAGGGAAGAACAAATAAATGAGGATGACTCGGCAAGTTTTGAAGATAAAGCACTGATTCAAAAGAGTCACATACCAATGGCTAACACAGAACCTGTTAAAAATACACACGATATTTCCATAGCTTATCAATTACTTCTTCAAGCTGTTGATTTATTTGAACAAGAAGGTAGGGAAGCAGTCAGTTCTCGAATTAAAAAGAAAATGTTAGAATTGAATCCTTCTTTTAAAGAATCCGATTATGGCTTTCGTCAATTTAAGAAATTTTTGCTTCGCGCCCAAGAAAAGAAAATGATTATCCTTGAAGATACCACAGGGAATAATTATGTGATCAAAAAACTTTAGAGTTGATTTATAGGGGTTGATTTTATACTGATTGTTTTAAAAATTTTATGTTAAACAAACCGTGCAAAATGCCAAACAATTAGATAATAATCCGAAAGCAAGATGGCTGAATCAAGTTGGAACAGATGTTTATAAAATTGTAGAACAATTAATAAGTAATTAACAACTACGTAAGTAACGGAGCAGACTAAATTTATAACTGATAACCATTTTTGGAGTATTTAAATGTCTAGCACAATAGTGAAAGAAAGAACTTATCTGAAATTAGATAAGGTAGCAAAAGAAGAGGCAAAATGTATTTTTAATCAATTAGGGTTAACGATGGGAGAAGCATTTAATTTGTTTTTACACCAAGTTCGCTTAAATAAAGAACTTCCTTTTGAAGTTAAGCTCCCAAATAAATTGACTCAGAAAGTGATTAAAGAAGCCCGTCAAGGGAAGAACATTGAATTATTTTTAATTTCTGAATTAAAATGAATTTAAAACGCCATAAACAGTTTTTAAAGGACTGGAATAAAATCAAATTAACCGATGGACAGTTTACGAAATTTATTGAATATTCTGAATGTTTACGGTTAGAAAAGCCATTGTCTGATGCTTCTAAAGATCATTCTTTACAGGGAGAATATCAAGATTGCCGAGAATTCCACTTAGGTGGTGATATGCTTGTTATTTATATGCCTTGTGAAAATTACACTGTTTTTTTAAGACTAGGAACCCATAGCCAATTGTTTAAGTGAAATTTAATGAGTACAGCGAATATTTTAAAACAACGAATGAATGTTAGTATAATCGTATAATTAATATTCGTTGTATTCCGTATTGGCTTGATGACGGAAATGACTTGACATTCCCGCAAAAAATTGATAATGTGAATGCGTAGTACATGTTAAAAATATTACGATTTGACTCGCCTGTTATAGCAGGTTTTTATTGATGGAAATACAGAAGGAAAAACAGATGTTCAATTTTTTTAAGTCAAAAAAAACCGATTTAGAACTTATCAAACAACTAGAACAAACAATAGGTAAAAATTTACCAAAATTAGATAAAATTAAATGGCGTTCAGTAGGCTATGTGCAGAATGAGCATAATCAAATTACGGAATTAGTTTTATATAGGTGTGGTTTAAAAGAGTTACCACCGGAAATCGTCAATCTGCAAAACTTAACGAGGCTTGATTTAGACTCTAACCAGTTAAGCTCCTTGCCACCTGAAATCGGAAATTTGCAAAACTTAACGGAGCTTAATTTATCCGGTAACCAGTTAAGCACCTTGCCACATTTCAGGCTACAAAGTTTTGTAGTTTAACAGGCAAACGCTTTGCACCCCATGTGCCTGCTTCCGCATCGAATAGCCCCGCACATGTCGTTCCACATTGATTACACTTACCATCTGGAGTCAAATGCCAATCACTTAATATATACCAATCGCGTTCAATAAGTTTATGATTACAGTGGTGACAATAGGTACTTTCACCAACTTGATCATGCACATTTCCTGTGTAGGCATAACGTACCCCATTCTTTAAGGCAATATGGCGAGCCATGCTGAGAGTGTGAGGCGGAGTCGGGGGTTTGTCTAACATTTTCCAGGTAGGATGAAAGGCGGTAAAGTGCATAGGCACCTCATGACCTAAGTTTTCCACTACCCATTGTGTCATTTCTTCAAGCTCTTTTTCGGAATCGTTTTCGCCGGGGATTAGCAAGGTTGTTAATTCAAACCACACTTGGGTTTCATGTTTTAGATAGCGCAAAGTCTCTAGTACCGGTTGTAAATGCCCTCCAGCTAATTTGTGGTAAAATCTTTCAGTAAAAGCTTTTAAATCTACATTAGCAGCATCCATATAGCTAAAAAATTCGCGTCGGGGTTCATCATTAACATAACCGGCGGTAACTGCGACTGATTTAATGCCTAATTTACGGCATTCTTTAGCCACATCAATGGCATATTCGTGGAAAATAATCGGATCGTTATAAGTATAAGCGACGCTGCGACAGCCCAACTTTTGAGCGGCACGAGCCAATGTATCAGGTGCTGCTTGATCGGCGAGCGTATCCATTTCTCTGGATTTACTTATATCCCAATTTTGGCAAAATTGACAGGCGAGGTTGCAGCCGGCAGTGCCAAAAGATAAAATAGGGGTTCCTGGTAGAAAATGATTGAGTGGTTTTTTTTCAATGGGATCAACGCAAAAACCGCTAGAACGTCCATAGGTGGTTAGTACAATTTTTTGGTTTTGATTGGCTCGTACAAAGCATAAGCCCTGTTGCCCTTCTTTGATTTGACAGGCGCGTGGACAGAGATCACATTGGATACGTCCCTCTTCTAATTGATGCCAATAACGAGTGGGTATCTTGGTTTGTAATGTTGAAGTTTTCAAGGTAATTATCCTAATTATGTGAATCAGAAAAGAGAATAATTAAAAAGCAAGTGAGTGTAAATAGGGAAAATTCAAAAGGGCTATTAAATGAGTACACTCAGAAAAGTCGAAAAATATCTGTATCAAAGAGAATGCTAAGGATTAAGGAATGTGCATGAAATAAAATCGACAACTAAACCTGACAGGGTTTTTTTTTGCCCTTTTTTTTTTGCCATTAAATGTGTTAGATAGTAGGGTGGGTAGGAACTTCATTACAAGCCACCATTTTTAATACTACATATAAACCCGATCTAATCCCTTCTTATATACCATCCTTGTCGTTTTTTGGTTAAAAAAATGGGTACAAGTATTTTAGAATTAACTGATAACAAATTAGTAAAAACTTATGCTGTTCTCTCAACCGTAAAATTTCAATTTTGTTAATATCAGTATATTATAACACATTTAAGAATGAAAATACAAGCCCTTTTTTTTCACCAAGCTGCAATATTAAGAAATGCTGATAAATTAAAAGGACTAAAATAGCCCGTTCAGCGCAAATATTCCCCACTAAAATTAATTTTTTAGGCATTTTTAGCCGTCATGGTTATTTTGTAAATCGAATTAGTAAGCCATTATTTTTTAGTCGGTCTATTTAAGTCCTAATTAAAAGGATAAATAGGTGCTTCCCAGCATAAACAGCCGCTTTATAAAAATTTATCCAGGCTAAAAAAGATGATTTTTTCATAAAAAAGTAATTTTGACGTAAAAACAATTTGATTTAATTTTTATTTGCTGTAAAATACATATCTAATTAATAAAAATTGCGTAAAAATAGTTTGGATGGAAAACATGAGTTTGCACTTTCAGATAGGGCAACTTCTGATGTGCAATAATTATTCCAGACTATTTTGGATGTCAATAAAAATGAAGACAAATAATTTTTACCTGCCAAGTCTGGTAGAGCAGCGTCTTTAAAACCAGACCTGCCAGGTTAAAACAAAACCTGGCAGGTCAAGAGCAGCGTCAAAAACTTGATTTTGACCTGGCAGGTTTTCTTCCTGCCAGGTCTGGTTTAGTTGTAGAATTTATTTCATGCACGTTCCTTAGCACAACTACTTGAAGCATTCCCCAAGTTTTAAGCGGAGTCGGGTGGCAACTGCTTGCTTCGGAAAGCCTGATAAGTTTGACCGACAATTTGTTTTATAGGGGTGCCGAGATGACCAGTTTTGGTAATTTTGGTAGGGCGAAATGGGAATTAACCATTTCATTATTTTTGACCTTATGTTGATTGAGGAATATCTTAATGAAACCAATTAAGAAAAATCTTATCCAAGCGGTCCTTTGGTTAATGCTTGGTTTAGTACCACAACTTGCTTGGGCAGAAGTGCCTAATGTGATCAACTATCAGGGCTATCTAACGGATAGTTCAGGCGATCCATTGGAAGGGACAGTGAATGTCACTTTAACGTTTTGGAATGCACTGAGTGGTGGGACTGCTATTGGTTCACCAAAGTCATATACGAATGTTAATGTGAACAATGGTGTATTTAGTCAAAACGTAAATGTGAGTGACATCACATTTGACCAGTCCGTTTATGTAGAAACGACGGTTAATGGAGAAACATTGGCTCCCCGCCAACTTATAACCAGCGTTCCTACTTCCCATCTTACCAAGCAAGCAGAGCAGGATCAAGATACATTAGCCGGGTTGAATTGTGCCAAAGATCAAATACCCAAATGGGATAGTAGTACTTGGACATGTGCTGATCAGGCGCAAGGCTCTCAAAACGGTAGTAAACTTCCAGCACCTGATTATGATAGTGGCTGGTTCACAATGAAGTCACAAGCTGGTACTGCCTCCTTCAAAGAACTCACTCATGGTTTGGGTGTATATCCCTCTTTAGTAAAAGTGCTTGTTAAAGCTGTTGATGGTGAGAATAACGGTTTTATATTTGAGGGAATGGGATCCGCACAAAATGACGATGATACTAAATTGACGCATCATGGTGGAGTAATATTCGCTTATAATGATTGGCAGGTCCGCCTTTGGGCACCTGATAAAAACAATAATTATAAACTGGGTCGAATAATCAATGTTTATGATGGTTGGGGAGGTGAAATGCATACTCAACAATCTACAGAAGCACTTGTTAAAGTCAAAGCGTGGAAATAACCATTCCCTTCTTGTGCCTATGGTAATAATTTAGTGTTGCTGTAGGCATTATAAATGGGAATGATAAAAGCGTTTCATTTTCGAGGATATTTATACATGAACATTATCAAAACAACACATTTAATACTGTTATCAGTATTTTTTGCACTTGTTGGTAACTCGGCAATTGCCGAACAAACGAGTGCCAGCTACCGCATTGTCAATCAAGTGCTTCCCGCCGGTGGTGGTTATCAAACCTCCACTGGTTATTCCCTGTCCTCAGTTATAGGTCAAGCTTCTCCGATTGGCGAATCTTCTAACAGCAATTATTCATTTGCTGGTGGCTTCCTTGCGGGAGAAAAAACGGATGTTGCCCAACCGGTTGATTTGGTAACGACAGTTGGTGCTTCTCCAATATGTCCAGATGAACCTTTTGATGTCACGTTCAAAATAATAGCGACATCAACCCAACCGGTAGAAAGTGTCCAACTCTATTTGAAGTTTGACCCTACCATCTTGAAGGTCAATAAGATTTCCAATGGAACAGCTTTGGATTATGTACTACAAAAAGGCGTGAGTGAAACTGGTTATCTAAAATTTGTATCAATGAGTTTCATTAACCCACCACAAACAGATGCTTTTGATCTGATGACGGTGAGTTTTACCGCCCTGCAAAAAAGTGTTGAGACATTGTTGCAAATTAATACTGACAATAGCAACTTAATATCTCAGGGAAACTATCTACCTCTCAAAGCCAATGATACAAATCTTGTGATTGGTAATTGCCTGAAATGTATTGTTGATTTGCAAGGACGGGAGGCGAAACCACATGAGAGTTGGATCACCACATTGGATATTCATACTGACGAAATTCAGTCAATTATCACTGATGACAGTGGAAATTGTTATTTGCCAACCACAGTATCACCGGGAAATCACTCTTTCTGTGTCAAAAATTCCCATACTTTGGCGAATAGAATTGGTCCACCAATCAATGATAATGGGATAATTGATTTAGGTATCTTGTTAGAAGGAGATGTGAATGATGACAATGAAATTAACCAATCAGATCCATTAGCCCTCAAACAATCACTTGACAAGTGTATTGGAGATGATGGTTATAATACCAATGCAGATTTTAATGTTGATGGTTGTGTGAACAATACCGATATTGCTATTGCATTTGGAATCAACGGTAACTTTGGCAAACATTCAGTATGTGGTTGGGATAACAACACCAATACTTTGCGAAGGGGACAACGTCGTGGTAATCGTGGTGCCGTTACTTTGAGTACTACAGAAATTCCGGCCAGTTTAGCAGTGGGTAATTCCTTTGATATGGCGATTCAAGTCAATGCTGGTGAATCACAACCTATTGATATAACAGCCGTCTATCTCAACTTTGATCCAAAACGTTTACAAGTTAATAAGCTGACTGCGAGTGAAAGTTTTGAATATGTACTACAAAGTAACTTCGATAATAGTACAGGTGAAATTGACTTTGCAGCAATCTCATGGAGAAAAGCATCTCCTAAAGGTAGCTTTACATTGGTAACTGTCAATTTAACTTTACTAGATGAAGGTGGTGCTGAAAGTCTGTCCTTTAATACCTCTGAACATCGGGAAACTATAGCTATGTCTGAAGGTAAATCGGTGACATCACCAGAAAACGTGGGCGAAGTGGTCATTGAAAAAATAGTGGATAATGGCGAGCCGGTGACTGAAGATGATTCAGAGGATGAACCAGAACCAAATACTCCAGATGATTTGGATGATGGTGAAGAAGAACCTGGGATTGAAGAACCCGCTGGTAAATATACTACTTCTGGTATCATCAACGACAAAGCAGGTAATCCCGTTGTTGGTGTCACGGTACAAATCGGTGATAAAACCATTGTAACTGATGAAGCCGGTAATTGGGAAATTACTGAATTGCCTGAAGGTGAATATACCATTACAGCTAGTAAAGATGGCTATACCTTTGAACCAGCTCCAGTGAACTTAACGGGTGATGAAACTTCATTGCAAGTGACATTGGTTGTTCTGTCTGAACCTGTAGAAGACAGCAATTATACTACTTCTGGTACCATCCGCGACAAAGCTGGCAATCCAGTTGCAGGTGTCACGGTACAAGTCGGCGATAAAACTGTTGTCACCAATGAAGCAGGTGATTGGGAAATCACAGGCTTGCCAGAAGGCGATAACTATACCGCTACCGCCAGCAAAGATGGCTACACCTTCGCACCCATCGAGTTTGCGCTCGGTAATGACGAGTTCAAACAAGAAGTGGTTATGAAGCCCTTATCCGCCATCAACGTAAAAGTTGTCGCGGAACCAAGTGCTCCAAAACAAGGTGAAAACATAACCTTTATTGCGACTGTCATCAATGGTGGTAGTGAAACTGCAACCGGTGTTGCCTTAACTAATGTATTGTCAAGTGGCAGCCTAGTTTCTATTGAAGCATTGGATGGCGGCGAATGCGATGCAGACACTGTGATATGCACCTTGCCAGACTTAACAACGGGCGCGACTGCCAAAGTCAAACTGGTGGTTAGTAACTCAGATGCTAATAAAGTGGCGAGCGAAGCAACTGTCACAACCAATGAATATCCAGCCGATGTCCATAAAAAGAGTGTGAACATCACGCCACATCTGTCGGTAAGTGCCAGTTGCACTCCCCAGACAGTTATGCCAGAAGGTGGATTGCACTGCACGGCGGAAGTCGTACTCAGTTCATTAGCACCGAATGCCGCGACAGGTGTTGAATTAGTCATGACACTACCGAATGGTGTTGAACTGCAATCACTGAATACAGATTATGGTATGTGTGATGTCAGCAATATGCCGATTCTTACTTGCTCGATGACTGACTTGAGTGTTGATAGCCCTGATGATATAAGTAGTGTTGCTGTCAACTTTGAAGAAGTGCTTCAAGACCCTGGGTTGTTAGCATTGACACACGATGCCAAAGTAACAGCTAATGGATATCCTGCTCATACAAGTAAGGCGCGTACCAAGATATTCATCCCACCAGAATATCAGGTGGATTTTGCCATTGTCATAGATGTCACTGGTAGTATGGAG
>Ga0164310_10000388_pt1 | contig 23021 bp, 20 predicted proteins | sample GuaBasSedimGuay1_FD_121795 | JGI IMG/M metagenome (GOLD analysis project Ga0164310, IMG submission 121795) | Subseafloor sediment microbial communities from Guaymas Basin, Gulf of California, Mexico - Guay1, Core 4569-9, 0-3 cm | ecosystem: Environmental > Aquatic > Marine > Hydrothermal vents... | reverse complement strand
TGGGGTCACACAAGGCGGTCACAACATGTGACTACTGAACACTAGGAGCAGTTGCAGGTAGGCACAATACTGAAAACCTGAAGGGACTCGTATTAGCACCGGAGTCGCTGGATATTGATTGAGGACCAAGAGACTCAGCAGATGGTGGACTTTTTTGCGGCAGAGGTTGAGAAGCAGTTAGTGAATCAGTTTCCGGACAAGGGGAAGCCTCTCACAAGACTATGGCTCAACCAGTTCAAGATCCACTACAACAACTATGAACACATGATGGTGGACAGTGTCGCGAAGCGGCATGGGATCAACTCGATCTTCGTCATGGCCATGGATGATGTGCTCTGCGAGGTCCATGCCTCATACTCTCAGCTGAAGGACACAGTGATCTCAGTCTACCGGTCAATGTTGCAGGAGTACTTCGACTCTGAGGCTCAACGAATCAGACGGAGCGAAGATCCATGGGGAACCTTCGTCGAGTGGATTCGAGCAGGTAACGAGAAGAACTACCGCAATGACTACTTCCTGCTCGAAGAGGTTCCTGCGGAGGGGAATTGCTACAGTTTCAACATGAATAGATGCCTATACTATGAGATTCTCAGAGAGGCGGGAAAACCGGAACTGGGGCCCATTCTCTGCGAGTATGACAGGATCCTCACCGAATCCTTTAGCGACTGGATCATTCTCAGAAGACATGAAACCATCGCCTCAGGGGACAAGCACTGTACCTTCAGGTACTGCAAGAAGTGAGTCCACCGACCTGACCTTTCCCTACCAGACAGTCAAACATATTTGGGGTGTGTGCTCGCCAGCAACACAGATAATCAACCATCAGAGGTAATTCAAGATGGACATAAAGAAAGTCGCAGTGCTTGGGGCCGGACAGATGGGCAACGGGATTGCTCAGGTCTGCGCACAGGCAGGATACGACGTCAAGATGAGGGATATCGACCAGAAGTTCATTGACAAGGGTCTCGCCACCATCAAGAAGAATTTGGAGCGCGGCCTGAAGAAGGGCAAGATCACCCAGGAGGAGATTGACGCCACTCTCGGCAGAATCAAAGGCGTTCTCGATTTGGAGGAGGCAGTGAAGGATGCAGACCTGGTCATTGAGGCGATTCCAGAGATTGTCAAGTTGAAGCTTGACACGTGGAAGGAGGTTGATGCGGCGGCACCAGAACATGCCATTCTGGCGTCGAACACATCAAGCATCAGCATCACACAGATGGCTGCCGTGACCAAACGGCCCAACCTCTTTGTTGGAATGCACTTCTTCAATCCCGTGCCAGTAATGGGCCTGGTCGAGATCATCAAAGGACAGGGCACTGATGACAAGACAGTTGATGTGATCCGGGAAGTGTCTGGCAAACTCGGCAAGAAGACCGTGCTGGTCAACGAGGCACCCGGTTTCGCGGTGAACAGGCTGCTTGTGCCGGCAATCAACGAGGCCATATTCGCGATTCAGGAAGGAGTGGCCTCGGTAGAGGACATGGACTTGGCGATCAAGATGGGACTGAACTGGCCGATGGGCCCCCTGACCCTCGCTGACTTCGTGGGCCTTGACACATTGCTGTACATCAGTGACTACTTCGTAGATGAGTTCAAGGATGGGAAGTACAGGGCACCAGCTCTGCTGAGAAAAATGGTCCGTGCCGGATGGGTTGGACGTAAGGCTGGAATGGGCTTCTATGACTACTCCGGCGAGACTCCCAAACCCAACAGGTTCTAGGAAAGAGAGGCTGGTCCTGATGGGACCAGTCCTTCTCCTCTTCGTAGCATCAACCTAAATAGCAGATGACACCTCACCATGATTGGTGGCGATGGCAAAGTACGAAGAGAGTAAGTATGTTGGCTACGACGGAACACGCATGTTCATGGCCAACTGGTTGCCTGACAATATGAGACCCAGGGCCCTTCTGGTGGCCATTCACGGACTGGGAAGTCATGGAGGAGACCTCTCTACGATTGGGGAGTACCTTGCTGAGAGAGGCATCGCAGTCTTTGCACCAGACATGAGGGGATTCGGACACTACTCGGGCCTGAAGGGCCATGTGATGAAGTTTGACGAGTATGTCGAAGACATCCAGAACATCATGATGCAGGTCAGGGATCGTTTCCTCAACAAGCTCGCATTCCTTTTCGGTTCATCTCTGGGTGGTGTCAATGCCATTCGATACGTGATAAGATATCCAAGAGAGATTGACGGACTCGTTCTCCACAGTCCGGGTGTCAGCCCCATTAGACACGTGGGCAGGGGGGAATACATGATGGGATACGTCCTGTCCCTCTTGAATGTGAAGAAGTACGTGGACTCTGAGTTCGACTACAATGACGCCACTCGCAGTCCTGACGTTGCGGAGCGTCACAGCAAGGACCCTCTGAGATTCGAGTGTGTCACGCCTCGGTTTGCCATTGAGGGTCTCAGGGCCGCAAGAGAGGCCTTCGAGTCCGCTGAACTCATCCAAATGCCAGTGCTGCTCCAGCAGGCAGGTGATGACAAGCTTGTTGATCCTACTGCTGTCAAGCAGTTCTTTGAACGCCTGGGATCTCCTAACAAGACTTGGCATTTGTACGAGGGCCTCTATCACGAACTCCATGAGGAGCCCGAGAGGGAGCAAGTCCTCAAGGATCTCATGGACTGGTTTGAGAAGCGACTTCCCACCTAGTTAGGGATTGTCTCATGCTTGTGACCAAAGAGCCAGTGAGGTGGAATCAGGAGAGCCGGAATGCTTGTCAGTATGATCAAAATCCAGTCACCCGGATTCAACGGCACCGTCTTGAACAATGGCCACATGAAGGGCAGATAGATAGTGAAGAGTGTGAGCACTATCGACACCGTCACAGCTGCCATGAGAGCCTTTGAACCCCTCATGGTCGTCCGCCAGATTGGGTGATACTCGTCTCTGCAGTTCCACACGAATAGGAGCTCGAATGTCACGACGCTGGCAAAGACTGTCGTCCGCGAGTGCGCCAGAACCTGAGACCACGCCATTCCTGTCACGACTGATATGTCATTCTCAAAGTCGACCATCGGACCAGTGATGCCTGGAATGAACCCACCGTACTCGGTGAGGTTCACCATGAAGATGGTGAAGGAGGCCATGAACGCCACAAACCCTGCGACAAGGATGAAGGAGGCCATTCCACGATCCATCATCTTGGCGCCAGGTTTTCTTGGAGGGCGTTTCATCACGCCACCCTCTGGAGGATCGACTCCGAGGGCCAGTGCTGGGAATCCATCTGTTGCGAGGTTCAACCATAGAATCTGAATTGCCGTGATTGGTAGTGGGAGATTCAGCATGATCACGACGAAGATAAGGAACACTTCGTCAAAGTTGGCGGCTAGTAGGAATCTGACGAACTTCCGGATGTTACTGTAGACCTCTCGGCCCTTCTCTATGGCTGAAACTATCGTGGCGAAGTTGTCATCTGTCAGGATCACATCAGAGGCCTCTTTCGTCACATCGGCCCCACGGATCCCCATAGCGATACCGACATCAGCCGTCTTCACAGCAGGTGCATCATTCACGCCGTCACCAGTCATGGCCACAACTTCGTCACAGTCCTTCAGGGTCTCCACGATGCGCAGCTTGTGTTCCGGAGCAACACGAGCGAAGACATCACATCGCAGTACTGCTTCTCTGAACTCCTCCTCAGACATCCGGTCCAGATCAACACCACTGAGCACCTCACCCTCTCTCTCGACAAGGCCGACCTTGAGGGCAATCGCCCGAGCAGTGAGCTTGTGATCTCCAGTGATCATGATTGGGCGGATCCCAGCCATCTTGCAGAGGTTGATGGCGCGTTCGACCTCAGGTCGCGGAGGATCAATCATCCCGACGAGACCTACAAAGATTAGGTTCTTCTCCACAGCCTCGGGCTCCCACCCGGGAATCTCCCGCTCCAGAGGCCTGTAGGCAAAGGCCAATACACGGAGTGCGTCTTCAGCAAGTCCGGCGTTTATCTGGATGATTGACTCCTTCTCTTGCTCATCAAGAGGCCTGACAGTTCCATCCTCAAAGATGTGTGTGCAGAGAGGCAAGAGGACTTCCGGAGCACCCTTTGAAAAGGCATAGATATTGCCCTTCGAATCCCTGTTGACTGAGGTCATCCGTTTCCTTGCCGAGTCAAAGGAGATTTCTGTGACCTCAGAGTACTCTTGGTGAGTTTCCTCGTACGGAAGACCTGCCTTCTCAGCCAGGACCAGAAGTGACCCCTCTGTCGGATCACCCACAATCGTCCAATCAGAGGCCCCAGTCACATCCTCTTGAAGAACAGAATTAGAACAGAGTTGACCAATCTCCAGCAGCTTGCGCGCGTGAGGATCTGCTAAGACGTCAAAACGCTCGCTCGCACGAGTGAACTCTCCTTCTCTGTTGTACCCTGCCCCACTGACAGAAATGGTCATGCCGTTGGTGAAGAGAGTGGTGGCGGTCATCTCATTCTTTGTTATGGTTCCAGTCTTGTCCGAGCATATCACCGTGGTTGAGCCAAGGGTCTCTACAGACGGAAGCCTGCGGACTATGGCGTTGCGTTGCACCATTTTCTGAACGCCAATGGCCAGTGTAATAGTAACGACGGCAGGGAGGCCCTCTGGAATTGCCGAAACCGCGAGGGCGATTGCAGCCATCAGCTCCTCGATTATACTATCGGAGACGTCCTTCAACACTTCAGCGCCGAAGACGACCATACAGAGAATGATGATCAGAACTCCCAGCTTCTTACCCAAATCATCAAGGTCGAGCTGGAGTGGCGTCATGTCCTTCTCGCTCTCTTGAACAAGCTCCGCAATCCGTCCAAACTGTGTTCTCATCCCAGTCGACGTGACGATGGCGTTGCCCTTGCCAGAGGAAACAGTGGTTCCTTGAAAGACCATGTTCTTCATATCACTGACAACAGGATTGTCCAGATGAATGGTTTCAGTAGTTTTTCTCACTGCAAAGGACTCCCCAGTCAGAGGGGCCTCGTCCACTGCAAGACCAACAGAGTAGACGACTCTCCCGTCAGCAGCGATTCTGTCACCAGACTCGATCCCAATCAGATCTCCGGGGACAACTTCGCGAGAGTCAATCACCGTCCATAGACCGTCACGCATGACTCGTGCCTTAGGGGCGGCCAACTGCTTGAGAGCCTGAAGTGCTTGTTCAGACTTGTACTCTTGAACGAACCCGAAGACTGCATTGAAGATTACAATGGCTGTTATCACGGCCGCGTCGACGATACCGTTCTCACCCTCGCCTGTTGTCATCATTGACGTGAGGAGTGAGATGAAGATGGCGAAGAGTAGGATTATCACCATGGGGTCAGCAAACTGTTCGAAAAACATCCGTATGGGGCTTATTCCACCAGTTTCAACCAACTCGTTGGGACCGTACTTGTCGAGTCGAGCCCTTGCCTCGTCACTTGTCAGTCCTTTAGGTGTTGTCGCTAGTCGATCCATCACGTATTCGACGTCGTTCTTGAACCACTGTTCATCAGCCATTTTGACTTCTCCAAGTCGTAATTGATGGCCGAGACCGAGCCAACAAATACCTTTCGGAGTGGGAAGCCATTTCGAAAACGTTAAAGTCGAAACCCCCCGACGCTCAGGTTCGAAGCCAACTGATAGGTGAGTATCAATGTCCGAGAAACCAAAGTACATCTTTGCGTGTCTTGAGCAGAAATGTGATACTAGAGCTTGTCACATAAGACCCTGTGTGAACGTGACCCTGGGTGATCTTGGGAGATGGACTGCTCAGGGATACCTCATGAACATACTGCCCGGAGTCGTATTGAAGGTCCCGAAGTCTGAAGAGGAGCGATTCTCGCTGGAGATGGCTCGCAAACCTCTCAAGAACGACGACGAGGGTACGGCTTGCATTTTCTTCAATGAAGAGGCGAACGGCTGTGAGATCAGATACTCCCGGCCTCTGTCATGCCGGACATATCCGCTAGAGTACAACGGGGAGAAGTTCTATGTGATAGACAAGAACTGCCCGGGTATTGGAAAGGGTGAGGTCTCAAAGGAGTCTCTCAAGGAGGCGAGGTCGTTGGCCGAAGAGGAGTTCAAAGAGCGCCAGCTGACAGCCACAGCGCTCCCAGCTATCTACTCGGTCATCATGACTCACATGGTCAGAGAGTCAGCAGAAGCTATGCAGAAGATGTCGGAGGAAGACCGTAAGAAGATGGAGGAGATTCTCTCGAAGGACAGGGAGAAGAAGACCGAACAAGAGGACGACAAGTCAGTTGAAGAAAAGGCTACAGATGAGGAGCAGCCGGAAGAGTCCTAGATCTGAATCTCATACAACTCCTTGGGAGAGTAGGTCAGGACATCGCAGCCATCTTCGCTTATGCAGACCAAGTCTTCCATCCGGATTCCAAATCGGCCCTCTAGGTAGACCCCCGGCTCCACGCTGTGACACATCCCTGGCACCAGTTCTTGTGGATTACCCCTCACGATATACGGAGGTTCATGGACCTCAATCCCGATTCCATGACCCAGACGATGAGTGAAGAACTCGCCATAACCTGCATCCTCTATGACCCTTCGAGCAATGCCATCTGCAGCGCCGCAGGCCAGTCCAGGTCTGATACTCTCAATCGCAGTTTCCTCGGCTGAGAGGACTGTGGAGTACACTCTCTCGACCTCAGAACTCGGCTCCCCGACGATACCAACCCGGGTCTGATCGGTGTTGTAGCCCTCTACCGCACAACCACAGTCCATCAGGACCACATCGCCGCGTCCTAGCGCCGTGGGCCCGGAGTCAGCATGAGGAAGTGCACTGTTCGCCCCAAACTGAACTGCGGCAAAGGTCACCGTCGCACCCTGTCGCAAGATCTCATTGATGACTATCTGCTTCACTTCCAGCTCGGTCATCCCGACCCGTGCCTCACTGAAGGCTTTCATCACTGCATCATCTATGATGTGACCGGCCTTCTTCATCAGGTCCAGTTCCTCGCGAGACTTGAGCAACCGGAGTTCATCGATGACAGGTGTCAGCGACGAAGACGCCGCGAATCCACCCACAGCCTTCTCAAGAGCCCAGTACACTCGCAGTGGAGTTCTGTCATCGACAAGCACTTTGGCCGCGTGTCTCTCGACACCGACGGTCTGCGCCAGCATGGTGTACGGGTTCTCATCTTCCTGCCATGTCACTATGTCCTCAATCCAAGTGTGAGACGCATGGTCCGAGGCCTCGAAGGCAGGAGATAGGATGAAGGGATCCTTGTTGGGTTGAATGACTAAGGCCAGAAGTCGTTCTCGCATCTCGTAATCAATACCTGTCAGGTACATGAAATTGGGAGAAGGGGTCAGAACAGCAAAGTCAGCCCCTTGCGACTCAATGTACTCTGTGACCTTGGTCAGTCTCTCAGTATAGACAGATCTGTCGAGCATTGCCGGTTTTCACAACCGAGCGTCTAGTGCTGAGATGTGCAGATAACCATGTTGGTAAGCTCGTGGGGAGCCATGTTCTCAGAACTAGAGTTAATAGGATATCTGTTTGGCCATGAGAAGCACGGAGCCACTGATGATGACAGAGGAACAAGAGAAGTCAGAGGCCAAGCGCTTGCCGGCCAGCGCCTATCTCGTCGGCTCCCTGACCCAGTTTGCAGTGGGTCTTCATGCCCCGTTCCTCCAGACCTACCTCGTTGACATGCAGAACTATCTCTACGGGGTCAAGAACTTTGCAGAGCTAGGAGCTTTCCGCAGTGTGGGTAATGTTGCGCCAACCCTCCTGCAACCGCTCTGGGGCGCGACTTCTGACAGGATTGGATACAGGAAGTATTTCGTCGCCTTCGGAACAGCACTGGGTCTGTTCAGCGTTTTCCTCTTCCTATGGGCGGCAACACCCATCGACATGATCGTCCTCTACGGTGTTCAATCAGTGCTGTTCAGTATCCAGATTCCCACATGGCTATCATTGATCAGTGGTCTAATGGGCGAAGAGAACAGAGGCAATGAACTGGGCAAGATGGGGCTGGTCACGAGTGTCGCATCCCTGTCAGCTACTCTGACCTCAGGCATTCTCGCCGGGATGCCCGCGATTCTGCCAGCCCTGCGGACGGCCTTTGGAAGTCTTGGTCCAGTAATACTCCCCACTGTTGAACAGTGGAGGGAGGTATACTACATCCCATTCTACCTGACAGCAATCGTCGGTATAGCTGCATCCCTCCTCTCGCTAACCATCAGGGAGAGCAAGCGGAAAAATGATGGCCCTCGCAAGTTCCCGCCAATGTTGAAGCTGCTATCGCAACCCGGTGACTTCAGGAGGTTCTCCCTCATATCGGTCTTCTTCTCCTTCGCCATGTCAATGGCCTGGCCGTACTTCATTGTGATCCAGAGGGATTGGTTGAGCTTCTCGATCTTGGAGATTGCAACGGCTTCGGCAATCATGACCTTTTCAATGATGGTCTTCAGCATACCACTCGGGAGGATGAGCGATAGAGTGGGGAGGAAGCCCATGATTCTTCTGGGCAGGAGTTTCCTGTTCCTGGTTCCAATAATGTACGCCTTCGCCTGGAATGCGTACGTGATATTCCTTGCCAACGCACTTGCAGGGTTCACAGTCGCGGCGTCAATGAATGCAATCACAGCCTACATCTACGATATCTCTCCGGAGGAGGAGAGAGGAACGCATGTTGCAGTGTTCAACACCTTCACGGGCATAGTCTACCTCCTGGGCTCCTTCATCTCAGGACTCATGGGCCAGACAATACTGGAGATCTTTGGAAGCGAGCATCTGTCCGTCTTCGTAATGATGATTCTCAGTGGTATTCTGAGATTCTTCGCATCTTTCCTGTACCTGTTCATTCGGGAGCCTCGAGAGTACAAGTCAACAATACGTCTTGAGATAGTGTCCCTCGTTCAGAGAAGACGACATGACTCGGATCTCGCTTAGAACAGACATACTTATGGACACCTCCGTAGAAGAACTGCATCTAGACGACTGAGAGGATGTGGCAGTTGGACGAGAAGACCAACTTTGAGGATGCCTGGAGAATCCAGATGCGGCGGGGAGTTCTCCAGTATGCAGTCCTTGCCATAGTCCACCGTCACATCAACGGGATACATGGATACGGCATCGCCCGAGAACTCGAGGAAAGAACTGACGGTCTGCTGCGTGTGAAGGAGGGCACTCTGTATCCGATACTTCACCGACTTCGCAAAGAGCGCCTGCTCAATGTTAGTTCCGAACCTTCAGAGTCTGGTCCCAGCAGGAAGGTCTATGTCCTGACGGGAGAGGGTGACCGAGTCTACAGAGAACTCACTGTCGTCGTAGGAGACATCTTCAGCAAGCTGAAGGAGCTGAGTGAATGAGTGAAGAAGAGATTGAGAAGAGGATTGCATACTTTATCCGCAGAACGAGAAGACTCTTGCCGGACAGTTTTGAGACTGAGGACCTCCTCGATGACCTGAAGGTTCACATCAGAGACTCGTTGGAGGACAAGAGAATAGCACATCCTGACGAAGATTCACTCACGCTCCTTGAAGAAGTCCTTGAGGACATAGGAACGCCTGAAGACATAGCTGATGAGTATCAAACAGAACAGGTCGAGGAGAGAGAGCCACAGACGGGTTCCGACTGGATTATTCACTATGTCATGAGGTTGGTCGCAGCCGTGTTGGTCGCTGTGCTCTCGGCGTGGATCGTATCCATCGTCACAGACGGCGCTGTGAACTTCTGGTTTGCCACTGTTGTTCTCGTTGCCTTTGCGTTCATAGAATGGGCTGTCAGAGGGAAGCAAACGCAGGGCGTCTAGCAGTACTTGCGATAACTCTTAATCGGTTGTTGATATCAGGTTTCACATGACAGTTCGTACTCACTATTTCAACGAGTCATCTCCAAAACACACCGAGAAGGTGCTCTCCATTGTTCGAGAGTACATTGACGGAGGAGCAAGCATCAGTCACATTGTCGTGGCAACAACAGAAGGAGATACCGGACTCCGGGCAGCCAAGAGATTCAGCGACAAGGACGTGATCGTGGTCACTCACCAGACAGGCTTCATCGCACCCAACGAGAACGAGCTGAGTGATGAGAAACGACGGATGATTGAGGAGGCAGGCGGCAGAGTCCTCACCGCGACCCATGCCCTTGCAGGAGTCGCACGCTCCTTCCGCAAGTTTGCAGAAACATGGACTCCCACGGAGATTATGGCCATTGCTCTTCGCACCTTCGGACAGGGGACCAAAGTGTGCGTAGAGATTGCGATGATGGCGGCTGATGCAGGACTGGTCCCAATTTACACCGATGTCATATACATTGGGGGGAACAGGATGGGGAGCGGACACGGCGTGGATCGTGAAACCAGCCAACTCACACGCATTCCCGGATATCAAGATGCGGGCGTGTCTGTGCAAACCGAGTGACTTCTAGGGGAAGTAGTCGTAGTACTTTTCCAGATACTGCTTCTGCTTTTTGGACAACTTCCGGGGAATCTGAATCCGGACCCGAACCAATTGGTCACCGGTCCTTCCGTCCTCGGTGTGCACGCCCTTACCCTTCATCCTGAAGAGGGTGCCGCTCTCAGTTCCCTTCTTGATCTTCACTTTGCTAGCCCCCCACATTGTCGGAACCTCAAGGTCACCACCCATTACTGCTAGGGGGAACGGTACGTCGGTCTCAAGGTAGACATGGAGACCTCGTCGCACGAAGGTCTTGTGTGGCGCGACAGAGAATATCACGATGAGGTCTCCGAAAGGACCTCCCCTCTGACCCGCATTACCGCCACCGGATATTCGAATCCCCTGACCGTCCTCCACACCTGCAGGGATGGGCACCTTGGTCTCTTTGCGTTCCTCTTGCAGGCCAGTGCCACGACACTTGGGGCACGGAGATTCAATCGTTTCACCGAGCCCACCGCACCTAGGACATGTCTGAGACACACTCATGAATCCGCCCATTGTTCGAATGACCTGACCCTGACCTCCACAGGTGGGGCATTTTGTGGGGTGAGTGCCGGGCTTTGCACCTGAACCACCACATGCCTCGCAAGGAACCTTCCGCTTGAACGCAATCTCCTTCTCGGTCCCGAAGAAGGCCTCTTCGAAAGTCAGGCGAATGTTCATCCGGAGTGTCTGTCCGGGGGGAGGACCCGCGCGACCCCGTCTTCCAAAACCACCACCAAATCCACCAAAGCCCCTGAAGATCGAACTGAAGATATCCTTAAAGCCTCCCATGTCGATTCCTTGAAAGTCTGCGGTGCCGTATCTGTCGTAGTTGGACCGCTTCTCCGGATCACCAAGCACATCATAGGCCTGGTTGATGCGCTTCAGCTTCTCCTCTGAGGCATCGTCTCCGGGATTACGATCAGGGTGATACTTTCTGGCCAGACGCCTGTACGCGCGTCGTATCTCTTCCTGTGTGGCGTTTCGATTCACACCCAAGATGTCATAGTAGTCATCTTCAGCCAACGAGGATCACCCTGTGATGGTCTACTCGTCCAAGTCCTCGAAGTCAACGTCGACAACGTCTTCCTCACTGGCAGGGCCTGTTCCCGATTCCGGAGTGGTTCCGCCCACTGGACCTGCGCCAGCCATCTTGCTGGGGTCGGAACCTGCTGCGCCTCCAGGAGCGCCTGCAGCACCGTAGGCCTTCTCAGAGATTCTGTAGATGATCTGCTGGAGTTCTTCCGTGCCAGACTTCATCTTGTCATAGTCTTCCTCTTGAAGTGCCTTCTTGACCTCTTCAGCCTTCTTTTCAAACTCGGCCTTGAGATCTGCCGGCACCTTGTCGCCAAGGTCCTTGATGAGCTTCTCTCCCTGGTAGACCATCTGGTCAGCGTTGTTTCGGGTCTCAACACGAGCAAGCCGCTTTGCATCTTCTTCAGCATACTTCTCAGCATCTTTCACCATGCGTTCGATGTCCATATCAGAGAGGTTCGTTGAAGCAGTTATCGTGATTGACTGCTCGTTTCCAGTTGCCTTGTCCTTTGCAGTCACCTTTACGATGCCGTTTGCGTCGATGTCGAAAATGACCTCAATCTGAGGTACACCTCGCGGCGCAGGAGGAATGCCCACCAGCTGGAACCGGCCAAGAGTCATGTTGTCTGCGGCCATCTTTCGCTCGCCCTGAACAACGTGGATCTCGACTGAGGTCTGGTTGTCTGCGGCTGTGCTGAATATCTTGCTCTTGCGAGTAGGAATGGTTGTGTTCCGCTCGATGAGAGGCGTTGCTATGCCACCAAGGGTTTCGATGCCCAGGGTCAGTGATGTGACATCAAGTAGTAGAATATCCTTGACCTCACCAGATATGACACCTGCCTGTGCAGCCGCCCCCAGAGCGACACACTCGTCAGGATTGATGCTCTTGTCACCTTCCTTTCCGAAGAGGTCGCGAATGATTCGCTGAATCATAGGCATGCGTGTGGCCCCACCGACCAACAGTATCTTCTGAATCTGCTCCGGTTCAAGCTTGGCATCACTGAGGGCCTGACGGATTGGGCCGACCGTCGCCTCAACGAGGTCCGAGGTCATCTGTTCGAAGGTCGATCTGCGAAGGTCCAAGTTCAAGTGCTTGGGCCCGCTCTCATCAGCGGTTATGTACGGGAGGTTGATGTTGGCCTCCATCACTGTGGATAGCTCAATCTTGGCCTGCTCTGCTGCATCACGCACACGCTGCATGGCAGAGCGGTCATTGCGGAGATCGATGCCGGTCTCTTTCTTGAACTCCTCGACCATCCAGTTAATGATCCTGTTATCCCAGTCATCGCCTCCAAGTTGTGTGTTGCCGCTCGTGGACAGCACCTCATAGACGGTCTCACCATCGACCTCTCCGATGTCCAAGATAGAGACATCAAAGGTCCCACCACCGAGGTCATAGACAAGCACCTTCACCTCCTGACCCTTGTCGAGGCCGTAGGCTAGCGCGGATGCAGTGGGCTCGTTGACAATCCTCTCGACCTCAAACCCTGCGATCTTCCCGGCATCCTTTGTCGCCTGTCTCTGACTGTCGTTGAAGTAGGCAGGCACCGTGATGACCGCCTTGTTGATTGTCTGCCCCAAGAACGCCTCCGCGTCCTTCTTGAGCTTCCTCAGAATCATGGCGGAGATCTCCTGCGGTGTGTACTCCTTGTCGCCAATCTTCACCTTGTAGTCTTGCCCCATCTTTCGCTTGATAGATCGGACCGTACGTTCTGGCATCGAAACAGCCTGCCGCTTTGCCAGCTCACCCACAACAATCTCGCCTTTGGGGGTGATGCCGACAACCGACGGAGTAAGACGCTTGCCTTCTGCATTCGGTATGATCGTGGGAGTTGAACCTACCATGTAGGCAATCCCGCTGTTTGTCGTCCCAAGATCGATTCCAACTATTATTTCGCCCATCACTATTCACCATCATCTGCCTTGTCTTCGCCTTTGTCGCCACTTGTTTCAGAGTGCCCGTCATGCCGGTTCACGCAGACTACAGCTGGACGCAGGACCTTCTCCTTGAGCATGTACCCCTTCTGATACACCTCCACCACAGACCGATCGGGCTTCTCCAAGTCGCTGGTTCTGTGAGCGGCGTGTTGATAGTAGGGGTCGAACTCCTTACCCAGTGCCTCGATGGGCCTGATTCCCTCAGCCTGGAGAATCTTGTCCATCTGCTTCTGAATTGCCTCAATGCCGTTGCGTGCAGACACAGGGTCTTCCGAGAAGTCAACTTCGAGAGCACGCTCGATGTTGTCATAGATGTCCAGGACCTTCAGAAGAATGGTTTCGCTGGCGTACTTTGCGACCTCCGAGAAGCGAGAGTCCATGCGTTTTCTATAGTTGTCGAATTCTGCCTGCAGTCTCTGAAGTCTGTCCAGAAGCTCGGCATTCTCTCGCTCAAGTTCCTTGATGGGATCAGCCTCCTCACCCTCAGGGGGTGGAGTGGTTGCCTCTTCGCCAGTGAACTCCATCTCTACTTCCTCAGCATTTTCCTTGTCTTCCGGCATCTGTGGTCACTCTGCTAGACTAGTCTGAACACTGCCAACAAGTTGTACAGAAAGGGGCCAATACATAGTATTGGTTGAGGGCTCTGTGTGTTGAGTGCAGATCCCCTCGGTGACTCGAGCCGAACCCTTCCAAATACCAAGTTAAACTTTTCGACCTGACCGCTAATGACTTAACTCGGATGGTCTCCCCACTGGTTGATTTGAGAATGTCTGATGACTTGTTGCGCGAGGCAAAGGAACTCGTACGAAAGGCCGCGAAGATAACGGTTCTCACCGGCGCAGGGATCAGTGTGGACTCGGGGATTCCTGACTTCAGGTCAGAAGGGGGATTGTGGAAACGTTATGATCCGCTTGAGTATGCCACCTATGAGAGCTTTCAGAAGGACCCCACAAAGTTCTGGACGATGGGAAAAGAGATTGCCGAGACCATCCTAGAGGCAAAGCCTAATGATGCTCACATGGCTCTCGCGTCGCTTGAGAAACAGGGGAAGATAACTGGCATCATCACTCAGAATATCGACAACCTCCATCAGCAGGCAGGCAGCACCAAGGTAATCGAACTTCATGGCAACTATCTGCGTGCCGTCTGCACCGTGTGCCATGCCGAGTACATCGGCGATGAGGTGCACAGAGAGGTTGCCAATGGCAACATTCCTCCGAGATGTCAGAAGTGTGGAGGAGTGCTGAAGTCTGAGGCCGTACTCTTCGGCGAACCGCTCCCAGAAGAGCCCATGGCCAAGGCCATTGAGTTGTGCAAGAATACTGACCTATTGATTGTTATCGGAACCAGCCTCAGCGTCTATCCTGTGGCCTTTCTTCCTCAACTTGCGAAGAACCACGGAGCCAAGATAATCCTCGTAAATCTTGAGGGCACAAACAAGGACAATGTTGCAGACATCGTTCTCAGGGGAAGAGCCACTGACATAGTGCCAGCGCTCGTGTGATTCACTATGACAGAGGGAAGAATAGCCACGAGTACACGCCGAGGCCAAAGGGAATAACAATGACTGAGAGGAAGATGGCAACCACGCCGAGTGTGTAGAGGTCATGATCCATCATCCAGAGGCCGAGGTACGAGAACGCATACGATATCACACATGCTGCGAAGCCCAACACTATTACTGGGGCTAAGGGAAATGCAATAGCCAGAAAACCCCCGGCGTGAATCCACAGAGGCCCGGTGTTCATGACGACAAAGAAGCCTCTTGCGACCAAGTATGCAATGATTGAAACAAAGATACCGATCTGTGAGAATGAAACTCTGGCAGGCAGACTCATGATTCCTTCACTTCTACCAAGAGCTTCTGCTTTTTTACGCTTTCCCCTGCATCAACAACAGGAAACAAACTCCTTAAGCATGAAGAGACTCTCACCTCTCGGGATGAGCGAGATACCCTGGAATCTGATGAGCATTGGGCAGACTGCTATGCTCATCGAAGTGAGTGCACCGAAACCGGGAAACGTTAGCCGAGCAGCCGAGTTCTCGGACATGGACTATCGCAACTTCCTCGTCAGTGCCTCTTTCATCGGAAGAGCCCTTCACGATGCGGCCGTGAGAGGAGTGGCCCTTGCTCAGGAGAAGATCGTTGCCGCTGATGTCGCGTTGGGAAACCTCATTCAAGAGGCCACCAGAAACACGCTTTCGGGGCTCAACAGGAGGAACACTGTCCTCGGCACGATACTGATGTACATCCCCCTCACCGTGGCCATGGGAGCAATGCTTGAGGAAACAGGGGTCTTTACCACTGAGACACTGAAGAGGTGGCTTGATGTCATCATCTCTCAAACGACGGTGGAAGACACTGTGGATCTCTACCGTGCCTTTGACATGGCCAACCCAGGGGGCTCCATGATACGAGAGCAGTCGGTCTGGAAAGAGGTCCATGACCGGTTTGACATTGATAATCCCAACGTGATCCAGAATGTTCTGGAAGACAGGCTGACACTACACGAGCTCTTCGAGATCTCAAGGACTGTGGATGAGATAAGCGACCAGTGGGCGTCAAGATTTACGGGAGTCTTGGATGAAGTGCTCCCACATCTCAGAGACTCTTCCAGCCGCCTTGAGGACCTGGAAGAGGGTGTCGTGGAGACTTTCGTATGGCTACTCGCCAAGCGACCAGACGGACTGATTGTGAAGAAGGCCGGGGCCGCTGAGGCCGAGAGAGTGAGAGACCTCGCAGAGAAGGCCGTCAGACACTGGAAAGGGGACACAAGCAACCTGCTTGCTGATCTAGACTCGGTGCTGAGGAGTGACGGAAACACTCTCAACCCAGGGACCACAGCAGATCTTGTCTCCACCGCCGTGTTCTGCAGACTGGTCGAGATGAGTTATGGCAATACCTAACCCAGCAGGCCACTCCCCACAATAGCCGCGAGCACGAAGAGGAGTATCGCGGAGGGAATCAGCATAATCTTCCCCTCGTTTCTCTTCACGAAACGAACCTCTCTATTGGGACCAAAGTAGTATCCGAGAAGAAGAAGCAGTCCCAGTATGACAAAGAGTGCAGCCAGTGCTTCATGTGCCACGCCATTCACCTCATTGAATGTGACTCTCTCCACCCACCCCTGATATTAAGATGTCTGTGTCCTAGGCCTCAGGAAACGAGGAATGATGAATTGCCACTGGGGGAGGAACAACTGATCCAAAGCACTGGTCCGCATCTATACAAGGACCTGTCTAAAGACGTGCTCGAACTTCATGCGGAGCTGTCGTGCACGCTCCATGTCCGCGGCGTAGAGGGGCTGCCTCATATCACGCAGATTAGGAATCTTCTTGCAGAGGTTCTGGCCCATCAGTTTCCTAAGCGCAAAACTCACCGTTCGTGGCGCAAGATTCACTCTGCTGCTGATATCCTTAGGCGTCATCGGTCCGTCATTCGTTAGCCGGTCAAGGACGATGATCGCGCTTCTTGGCAGTTCTATAGACATTTCTTGCCATACCATCCCTGATGCCGTTTTGGGCCTTACAGTTCCTAGTCCTAAATATCCTTTTCCGAATATAAGAACACGGGTCAAAGCATAATCCTCTACTCATGAGTACTTACTCAACTGTGAGCGCGCCCTCACCGAGTGAAGGAGCCAGAAGGACCATGAGGACGGACTGAAGGTTGGACTCGTGACATGTTATCACTCTCAAACTGTATCCGGAGTTCTCTCACACGCTTGATGTTCACATGATACACGGGTTGGCGCATGTCCATCAGATTGGGAGTCTTGTGTATGATTCGCGCCTCGAAGAGTGTCCTCAAAGCGAGAGTGAGTGTGCGTGGGGCGAGGTCGACATGTTCCATCAGATCTCGCGGAGTCATGGGACCTTCACATGTCAGACTCTCAAGGACTAAGATAGCACTTCTTGGAAGAGTCAACGTCATCGCAAACCCACAATCCTGTCGTGGAATGCGGAGTGGGAGTGATTTAAGAGGTAGGCTCAGAGCATAGTTGCGGCAAGAATGGTTGCAGGAGTGTACAGTGATGCCCAGTGTCTTCTTCACACGCAAGATACCTCGCAGTGGAATAGAGAGGGTACAGAGCCGGTTTGATACAGAGGTATGGGAGAGCGAGATGCCTCCTTCCAAAGAGGAAATCATCCAACACGCAGAGTCATGCGAGGGACTGGTGACTCTTCTATCAGATACCATCACTTCAGAAGTCATAGAGTCTCTGCCAAGACTTCGAGTCATAGCGCAATACGCCGTGGGCTATGACAACATAGATGTGGCAGCAGCCACTGCAAGAGGGGTCATTGTGACTAACACACCGGGCGTGCTAACTGAAACCACCGCAGACCTCACATGGTCCCTGATCATGGCAGTTTCAAGGAGAATCGTCGAGGCAGACAAGTATGTGAGGGATGGTCGTTGGCGGGTTGCGTGGGGACCTGAACTGCTCTTGGGTGAGGATGTGTATGGAGCCACTCTGGGAATCATCGGACTGGGAAGGATCGGACAGGCCGTGGCTCGGAGAGCGAAGGGCTTTGACATGAGGGTGCTCTATCACTCCAGGAACCGAGTGGACTGTGAGAAGGACCTTGGAGCCGAGCTGGTTGCCCTTGACACTCTTCTCTCTGAGTCTGACATCGTGACACTCCACGTCCCACTGACTCAAGAGACTCATCACTTGATTGGAACTCGTGAGCTCAGTCTCATGAAGAGAGGGGCCTACCTCATAAACACTTCACGAGGAGCGGTCCTCGATGAGGGGGCACTCTATGACGCATTGCGATCAGGACATCTCGGTGGCGCAGGCCTAGATGTGTTCGCACACGAGCCCACACCACACAACAATCCAATACTGGAACTGGGCAATGTCGTCGTCGCACCACACATAGGAAGTGCCAGTACCAGAACAAGAACAGTGATGGCAGAGATGTGCGCGACAAACCTCATTGCAGCCCTCAGTGGCGAGAGACCGCCTAACATAGTGAATCCGGAGGTGTTTTGACTTGACAAACAAGTTCAATGAGAAGATAAGGTCAAGAAGTTCAATTCGCGAGTTCGCGTCGGGAGAGGTCTCTGACGATATGGTACGCGAGATCATTGAAACCGGGATTCGAGCACCAAGTGCCGGTAACCGCCAACCATGGCGCATCGTGACAGCAAGAAGTAAGGACACCAAGCTGGCCCTCGCCCGCGCATCTTACAATCAGGCCTTCATGGCAGACGCAAACATCATTCTTGTCGTGTGTGCAGTGCCCAGCGAGTCTGCTGAGCGTTATGGCGCAAGAGGAGAGACACTCTATGTCATCCAAGACACGGCTGCACTCACGACCACAATCCTACTCGCCGTACATAATCTGAATCTCGGGGCGTGTTGGATTGGAGCCTTTGATGAAGCAGAAGTTTCTAGAATCCTCAATATCCCGAGGGAGATGCGTCCCGTCTCGATGATACCCATTGGTCAGATCGAGACCGGTAGTCAGGGAAGGCGTCCGAGAAAGCCTGTCGCTGACATAATCATCAGCGAGTCATTCTAATCAGCTGAAGGTGCTTGATGCGGAACCACAGATGCAGGTAGCGCAGCATAGGGCTAGTGTGTCTCAGTGCTATGGAGGAGGATGGACACGCTTGCTGGAAGATCTGACTCTCAGTGAGCTGAGAATATCAAAAAAGAAAGGAGCGTAGGGGGCTAGGCCCCCTAGCTATTAAGCTATTGTCAACCCATCACTACTTCTTCTTGATCAAGAAGAGTATGAGGATGATCACAACACCCACGCCGATTCCGCCAACCAGACCGATCAGGAGAGGATCAAGTTCTCCTCCGGTGACCGGTGGTGTGGTCGTTGTCGTAGTGGTTGTAGTCGTGGTCGTCGTAGTAGTGGTCGTTGTCGTTGTCGGAGGTGGTACGTCACCCGCTGAGAAGCTTGGTGAGAAACCGTCGCTGAAGTCGCCCGGCCAGTAGTTCTCTTCTGCGAGAGTAACGTTGAATGGCCAGTAGACGCCATCGTCAACCTCTACCGTCGTTGTCAGGTCAATGCTGTATGCGCGGATTCTGACAATATAGTCGGTTTCGAGGAAGCCGCTGGAGTTCCATGCGTACCATGTCTGACTGACGTTCCTTGCTAGCACCTGATACGACACACCTCCGTCTGAGCTGAGCCAGACTGAGTAGAGGTTGATGTCATGCGAGTTGCGATCTGTGCAGTTCCAAGTGAAGTTGAAGTAACCAGGACTCACTTCAATCGGAACGTTCACAGCAACAACAGGGGCGAAGAAGTTGTTGAACGTCGCACTTCCCACGGTAACAGTGAATGAAACATCGGTCTCAGTCCAAAGATAGAGAATGATGTCCATTGTGATGTTTCGTAGGAAGCTGTAGGTGTCAAACGAGGTCTCGTCAAGAGCACCAGTAGTACTGTCGACATCGACAGACGCTCTCGTGTCTACCTCAAGGTGGTAGGTCACACCAGGTGAGTATGCCCATGCCCAGCTGAAGACTCGAATGGCAATGCTCTCCGTTGCGGGAGATACGTATGAACCACTCTCATCATCACCGGAGCCACCGTTGTCTACCGATAGGTAGGCAGTAGCACCGAGCTCGTCAAGCTGCACCAGCCCATCTGAGTTGGCATCGTTCCACGACCAGACATCAAACGATGGATCTGCGCCATTGGATTCGTGGAGGAAGACCTTCACGACATCACCAGCCTTGATACCGTCCACTGTCTCCCAGACGTAGTTGTCAGTGAGGGACAGGTCGATTGGCCAGTCGTCAATGCCACCAGGATCAGCACAAGTACCATCTCTCTGGACATAGAGACCGCTCAGGAGAGAGAGCCTGCTAGCCTTGATGGTAGAGTACTCTGGTAGACCAGCAACAGCTGGAATGGTCCAGTTGGATCGGATGGTGACATGGTCGCCGGTCAGCACATCACCGCCAGTGAAGTCGGTAGGTGTTGGCTGGTCGAGTGCAGTCCATGTCAGATCGTATTCCGCACCGGGTAGTGCAGAGTACAACTGCATGGTGATTGTGATGTTCTCAGGCACGTCCGCACCATCGAACACATGCACGCTGTAGTAGAACCAATAGCTGCCGTTGACCAGATAGCCTGGATCCCAGACAATCGTGTTGGTCAGGTCGCTGGTTGGTTGTGGGTTGAATGGACGACCACCGTCATCACTTGATGTGATGGAGTGGTATGTCTCCTCGCGGAGGTACATGTCCACAACAGTTCCCGCATTCTGCCACTCTGCTCTCATGACGAGGATAGTAGCATTCAGTGTGACATCGTACGGAATCTCAACGTGGAATGTCTTGAGACCACCGCCCTCGTTGGTACTCTGCGTACCAGCGATGAAGGATGTCGTCACCGCACCAGACTCGTATGGAGTCAGTTCACTGCCCCAAGTGTCCACTAGTGTGTTCACTGCACCCTCAGGTCCAATTACTGGGAAGTCGACCATGTAAGAGTACGGAATCTCGTGGATGAATCCACTTGTGGCGTTGGCGAAGGTGATTGAACCCTCGTGTGCACCATACTCCGCATCTGATGGAACTGACAGGGTGATGTTCACTGTGCCCAGACTGTCGTCTACAACTGCGATGGCTGCGTCAGCTACCTTCTCCCAGACAGTGATAGTAACACTGACTGTGGTAGGTGCTGCTGCGTCATCAATCTGGAGGGTCGGATCGTATGAGAACACACTCGCCATTGTGGTTGCACTGCCCACCCTCAGGTTGAGGAGGTTGCAGCTACTCCAGTCTCTGGTGATGTGTGCCAGATCGTCGCCTGTTCCAGCGGTTTCGTTCCAGAAGTTCAGAATTCCATCTGAGTTCGTGTCGTTCCAATCGAACAGTCGCGCCATGATGTTACCAAGGTAGGATGCATCAGAGGCGACGTTGATCGTCACGTATGACGCTGCCCAGAAGTCTGCTTCTTCAGCCGCTGTCATATTGTCTGTGAGGACAAAGTACCCTGGTCGCTCAACGACAGGAGCAAAGTTCGTGTCGTTGTACATGTAGCTTGTCAGGTCGAACTTGATCTGACGCTTCATGGCGTAGTACCAAGGTGACACCGCTGTGAAGCTTGTGGTGTTGTGCAGGCCGTCGTTGTAGTCCTTTATGGATGTGGTGACTGTGTAAGTACCACCTCTCTGAACGGTTCCGAAGAACACGCTGCTCGACTCAAGACCGACCGGAGTGGCCTGATCGTACCAGATTCCCATCGGAGCCCAACCAGGCATCCAGTAGGCCCAAGCATTGGCCATCTGATCGCCGTAGTTTGCAAAGCTGTTCGACTCGAAGATGTATGAGTCTGTAGCAACCGTATCGATTGCCGCTATTGCAGCTTCAGCATTCACGAGACCATGACCCTGGAGGTACGGATCGTATCCGAGGTCAGTAGCACTCGACAGGAGAATATCCTTCACGAGCTGTGGTGCTGGCTTCGCACCGCCGTGTGCTGCCATATAGGCATCGATAACGAGGGCTGCCACTCCTGCTGCAACTGGGCAAGACAGGCTTGTTCCAGTCCACCACAGGTAGGTGTCCTCACCAGGTGTGGCCCACTGAGCGTGGAATGGCTGTGGGCTTGCGCCGACGTAGCCAGGAGCCACGATATCAGGCTTGACGGCACCTGTGAAGGTAGGACCGTTCGAAGAGAACGCTACGATCTGGTTGTCCGTCTGATAGGGGCTGTAACCATTCACATAGTAGTGGTTCACCATGGAAGCACCCACTGATATTACAGAGTAGGCTGCCGCCGGTGTACCCTCAGTTCCGTAGTCCGCACCAGTGTTACCCGATGAGAACAGGAAGAGAGTTCCTGGATATGATGGTGCCAAGACACCTGGGACAGAGGCAATGTCGTACACAAAGGCATAGTACACGAGTTGCAGGTAACCTGCACCCGGTCCCCAACCCCAAGAGTTGGAGATCAAGTCTGCCTTGTGTTTCAGACCATCACCGTAGTACTCCCAGAAACCTGAAGTTGTGTTCAGGTGGAAGCCTGCGGCCCAGAAGTCGCTCATCAGACTACCACCGGTGGTAATACCCTTGGTGGCAATCAGTTTTGCGCCAGGGGCGACACCAGGTAGCTGGTAGTCAGTTCCGTTGTCATAGACATCGTAGCCTGTGACGCCGCGCGAAGCGATGGCTGTGCCGGTCCAATGACCGTGGCTTGAGTCGTCAACTGTTCCACCGGGGAACAGTGCATTCCAGGCCATGTAGTCGTCTGTGATACCACAGAAGAGGCCAGGATTGAACGACAGATAGCCGCCATCATCGAGGGCCCAGCTGAGTGAGCCCAGACCGATGTCGACAACAGCGTCGTCATCTAGGTCGGCGTTCAGGACGTTGTTTGCTGCGTTGTAGACGTAGCCTTCAGAGATGTCGTCAACAAAGCTCCAGTCCATCATTCCCGTGATGTAGTCACGGTCAGCAGTGGTGTTCAGGTCGATTGATTCGTACCAGAAGGCCTGCATCCACATTGTGGTCCATGCAAGGGTGCCATTCCAGTCGATTATCAGGTCACCATCTCGGATCATTGAAGGAGCGAATATCTTCGCATAGGCATCAGTGCGCTGCTGGAAGGCCCAACCGAAGGTGTAGTTTGAACTACCGGGGGCTGGAATCTGCCAGTCCTTCCACATCTCGTTGTATACGAACTCAGATGCGTTGTTGATGCCCCA
>Ga0164310_10000387_pt1 | contig 23062 bp, 23 predicted proteins | sample GuaBasSedimGuay1_FD_121795 | JGI IMG/M metagenome (GOLD analysis project Ga0164310, IMG submission 121795) | Subseafloor sediment microbial communities from Guaymas Basin, Gulf of California, Mexico - Guay1, Core 4569-9, 0-3 cm | ecosystem: Environmental > Aquatic > Marine > Hydrothermal vents... | reverse complement strand
GAGTTCAAGGATTAAGAGTTCAACATGCGAAACAGGCGTACACGGCGCCCCAAAAAACCAAGGAAAGATTGAAAAACGTCATTGCAGGAAAATGCGGTCAGGAGAGAAAAAATGCATCATCGGTAGGAATTTGGAATTAGCCTAGGCGCGTTTCCTACAATTTAATTATAGAATCAAACAAAAAGGATAAAAATGCAATAAAAAAACGCGTATCAAATCCTAATTATGCGTTAGCTATGTAATTTTCCAAATAAAAGTGCGTCCGAATATAACCCTAGCACACTTCAAAAAACTGGATATCCTATCCTCATAGGGAGGCGGTGTGCGATCAACCATTTTTTTTTGGCAGAGTAATGTCATGGCCTTCGCCTCATGCTGTCTTATTAGTCCCCCAATATACCCCGTGCCGCCACGAGTCTCATGATTTGGTTTGTACCCGTGTAGATCTGTATCAGCTTGGCATCCCGCATCATTCTCTCCACGGGAAAATCCTTCATATATCCATAGCCTCCCATGACCTGAACGGCGTCCGTTGTTACACGCATGGCAGTGTCTGAGGCAATGAGCTTGGCCATGGCACAGGTCTTGGAAATTTCCTTTTTTCTCTGTTGGTCAAGATGCCTTGCGGCTTGGTAGGTTAGCAGCCGGGCAGCTTCTGTGGCAGCAACCATATCCGCTATCATAAATTGTATGGCCTGTAATTCGGCGATAGGCTTGCCAAATTGTATTCTTTGTTTAGCGTAGGAGACGGCCTCATCTATCGCGCCTTGGGCCAACCCCACGGCCTGGGACGCAGCAAACATCCTGCTGCTATCAAGAACCTTCATCATATTGGGAAAGCCGTCCCCTTCCTCGCCGATCCGGTTCCCTGGAGGCAGTTCCAAATTTTCAAAAATAAGTTCAGAATTTATGGACCCTCTCATACCCATCTTATTTTCATTTTTGCCGTATGTCAGCCCGGGGGTTCCTTTTTCCACCACAAAAAGGCTCATCCCTTTGGCCCTCTTTTCCGGATCAGTGTAGGCATATACACTCAACAAATCCGCTATGCTTCCATTTGTGATGAAACATTTCTGTCCATTCAGGACATATTTGCTGCCTTTTTTCACGGCCCTTGTTCTCATGGATAAGATATCAGATCCTGCACCCGGTTCTGTGCCAGCAAAACCGCACAGAGAACCATTTGCCAAAGGGGGTAGAAGCCTGGCCTTTTGTTCTTCATTACCCAAATACAGAACAGGAAGGAATCCATCGGCCTGTGCTATCAAGATCAGAGCCGAATTGGCACATACCTTTGCTATCTCCTCAATAATCATGGAAAACAGAAGATATTCCGCACCGATCCCCCCGTACTTTTCTGGAAGAAGAGGCGCGAGAATGCCGTTCTCCGCAAACACCTTGACCGCATACCAGGGAAATTCACCCTTTTCATCAATCTCAGCCGCCCTCGGCTTCAACTCCTTCTGTGCAATGGTCCTAACGGTTTCCAGAATCATCTTTTTTTGCTCATCCAACTGAATCATAATCTCCCTTCCTCCTATCCTATCTCATGACTACAGATTCCTGGACTACCATCTTTTGGCTCCTTTCATGTATAACTACGGGCCAAAGGACCCCAGTCCGATGATAGAAATTAAGTGTTTTCTTGTAAGACACATGGCCTTTTATGACAAGGGAAAATTTCAGCCAATACATACGCCCTCCTACCAAGCCCGAAACTGATGAGAAAGAAGTGAGAGGAATTTTATGACTTGACTTCATGCTCGCAACGATTAAAATCTCAAATACAGTATTATAAATATCATATATGGGACTTCACATTGAATTCTCTCAAACAAACAGGATCACCGGCTGTGGAGCGGGCCATTGATGTCATCGAGCTGATGGCCTCGGAAAAGGAGGTCCAATTCTCGGACATCCTGAAGCGCCTTTCCATCCCGCGCCAATCCCTGGTTCGAATCCTGAACTCATTATGTCATCGAGGCATTGTGGAAAGGACTAAGAAAAGGGGCACATATCGCCTTGGAATCCGGCTCCTCTACCTGGGAAACAGTATCCAAACCAAGGTCAATCTCCGCTCCGTAGCCCGCCCCTTCATGGAAGAGCTGGCAGAGCACACCGGGAAAAACATTGAGCTGGCCACCTTGGACCAGGATCAGCTAATACTGATTGAGCAGGTCGAAGGGACCGAAGAAGTCAGGCTGTATGCCCGGGTAGGCAGCGCATACCCTTATTTGCATGCCGTTGCCGCAGGCAAGATCTATCTGGCCCATATGGATCAGGACAAGCGAAAGGAAGTCCTTCGTAAAATAGGCCTTCCGCCCGTCACGGAACACACCATAACCAATTTCAGCAAGTTAGAAAAGGATCTCAACACCATTCGGAAAAGGGGTTTTGCCTTTGAAGACCAAGAATTAAGAAGAGGAATCAGAAGAGTTGCCGCACCTATCTATAATTTTAAAAATGCGCTTGTGGGGTGCCTTGGCATCGCTGCAACGGTGTTGAGCTTTGAGCCCGAAGATGTGGATCACTTCGGGGCCTTGGCAAAAGAAACAGCAATGAAAATATCCGCAGCTTTAGGTAAAGACCAAAAATACGTCAATGGATCTCGCTATGAAACATGAAGAATATGCCTTGCATAGATTTTTCTGGCCTGAATCTGTAGCAATTGTAGGGGCCACCAATAACCCCTTTAAGATGAATTTTCGTATACTGGAAAATCTTGTGAAGTTGAACTACCAGGGCAAAATCTATCCTGTCAATCCCTCTTCACAAGAGATTTTGGGCCTTAAGGCCTATCCAAGCCTTGAAGCCATCCATGAAAAAGTGGACTTGGTTGTCTCAGCCGTTCCGGCCGCAAAAACCATGGACATTATCCTCCAGTGCAGTCGAAAAGGGGTAAAACAATTGGTTATTGTGACAGGAGGTTTTTCAGAGGGGGGAGACGAGGGCAAAAGGCTTCACCAAGAGATTGCATCCTTCATAAGACGCAATGGCATCCGCACCCTTGGCCCCAATACCCTCAGTCCCATCAATACAGCAAACAACCTCATCATCAGCTTTAATCCGGTCAAAGAGATGAGACGAGGCAATATCTCGTTTGCCTTTCAATCTGGGTTTTACGAGCCCAAACTCAATTGGCTCTTCTCGCATATGGGTGTGGGCAAGATGCTGGACATGGGCAACAAGATGGATCTCAATGAAGTAGACGCACTCGCCTATTTTTCCCAGGACCCTGATACCCGTGTCATTGCAATGCACATAGAAAGCCTGCGAGGAGATCCCCAGCAGTTCTTTGATCTCCTAAAATCAACCACAACAATAAAACCGGTTATTATCCTTAAGGCTGGCAGAACCAGTGCAGGCTCACGCGCAGCAGCTTCGCATACCGGCTCCATTGCCCGGGAAAACGATTTGATCTTTGAAAGCGCCCTTAGACAAGCCGGGGCCATTCGGGCCGCGAATATGGAGGAGTTCTTTGATCTGGCAAAGGCCTTTGAATTCCTGGACCTACCTGCAGGGAATCGGCTTTCCATCATCACTCTGTCTGGAGGCGAAGGGGTAATGGCAACGGATGCCTGTGAAATGAACGGCCTTACGCTCGCCCGATTTGGGCCAAAGACCCATGAGGCACTCAAGAAGATATTTCCCCCGTGGGAAATCCCTCTCAACCCCTTTGATGCGGGGGTATGCATGGAATTTCACCTGGCTGACCTGGAGAACTTTTTCAAAACCTTCACTGCCATTACCGAGGATGCAAACGTAGACTGCATTCTGATGCAAATGCCTCCTAACTTCAATTACTTCATGTCCTCCATGCACAATATTCCTGAAGAGATGCTCCAATCCATGACAGAAGAGTATCTAAACCTCCTCCTATCCATGAAACGGCCAGGTAAACCCTTTGCCATGTGGTGCTCGGCACTGGTCAAAGAAGAAATGGAGCTCATTGAGCTATTGGAGTCGCGGGGTCTTCCCGTATTCCCTTCAGCCGAGAGGGCCATTAGGGCATTTGCGGCACTGTACCGTTACAGAAATTATAGGGAACAGATCTGCGCAAAAGATGGGAAAAGAGGAGATGGTCAGGACATTTGACGAGATTGTGAATCGGGCAAAAGAGATCGGTCCTAAAAGGGCTGCTATCCTATTTCCTCATGATGCGGATGTGCTCCACGCTGTGATGGATGGTATGAGAGAAGGTCTCATTGCTCCGGTGCTTGTTGGGGATACGGAGCGTATCATTTCCACAGCCCAACAGAGCGGGATACCTATTGGTACCATGGAGATGATTCAAAGGGTAGATCCCCAAGAAGCGGCTGATCTATGCCTGGATATGATGTTAAATAATGAGGTGAGCTTTGCTGTAAAAGGGAACATACTCACCACCTACCTCTATCGCTCTCTGATACGTGTTACAAAACACTTGGCCCCTGATCAGGCCCCATGCACTATTTGCTTTCACTACCTCCCTGCTATCAAAAAGATCTTTGCAATTACAGATCCCGGGGTAAGCATTACGCCTGATTTGGCTTCCAAAGAAAAAATTTTGGCCAATACTATACAGGTATTTCGATCCTTAGGCTATGCATCTCCCTGTGTGATGGTACTTGCTGTTAGGCGTTTTCGAGAGGAATCTTCCCAAGCCTTAGAAGAAGCACGCTTACTGCAACAGGGTGCAGCAGCAGGTAAATTCGGGCCATGTGAGTTCCTACCCCATACAGACCTCCTAGAACTGGCCAAGGGTGGCGGGCTCCACCCTGAAACGTTTCCTGACATCTTTCTTGTGCCTCACATTAATGCGGGCAACATTCTGGTCAAGACGATTGACCACATTATGGCCGGCATACGGCAATGTGTTACCGTTGGCGGGGGTATGATTGTCCTTACCCCATCGCGTTCGGACGGCTACAAGGTGCGCATCAAAAACCTCGCCCTTGGCCTGGCTCTGGCAAGTGCTGGGAGGAGGTAAAAGTAAGCATGGATGTAAGTCTTAACACGATTTTTGAGCTTGCGAAATTCCTCAAAAAGAGAACAGTGGCCATAACTGGACGCGCTGATCCGGCTGCATTTAAGGCACTTCTGACAGCACGTGATCGCGGCTGGCTTGACCCCCTTGCCTGTGGGCAGTCCTTAGAGCCATTACGCCCTCAGATGGACCTTCTTCTACCTAATGCGGACATAAGAGAGGCAAGAGACGGGGTCTTGGAATTGTTAGAAAATGGCAAGGTGGAGGCGCTCTTGGATACAGGCCCATTGGACGAGGATCTATTTTCATTTTTGGATCATCTTGCTGCCACAGACAATGGAACCAGGGTGATCAGCTACGTAAGCGTCTTTCGTTCCGTCAGAAATGGCCGTCTCACATTGTTCACTGATACCCTGATCCATACCTCACCTAGCCTGAAGGAAAAGGCAGGAATTATACAAAATGCGGCCAGTGTTGCTGAGGCCCTTGGCATAGAGCACCCAAAGGTGGCTGCCCTTGGCCCTATTGAGATAGTCAATCCTGCCATTCCCTCCACTGTAGATGCGGCCGCACTTGCCAAAATGGCAGAAAGGGGCCAACTGGGCGATGTTATTGTGGAAGGACCATTGGCCATGGACAATGCAGAATCGGCCGAAGCTGCCCATCATAAGGGTATTGAAAGCCCAGTGCCTGGAGATGTGGATATCTACTTGTTTCCTGATCTGGAATCGGCCCTTTTGAGCACCCAATTTGTGAGATGCCTGGGTCCGTTTGAGGTGGCAGGTGTTGTGGCAGGAACAAAGGCACCTGTAATTATTCATTCTCCCGCGGACTCCCCCGAATCGTGGCTCCATAATATTGTATTGGGGCTTTTGCAGGGAAAAAGGATATGATGAATCGAATCCTTGTCATAAATATTGGCTCCACTTCCACTAAGGTGGGGCTATTTGAAGAAGAAAAACAGGCCTTTCGTGAGACCCTTAATCATAGCCCAGAAAAACTCCGGAGCATGGATACCTATGAGGCACGGCTGGGATTGCATCGTAAGACCTTAGAAGGGGTCTTGACTCAACACGAAATGAAACTGGCCCCCTTGCACCTGGTTGTGAGCAGAGGTGCTCTGACCCGCCCCGTACAAAGCGGCGCATACCTGATCAATGAAATTATGGTACAGGATCTCCGGTCCTGTAGGTATGGCTGGCATCCTTCCAATGTTGGGCCGGAGCTGGCCCTAGAAATAGCCCGGCGCCATGAAACACAGGCCATTATATATGATTCCCCTTCCACGGATGAAATGGATGATATTGCCAGGTTTTCGGGACTAAAAGGGATCGAAAGGAGGGCTGCCTTTCACGTGCTGAACCAGAAATCTGCTGCACGACGCGCTGCCAGCCGACTCAATATAGATTATAAAAAGGCTCGTTTTGTGATAGCCCACCTTGGCGGAGGAATCACCATAGTTGCGTACCGTGAGGGTAGGATTATAGATGGATCTCACGGGCTAAGCGAAGGGCCGTTTACGCCCCAGCGGACAGGATCTTTGCCCCTGCTTGATGTTTTGGAACTATGTTTCTCGGGACAATTCACTCATAAGGAAGTGCAAAGCAAGCTATTCACTCAAGGAGGGGTATCCTCTTATTTAGGGACCCATAATATGGTGGAAGTGGAACAAAGGGCTAAAGGGGGGGAGCAAAATGCCCACATGGTGCTCCAGGCGTTGGCTTACCAAGTAAGCAAAGATATAGGTTCTATGGCCACCGTATTGAAGGGGAAGATAGATGCAGTGGTTCTCGCAGGCAATCTTGCACGGTCAGAGACCATTGTTGAAGAAATCAAGGCACAAGTGAGTTTTCTTGCACCTGTTCTGGTGTTTCCAGGTGAGGACGAACTGGAGGCCTTGGCATACGGCGGGCTTGCTGTCTTAAAAGGTGCGGAAAAGACAAAACACTATCCTCCTGAACTGCCATGAGAGAAAGGATCTTCCAGAAATGGACAAGTATTTGCAAAACATGAAATTCCTGTTCAATCCCTCGTCAGTGGCCGTGGTAGGCGCTTCCCAGAACCCAGGGAAACTCGGATTTCACGTGATGAAGAGCCTCACAAACGGGGGCTTTCCCGGTAAAATCTTCCCCATTAATCCTGGTGGCCAAGAGATCATGGGAATAAGCTGCTACCCTACCCTTGCGGCCTGTGGAGATATGGTGGATCTAGCCATCGTAGTTGTACCTGCATCCGTAGTGCCAACCGTTTTTCAGGAATGCGTGAAAAACAGGGTGAAAGGCATTGTGCTCATCACCGCCGGTTTCAAAGAAATCGAGGATCCACAGGGAGCAGTGCTCCATGAACAGCTTGCTGCCATAGCCGATCGAGCGCAAATCCCGGTGATCGGACCCAATACCTTTGGTATGATTAATTTCCATGCCCGCCTTAACGCCTCTTTTACCCCGGAATTTTCATTGCTTAAAAAAGGACACATAGCCCTGGTGAGCCAGAGTGGGGGCATGTCGCACCTCTTGGGCTTCTTGGGTATAAGGGATAATGCGGGCTTTAGTAAAATCGTGGGCCTGGGAAATCGGTTAAATGTGGACTTTGCCCAGATGATCGAATATCTTTGTGAGGATTCACAAACAAAAGCAATCGCTCTCTATGTAGAAGGAATCGATGATCCCGGTTCTCTTGTGGAAAAAGCAAAGGCCGTTACCGGACGAAAGCCCATTGTTGCCTATAAAACCGGCAGTGCACATGTTGGTGATCAGGCATCCCTGTCCCACACCGGTTCAGTAGCCGGCAAACATGACATTTACTTGGCTGCCTTCCGACAAGCAGGGATTGTGACAGTCCCCGACTCCCAGCAGCTTCTGGACGTGGCAAAGGCTTTTGCATATTGCCCTATTCCAAGAGGGAAGGGAATCGCCGTACTTTCAGGCCAAGCCGGCCCTGGCATGGCTGGAAGTGACATTTGTGAAAGGGAAGGGCTGGAGATCGTCTCTTTTACCCCCCAAACACAGGCCAAAATCAACAGCCTGCTCCCACCACTGGCCCTCAGGACCAACCCGGTGGATATGGGACCTGCATGGTATGATGCTTCAGCTATTGCAGGCATTGTTAAAGCGGTTATGGACGATGATAATGTAGGAGGGATATTACTTTTTATGATGTTTGCATCTGCTAATGTGGATGCGGTTAGTGGCATGGCTGATTTGCTTAAAAGTTGGAATCAACGCAAACCGGTTATTAGTTGTATGCTTTCTCCCCCGGGGATATGGGATGAACAGGTATGCGAATTGGAAGAATGCGGCGCAATAGTCAATTACTCCACCCCGGAAAGGGCGGCAAGGGCAATGGCAGCACTTTGTAAGTGGGCCAAAATGACTCGGAAAAACAAAGGTTAGGAGGCTAGGAAGCTAGGAGGCGATGAAGTTGCCAGACGCGATAGGCCAATGGACCTATTGGATACATAGACTCAAAAGACTAAATTCTTGGAGGCTAGTATGGAAATAATAAAAAGGGCGCTTGATCAAGGAAGAAACATGCTCTCAGAACACGAATCCAAAGAACTGCTTTCCACTTATGGGATACCTGTCACAAAAGAACGAATCGTGCAGGACACTACTCAACTAAAAGAGGCAGCTTCAGAAATCGGCTATCCGATTGTGCTGAAGGCTCACTCGCCTTCGCTCGCCCATAAGACAGAGAAAGGACTCATTAGGGTGGACATACGCAATGACCAGGAGGCATCAGAGGCCTTCAATGAGATAATGGGGAAAATAGAAGGATCTGAAAAGGCAGTGCTTGTACAAGAAATGATAAAGGGGCAAAGAGAACTGGTAGTGGGGCTTACGCGCGATCCCCAGTTCGGGCCATGCGTTATGTTCGGCCTTGGTGGCATATTCACCGAGATCTTGAAAGATATCTCCTTCCGGGTTGCCCCATTGGAAAAACGAGATGCCCTTGAGATGATGAAGGATATCAAAGGTCATAAAATCCTTGATGCAGTTCGTGGCATGCCATCTGCTGATTTAGATGCACTGGCCGACATCCTAATCACTGTGGGGCGTATGGGGCTGGAGAACAATGAGATAAAGGAGATCGATATCAACCCCCTGATCCTGAAAGGAAGCAAGCCCGTGGCAGTAGATGCCCTGGTGGTTCTGGAGGCACCTCACCTTTAGGGTTAAAGGTGAAAGGAGAAAGGCAAAAGGAGACAAAGTCGATTGCTGAAAGCTTTCATCTGAAAAGGATCATCAAGTGGAGCAAAGCCCTTTACACAATATATTGAATCCAAAATCCATCGCCTTTATGGGAGGTTCCAATTCCATTGAGAATGTGGGGACTTCACAGCTTCTCAATATAGTAAGGGGTGGATTCAAGGGAAAGGTTTACCCCATCCATCCTAGAGAAAAGGAAATCATGGGGCTCAAGGCCTATCCCAGTATTATGGAACTCCCCGAGGTGCCAGACGTGGCGATAATGGTGATCCCTAACCACGCAGTGCCACAGGCCCTGGAAGACTGCGGCAAAAAAGGCATAAGACGAGCTGTTATTATTACAGCAGGATATGAGGAAATGGGAGCAGAAGGCCGCCGGCTCCAGCAGCACCTCCTCGAAATCGCCAAAAAACACGACATTCGCTTTCTTGGCCCAAATTGTATCGGCGTTATAAATGCGCACATTGGTCTAAATACCACCTGGTTTGCGCACCTCTACAAACCCGGTGGGGTTGGTATCATCTCTCAAAGCGGGAGCTATGTAACCCAAACCCTACCCTATTTCGGCCACCTGGGATTGGGGCTCAGCAAGGCCATCAGCGTAGGCAACCAGGCCGATATTGACATGGTTGATGGCTTAGAATACCTAGGTCAAGACGCCCAAACCAAGGCCATCGCCCTCTATATTGAAGGACTGAAAAGGCCTCGATCGTTTCTTCAAACGGCACGAAACATTACTCCCCGTAAACCTATAGTCGCACTCTACGTAGGAGGAACCGAAGCGGGACGGCGAGCTGCCCAGTCCCACACGGGTTCCATCTCGGGTCCTGACGAACTTTACGAGGGCCTGTTTCGACAATGTGGCATCCTTCGTGCCAGGAGCCTGACAGAGCTCTTTGACTGGTCCCTTGCCCTTGCTCAACAACCTTTGCCCAATGGTAACAGGATGGTTGTTCTGACAAACTCTGGTGGACCAGCCACTTCCATGGCTGATGAATGCAGTCGCCATGGTCTCGCAGTCCCACCTTTTGACAGCCAAACTCAGGAACGCATCCGAGGTATGACACCTGACACAGCTTCAGCAAAAAATCCCATCGACATTACAATGAACTACGACCTAGACCTCATTTTCAACAGGCTTCCGGAACTCACGCTCAGCCTTAAAGATTTTGACGGTATGCTGTTTTATGGAATATTTGGCCCCATCCATTTTGAACATAAAAAAACAATGGCACATGGTTTGATCCATATTCCCATCGACTTTCTCAGGGATTGGATGACAAAGGTATGCCAAACATTCGTCACCTACCCTGAAAAATACCGCAAGCCGATTCTCTGCTCGTGTTTCTGTGGTAGAGAAGATGAGGCAGTTGCCTTTCTACAAGATGCAGGGATACCAGTTTACCCTACTCCAGGCAGGGCGGTGAGGGCCATGGCAGCACTGTGGAAATATCAGAAGATAAGAAAGGGTAATGATTAAGGGGATTGGGATGGAAAATGAACGCATAGCCCTTTTACTCAAGGAAAAGGCAGAGGAAGAGCCTTTTGCCCAGCTTCTTGATCTTCGGGTTCTGGATATACAACCAGGGTATGCCAAAGTGCAGATGGCAGTAAACGAGGCTAAATTGAATATCCACGGTATTACCCATGGGGGCGCGCTTTTCGGATTGGTAGATGAGGCCTTTGAGCTGGCCTCTAATTCCCACGGAACTGTAGCCGTGGCCCTCAATATGAATATCACATTCTTTGCCGCTACCGGCCCACAGGATATCCTGATTGCTGAAGCAAAGGAGATCAATAAGACCAAGCGGACAGCCACATATCAAATAGATGTTACCAATTTGGATGGAAAGCTGATCTCCACGTGCCAGGCCCTGGTTTATCGCAAAAAAGATCTCTTGCCGGGACTATAGGAATGATGAGGAAAAAATGCCGTTTTGTAATATCAAGGAGTTAAATATCTATTACGAAATTTATGGATACGGTGATCCGATCGTCCTCCTTCATCATGGATTCGGTTGTACCCGGATGTGGGAACACATTTATCCGCAACTGATTCAAAAAGGTTACCGTGTCCTCATGTACGACAGACGAGGTTATGGAAAATCAGATAGGGGAGAGGATTTTGAGACGTTTTACACAAGTGATAGATTTCGGCCTGAAAGTGTTAATGAATTGGAGCTATTGCTCAATACATTGGGAATCCATAAGACCCACTTGGTTGGACAGTGTGAAGGGGGCGTCATTGCTGTAGACTTTACTGCTAGATTTCCAGAACGGGTGCTATCCTTGGTGACTTCAAGCACCCAGTGCTTCAGCAAGGTCCCCATGAGTGAGTTCAACAAATTAAAATTCCCTAAATCCTTCCAAGAACTTGAACCTGATCTTAAGGAAAAGCTCATCACATGGCACGGGCCGGAGTATGCTGAGCCCTTCTTTAACCAGTTCAGGCGGTTCGGTGGGGCCTATGGCAAAGGCGTCTTTGACCTCAGGCCCGTTCTCAACCAGGTTACCTGCCCGGCCCTGGTACTTTATCCTGACAGAAGCTTTCTTTTTGATGTGGAACAGGGTGTGGTCTTTTACAGGCATCTCCCTAAAGGAGAGCTTGCCGTGCTTCCCAAGTGCGGCCACAATACCTATGAACAACAACCGGATGAATATCTTCGGCATGTGCTGAACTTCTTAAAGAGACATCAACATTAACGATTCCTGTGACTATCTACAGGGGCTCATAGGTATTACAAAAGAGGCACCCCCCAACTTGTAAATACAGTATCGAGGAAAACATCCAGGAGCCTTACCAAACAGGGGAAACTAGTCAGGTGTTAAAAAGAGATCCTATCCACTGGGCATGGATTATTCTTGCCACATGCTTTGTTAATCTTTTTATCAATTATTCTGTACGCCTCGGCTATAGCGTTGTACTGCCTGAGATGATTAGGGATCTAGGCTTCAATCGTACTGCCGCAGGCTCCATCTTTAACGCCTATCTCTTTTCTTACATTATCCTGACGCCATTGGCCGGTTTTCTGACGGATCGACTGGGGGCACGACGGGTCATCACGACCTGTACCTTCATCTTAGGAGCAGGCGTAATCTTGATGGGGACGGTTAAATCCCTTTGGACCGCGTGCATATTTTATGCAATGGTAGGCGTTGGGGCTACTGGCATGTGGACTCCAATCATCACTGTAGTCCAGCGTTGGTTTACCACCAACCGCAGGGGGTTGGCCCTGGGAATACTCTCCACCGGATACGGGCTTGGCTTCGCCACCATGGGTGTTGTCTTTCCATGGGTCGTAGATCATTTTAGCTGGCGTTATTCCTGGTATTTTTTGGGGGCCGGTGCATTGGTAATGGTGGCATTAAACGCGGTATTTCTGAGGAGTAGTCCTGAGTCAGCAGGCTATGCACCATGGGGGCAAAAAGCACCTCCTACCCTCAATAGGACCGATGAGAAATGTCTTTCAAAAGCTGTCAGTCTTTCCATTCTGTTCAGGGAAAAAACATTCTGGATCATAGGCCTTTCATATCTTTTTATTTCATACAGCCTTTATGGAATCACTACCTTTATGGTGGATTATGCAAAGTATCAACTGGGCTTGTCGCTGGAAAAAGCAAGTTTATTAGCCACGGTACACGGAATATGTCAAGTTCTAGGCGTACTGACAATCCTGCCACTATCCGATTACATAGGCCGAAAAAGAACTATCATTCTTTCCAACTCTTTCATCACCGCGTGCCTAGTTGGGATACTGTTGAGTGGAAAATCCTGGATTATGCTCTATTTCTTAATAGGTATCATGGCAGTTTTTTATGGAGTCACCTTTCCCATATATGGGGCCTGCGCCGGCGACTATTTTCCAAAAGAGGTCATGGGAACCATGATCGGGGCCTGGACACCCTTTTATGGCGCCGGTGCCATCTCGGTTCACTGGGTAAGCGGTATACTGCGGGACACCACGGGCAGTTATCACCAGGCATTTTTGATTAATGCAGTCATGGCCGCTTTGGCTCTACTCTTGATTTTTACCATCAAAAAAAGAGCCGAAACTGAATACTAGAAATGAGTCCAAGGGTTCCTACCTGATATTACGATTATCTTCACCTGTTATGGTAATGTTATTTCCGAAATGATTGAGTTAACCTATCTGGGCCTAAGGCTGTATTCCGAAAAAGTGGATGGGAAATGAGCATCTGGATCTTTTTATTATCTGTGGTTGTAATCAGCATGAGTGGTGTATTGATGCCCGGGCCAATAACCGCAATCACGGTGGCGCAGGGAAACCGCAAACTCTGGGCAGGCTCTTTGATTGCACTTGGGCACGGGGTGGTAGAATTTCCACTTATGGCACTGATCTATTTTGGTGTAGGCATGCTTTTCCAAAGGATGTCGGCAAAGGTTATCATCGGTATCCTGGGCGGTGGAGTATTGCTCTGGATGGCGATAGAGATGCTCAGGAATTATCGCCGAGCTGAGGTAATGAAGGAAGAGCGAAAACTAGGCTCGTTTGTTGCCGGAATTTTGCTCACTGCTACCAATCCCTATTTTCTGATCTGGTGGGCCACGGTGGGTGCGAGCCTGATTTTGCGCTCAATTGAATTCGGGATGATTGGATTGATTTTAATGGCAGTGGTTCACTGGTCTTGTGATTTGGCCTGGTGTCAACTTTTGAGCTGGCTCAGTTTTCAGGGAGCTCGATTTTTTGGAAAGAGGTTGCAGATGGCAGTCTTTATCCTCTCTGGGCTGGCGGTGCTATATTTTGGCCTTTATTTTATTACCGATGCGGTGGTGAGGCTGGTCTGATCTGGTTTTCCTTATAAGGCTCTTTTAATGCCTTTCCTTTGACCTTTTTTGCCGTGGGCATTACCGGCTGAGGCATTGGTTGCAGGGAAAAATCCGGTGCAGACTTTTCATAATTGAACCAATTGGCCAGAGGAAAGGACAGTGGTGCTTTATGAAATTCGGGATTAATACAGATTGGAATTAATTTGAAGAGGTATATAAAATGACAGAAAAGGAAAGAATTGGGTATCGGGTGGTTGGCACGATAAAAGAGGTCAAAGGCTTCTGCAGTGCAGGTCATAAGGTCGGAGATCAATTTGAACTAAGCGGACATAACACGGCAGGGATATGCGGCTTTTTTTACCATGATATCTTCCCGTACGTCATTATGCTTCAGTTTGGGGGCGCGTTCCCGGCCGAGTGGGGAGACCCGGACGTTGTGGAGCTGGAATGTATGGATAGGGCCAATGCAGTCAAAATAGAGCTAAAACGAATAAAGGATGAGCAAGAAGGTGAAATTTGAGGCCTGGAGAAACCTTCAGAACACTTTTCTGTATCCTTAGCCAGTTAGGATAATAAAGCGACTTCACTCAGCTACAGCCGGCTCCACCCTTAACATAAAAGCCAAAAAGGCACCTGCAAAAATCAGAGCACCTACTGTGGCAATTCCAAGCCCAAAGGAGGCCACGTCTCCGGCAAGGCCGATCCAAGCTGGAACCGCACCCCCTCCGATGACAAAGGCGGCGGGAACCGTGAGGGAGACCGCTACATTGCGGGCGCTGGGAGGCCCGAGGGAGGAAAGGGCTGCAAAACCTGGTGGGAAAAAGCACACTGCAATAACCGGCTGGAGAAAGACAATTAGAGGAATCCAGTTACCCTTAACCATACCAAGGAGTATGGTAAGGGAACCTGTGATCACGAACACTCCGCTTAGCGTTCTCTTTGGCCCCAACCGATCATTAATGAACCCGGCCGCCAGGGCCACAATTATGCCGGAGACCCTGGAAAGGGCTACCAATGTGTTGGCCCAGCCGCGCTCTATTCCGTGCTCAGTCACCAGATACAAGGGAAGCATTGTATAAATACCCAACGTGCTGCTTATACCCAAGCTGAAGAGTACGACCATGATCCAGAAGGCTGGAACCCTGAAAAGACTTTTGAGGGAGGTCATATTTGGTGCTTCTCCATAAAATCCTCCCCCTTTGCCGGCTCTGGCAAATGTCAACCCCAACAGTATGGACGCACCCCCAAGGCATGCCAAGACACCATGCCAGGAAAACCATTGCATCAAAGCTTCAGCCACCAGGGGAGCAATTACAAAGCTCACATTGGGTGCCAGCTCATGCACTGCAACAGCCTTTCCCCAGTGCTCTGGTTTCACAAGTGCAGTAAGGGTAGCAATGCCAGAGGGCAAATAGATGCCGGCTGCTAGGCCCAAAAACAGTAGAGAAATGCGAATCTGCCAAATGCCGTTACTTAGAGAAACCCCGATAAGGGCAAACCCCACAGCCACCGCAGATATGATGATGGTGCTGCGATGTGTTATTCTTGAAGAGATGAAGCCGGACCCCAGTAGTGAAATAAAATATCCCGCTGAAATGATCAGAAAAAATGAGCCGGCTGCAGCGTGGTTTAAACCCAGATCCGCTTCAATCTGAGGCATAAGGGGACCAAAGGTGATCCTTGACATGAAGTTAATCAAAAAAATTGCGGCTAGAAAAAGCAAGTTTCTGAATTCAGACAGAAATCCCAACGCCGTCTCCACTCAAAGTGAAAATCGCCTCTATTGTAAGCATATAATAGGGATCGAATGAGTAGCTACTAACAAGACAGGCCGGTAAAACATGCTTTTATCTATCCCATCAAAATCGTTAAATCAAGTACATGCCTTCTTGTAGATTAGAACCACATATTCCCTAAATAGATATCTATACCCGACGGTAACATACTAGGAAGCCAAGTCAAAAGGTAAGTCGGTGATATCTCGCAGCCTTTTCCCTTTTATCAGCGTGATCAGCATATCCTCCTGATCTTCATTCTTGCTCTCTCTCACTGAAGCAGCCAGTTCCGGAAGGGCCATATGATAGACACAATCAATATCGCCAGTACCCATTGCGAGGGACGCTAACCTTGTGGGCATTGGCTCTGCTGTAACGGAGCAAATATGAGGAGTCTTTCCCTTGCGATTACGAATCAGATTTAGAGCCTCAGTTCTCGTATTTTGAGATCTGTCACTTCTAATGGTCCATTTGCACGAAATACTGGCGTGTAAAATAGGTTTAGGATGGTCGTAGTTATTTTCTCGCAAGGGGGTCAAAGTAGAAATGTCCTTATCACCGAGTATGTTCCATGAAACATTAATCTCGTTGTCTGCAAGGGGCTGTCTTCCAATGACAATATCTGGTTTTATGATGTAATCAACACCCAACGTTGCAGCGAGATCCTTGTGGATCTTTAAGACTGTGGCAAGGTCGGCCAAGTGTTCATATTGCTCAAAGGCTGCAATACCTACGGATGCTTGGCTAGCTGAAAAAACCCATTCTCCTGGTCTAATGTGTGATAATAGCTTGAAACAGTTATTGAGAAAATCCATGGTTATTTCAGCAAAAAGCGTTCCAACCGTTTGCCCGACAGGAGGATCATTGCAGAGGGGGAATCCAAGTCTCTTGACCATACCAATGGCCAAAATTTTGCTCGTCTTGCTGCTTATATCTGCAAGGTTAGGGACGCCAGATCTGCTCCCCAGAATCCTGGTGCAAATTTCCTTGTGGTATCTTTTACGCAGCTTTGCAATTGTTATAGGTTCGGGCTTCATTTCAGGCAAGTCAACAATACATTACCAATAACCGAGGACTATTTAAGCTTACAGAACCCAAGGACATATTCCTTATGCATTCTTTCTTCTATTCGGGATCTAGAATTACCACCAATACCAGCTGGCATCATACGGCGGTCACGGTCCAAGCGCCTCTGTCCTATGCCAACCAAATCAAAACCTACGTTTTGCCCTATTTCAGCCAAACATCTCCCCGCCTCTATATTTACCCCTCGCATTGTAGAAGAGCCTACAACAACCACTGCGGTTCTTTTTGGTTTTAAGACTCTATACATCTCAGACAAACACAAATACATTTCCGAATAGTATCGCCTCAAAACATGTGCTTTCTTGAGATCTCTATCACCTAGCTGAGAGATAATATACTCTGTGTATTCAGGGAGAGCGTAAGCCGGTGAATTTCTGATCCTTTCCCCTCCGATATAATCAGAACGTTTTTTGGACAAAGAACCAATATTGTATCCAAACCATACCAGGGAAAACTTGTGTGCCCTCATGTAGTCAATGGCGTTAGAGGCGTACGGAGGAGAGGTTACGATAAGATCTATAGAGTCATCACGAAGACTTACGGCTTGGGCATCGCTACATAGAATTGTACCCTTCCCCTTGAGGTTATTTAACTTCGCAATTGTTTTGACGTTTTTGTTAAGCCGTTTTTGGAATTCCTCAATAGCCGAACGAGGAATCTTGCCTTCTTTCTTATGGGGTCTAGTATGGGCAAGGTCATAGGCCATCGAAACCCCACCTGATTTTGTAATAATGATTGAGGACAAGGCAATCTGAAAAAAACGTCTAAGAGTTGCATCCGATATAGCTTTAATTTCCCTTGCTATACAAAAAAGCTCCAATTGAGTATCTTCACGAAACCAATAATCTATGAATTTCTTTGTGTCTGAATCAAAATAAGCCTCAAAGGCTTCTCTGAGAGTGTTTCTCTCATGATGCAAAGCAGCTATTGCATTTTGAAAAATCGGTCTCGCTATCCTAATGATCTCCCCAGGGTCTATAGGGGTAGTTTTCACGCTCGCCAAACTGATGGCCAATGGATCAATATCGACACCTATGCCATATCGGCCGAGTATCATAGCTTCCACAACAGTTGTACCCGATCCAGCCATCGGGTCTAACACTATTTCGCCAGGTTGAGTTAAATAGGAAATAAATTTTCGGGGCAATTGTGGGGGAAACTTGGCAGGAAAAGCATGAAAGTTGTGCGTCGCATAACCAGTATCTTCTCCATGAAACTCAAGATCATCTGATAAAAGTCTCCTCAGAGTTTCCCTTGGATGATCACGACTCTGGGGATCATGGTGCTCTCTGCTGCCATCTGGCACACAGGAGAAAAGATCCATTTGGACAGGCTCTATAGACGTCATAAACGGCCTCTCCGAACAAATTTCTATGCGAACTGAAGCTGGGCTATTATTACCCCATTATAAAACTGAAAAATAGGATACAAGGAACCAACATAATTTGTTAGAGAAAGTGCAACTAAATCAAAATCTCTTTCTGTCCCATACTTATTAATTAAAATCAGCCAGACGGTCAAGCACAAATGGAGACGAAATAAATTCCTCTCCCTTGATGCGATTTGTGTCTCATCAAGGTTTTCCTGCGTCACCCCAGGCCTAAACCACCTTTTCTTACTCTCCCTTAAACACCGGCTTTCGTTTCTCCAGAAACGCCCTAAATCCCTCCTCACGATCTTCTGTATCACGAACTGCAAGGCTGCCCTGGGCCTCCACTTCAAGGCCCTTTTCCAGCCCCTCATATTCCCCTGCTGCCATGGCCTTGAGTACCCAACTTATAGCCACAGGGGGCCTTTCGGCCAGTCTGCGCGCAAGCTCAAGGGCATTGTCCATAAGCTTTTCCGGGGCACAGAGGTGGTCCACCAGGCCCATATCAAGGGCCTGTTGAGGGGTAATTGTTCTACTGAAAAGGATCATATCCAAGGCCCTTGTCCGACCCACTAGTCGCGCTAACCGCTGGGTCCCGCCCCAGCCGGGCATAATGCCCAGATTGAGCTCAGTGAGCCCAAGCTTGAATTCTTGGTCGTCCACCATAATCCTGAAATGACAGCACATGGCGAGTTCTAACCCACCGCCCATAGCATGTCCATTAATGGCTGCAACCACCGGCTTGGCAAAGCGGTCAATCCGTGTCCAGAGGGCCCTGGCCATTGGGCTTATCTTAGCGGCATTTTTGGCATCGCTTACATCAAACCCTGCTGAAAAGAACTTATCCCCTGCGCCTGTAAGGATAATAACCCTTGTGTCCTTGTCGTTTTCCACTAGATCAATGACCCCCTGGAACTGCTCTGTAGTGGCAAGATCCCAGGTATTTGCCGGTGGATGGTTAATGGTCACGATAGCAATGTGATCCTCTTTCTCCAAAATGATATTTCTCTGCCTCATAGATTCATCCTCTCCAAAAGTTAACCTATCCAACATCCCCCATCACTTATATCAACCGCCGGGCAGGTTAAGCTGGAATTAGGTATTTACTTAATCGTTGATACCTCGTAAAAGGCTTTGCCATGTGGGCCTTTGCAGAAAGCTCCCCCCTACATTCTTTTCCATTTCAAGAAACATCTTCCACGGCACAGCAAAACTGAGTAGGTTTTTACCAAGTTGTTTTCTTATGTTCAATCTTGCCGAGATATCCGTCAGGCCCACCACCGCTCGGGGATACTCCGATTGGGCCTCCTTGTAAGCAAAAACCCCGATGGTTTGACATCCTGCGGCATATGGAATCGTAACGTTTTCTGTTCCCTCTCTCCCGTAATTGGCAAGTATGACAAGTGCTGAAAGTTGATCAGGATTCACAAGGAATACGATGACCTGCGGTTGTTCCTGACTAGGATCGATTGCCTTGAGTGACTTGAACACAACGTATCTTGATGGAACATCCATCATGGGCATGTTCTCAACAAAGTTCTTGACCAACTCCGGCGATTTCAAATACCCTTCACCATGTAGGAAATCTTCAAGGAAGTCCTTGGTCACAAACTTTTCGATCCCTTTGGCTATCTCTTTGCCTTTAGGGGTCTGCTCGTTGCCCGATGATAAGAAGGAATAGAAACACTCGATACCCCCTGGAAACGCAAGGTACTGGTTCCCAAATCCAAGACCTACACCTCCCCCCCAGCAGCCGTAGGTTTCCTTGCTAAAGGCCGCTATCTTGCCTTTGGCCGCAGCCGCCAGCATCCACATAACACATCCCCATTTACCCTTCTTAAACCCCTTTGCCTCCGCCGGTTTTTCATCAGTCCAGATGATACCAACGGGTTCATATCTGGTCCTGATGGCTTCTGCTATTTTGCTCTTCATGTGTTATGTACCCCCCTTTGTTGTATTGTAAATTTTTCCCTGCCTGGTCATATCCCGGCAAAAACCAACCGGCTACCCGACTCACATCCCACAGTCTACTCATGCCGCAAGGCCTCGATAGGATCCAGGTGGGCTGCCTTGCGAGCAGGAAAATAACTAAAGAAAACCCCTACTGCCACGGAAAAGACAAATGTGATGAGGACAATACCAGGGCTTAGAACAAAAGGGACCAATAAGATTCGGGTAAGCCACAATGACACCACAATCGCCACAATTATGCCAATAACCCCACCAAAAGTGGTGGACGAAGAGGTGATTTTCTGCGAAATAAGCATCATGAGCCAGTGCCGCGCCCTTTTGACCGTCAGCTCCACAGACATAATGCACTTGCTGGGAAAGCCCCTGTCTTCTGATCTCATCCGGCGTTTGGCGGACCACATAACTCGATTTTCCCTTGCAGACATTAAGGCTGTAGCTGAATCTCCTCCTGTATATGGTGAAGGTTCCTAGCCATAGAATGTTCCTTTTCCTGAATGCGGCCGAAGCCTCCAATAACCCTTAAGACAGGGTAATTGCGTCCCAACACTGCTATTCCCCTTCGGTCTTCTCCCCGATCCTCCTTAAAAACGCATCTCTGCGGTCCTTGCTCCACTGGGAGCAAAAGAGGGGCCTCCCTTTCATCACCCGGCTCATACACAGGGAGCAGGTGGGCTCACAGGCTATGATAGGTTCTGCGACCTCCCCCTTTGCCTTTTTGGGCCACAGCGGATCAGCAAACAAGACCCGGGCAAGTCCTATTAAGTCCGCCTCCCCTTGTGCCAGAATCCGCTCGGCCGTACCAGGTGATTGAATTCTCCCTGCAGCGATCACGGGGGTCTTAGAAACAGCCTCCTTTATTGCTCGGGCAAAATGGACCATATAGCCTTCTGACCGTTCCTTCTCTAGGTATTCAGGAAGGAAAAAAGAGTCGTATGTACCCGCCATTACAGAAAGATATGCAACGCCCATTTTCTCCAATTCTTTTGCATAAAGGGTGGTTTCGTTCAGGTGGAGGCCATCAGGCAGCCACTCATCAGCTAGAAACCGGTACCCTACAGGATAGTCTTTCCCAACGGAGTCAGTGACCGCTGTAACCACTTGAAGTGGAAAGCGCATTCGATTTTCAAGACCTCCGCCATATTCATCGCTCCGGTTATTCGTCCGAGGAGATAAAAATTGAACAATCAGATATCCAGTGCCACCATGGATTTCCACGCCATCAAATCCTGCTTCTTTGACACGTTTAGCTCCTTCTGCAAATGCCTCAATAACCCTTGCAATATCCTGCTTGGTCATTTCTTTGGGTATCACATCACCCGTTTTGACTCCTGAAGGGGCAACTCTTTCACGGCCATAAGCATAACGACCCGCATGGTTGATCTGTAAAAAGGCCATTGCCCCCTGATCATGAATCACTTCAGCCAAGTTGGAAAGACCGGGAATGTATTGGTCGTCATTCACTCTCAAAGTAAACGGCGACCCCAATCCCAATGGATCCACCGAGGCGTTTTCCACCACCACCATGGCCACACTTGAGGCAGCCATTTCCCGGTAGTGATCCAGCATGAGTTCGCTCACCGTTCCATCTGCACTGGCATAGCCCACATACATGGGAACCATAACAAGTCTGTTCTTCAATGAAAGGCCTTGAATGGTAAAGGGTGAAAATACATTCGAGACGTTACCCATAAGTCCTCCTTTCTCTTCCCGATTAGGGTGAACGTCTGCCCCACGGACCTATTGCCATGGAGCGTAATTCCAAGATAGGAAACACGGTCCAGGTAATATCCAAAGTATGTAGTCTAGAAATAGGAATACGAAAGGAAATTTGTCCTTCTGTCTTGAACAGACCAAATGGGGCCCCCGGGCTTTGACCAATGGTTATTTAAGCTAAGTCCTATTTCACATTTTGGATGTTTTCTCGCTTGCCTAGATAAACGCTATTACTTTGCCACAAAAAAGGCCCCATTACTATACAAAAATCTCACCGGTATTTCTCCCCCTAAGCCAAATGGCCTTACAGGAAGGCCTCTCCGAGTTGGCATAGTTATTGCCTCTTCTACGACCGTACAGGCCGTCGGGCCCGATGTAAAGGGGTCTTGAGAAAACCTGAAACAGCAACAGGCCCCCTCGCGGAAATCCTAGCCGCCATGGCCCTAGGGCCTGTCACCTAGAAAATAAGGGGGAAGGCCTACTCAAGATAAACTCTCAAGTCATTATGTCAATTTATAGTACATTTCACTCAGACCATTGCCAAAATGATGACAGTTGGGATTAAAGACTAGGGCATCTCCCTTTTAAACCATCATCCCTGCGTCTGGGAAAGGAGGACTAAGGTATGAAAATGCACACTAAAATCATGTTGCTTTTGACCCTTCCCCTATTGTTTATCTCCGTGGCTGTTAGCTCCATTTCCATTTGGAAGATGAAGGCCCAAGGGGAACAAGCCGCCCTACAGATTGAAAGTATGGGTAAGGTATTTACAGACAAGATGAAGGCTGACTATACCGCCCAAATTGAATCTTATCGAAAAGACCTCATCGCTTCCAAAAAGTAATATATAAAGTCAGAGGTGGATACGGCCCTCAGTGCGCTAAGCAAATTTATCGGAGATTTGGAAGCACTCCAGACCGAGGGTTTGCGGGGGGAAACCGATGAGGCACTCAAACAAGCCATGTTGGAGGAGGCGAAAACAAAGGCTGCAGATCTCATTAAGCACCTTCGATATGGGCCGGAAAACAAAGACTATTTTTGGATTAACGACATGACGCCCACTATGATCATGCATCCTTACAAACCTCAATTGAACGGCAAGGACCTTTCCGGGATAAAGGATCCAAAGGGAAAGAAGCTGTTCATAGAGTTTGTCAGGGTATGCAAAGAAAAGGGAGAAGGGTT